>SWCF01000829.1_pt1 | contig 153768 bp, 123 predicted proteins | sample 4690081 | NCBI WGS metagenome assembly SWCF01 (sample SAMN10267280, study PRJNA491770) | bioreactor metagenome | isolation source: DHS bioreactor inoculated with | place: Japan: off Shimokita Peninsula
CCCCCCGATAGCTGTCCGATCCGGCGGTCCTCGAAACCGGCCATCTTGACCAGATCGAGCAGCTCTTCGGCACGCGCTCGCCGGGTGGCCTTGTCCACGCCCGCAATCGCAAGACTGTAGGCCACGTTTTCGGCGACCGACATGTGGGGAAACAGAGCAAAGGACTGGAAGACCATGCCAAACTTGCGCCGGTTCGCCGGCTTTTCGGTAATGTCGTTGCCGTCGAGTGAAATCGTTCCGTGGCTCGGGTCCTCCAGACCGGCAATCATGCGGAGGAGTGTCGTCTTGCCACAACCGGACGGCCCGAGAAGCGCCGTCAGCTTTCCTTTTGGAAAGGTGAGGTCGATATTGTCGACCGCTGTGACTTGGCCGTAGGTTTTCTTGATACCAGCAAGAACGAGACCGGGCATGCCGTTCCTTTCGGTTTGTGAGAGGAAATCAGGGGCGGTCGACGGGAGGAACGACACACTCCCGCCGATATTTTGGTTGGCAGCGCCCTTATGCGCCTGCCAGCATTGCGTCCCACTTCTCCTTGATGAAGCTCTCCTTATCGAGATAGGCCTCATAGGCCGGCGTGATGTAGGGTTCGCCCGACACACCGGCATATTCTTCATCCGTCAAGTCGGTGAGGCTCTTGTCCACGAGGGGTGCAGTTCCGATCTTGCGAGACATCAGGGCCTGGGTTGCCGGATCGCAGGAGAAGCTGATGAATTCGGCCGCCTCCTCGGACTTTTCCGATAGCGGGCTCAGGCACCAGGAGCCGTAACCGATCGGATTTCCTTCCTTCGGGAAGATCGGTGCGATCGGGAAACCGTCGGCAGCCATAAGTCCTGCGACGTCGAGGTAGTACATACCGCCGATGACGTCTTCGTTCTTCATGGCCTGTTCCATCTGGCTTTCGGCCGTCCACCACAGCGCGACATTCGGCTTGATTTCGGCAATCTTGTCGATGACCGCTGTGATGCCTTCTTCCGTCATCAGGGTTTCGGCCCCGTCAAAATAGGTTGCCGCAGCGATGTCGAGGAAACGCGCGTCATATTGCTTGGAAAGGCCCAGAGACGCTTCAAGCGCCGGGTTTTCCCAGAATTCCTTCCAGCTGGTCGGTGCCGGCTTGATCTCGTTCGGGTTGATCACCATGGCGGTGAACCAGGCCATGGCGCCCACGCCAAGGAGGCCATCGGACCCTTCGTAAAGAAAGTCGGCCTTCAGGTTAGAGGCGTTCTGGATCTTGGCCGCATCGAGAGGCTTCAGCAACCCGCCGATACGCATCGCCTTGATCATGGTGTCCTTGCCATAGAGCGACAGATCCGCCGGCGCCGTGCCGGAAGCGGCCGCCTGCTGCATGGTCACCAACCAGTCGCTCGAGTTCGGCTGGGTGACGGATTCCACTTTGATACCGGTCGCTTCGGTAAAGACCGGATAGATGTGCTTCTTGAAGCTGTCTTCAAAATAGCCGCCGTAGGACCCGACCTTGATGGACCGCTCCTGCGCAATGGCAGGCATGCCCAAAACGGATGTTCCGGCCGTCAATGCGGCAGCGCCTGCGCCCGCGCGCAGGATGTCGCGCCGTGTCATGCTGTCGAAACGGCCGTTGATCTTCTTCTGTGTCATGGGAAGTTTCTCCTGAATCCGTAATTGCAAGGACGACCCCCTGCCTTATCGCCGCCGCGCATTACGGCACGGGCGACCGAGTAACAGATGCATGCATCGAGCATGCCAACTTCGATTTCTTAATAGAACGCTGTTTTTTCGCACTATTTACACTGACGCGAGCAATTTTCACCTGCCCTCAATAACAGCAGGAAGTATATATTTTAATCATGCTCCTTTTTAGTGCAGATGCTACGTATTTCAATGGAGTTCGCCTCAGGCGCTACTTTACGACAAGCCTATCTGCACCCCGAACTCCGGATAACGGAACGTGCCGTTTCCATCCAAAACCACCCGGAAAGCATGTCCGGGTTCGCACGGGCCGACCCGTGCACAAGTCACGACCGAGGGACGAACATGCGAGATCTTCTGGATACTGCCGCCACCGATACGGCGACGCCGATCGATGGTACGGACGATCAAATCGCACTCAGCGCGGAAAACGTGGAATTGCCGGTCATCGACCTGTCCGGCCTGCATACCGGCTCTCAGGAAGACATGGCCGCAGTGGCCAAAGCCCTGGGCGATGCCGCCCGCACATCCGGCTTTTTCTATATCAAGAACCATGGCGTCGATCAGGGTCTGATCGACGCGGCTCTAGCCGCATCGCGCGAGTTCCACGACCAGACCCGCAGCTACAAGATGAAGTACTGGTCCGGCTTCACCACCCACCATCGCGGCTACGTGCCGTTTGAGGAAAACGGGTCTGATTTTCCGAAAAAGATCAACTTCAACGAAGCCTGGGACATGTCCTTCGAGGCGCCCGCCGATCATCCCGACTACCTTGCCGGCTGGCGCATGACCGGCCCCAATATCTGGCCGGATCTTCCAGGCTGGAAGGAAACGATCTCCAGTTATTACGATGCCATCTTTGGCCTCGGCCTGAAGATGCTGAGCGCACTGGAATTTGAGCTCGGCGTCGAGTCCGGCACTCTGATCAAGTACATCAACAATCCAACGTCACAGCTTCGATTGCTGAAATACGTCGAAAATGACATGCCGGCATCAAAGGATACGGTCGGAATCGGAGCCCATTCCGATTTCGAATGTTTCACGATCCTGCTCCAGGGCGGCCCTGGTCTCCAGGTGCTCAACGCGGACGACTACTGGATGGAAGCCCCGCCCCTGCCTGGTACCTTCATCGTCAACATCGGCGATATCTTCGAGACCTGGTCCGGCGGCCAGTACAAATCGACCCAGCACCGTGTGACCAACATCGGCCGGGAAAGGTACTCCATGCCGCTGTTCTTCGGCCTCGACTATGACGCGGTGGTCGAACCGCTGCCGAAGTTCCGCACGCCGGAAACGATTGAAAAATATCCGCCAATCAAGGCCGGCGAACACCTGATGCGTATGACGGTAAACGCCTTCCGCTACATGGCCGACGCCTATGCCAAGGGCAAGATCAAGCTCGACTACGACGTTCCTGATGACAATCCCTTCAAGCGCAAGGCGAAGCAGATCGACCGGACCGGTGTGGCGGCTGAATAATCATCCTGGCGAAGTGACGTTGTATGTAATCCGGCCGGCGTTTTCAGGCCGGATCCAACGCCCCTCTTCTTCAGAGCTCGGCGAAAGACTTGCCGCTTTCCGCCAGACGGCGAAGCAGCGGTGACGCCTTCCAGGCGACCGGGTCTTCTTCGGCAAAGGCATTGATGTTCGCCAGAACCTTATCCAAGCCGATCTGATCGGCGTGGAACATCAGCCCGCCGCGCCAGCGCGGGAAACCGTAACCATGCACCGTCACCAGATCGATGTCGCTGGCGCGCTGGGCAATCCCTTCCTCCAGGATGTCGGCCGCCTCATTGATCATGGCGCAGACGAGCCGGGTGCGAATTTGCTCGTGGCTATAATCGCGCCTTGTCACCTTGGCGAAATGCGCCTCCTCGCGGACGAGGTCTTCCACCAGCGGATCGATCACCTTTCCGCCGCCGCCCGGATACCGGTACCAGCCGACGCTGGTCTTGCGTCCGAGCCGGCCCTCATGAACCATCCGGTCCGCAATCGGGATGTAACGCCGGTTCGGATCGCGGGTCGCTTCCTGGCGCTTTCGGTTGGCATAAGCAATGTCGAGGCCGGACAGGTCCTGCGCCTCGTAGGGGCCCATCGGATAGCCGAAGTCCACCATTGCCTCGTCGACATCCCACGGGTTCGACCCGTCCATCATCACCGTGTCCGCGGCTTCCCGGTAGCGCGCCAGGATGCGGTTGCCGATGAAGCCATCGCAGACACCGGCCAGGACGGGGATTTTCCGAAGACGCTTGGCCACAGCAAATCCCGTGGCAAGTGCAATATCCGCGCTTGCCGCTCCTCGCACGATTTCCAGAAGCTTCATGATGTGGGCAGGGCTGAAGAAATGCAGCCCAACCACCCGAGCTGGGTTCGACACACTTGTCGCGATTTCGTTGACATCCAGATAGGAGGTGTTGGTCGCCAGAACCGCGTCTTCCGGCAATGCCTTTTCCAGATTGGCGAAGACCGCCTTCTTGACGTCCATGTCCTCAAACGCGGCCTCGATCGCCAATTGCGCCGGCGGGAGATCGACGTAGCCCGTCACGATCGCAATGCGGGCCTTGCAGGCTTCGGCCTGTTCCGCGGTCAGGAGACCGCGTTTCGCGGCTCCGTCGGCCAGTCGGGCCACGTTTGCGGCAGCCCGATCCGCCCCGTCCGCATCTGTTTCCACGATGGTTGCGCTGATGCCAGCGCTGTCGAGGGCATAGGCAATGGAGGCCCCCATGTTGCCGCCGCCGACGACAACAGCCTGCCGGACGTCTACAGCTTCTGCAGACGCAATCGGCTCGGGCGCCTTTGCTCCTCGCTCGGCGAAAAAGATATGTCTCAGTGCCTTCGCCTGAGAGCCCGCACGCAGCCTAAGAAAGGCCTCCCGCTCCCTTACCAGCGCATCCGCAAACGGCGTATCGACGGCAGCCGCCACCAGATCGATGGCTTCCAGAGGCGCTGTTTGCCCTTTCATCCGTTTCGATGCCTGCACTCTGGCTTTTTCAACCGCAGCTTCGTCGGCCTGAGGCGCGGGGCGTTCGGCCAGCGGAACAACATCTGAAAAAAGTCCGGCGTCCAAATCGAGTGCGGCGGCGACCGGGTTGTCCTCGATTTTGTCGATTAAGCCGATCTCGAGCGCCGGTCCGGCCTTCAGCACCTTCCCCTGCGGGATGATGTCAAGCGCCGCCGCCATGCCGACCAGTCGCGGCAGGCGCTGGGTACCGGTTGCCCCGGGAACCACACCAAGGGTGACTTCCGGCAAGCCGATGGTCGCTTTCGGCGAAGCGATACGAAACCTGCAGGCAAGTGCAATCTCCGCACCACCCCCAAGCGCCGCGCCGTTGATGGCCGCAATCCAGGGCACGCTGCTCGCCTCGATGGAGTTGATTACATCCGGCAGATGCGGCTCGACCGGCGGCAGATCAAACTCGCGCGTGTCTGCGCCCGCACAGAAGATCTTGCCGGCTCCGGTTACGATTACCCTCTCGATATCGCCAGCCGCCGCAAGCTCGTTCACAGCATCGAGCAGTCCCTTGCGGATCTCGGCAGAGATCCCGTTGACGGGAGGATTATCAATCAAAACGACAGCGGCGGTTCCCCGCCTTTCGATCGTTACCGGCATCTAGGCTTACCTTTCAATTGCAGCTGGCTGTGCAAGTGTTTGTTTGTTCGTTGGTATTCAGTTGAATTCAAGGGGAAGCCAATGCCACACCAGGGCTCGGGAGAGCTATAGAAAATACCGCTGGCAGGAAACAAGGCTTCAGACGATCCCGAGATCCCGGATCGTGGTCATAAGGTCCTGCAGGCTGTCTTCGACGCTCTTGCCGCTGGTATTCACGATGCTTTCCGCTTTCGCATAAAGCACCTCGCGGCTTGTGAGGATGGATTTCAGCTCTTCCATGGCCTTCGGATTGCCGGCCATCGGACGCTCATCCCCCTGCCCGCGCACCCGGTTCATGTGCTCTTCCGGCGATGCCTTGAGCCAGATCGTGTGGAAATTGCGCAAGAGGAACCCGTAGGTCTCCGGCTCCGACACGATACCGCCTGCAACGGCGAGAACCACCGCATCCGAAGTCGCCACCACCCGCTCGACGGCCTGCCGTTCCAGGCGGCGATAGCCTTCCTGGCCGTAAAGCGCCATGAGCTCGCTGACCGGCATGCCGCTCTGTTCCTCAATGTCGCGATTGAGTTCGATGAAGGGGACCGACATTTCCTTACCGAGCAGCCGCCCGAGCGTGGATTTTCCCGCACCGCGCAACCCGATCAGGCAAATTCGCTGGCGGCGCAACTGCGCCGGCCGGCCCGGGTCGAGAATCTGCATGACCCGCTGCCGCTGTTCGGTCGTCGCCTGGCGATAGAATTCGGCAACCCGTGCAGCTTCAGAATTCCAGGGGTCTTCCTCGCCCACAAGCCATTCGACCCGGTGGTCGAGCGCATTGGCGACCTTGTAAAGCAGGGCGATCGAAATGTTCCCGCCGCCGCTTTCAAGCTGAGCGAGATACCGCTGGGATACCCCTGAGAGCTCCGACAGAACCCGCCTGGCAATGCCCTTCCGCTCCCGCGCCTTGCGCACCCGTTCACCGACCGCGGCGACGAAAGCATCCACATCGCCTTCGCGCGACGTCAGCCGCTCGTCGGGTACCACCTCACCGCGAAAGTTCGTGATTTCGTCCATCACAGGGTCCGATTGCACTCTTTAAGAGGCAACCTAGTCGCCGTATTTCGGGTGTGCAATATATTTCCGGATCGGTCCCAATTTCTCCCCCTCATATTGGCAAACAAACTTAATCGACGACCAGAGCCTCCAACTTTGCCCGCATGTCGTCCGGCGCCGGTATCTTCCGATGCACATCGGCCTCCACAAAAACTTCGACGAACTCGCCTTCGAAGCAGAGGACCCCGTCCTGGAGACCTCGGACCGAAAACCGAATGGAGCTTTCACCGAGTTTCAAGAGGCGCACTTCGCAAACAAGCGGATGGCGAGGCGTCACCGGGCTGCGGAAATCCATCGACAGGTGGACGAACGGCGTACCGACATTGCGGTCCACATTGCCGTGGAACCAGTCATACCCGGTGTGCACGCCCCACCACTCGTCGATCGCCTCGAGCGCGAAATTCGGCAGGCGCCCGGTATAGGCGATCCTTGCCGGGTCGCAGTCCGCCCATCGCACCGTGATGACGTGCGTGAAAACCTTCGATTGCGCGGTGCGGTTTGAAATATCATCCATCAATAAGTCTCTACGTGATAACGGCCTTCATCCCGCATCCCGTTTCGCACATCCGCCCAGTTCAGTCCAATGCCACGCGAGATATCAGCAAAGGCGCTTTCCACACCCTGCTCCATCGAGCGCAGTCCGCAGATGTAGATGTAGGCATTGGGGTCTTTCAGGAACTCGCCAACGGCCTCAGCCTCTTCCCGCAGCTTGTCCTGGACGTAGTGCTTCGGCTCGCCCTCGATACGGCTGAACACCAGATGTTTCCGCAGGATCGTTTCCGGCACTTTCTTCAGGGGACCGAAATACGGCAGGGATTGAGGCGTGCGCGCTCCGAAAACCAGCGTCATACCGGCAGACCTGCCGGCCGCATTTCGCTGCCGGCGCATGGTGAACGCCCGGAACGGTGCGGAACCGGTGCCCGTGCAGATCATCAGCAGCTTCGCATCCGGATCGTCCGGCATCAGGAAGGTGGCGCCGAAGGGGCCTGTCACCTTCACCTTGTCGCCGACCTTCAGGTCGCAGACATAGTTCGAGCAGACACCGTTCGGCTCCCGCTTCACCGTCAGGGACAGGTTGTTGTAGTTCGGCCGCTCGCCGTCGCGCGGGCTTGAAACCGAATAAAGACGCGGCAGATAGGGTTTGCCCGCATCATCGGTTCCCGGTGGAATGATGCCGATGCTCTGGCCTTCGAGAACCGGGAACGGATGACCGTCGAAATCCAGGATAATATGGCGCACATCGCTGTCCGCGCCTTCGGCGGTCAGCCGGTAATTGCCCTGAACCGTCGCCTCGGCCGGTTTGCCGATCGTGTAGAGATTGACCGATGGTTTCGACGCCGAGCGAGGCGCCTTCGACTTGCCGCCGGCACCCGAATGGGCTTCGGCAAGCAGCGCCGCCATTTCCTCGTCCAAAGCTTCGATGGAGGTATCGACATTTCCGCCCGACGGGCCGAAGTCCTGCTGTTCCGGCAATTCCATCCAGGAAAACTGGTCTTCAACGGAATATGGCGTTTCCACCACACGCCACTCGTCGATGGACCCGGTCGGACATACCGGAATGCAATCCATGCAGAAGTCGCATTTGTCGAAATCGACCACGACATTGCTGTCGTCGTGCACAATCGCCTGGACCGGACAGGTCATTTCGCAGGTGTAGCAGCGAATGCAGATTTCCGGGTCAATCAGGTGCTGTTTTTGAGGTTGGCTCATCGATCCTCCCGCAGCGCTCTTTGCGGCGCTTTTTCATTCGGGGAGCGCGGTATGGGCGCGCTCCCCTGTTTCCGGCGTCACGCCATGTGAAGCTTCACATACTCGAAATCGCCGGGCTGGTTGTTGATCCCGACCTTCGGCGGGGCGATCCAGCTCGCGTATTTGCCCGGCTCGCGTTCCGGCTTCATCAGCGACTGGATGAAGTCGCCATCCGCATGGGTCGGAAGCCAGTTTTTCATGCCTTCATCATATTCCGCCCCGCTGACCAACTTCCCTTCCGGGTCGAACAGCTTGTCGGAAAAAACGCCGATCTTGCGGTTGAAGGACTCATGCGGCAGCTTCATCTCGAACTGGACGCCGGCCTTTTCGATGATCTTGTTCCAGCGGCCGACACCACCAGAGGCATCCCGGGTGTAGTCGTCACGCAGGCGCATGTTGATCGCCGTCAGAGCCGGAACATCGCGCGTGATGATCTTGTCGCCATCCACGTCGAGAACCTTGTAGGTGTCGCCGGTCAGTTTGTGATCGTCGTCAAGACGGTTTTCCATGTAACGACCCTTGATGCCTGCGTTGAAGGCATTGGCCGCATTGGTGGACACTTCCTGGCCGAAGAGGTCCAGGGACAGCGTGTAATGCAGGTTCAACTTCTTCTGGATCGTCGGCAGGTCGATGACGCCGAACGCACGAATGCGGTCGACATCATAGGGATCGTCGATACCGTTCTCGTTCATCACCTGACAAGTGCGCTCGATGGTGCGCCCGACGCCGGTTTCCCCGACGAACATGTGATGGGCTTCTTCCGTCAGCATGAACCGGCAGGTGCGCGACAGCGGATCGAAGCCGGACTGCGCCAGGCTTTCCAGCTGCATCTTGCCGTCCCGGTCGGTAAAATACGTAAACATGAAGAAGGACAGCCAGTCCGGGGTTTCCTCGTTGAAGGCCCCCAGCATACGCGGGGCTTCTTCCGAACCCGACTGGCGGCGCAGCAGATCGTCCGCTTCTTCACGGCCGTCGGCACCGAAATACTTATGCAGCAGATAGACCATGGCCCACAGGTGCCGGCCTTCTTCCACGTTCACCTGGAAGAGATTGCGCATGTCATAGAGCGACGGCGCGGTCAGCCCGAGGAAACGCTGCTGTTCGACCGAAGCCGGCTCGGTGTCGCCCTGGATCACGATCAGGCGGCGCATCAGGGCGCGGTATTCGCCCGGGACTTCCTGCCAGGCCGGTTCGCCGGCGTGCTCACCGCACGGGATCCGGCGATCCTCGACCTGCGGTGCGAGCAACACGCCCCAGCGGTATTCCGGCATTTTCACATAATCGAACTTCGCCCAGCCCTTGGGGTCCACGCTGACGGCCGTACGCAGATAAACGAGGCTCTGCTGGAAGTTCTCCGGAATGAGATCGTTCCACCAGTTGATGTAACCGGGGTGCCATTTTTCCAGAGCCTTCAGCACCCTCTTGTCGGAGGAAAGTCCGACGTTGTTGGGTATCTGCGTATCGTAACTGACATTGATCAGATCAAGCATTTCGGTGTCTCCCTTGAAATTCCTCCGGCCGGACGCTCAGACCCGGCGCATGTCGTATTCGCCCCGCACGCCGGTGCCGTAGCGCTGCAACGCACCGTTCTCGCCGACCGCGTTCGGACGCTGGAAAATCCAGTTCTGCCAGGCGGTCAGGCGTCCGAAAATCCGGGTTTCCATGGTCTCCGGACCGGCAAAGCGCAGATTGGCTTCCATCCCGGTCATCGCATCCGGAGAGAAGCTCGCCCGCTCCTCCAGGAAGATGCGGACCTCGTCCTCCCAATCGACATCGTCAAAGGCGAAGGTCACCAGGCCGAGATCGTTGGCATCGAAAGCCTCCAGCGCTTCTCCGATATGTTCCTGTGCCGCCGCGACGCGCTCCGGCTCACCGAGGAACCGGGTTTCCAGCCGGGACAGGTCGTTGGACATCGGATAGGGGCCGAAATTGCCGTCCGTCAGCGTGATGGTGGCAACGGGACGATTGTCGCCCTCGAAATCGCCTTCCATCATGTAGCTGCGGTCGCAGGCAAACAGGATTTCGGCGAGGAAACCGGCAAAGCAGGAACCGTTTTCGATCATCGCGACGAGCGAGCGCGACGTCAGGTCGATGCGTTTCAGCACGCGTTTCCAGTAGAGCAGGATTTCGCGGGACAGCCAGTCGCTTTCCCTGTTGTCGAGCAGGAACTTCTCGTGCGCCACGACCTTTTCCGGGTCGCCCAGGGATTTGAAGACGACAACGCCGATCTCAAGCTCGTTGAGACGCAGATGCAGAATGGCGTCGTCCAGTTCCCGCGCCAGGCGGAGGATCCAGGCGGACGCGCCCTGCCGATGCAGTTCGTCGATGGACGCCGGAGCATCCCCGTCCGGTCCGGTGATCATGATCGTGGCAATGCCCTTGGCCCGTTCGACCTGAACCTCGACCAGAGAATAGATGACCGAACCGTCGTCCTCGAACCGCCGGTCCAGCGGGGTCAGCTCGATCCCTTTGGCGCCTTTGTTCCGGGTCTCGTCACCGGCAATTTCCTTTGCCCGCTCCGTAACCTTCTCGTCGAACTTGGAGTTCGGCACCACTTCGTCCACCAGACGCCAGTCGACCGCACGACGACCCTTCACGCCTTCCTCTGTTGAACAGAACACGTCGGCCAGGTCCCGGCGCACTTTGCGCTTGTCGGTCACCCGGGTCAGACCGCCGGTACCGGGCAGCACGGCCAGAAGCGGCACTTCCGGCAGAGCCACGGTCGTGGAGCCGTCGTCCGTCATAATGATGCGGTCGCAGGCGAGCGCCAGTTCGTAACCGCCGCCGGCGCAAGCGCCCTTCACCGCCGCAATATAATGCTGGCCGGACTCGGCCCCTGCCGCTTCGAAGGTGTTGCGGGTTTCGTTGGTGAACTTGCAGAAGTTGACCTTGTGCGCGTGCGCCGCACCACCGAGCATGCGAATGTTCGCTCCGGCGCAGAAAACATTGGGCTTACCCGAGCGGAGTACGACGGAAGCGACTTCCGGATGCTCGAAACGCATGCGCTGAACGACGTCGGCCAGTTCGATATCGACACCCAAATCATAGGAGTTGAGCTTCAACTCATAGCCGTCGAACAATCCGCCCTTTTCATCGACGTCCATGTAAAGCGTTGCCACCGGACCGTCGTACTCGACACGCCAGTGCCGGTAACGCGAAGGGTCTGTTTGAAAATCGATACGTTTGGTCACTTGTTCACTCCCGCTCCGTCCAAGCAATATGCATTATAATGCGCTTCTTTTGAAAGGCAACGCTATAATAGGAATTTTAACGCACATATTAAGCCTTATTATTCAATAACTTATTTCTTTCATTCGAAAATTCACGCAATCTGCATTATATTTCATATTTGATTTCAAGGAAGACAGACGCATTGCCGTTCGCCAGATTCGCGGCAGCCCGTAGCGCACCGTCTTTCTCCAGCCCCATCAGGCCGGTGCTCCGACCTTCCGGAAAAGCCTCTTCGAACGCCACGCGGCACAGTTCCGCTATCCGAAGCCGTGCACGGGGCTGTCCCATTTCCTCCTTCAGCCAGCCATTGGCCAGCTGGATGACCGCCTGAACAAGGCGCCTTTCCCGGCTGTTGGGCGGCGCATTGAGCCAGACCTGCTCCAGCACTTCATGCGCTTCCCAGAAGTAGCCTTCGTTCAAAAGCCGGACCCCGTAACGCCATGCCATGTTCTCCGCAGCCGTTGCCGAAGACGTCACTGCAGGCGCACGCGCCTTGACCGCGTCGAAGGTCCCATCGGCCGGCCGATCGTTCCGGCCTGGAATGTGCCGGTAATCCGGCATGGGAAACGCCTCCGCCGCCATTGCAAGCTAAAGCGCCGCTTCCGCGGCACGCTCCGCAAGGCCGGCAAAGGCGGATGGCGAGCCCTGGATCGCGCTGCGCTGCATGTGCAGCCGCAGCCCACGCAAACCACCCAGCTCCTCGCCGCCACCGGCCCGTCCGGGCCCGCCGTGCACACATTGCGGCATGACGATCGAGTGGCCGGTATGATTGCGTCCGGTTTCCTCGTCCACCATCAGGATCCGACCGTGCCAGGGACCGAGCGTTCCCGCTGTCTGAAGCCTTGCATCCGCATCGTTGGAAAACAGGCTCATGGCCAGTGAACCACCGCCCATCGCCGCGATCTTCATCGCGTCCGCAATCCCGTCATAGGGCATGACCGTCGCGCAAGGACCGAAGACCTCAACCGAATGCACAAGCTCCGCATCGTGAGGATCTGAGCAGGCAAGCAGTGTCGGCGCCACAAAGGCCCCTGCCCCGTCCAACTCTGCGGGCGCGGCATCGCCGGTCAGGACACGCGCTTCGCGTCCCAGCCGGGCAATCCCGTCGAGCGCGTCCTGCTGTTGCCGCTTGTTGACCAGCGGACCGACACGCACCGCCTCGTCAACCGGATCTCCGACACGGAAGCGGGAGACGGTCGCAACAACCGCCTCGGTAAAGGCATCGAGATGGTTTTTAGGAACAAGGATGCGCCGGATATTGGTGCAGAGCTGTCCGGCCTTCACCGACAGCGCCTTGCCGACCTCGCGGACAGCAAGATCAAACAGCGCATCGCCCGGCGCTACATCCGGCCCGAGGATCGTCGCATTGACGCTGTCCGCCTCGATCGTCACCCGTGCGCCGCTGCGGAGAACGACCGGATGCGAGCGGATCGTGAGCCCGGTATCGGCAGAACCGGTGAAGGCGACGGAGTCCATCGGCCCGAGAGCATCCAGCAGGCCTTCGCCATTGCCACACACCAGATTGAACACACCTGCAGGCACCACATTGGCCGCATCAACATCACGCATCATTTCGTGGGACAGCCAGGCGGTCGCCGTTGCGGGCTTGGCCATGCTCGGCACGCCGGCAATGGTCGCCGCTGCGATCTTTTCCCACATGCCCCAGGACGGAAAATTGAACGCATTGATCTGCAAGGCGACACCCGGCCGCGAGGTCCACAGATGCCGGGAGAAGAACACCGGCTCCTTGGCCAGCTGATCCTGACCGGCCTCGAGAACCGTCGTCGCTTCGCCGAGGGATTTGCCGAGGCGGGAATAGTATTTCAGCGTCCCGATGCCGCCATCGATATCGATCGACGCGTCGACCTTGGTGTTGCCGCTGTTGATGCGGGCAATGTCTTCGTACTTGGCGCGGTTCTCTGTCAGCACATCGGCCACAGCCTTGAGCAAGGCGCCGCGTTCGGCAAAACTCATTGTCCGCAGAGCGGCACCGCCCTTATCCCTGGCGAAGGCCATCGCGCCTGCCAAATCCAGTCCGCTCGCATCCGCGTGCGCAACCGTCTCGCCGGTGGCCGGATTGACCAGCGAACGGCCGTCTGCGGCACCAGCGGTCCATTTCCCCGAAATCAGACTCTCGAGCTTCATGCGATTTCAACCTCCGCGGTTTCGATCCGTTCCAGGCGCGCGCAGAATTCGCAGATCGCCGCCAGGGTTTTTTCTGACTGTTCGAGGAAAGGCGAATGCTTGCAATCCGCGAGGATTTCCACATCGACCGGCGAATAGATCCGGTTCTCGATTTCCGTAATCTGCGCAAGCGTGCCGTATTGATCGTCGGCGCCCTGAATGGCGAGCACCGGGATACGCAGATAATCGATTGCCTCGGCAATGTTCCAGGACTTGAACCCCGGATCGAGCCAGGCGTCGTTCCAGCCGCGGAACGCGTTGTCGACGTCCTTGTGGTATTTGGCGAGCCTGGAGCGGAGATCACCCGTCTCATAAGCCGTTTTCGCCTCGGCGATGGATTTCAGGCCGCCTTCCTCCGTGAAGAAATGCGGCGCCATCAGCACCAGCCCACGGACGCGGTGATCCTCCACGCTGCCCGCATAGATCGCCGCGATCGACGCGCCATCGCTGTGGCCGACAAGGATGCCGTGTTTGAAGCCAATGGTGTCGAGCACGACCGGCAGGACATCCACGGCCTCGCGGGTCATGTAGTCGAGCGGCCGAGGCAGGTCGACCGGATCGGATTGGCCGTGGCCGCTACGCGACCAAGCGAAGACGCCGAAGCCGGTTGCTTCCGCCAGCTTCTTCGGGAAGTCCCGCCACAGAGCCACGCAACCGAGCCCTTCATGCAGCAGGACAATCGTCGGCGCCCGGTCCGGCGACGGACCATAGCTTATGGCTTCCAGCGTTTTTCCGTTGACCGTGATGGTGGTTGGAACGCCGTCCCGCCATTCGAATTCAGGCATGATAATCGTCCCTCAGCTTGAAGCGCTGGATCTTCCCCGTCGCGGTCTTCGGCAAATCCGGAACCACCTCAACCCAGCGGGGATACTTCCACTTGCCGATGTGTTCCTTGACGATTTCCTTGAGCTCTTCGGGCAGATGATCGCCAGCGAATCCGTTTTTCAGGACGACAAAGGCTTTGGGCTTTTCCAGTCCCTCATCGTCTCTCGCCGCCACGACGGCCGCTTCCAGTACCGCCGGATGGGAGACGAGCGCCTGCTCGATTTCGAACGGCGCAACCCAGATGCCGCTGACCTTGAACATGTCGTCGGTCCGACCGCAGTAGACCAGGCGCCCGCTCTCGGTCACCTCGTACTTGTCCCCGGTGCGGGTCCAGGCACCTTCGAAGGTCGACCGGCTCTTGTCCCGCTGGTTCCAGTAGTCAGATGCCGAAGACGCCCCCTTGACCAGCAACTCACCGATCCCACCGGTACCGACGTCCTCGCCGTTTTCGTCGACGACCCGGATGTCATATCCCGGAACGGCCACGCCGGACGTTCCGTAGACGACATCACCCGGCCGATTGGACAGGAAGATATGCAGCATTTCGGTGGAGCCTACGCCATCGAGAATGTCACAACCCGTCAGCTCGCGCCAACGGGACCCGACCTTCTCCGGCAGCGCCTCGCCCGCGGAAATGCACCGGCGCAACGGCGCCGAAATGCTTCCCTGGCCGCTGTCGATATGGGCCAGCAGCGCCGCGTAAAGCGTGGGAACGCCGCAGAACACGGTGGGCTGATAGGTATCGAGAACCTTGCAGACCGAGTCCGGCGTCGGTCGCGCATCGAGCAGCACCGTTGTCGCGCCCACGGACATGGGAAACGTCATCGCATTGCCGAGACCATAAGCGAAGAACAGCTTGGCGACAGAATAGACGATGTCGTCATGCACGATGCCAAGCACCTGGGCACCGTAGGTGTCTGAAGTGAATTTCAGATTGCCGTGAACGTGGCGTACCCCCTTGGGCTGGCCGGTCGAACCGGAGGAATAGAGCCAGAACGCGCATTCATCCGACGAGACGTCGATCGGCTCCCGGAATGAACTGGCTGCGAGTTCCTCGCGAAAGGACAGATGGTCACCGGCTTCCGCTCCGCCGATGACAAACACTCGTTCCAGACTCGGACAATTCGCCAGAACCGGCTCGATGACCGGCAACAGCTGCGCAGACACGAACAGCGCCCGCGCCCGGCTGTCCTTCAGGATCGTCTCGTAAACGTCCGACCCGAGTAGGGTGTTCAGCGGCACGGGGACGACGCCGGCCTTCAGGCTGCCCCAGAAAATGACCGGAAAGGCGATACAGTCGAGGACCAGCATTGCCACGCGCTCTTCGCGGCGAATGCCGTGGCGCTCATAGAGGTCTGCCATCCGGCCGGTCTCGTGCGCCAGGTCCGCATAGCTGATATTCACACCGGTTTCGCTTTCGATGAAGGCCGGCTTGTCGCTGTAATCCTCGTCGGCATGCCGGTCCACAAAATAGACTGCGGCATTCTCGTTCGTGGTCGTCATGGGTCCTCCCTCGCGCGCGTCTCCTCCTGCGCGCTGATGCACTATCGTGCCCGCACGTCGATTGAGGCGCGGGTAAACTTCAATCGCCTAGCGGCCGGTAAACTCGATTGCGCCGTCCGGGAGCAGGTAGAGGACATAGGCGTCGCCTCCCGTGACGGTGGGATGGTGATCGGACCCCGGTCCGTAGACGTACCAGCCCTCGGGGAAATCATCGAACTTCGGCGCGCCGGAAATCGGCATCACAGCACCAATTTCACCCGTCGTATGGACATGATGCGGCCCCTTGACGTCCTTCATCCGCACCACGTCCACGCTGAAATTCCGGGCTTCCGTGCCGGGCTTCACCGCCCGTCCGAACTTGATGCCGCCAGCCTCGCGAGCCATCAGCCAACCCTCCGCCTCGCCTTCCGCGCATAGCGATTTCAGCGCGGAGAAGGTCTCTCCGCCGACCGGAAACTCGGAATTGAGATAGGCTGCCAGTGCGTCATCGAGCGGTTTGTCGCCAATGCGATCGGCAATCGTTGATACGGTCTCCAGAAACTGCTGCTTTGACATTCGGTCCTCCTTTATCCGCTCAAAACACGCTCCAAACGGCCTCAAGCGATTTGTGCATAATAATACACATTTCACTCAAAACAGGCAATATATTACATACTTTAAAAGACGACTTTCGTCACACACCAAGCCATTGCCGATGCAGGTCATCATCCGCGCGCAGGGCTTCGCACGTTCCTGTCCACACGCACTGTCCGCGCCCGAAAACACTGGCGGTATCGGCAAGCCGGGTGGCGAAGTGGAAATTCTGCTCGACCAGCAGCATGGTCATGCCCTCCCCCTTCAACTCCTTCAGCTTGTCGAAGATCTGCCGGACGACGATGGGTGCGAGCCCCTCGGTCGGTTCATCCAGGATGAGCAGTTTCGGGTTCATGACCAGCGCGCGGCCGATGGCAAGCATCTGCTGCTCACCGCCGGACAGCTGATTGCCGCCATTGTCGCGCCGGCTGGCCAGGTTGGGAAAGAAATCGAAGACTCGTTCCACCGTCCACTTGCAGTCCGTTCCGGCCGAAAGCCGGGCGGCGAGCTTCAGGTTCTCCAGAACCGACAGGGACCCGAATACATCCCGTGTTTCGGGAACATAGGCGATGCCCATACGGGCGATATCGAACGGCCTGCACCGGGAAACAGACGCGCCGTCAAACAGGACCTCGCCGCTGAAAGCCGGCAGCAGGCCGACGATGGTTTTCAGGGTCGTCGTCTTGCCGACGCCGTTCCGCCCGAGAACGGCATGAAAACGGCCTTCGTCGACGGACAGATCGACGCCGTGAATGACACGGGTCTCGCCGTAACCGGCATGAAGATCGCGAACCTCAAGCATCGCCCTGCCAATCGCCGAGATAGATTTCCCTGACCACGTCGCTTCCCTTTGTTTCTTCGGGCGTTCCTTCGAAAACCACTTCGCCGTAATTCAGGACGGTGATCTTATCGGCCACATCGAAACCGAGGTCGAGATCATGCTCGATGATGACGATCGTAAGTTCCCGCGGCAGCGTGGCGATCAGTTTGTGAAAGGCATCGATCATGCCCGGGCCGACGCCGGATGTCGGCTCGTCCATCAAAAGGAGCTTCGGCCTCGTCGCGAGTGCCAGCCCGACCTCCAATTGCCGCCGATTGCCGTAAGAGGCATGCGCGACACCGAGCTCGAGCCGGTCGCTGAGGCCGACCATTTCGGCGACTTCCTCAACCGTCTCCCGAATGGCCTGGCTCTCATGGACACGGGAGAAACAGGAAAAGGTCCGCCCTTCCGCCGTTGCAGCAGCAAGCGCAAGGTTCTCGCCGACGGTCAGCCCTTCGAACAGATTGTTCTTCTGGTAGCTGCGCGACAGACCACGCCGGGCCCGCTGCTCAACATTGAGGTTGGTGATGCGCGCGCCATCGAGCAGGATTTCGCCCGACGTCGGCTGCAGAGTGCCGGCAAGAAGGTTGAACAAGGTGGTCTTTCCCGCGCCGTTGGGTCCGAGAACCACCCGCCGCTCCCCCTTTTCGAGACGCATGTGGATGTTGCGCGAAACGCGCAAGCCGCCGAAGTTCTTGCTCAGATCGCGGACCTCAAGCATTTGCGTTCCTCCGGGACTTCCGCCGAAGAACATGCTCGACCTGACCGTAGACACCGCGCCCTCCGGCCATGACGGCCGCGATCAGGAACAGCCCGATCACCAGGTGCCAATGCTCGGTGTATTCGCTCACCTGATGCTTCAGGAATACCAGCAGCGCTGCACCCGCAATCGGACCTGCAAGCGTCCCCAACCCACCAAGAATGACAATGATCAGAACTTCACCCGACACGGTCCAAACCAGCAGCTCCGGCGAGACAAACATCGTATGCTGGGCCGCCAGAACACCAGCCGCACCGGCCAGGAGCGAGGAAAAGGAAAATGCGACCGCCTTGTGTTTCCAGACACTGAGACCGAGGGCCCGCATCCTGTCCTCGTTGGAATGAATACCGATCAAAGTACGACCAAAGCTGCTCCGCAGAACATAGGCGGCCGCCGCATAGGCAATCAGGACCAGCAGCAGGCAGAACAGTGCAAACTGAATGGAATCGTTCATGTTGAGACCGATCGCGGACAGGTCGTAGCGCGAGACCCCCGACAGTCCGTCGTCACCGCCAAGCGCTTTCCACTCGAAGACGACCACATAGGCCATCTGGCCAAAGGCGAGCGTCGCCATGATGAAGAAGATACCAGAGATATTGGCGGTCACGGCACCGACCAGAAGGCCGAATGCCATCGCAACGGCAAGCGCGGCGATCGTCGCGGTAAAGCCGTCTAAACCCATAAGCGCCGTAAGGCCCGCAAAGGTGTAGGCGCCGATCCCGGCGACCGCTCCGTGACAGAGCGAAATCATACCGCCGTAGCCGGCAACGAAGTCCAGGCTGATGGCAAGGATCGCAAGAACGGCGATTTCCACGACGATTTCACCCGCGAAATAACCACCGAGGATCGCGTACAAAGCCAGCGCGGCAAGGATCACGATCACCGTGACCGACTTGAGAGGCGTCTGATAAAACATGCGCTAGCTCCTGGCCGGCAACAAGCCGGCCGGCTTGGCGATTAGGACGATCGCGAGCAGCACGTAGACGAGCACGGACGCAAATCCCGGCAGCACCACCGCGCCGAAGGTCTGAATAAAGCCGATGATCAGCGATCCGACGATGGCGCCACCCAGGCTTCCAAGCCCGCCGATGACCACCACGATCAGCGTCGGAATGAGAATGTCCGTCGCCATGGACGGCGTTGCCGAGAAAACCGGCGCCGCGACCGCACCCGCAAGCCCCGCCAGCGCACAGCCGACACAGAAGACCACGAAGAACAGCCGTTCGACATTGATCCCCAGGCAGGAAGCCATCGCATCGTTCTCCACGCCGGCACGGACCATGGCCCCGATCTGGGTGCGCGACAGCACCAGGCTGAGCGCAACCAGGACGACGAGGCCGACTGCGATGATGAACAGACGGTAAGCCGGGTAAGTGACCCCGAAAATCTCGGCAGGACCGGACAGGATTGCAGGCTGTTCCATGCCGAGGGCGATGTCACCCCACCGGATGCGCACCAGATCGACCAGCACGAAGATCAGGCCGAAGGTCACCAGAACCTGGTTCATCGGACCTGCCCTGCGCATGCGGCGAATGACGGCAACATAAAGAACGATCCCGACAAGCGTGACGGCCAGAGGTGCCGCGATCAGCGCAAGCCAGAAGTTGCCAAGAGAGGCTGCCGCACTGACTCCCACATAGGCGCCGACCATATAAAGCGCGCCATGGGCGAGATTGACGAAATGCATGAGACCGAAAATGATCGTCAGACCGATCGAAAGCAGAAACAGCAGCATGGAAAGCTGCATTCCATTGAGGAACTGCGTCAGCCAGAAGTCGGCATCCGCGACCATAGTCGCCCCTCCCACCGAATATCTTATTGCCAGAGCCCGGCGCGGCTGACCCGCGCCGGGCGTATTTTTATTTTACTTCAGCGTGCAGCCGTTGGCCGGGTCGCGAACCAGACCGATGGTGCCGATCATCTTCTGCGTCAGACCATCGCCGTCGGCGACGGTCTCATAGACGTAGATGTTCTGTACGACGTTGTTGGTGGCCGGATCGATGGTCAGCGGACCGCGCGGACCGGAATAGGACACCTTGGACAGTTGTTCCGTGATCGATTCCCGGTCGGTTGCCCCCGCATTGACCGCTTCGACAAGCACGCGGCCGGCGTCATAGCCCTGAACGGCATATTCGGACGGCGCACGGTCGAACTTGGCCTTGAAGGCTTTAACGAAGGCCTTGTTTTCCGGCGTGTTGATGGTCGGGACGTAATGCAGTGCCGTCGTCACGCCGATTGCTGCCGGACCTTCTGCCGCAACATAGAGCGGAGACGTCAGGAAGCCGGAGCCGTAAAGCGGAATATCCTTCTTCAGCCCGAAGGAGTCGTACTGCTTGACGAAGGTGATCGCTTCCTTGCCGGCATAGAAGACGTAGATCGCATCCGGAGAGGCCGCCTTTGCCTTGGTCAGATAGGGACCGAAATCCTGGGTCTTGCCGAAAGGCGTATACTCGGAGCCGACGATCTCACCGCCTGCAGCTTTGAAGGCTTCCGAGAACGTGTCGATCATCTGATGACCGGCCGCATAGTCCGGCGCCATCGTATAGACCTTCTTGATGCCGATTCGGGCCATCCACTCGCCCATCGGGCGATTAACCTGTCCGTTGGAGAACGATACCCGGGTGATATAACGGCTGCAATTCGCGCCCGTAGCCTGATCATTGCCCGCATTGGCAACGACCAGCGGCACCTTGGAGCTGTCAACGAAGTCGCGGACAGCACCCAGAACAGCAGAGGACACGATACCAACCATGGCATCCACCTCGTCCTGAAGCACGAGCTTGCGCGCCTTGGCCACGCCGGTCTGCGGCTTGGCTTCGCTGTCTTCGGATACGATCTTGAATTCTTCGGACTTCCCACCCTCTTCGAGGGCCATGGTGAAACCGTCTTCGATTTCCTTGCCGAGCGCGGCGTAAGGACCGCTCTTCGGCAGAAGCAGGCCGATCTTGATGTCGGCAGCCTGAGCGGTATTCGCGACAAATGCCGCCGATGCGCACGCCATCAGCGCGGCCATCAGATGGTTCTTCATGTTTTCTCCTCCCAGAAAAAAGCGGCACGCTATTCCTTCTGTTCGCGGCCGCACCAAATTTTATGTATTATATTGCCTACAGACTCTTCCCTCTTTCTGTTTCTGCAATTTAATACACACCACGCCTAGCGATTCAAGCATTATGTTGCATATTTTATTCGTAACGAGATAACGCAGGGAAACAGACACAAGCGCGATCAATAAGCCGCCTTCTGCAAGCCGCCGACGGCGCAAGTCCTGACATTCGACCGACATGTTGGTCTAATTCGAGCACGTCTTTGAAAGTCCGAAGTTTATACGGCTTTGATGCCGGTCCGGACAGCCGACCAGCGCCTAAGGTCCGGCCTCATTGTTCCTGCTCAACGGTATGAGCTGGTTTCGTCGGTTATTAAGTACAGGCGACGCTGTGACCGAGTAAATGCGCCATTTGAGACCCACTTGAAATTCAGCGTCCTGAAAATCCCTATTCCGAACCGGATCAGGCGCCCATGTCCTTGAACAGTTTTACGACTTCGTCCCGCGCCACCCCGATATGATAACGCAGGGCTTCCCGTAATTTCGCCCGGTCCTTGTTCTTCAAGGCCTCCAGAATGGGCTCATGGGTCTCGGCGATCTTGTGGGGATCGTCATATAGTTTTCCGATCAGTGTGATGCCTGCGCGCATCTCGACCGCGAGATCGTCGTAGACCTTCAAGAGCCGGGCATTGCCGCCGAAGGCGCACAACATGCGATGGAAGGTGAAGTCGGCAAAGATCTGTTCGCCGATCGACCCTTCCTCGGCGAGTTCGTATAGCTTGTCCGCCTGGGCCCTGAGCAGCCCGAACTCCCGGTCGCTGATCCGCTGCAGCGCCAGATCGGCGGCATGGATCTCCATACCAATGCGCAATTCGTATATGTCGCGAAGATCGTCGGAGGTCAGGGTCCGCACGAAAAACCCGCGCCGCGGACTGGAAACAACAAGTCCCTGGCTCTCCAGCAGCCTCAATGCTTCCCGTACCGGAGCCCGGCTCGTCCCGAATTCCTTGGACAGCCGCAATTCCGTCAGCCGTTCTCCCGGCTTCAATTGGCCATCCGCGACGGCATTGATAATCTGTCTCGCGATCTGCTGGACGAGATCCGTTGTTTCAAGAGCTGAAAACATCCCCTGTGGACACCTTGTCTCAATCGCACCAATGTTTCGCGCGACCGGCCTTGTTGTTTGTCAAAGCGGCAGATCCAAATTCACTGTCGCCCCTCTTGTCCGGTCCGCGTAATCGAGCCGTCCGTTCGGCCCCGATACCACGAAACGCACCGTTTTCCAGCTACGGCAGGACCTATTTGACGGGCATTTATCTGCCCAAAGCACGAGCAATCGCACCCAAACAGCTGGTTATCTGCCCCTATCCTTGCTCAAAAATTGATTATTGTCGACAATTGACACAGGCAGGCTCCCATGTTTGCGTAGCACGTAGTTATACGGAAGCGGATTCTACAGTTCGGTCCGCTTGTTCGAACAGGACGCCGCGAACCAGCGGCATCGGGGCAAAGAAGGCAATGACTCAGATCTCAGCGATCCCATCGTCCACCGACCAGCCGAAGGAGCGCATCGACCTTGCCGCCGCCTATCGGCTGATCGCCCATTTCAAGATGGACGACAGTATCTTCACCCATATTTCCGCCAAGGCCCCTCAGGAAGAAGGCGAGAACGCGTTCCTGATCAATCCTTACGGTCTGCGCTTCGATGAAGTCACCGCCAGCAGCCTGGCCACGGTCGATGTCGACGGCAACATCCTGCGGGACACCCACGGAGCCGGGATCAACAAGGCAGGCTTTACCATCCACAGCGCGGTCCATGCAGCCCGCCCGGAGGTTCACTGCGTCCTCCATACGCATACGGTGGCCGGGGTCGCCATCTCCTCGATGGAAGAAGGCATTCTGCCGCTGAACCAATGGTCCCTGCAGTTTTACAACCGAACCGCATTCCACGACTATGAAGGCATCGCGCTCGATCTCGCCGAACGCGAACGACTGGTTGCCGACCTCGGTGACCGCAATGTCATGGTGCTCCGGAACCACGGACTGCTGACCTGCGGTCGAACCGTCGGTGAAGCCTTTGCGCTAATGTTCAACCTGGAGCGGGCCTGCAAGGCCCAGCTTGCGATCATGTCCTCCGGCGGCACGCCCCGCAAACTCGGCACGGATCTCGCCGAAAAGACGGCCCAGCAATACGAAGGCTGGGACAAGCAGCATTCCGGCAACAAACCGGATCCTCAGTGGGACGCTTTTCAGCGTCTCGCAATCAAGCATTACCCGGACCTGGTGAACTGACAAACAGGTCCGACACCTTCCAATCCATCAGCAAACGGCGTGAAAAGAGACAAGATCCGTACGCCGGTCAACGAGGGGAAATCGAACATGCTGAAAAAACTGACCAGTTTGGCTGCGACCTTGATCGTGGCCGCCGGTACGGCTCATGCCGAACCGGTTTCAGGAGGACGAGCGAACGTCGTCATCCAGCCCGAGCCGCCCAGCCTGATGCTCGGCCTGGTTCAGAACGGCCCGACCCAGATGGTCGCCGGCAACATCTACGAAAGCCTGTTGCGTTACGACGAAAACCTGGAGCCGATGCCGCAGCTGGCGAAGTCCTGGGAGATCTCCGACGATGGACTGACCTACACCTTTCACCTCTTCGACAACGTGAAATGGCACGACGGCGAGCCGTTTTCCGCCGCCGATGTGGTCTTTTCCGCAGACGTCTTCCTGCGTGAGACCCATGCGCGCCTTCGGACCTCGCTCGAGCATGTGGAATCGATCACCGCGCCCGACGCCAATACCGTTGTCTTCAAGCTGAAAGAGCCTTTCGGACCGTTCATCGGCATCTTCGAAGCCGGCACCATGCCGATCGTTCCGAAACACATCTACGATGGCACCGACTACAAGACGAACCCCGCCAACAATCATCCGATCGGAACCGGGCCATTCAAGTTCGTCGAATGGGTCAAGGGCTCTCACATCCTCCTGAAGAAAAACGAGGACTATTACGTCGACGGTCTTCCCTACCTCGACGAGATTTACTGGCATGTCATCCCCGATGCAGCTTCGCGCGCCGTGGCCTATGAAACCGGTGTCGTCGACGTTCTGCCGGGAGGTTCGGTCGAGAACTTCGACGTCAGCCGTCTCGCCAACCTGGACAACAGCTGTATCACCGACAAGGGCTGGGAATTCATCGGTCCGCTGTCCTGGCTGTGGCTGAACAACCGGGAAGGCCCGACCGCGGACGTCCGGTTCCGCCAGGCGGTCATGTACGCCATGGACCGGGAATTCGCCAAGGACGCCCTGTGGAACGGCCTCGGCGCCGTCGCCCAGAGCCCGGTGTCCTCGTCCACGCGGTTTTACACCGATGACGTGACCCACTACGACTACAATCCGGAGAAAGCCAAGGAACTCCTGAAGGAAATGGGCTACGACGGCACGCCGGTGCGTCTGCTGCCCCTACCCTACGGCGAAACCTGGCAGCGCTGGGCCGAAGCCATCAAGCAGAACCTGGAAGAAGTCGGTATCAGCGTCGAAATGGTTGCGACCGATGTCGCCGGCTGGAACCAGAAGATCAGTGAATGGGATTACGATCTCGCCTTCACCTATCTCTACCAGTACGGCGATCCGGCGCTGGGCGTTGCCCGGACCTATATCTCATCCAACATTGCCAAGGGCTCGCCCTGGAACAATGTCGAGGGATACAAGAACCCGAAGATCGACGAACTCTTCGAGAAGGCAGCCGTTGCGGTCACCAAGGAAGAGCGCCAGAAGCTCTACACCGAAGCCCAGCAGATCCTGACCAACGACGTTCCGGTCGCATGGCTCCTGGAACTCGGCTTTCCGACCATTTATCGCTGCAACGTCAAGGACCTCGTGACCACCGCCATCGGTGTCAACGACGGCTTCCGCGACGCTTACATCGAGAAGTAAGGCACAGCCCGCGCGGGTCCACCCGGAATCCGCGCGGGACTTCCCAACAATAAAAATACACCAGAGGCCCGATGCTGCGCTTTATCGCCCTGCGATTGGTCAAGGCGGCGATCATCTTGATAGCCATCGTCACCTTGAACTTCTTCCTGATCCACGCCGCTCCCGGCGATCCCGCCGCCGTGATGGCCGGGGAAGCCGGTGCCGCGGACCAGATCTTCCTTGATCAGCTCAAGGAGCAATTCGGCCTCGACAAGCCGCTCCTCACCCAGCTTGGGATTTATCTGAGTGGCGTTGTGCAGCTGGACCTGGGCTTTTCCTACCGTCAGCAAATGCCCGTGGCGGATCTCATTCTGGACCGGTTACCGGCGACGCTGCTCCTGACGATTACCGCCTTCGTGATCTCCCTCCTCCTGGGGGTGCTCGCCGGCGTGCTTGCCTCCGCGCGCGTCGGCAAGTGGTCCGATACCATCATTTCCACCATTGCCCTGCTCTTCTACGCCACACCGCTCTACTGGGCCGCGCTGATGGCGGTTCTGCTCTTTTCCGTGGAACTGAACTGGTTGCCCGGTTTCGGATACGAAACCGTGGGCGGCGGCTACACCGGGTTTGCCCGTGTGCTTGATATCGGCGAACACCTGATCCTACCGGCCCTGACCCTCGGCCTGTTCTTCATGGCGGTCTACATGCGCATGACCCGCGCCTCGATGCTGGAGGTCTCCTCGCTCGATTTCGTCAAGACCGCACGTGCCAAGGGCCTGAAGCCCGGCGTCATCCAATGGCGCCATATCTTCCGCAACGCCATGCTTCCCGTCGTGACTCTCGCTGGCCTTCAGGCGGGACAACTTGTCGGCGGCGCGATCCTGACGGAGACGGTGTTCGCGTGGCCCGGGATCGGACGACTGATGTTCGACGCCCTGAACCAGCGCGACTACAATGTCCTGCTCGGCGTTTTCTTCATTTCCGCCGCCATGGTGCTCCTCTTCAACCTGATCACCGACATCCTCTACCGGGTCGTTGATCCCAGAATCAGGGCGTCGTGATGCGGGATTTCTGGAAACGCTTCAAACGCAATCGCGGCGCCGTGGTTGGCCTTGGCATTCTCATCCTCGTGATCCTGATTGCCATCCTTGCCCCGGTCCTGTTCCCCCAATCGCCGTGGAAGATGGTCCAGCGCCCGTTCCTGCCGCCCTTCACCATGGAAGCCCTGCCGCTCGGCACGGATACGCTAGGCCGCAATGTGCTTTCCGGGCTGGCCTATGGCGCGCAGGTCTCCCTTCTCATCGGGCTCGTCTCCACGGTGGTCTCCCTGCTGATCGGCATTCCGATTGGCGCCCTGGCCGGATATTTCGGCGGTATTGTCGACGACGCCCTGATGCGGTTCACGGAGTTCTTCCAGACCGTGCCGAATTTCGCGCTCGCGATCGTGCTCGTCGCCATTTTCGAGCCGAGCGTGCAGTCGATCATCGGGGCGATTGCCATCGTCAGCTGGCCGCCGGTCGCCCGCCTGGTCCGCGGCGAGGTGCTCTCCCTGCGCTCCCGGGAATATGTCGAGGCCGCTATCCTCTCGGGCCAGAAGAACAGCACCATCATCTGGCGCCAGATCCTGCCCAACACTTTGTCCCCCATCATCGTGCTTGCCTCCCTGATGGTGGCAACGGCCATCCTGCTGGAATCCTCCCTCTCCTTCCTGGGTCTGGGTGACCCTAATCTCATGTCCTGGGGTTACATGATCGGCGCCGCACGTACGGTGATCCGACAAGCCTGGTGGCTCTCCTTCTTCCCCGGTTTCGCAATCCTGATGACGGTGCTTGCACTCAATCTCATCGGCGAGGGTCTGAATGACGCCCTGAACCCGCGTCTGTCGAGAAAGGGGAAATAGGCCATGACCCAGTCCAAACCGGTTTTGCGCATCAACGGTCTCCAGATCGCACTCCCTGAAGGCGCCGATAGACCCTTTGCGGTCGACGGTGTTTCCCTTGAATTGAACGCAGGCGAGATCCTGTGCATCGTCGGGGAAAGCGGTTCGGGCAAGTCCATGTCCGCCAATGCCATGATGGGCCTCCTGCCCGATCTGGTACACCCAACGGCGGGTGAGATCCTGTTCGACCACATGGATCTTCTGAAACTGTCTGAAGACGAGTTGCGTGATTTGCGCGGCCGGAAGATTGCTATGATCTTCCAGGAACCCATGTCGGCCCTCAATCCGCTGATGCGGGTGGACGACCAGATCGCGGAAGTGTTCGAAGCCCACAATCTTCTGACCCCGGCCCAGCGCCGGGCCCGGTCCATCGAGCTGTTGACGGAAGTCGGCATCCCCGATCCGGAAAAAGCGGCCAGAGCCTATCCGTTCCAGCTTTCCGGCGGGCAGCGCCAGCGCGTGATGATCGCCATGGCGCTGGCACTTGAGCCGGAGATCCTGATCGCGGATGAGCCGACCACGGCCCTTGATGTCACAACGCAGGCACAGATCCTGGAATTGATCGCAGATCTTCAGGACCGGCATGGCATGGCGGTGATGTTCATCACCCATGATTTCGGCGTCGTGGCGGAAATCGCCGACCGGGTCGCGGTCATGCAATTCGGCAAGATCGTGGAACAAGGCAACGCAGATGACGTGCTCGACAACCCCCAGCACGAATATACGCGCAAACTGATCGCGGCGATCCCCAAGCTCCACTCAGGTGAGACTCAGGAAGCGATAAAGAGCAAACCCATTCTGGAAGTGGTCGGACTGACCAAGACCTATCGGTCCGGCGGAGGTCTCTTCGGCGGTCCGGAACGTGTGGTGCATGCCGTCAACAAAATCAGCTTCAAGCTGGGTGTCGGTGAAACGCTCGGCGTCGTCGGCGAAAGCGGGTCCGGCAAGTCCAGCGTGGGCCGCTGCCTGGTGCGCCTGCAGGATCCGGACGAAGGCTCCGTCCTTCTAAACGGCGAAGACATGGCCGCGCTGGCTGGGGAAAGGCTCCGAACCGCGCGCAAATCGATCCAGATGATCTTCCAGGATCCCTTCGCGTCGCTTAATCCGCGCAGCAGGGTCGGCCGTATCATCGCCGAAGGCCCCATTGCCCACGGCACGCCCGCAAAACAAGCCTACGACAGGGCCGCGGAACTTCTCGAACTGGTCGGCCTCGACCCGTCGGCCATCGACCGCTATCCGCACGAGTTCTCGGGAGGACAGCGTCAGCGGATCGGCATTGCACGGGCGCTTGCCCTGGAACCGAAGATCATCATCGCCGACGAAGCCGTTTCCGCGCTGGACGTTTCCATCCAGGCCCAGGTTCTCGACCTGCTGGCGGAACTGAAGCAACGTCTCAATCTGTCTCTTGTCTTCATCACCCACGATCTCAGGGTCGCCGCCCAGATCAGCGACCGGATCGCCGTGATGCAAAAGGGCAACCTGGTCGAACTGGGCACGGCCGACGAGATCTTCAATAATCCCAAGAGCGACTACACCCGGTCCCTGATCGAGGCCATCCCCGGCCGCGAAAAGGAACTGGCGGCCGCCGGCTAAACAACATGACGGGATACCTTGCACGTGGATGACACTTTCCGCAAAGCGATACTGGAGTCCGTGGACGCCGGCTTCGAAGAGCAAATCGCCTTCACCTCCGACCTGATCCGCTTTCCGTCCCTGCGCGGTCAGGAGAAACCGGCCCAGGAATTCATTCACAAGGAACTGGCGGAACGCGGCTACGAAGTCGAGACCTTCGCCATAGACATCGGCAAGATCCACGATCATCCCGGCTTCTCTCCGGTGACGGTCGACTACACCGACGCGGTGAATGTCGTTGCGACCCACATGCCAAAGGAAATCCGGGGCAAATCCCTGATCCTCAATGGCCATATGGATGTGGTGCCGGAAGGCCCGCATGACATGTGGGAAGTCTCCCCTCCTTTTGAGCCCAAATGCGTCGGCGACTGGCTCTACGGCCGGGGCGGCGGCGATATGAAGGCAGGCATAGCCGCCAATATCTTCGCGCTCGATGCCCTGAAGCGTCTCGGCTTTCAGCCCGCAGCCAAGGTTCATATCCAGAGCGTGGTGGAAGAAGAGTGCACCGGCAACGGCGCGCTTGCCTGTCTGGTGGAAGGCTACACCGCCGATGCCGCTATCATCCCGGAACCGGAAGACGAGATGCTGGTGCGCGCCAACTGCGGCGTGCTCTGGTTCGAAATTCTGGTCGCAGGCCATCCGGTCCATGTGCGTGAAGCCGGCACCGGCGCCAATGCGATCGAGGCGAGCTACCGGGTCATCGAAAGCCTGAAACGCATGACCGAGGAATGGAATGCGGAGAAGGTCAACTATCCCTATTTCGAAGACCTGGATCACCCGATCAATTTCAACGTCGGCAAGATCGAGGGCGGAGACTGGGCGTCCACAGTCGCCGCCTGGTGCAAGCTCCACTGCCGCATCGCCATCTATCCAGGAGACGACCCGGCAGACCGCGCCAAACAGATCGAGGACTACCTGGCAGCCGATCTCGGCAACGACAGTTTCCTCGGCAACCGTCCTCCCCAGGTGACCTGGAACGGCTTCTTCGCCCGCGGCTATGTTCTGGAGGAAAACACCGATGCGGAAAAGGCGCTCGCAGAGGCCCACCGGCATGCCACCGGAAACACGCTGGAGAGCTTCGTCACGCCCGGCTATCTCGACGCCCGTGTCTTCGTGATCTATGCCGGCATGCCCTGTCTCGTCTATGGACCGATTACGGAAAACATCCACGGCTTCGACGAACGGGTCAGCCTGTCCTCAATCAAGCGCGTCACGGGGGCAATCGCCTTGTTTATTGCCGACTGGTGCGGCCTGGAGCGGATCGGCAATGAACCACGTTGACGCGACTTCGACGCTGGTGGAAGGCGTTTACCTCGGTGAGCGCTACGACTTGGAAGCGTTCTACAGCCGGTATTTCGAACCCCATGCCGACCGGGTCCGCCTGCGCAGTCCGAAGGAGATCGACAACCCGGAAGCCGTTCGCTTCGCCCTGACCTGGTATCCGGCGGCGGATGCCTTTACGCCCTACCCCAATCTGAAACTGGCCTGCTCGATCGCCGCCGGAGTGGACAGCATTGTCGGCTGCCCGAGCCTGCCGCCGGAAGCTTACGTCACCCGTGTTCAGGACGATAACCAGGCAGACCTGATGGCCGGCTTCGCGGCCTGGCATGTCATCTGGCACCACCGGAATATGGGTTTCTATCTGAAGAACCAGGCACAGGGGATCTGGAAACATCAGAATTTCGACATTGCCCCGTCCCCGCGCGATTACACGGTCGGCTTGCTCGGTTACGGCCTCATGGGAAAGGCGATCGGCCGGGCGATTGCCGCCATGGGCTTTCCCGTCGTTGCGGCGGTTCGAAATGCCCCTGAAGACGAACAGCATCCAGGCATTCGTTTCGAGATCGGTGATAACGCAGTGATGCGCACGGCCGCACAGTCTCAGGCATTGGTCAACGTCCTCCCCCTGACGGCCGCGACGAAAGGCATTCTGAATGCGGAACTCTTTGCCGCCATGCCTCCCGGTGCACGCCTGATCCAGCTCGGACGCGGCGAACATCTCGTCGACGAGGACCTGGATGCGGCCTTGAACAGCGGCCGGATCGGCGGCGCATCGCTGGATGTCTTTCACACAGAACCTCTGCCGTCCGACCATCCATGGTGGAAAGACGAACGCATTCTGATCACGCCCCACCAGGCCAGCGATTCCTCACGAAGGCTGATGGCGGAGCAGGTCGTCCAGGCCGCGTGCGACGTGGCAGCGGGCAGGAAACCACGCAACACGGTCGACCGGACCATAGGGTATTAGGCAGTCTCCCCATGAAAGCGATCTTCGACGAACGTCAGCTCAAGCACAATCCGGAGCGCTACTTCCGCCGGGGCGCCTACATCCCCCACCCGGAACAGCCGGAACGCGCGATCCTGATCCGCGACATGCTCCTGAAAAACGGTTTTGAGATCGAGCCGCCGCAGGACCATGGAGAAGAACCGATCAAGGCCGTCCACGATCCCGACTACGTCGATTTCTGGAAGGACGCCTATGCGCGCTGGCGGGAAGCCGCCGGCGATGCCGAGCCCATTCCGACCTATCACCCGGGACGGCGTGCCGGCCGGCGTTCCTCGTCGATCTACGGCCAACTCGGATGGTATGCGACCGACACTTCGGTGCCGTTGACGGAAAATACCTGGGAGGCGATCTACTGGTCGGCGCAGACAGCCATCGAGGCGGCCAGCAGGGTTATTTCCGGTGACCGGATGGTCTACGGCCTGTGCCGTCCTCCCGGACACCATGCCATGTCGAATGGCGCCAACGGTTTCTGCTTTTTCAATAACGCGGCCGTTGCCGCGCAGGTGCTGCGTCAGGACTACGGCAAGGTTGCCGTCTTCGACATCGACACCCACACCGGAAACGGCACGCTCGATATCTTCTACGAGCGCGGCGATGTCTTCCTGTGTTCCCTGCATGTGGATCCGGACATCTATCCGACCTACTACCTCGGCTATGCCGATGAGACCGGCGAAGGCCAGGGCAAGGGCGCGACCCTGAACCTCACGCTGAAGCCGGGCGCAACGGAAGCTGAAATTCTTGAACGGTTCCGGGAAGGCATCAAGGCCATTCAGGACTTTGGCACCGAAGCGCTGGTCATTTCCCTCGGCTTCGATATGGCCCAGGACGATCCCTTGTCGGAAGTCGGCATGACCGGCGCCGGGTTCGAGACCATGGCGCGCGAGATCGTTCGCATGGGTCTGCCGACCGCCCTCATCCAGGAGGGCGGCTATCTCGGTCCGTCCCTGTCGAACAACGCCGAAATCTTTCTGACCGCCAGCCGCGACGAACTCGGGAAGTCGTGACCGGCGGAGCCGCGAATAAAGATCTGAGCAGATTGCGACGGATTTAGTGCATGTCTCCCAAAAGTGGATACCGGTTTTGGGATAAAGACATGCGGCAAAACAATTCAAGAGAGCATGTGGCGTGAATGCAAATGAACGCCAAATGCCGGACACGCACCCGGTAAACCTGTTGCATCGTACATGTCCGGTCGGAACATAAAAATTAACGACCATCAGTGGCGAACTGCGTCTCCACCATGCTTGAAAAAAATGGTCGCGCCTGCCCGGGAGCAGACCGGCACGGCACACCCGACCCTAGAGCATCGGCACGACAAATACCTCTCAGCACACAGGCATGCAGCCAATCGAACGGCGACGTGCGCCAATCTCATCCGGTGCTGCATAAGACATTAGAAGACTCATTCCCCATTGAGCCCCATTCCAAAGAAGAATAGGATATATGTCCTCATAAAGTTCCATTCTTAGGACGAACTATGCAAATTGATGAATTCGACCGAAAGATACTTTCCATATTACAAGATGATGCTAGTCTATCTGTAGCTCAGCTATCTGAACGCGTAGGTCTTTCGTCGACGCCCTGCTGGCGTCGCCTTCAGAAGCTCGAGCGCGAGGGATATATCGATGGCCGCGTAACGCTTTTGAATCAAAGCAAAATCGGTCTCGAACTTACGGTTTTCGTAATGATCCGCACCAACCAGCACAACACCGCCTGGTTGGAAAGATTCAACGCAACCGTGAATAAATTCCCAGAAATTGTAGAGGTAAACCGGCTGGCTGGTGAATATGACTATATTCTAAAAGTAATAACTAAGAGCAACTCTTCATACGACGCCTTTTACAAGAAATTCATCGACCTGATCGAGCTCAATGATGTCACTTCCTGCTTCTCAATGGAACAAATCAAGCGAAGTACCAAACTTCCTCTCGACGCTGCGAGAAGCTGATACGGACGTTCTGATCGAGACGATCCGCGCCGGCGTCATCGGCGAGGCGCATCCCATTAAAACCCCTTTCGGATACCGGCCGCTGGTTTACGCAGATTACGTTGCCTCGGGACGCGGCCTGGCCTTCATCGAGGATCTCATTCGCGAGGTCGTCCTTCCCGACTACGGCAATACGCACACGGAAACCTCTTATACCGGCCGGCAAACGACGCTGCTCCGGGAACTCGCCCGCGAAACCATTCGCCAGGCGGTCGGAGCAAGCGACCGGCATGCCGTCATTTTCACGGGCTCCGGCGCGACGGCGGCCGTCAACAAGTTGTGCCGGGCTCTTCAACTGCAGGGTACCCTGCCGCGCAGACCGGACGCGCCCGCGACATCGGACGACACCAGGCCCGTTGTCTTCGTCGGGCCGTACGAGCATCATTCCAATGATCTCCCCTGGCGCGAGAGCGGTGCGAGAATCTGCCGGATCCCCTTGAATGCGGACGGCGGCATATGTTTCGCCACTCTGGAACGGGAACTGAAATCCACAGGGGCCGATGCGCCAAAAATCGGCGTTTTTTCCGCAGCATCCAACGTGACCGGCATCAAGACCGATGTCAGGCGCCTTGCTCGGCTGTTACATGCATACGACGCCCTGTTCTGCTGCGACTACGCGGCAGGCGCGCCGTACATGCAGATTGCAATGGCTGAAACGACCCCCGGATGCGGAGATCACATCGACGCGGTGTTCCTCTCGCCCCACAAATACATCGGCGGACCGGGCGCTTCGGGCCTGCTGATTTGCGACAAGGCCGTTTTTGACGGAATCATGCCGACAATGACGGGCGGCGGTACCGTGAGCTATGTGACGGCCGACGGCCATCGCTATGTTTCCGGTATAGAGCGCCGTGAAGAGGCCGGAACGCCCAATATCGTCGGCGATATCAAGGCCGGTCTTGCGCTGGAACTCCAATCCCGTGTCGGCGCCGGGGAAATCGAACGGCGGGAAGCAACCATGGCCCAACGGGCGATGCGCGCCTGGTCGGCGTATCCTAACATCGAGGTTCTCGGCTCCGCCCATGCAGAGCGGATCGGTATCTTTGCATTCAATATTCGGTGCGGTTCGAAATGGCTGCACTACGGCTTCGTGGTCGCCCTTTTGAACGACCTCTTCGGAATCCAGGCACGTGGCGGCTGCTCCTGTGCCGGTCCATACGGCCATGCGCTTTTGAACATCGACGACACCGATGCGGCCCGTTATGAAGCTGAGGTGAGCGATGGACAAAGCATCGTGCGGCCCGGCTGGGTCAGGCTTGGTTTCAATTACTTCTTCGATGAGCCGACACAGGATTACATTATCGAAGCCGTCCGCTTCATTGCAGATCACGGCGCTGCGTTCCTGCCGCTTTACAGAGCCGACCCCAAGACGGGCGTTTGGAGCATACCGTCCGATACCGGCACTCACGGAAAACCGGCGACCCTTTTCGACGCGCTCATGGAAAGCAGGGCGGCACGCCTTTGCGTTGCCGATACTCCGGATTATTCGCAGTGCCTTGCCATGGCAGGGAATCTTGCAGCCTCTCAGTCGAACGAACATGCAGCAGGCAAGGTATCCCGAAAGCCCCCCGTCCCGACCCCGGACGACCTTTCCCTCTTCTGGCGTCCGGAAGAGACGGAAACCGTCCTCAATCAATTGATCGAACGGTCCCAAGATTCTATCCATTGGACGACATCCCGTGGGGCGTCATCCGAAAGCTCGCCATCTCCCCGGCGAACTCATGACGGGACAGGTACATGATTTCAGGTCAGCAGATCTCGACTTCTCTTTGGGCGGACGTATCGCCTCCGCGCGAGGCTGCAGCGCAACTCCAGGCCAGAACCGAAACCGATATCGCTGTTATCGGAGGCGGATTCTCAGGGCTGTCCACGGCCCTTCATCTCGCCCGTTCCGGTCATCAGGTGATGCTGCTTGAAGCCATGGAAGTCGGATTCGGCGGCTCCGGCCGCAACAACGGCCAGGTCATACCGACCATGACCGCAGCGGAACCGGACGCGATCGAAGATCGGTTTGGCGAAGCCGGTGAGCGTTTCGTCGGACTGATCAGGGACAGCGCGAGCTACCTGTTCGATACCGCCCGCGAGGAAAACATAGACTGCGAGGCAGAGCAGACCGGCTGGTTCCAACCGGCGCACCGTGAAAGCCGGCTGGCCCTGAGCCGAAAGCGCGTGGAGGCATGGGCAAAGCGCGGCGCGCCCTGTCGCTTGCTCGACCGGGCGGAATGCGAAGAAGTGCTCGGTTCGGATCTCTGGCACGGCGGCATGTACAATCCGACCGGCGGCCACATCAATCCGCTTGCGCTGGCGCGGGGCCTGGCGGCTGCGTGCGAGAAGCACGGCGTGACGATCCATGAAAAAACACCGGTGACTTCCATGGAGCGCCGGGATGGCAAGTGGTGCCTGCGAACGCCGAATGGCGAAGTGACGGCCCGCGCCGTCATGCTTGCGAGCAACGCCTATACCGGGCATTTCACCTCGGCCCTGGCTCCGAAAATCGCCCGCTCGGTCGTGCCGGTCCTGTCTTGGCAAATGGCCACCGCTCCCCTGACGGACGAACAGCGCAAGACCATCGTTCCCGGCCGCGAGGCCGTTTCCGACACGCATGGCGACCTGCGCTTCTTCCGCTTCGACAAACGCAACCGCCTTGTGACCGGAGGCGCACTCGCCTGCGGATTGAACGGTGCCGAACGCTTGAAGCCCCTTGTCGGCCGCAGGCTGCAGGAGGCCTTTCCGGTTCTTGGTATGCCGAAGTTCGATTTCGTATGGAACGGCTATATTGGCATGACCGAGGACCGGTTCCCGTTCATCAGCCAGCTCGGCCCGGATTTCTGGTGCTGGGCCGGCTGCAACGGCCGCGGCGTCGGCCTGTCGGTATCGCTTGGTCGGGAACTGGCAGCCGCGATTGCCGGACAGCCGGTTTCCGATCTCGCCCTGCCCCTTTCCGATCCCAAACCGATCCCGCTCCACAGTCTCATCAAGACTGTCGCGCCACCGGTCATGCTGCCGCTCTACCGGTGGCGCGACGGGCGCGACTGAATCTGTGAGACAAGAAACCGAAGGACACCCCGATGACCCAAGACACAACAAGCCAGCCGGTCGTTACCCTGGATATGCTCAAGGCCGCCTTTGCCATGCGGGCGAAAGCCTACGCCCATATGTTCGACGTGCTGCGCGAAGAATTCGGAGCCGACAAGGCGGTCGAACTGATTGCGGAATCGACCCGCCGTCTCGGCAAGGACATGGGCGGCAAGTTCGAGCACCTGGGTCCGAACGATCTGTCCGGCCTGAAGGATGAATTCATCGCCGGCATACCCTGCGCCTCCGAGATGTTCGCACCTGAAATCAAAAAATGCGACGACGAACGACTCGAAATCCAGTTTCATCGCTGCCCTCTGAAAGACACGTGGGTCGAACAGGGCCGTAACGAGGAAGATCTCGAATTGCTGTGCAAGGCGGCAGGCGCCATCGACGGGGGCTTGTTCACCCGGGCGGGTTTCACCTTCAAAGGCGAAACGTGGACCAAAGGAAAATCAGGTTGTTGCTTGCTTAAGGTGGAGCCCGGCGCAAGTATCGGGTAAAGCTGTTCGGTATCACCATCCGAATCCATCTATTTAATAAAAAACGAAAATAACCCCTTCCAGATACAGGAGAAGTAAATTATGAGCGTCACACGTAGAAATTGTTTCGGCCTGCTTTGCGGAGCAGTTGGTTTACTTGCGGCTCCGGCAGGCGTCCTTGCCGAAGATACGATATACCTCGGCTATCAGCTCCCGCTTACCGGGAACACCGCTCAGTACGGCCAGGATTTCAAGACCGCCGCGGAAATCGCACTCAAGGACTTCAACGCCTCCGGGAAACTCAAGGCTCCGGTCGAGATCATTTTCGAAGATTCACGCTCCGATGCGAAAGAAGGCGTTGCAATCGCCCGGAAGTTCGTGGACGACAAGCGGATTGTTGCGGTCATCGGTGACTTCACCTCGACCGTTTCCATGGCTGCGGCACAGGTCTACAAGAAAGCCGGCATGGCGCAGCTCAGTCAGACGGCCTCCCATCCCGACTATGCCAAAATTTCAAAGTGGCAGTTCCGAAACATCACCACCCAGGCCCAGGAAGGCGTTTTCAATGCCGACTGGATGAATGAACTCGGTTACAAGAAGATTGCGGTCATCGCCGAACAGACCGACTGGGGACAGTCGGTGGTCAAGGATTTCTCCGCAAAGGTCGAGGCCAACGGCGGCGAAGTGGTCTTCACCGAGTTCTTCAACCGGGGTCTGCCCGACTTCCGCTCGATCATCACCAAGATCGAACGCGCCAAGCCGGATGCGATCTACACCGGCTTCTTCTATGAGGACGGCGCGCAGTTCCTCAAACAGATGAAGCAGCTCGGCGCTGACATTCCGGTTCACTCCACGTCCGCCGCCTATAATCAGAAACTGGTCGAACTGGCCGGTCCTGCGGCCGAAGGTCTGTATCTGACCGCTACTTTCCTGCCGAACAGCGATGCGGACAACGTCAAGGCTTTCGTCGCGGAATGGAAAGCAGCCCGCGATGGCGAGGAGCCCGGACAGTTTCCGGCTCAGGCGTATGACGCGGTCAATATCATGCTGGAAGCCGTCGCTCGTGCGTATCCGGACCTGAGCCGCGAGCACGTGCGCGACGAACTCGCCAAGACCAAGGACTATCCGGGTATCACCGGCGTAACCTCCTTCGACGAGAACGGCGAAGCCCTGAAACAGTTGACGAAAGCGACCGTTTCCGGCGGAACGTTTGTCCCGGTCAAATAACACGTTTGGATTTCCCGCCCCGATCGGCTTCCTTCGGGGCGGGACATTCGCAACCCGGCCGGACTGACCGGCACTTGCGACCGACCGATTGCCGGCATGCCCGGTATCGGCCGAGCAGCAAGCCGGACGGGAGTGCTTTCGGCCCCATGTTCCTTGCTTGTCAGGACAGACATCCGTGATAGATCCCTATTACCTGCAGCAGCTGACGATCGGCATTTCGCTCGGCATGATTTATGCCCTGATGGCGATCGGCTTCACGCTCATCTTCGGCGTTCTCAACGTGGTCAACTTCGCCCACGGCGAGGTCTACACCATTGGCGCCTTTGCCGGCATCATGGCCATTGCGGCCTTCGGCCCGCCGTTACTCATTATCGTCTTTATCGTCCTGGCGGTCGGCGCTCTGGCGGGGTTCAGTCTCGAGCGGATCGCGTTTCGACCGTTCAGAAGGTTCTCCGACGAAGCCTCCCTCAAATCGCGGGCGATGCGCGAGGCCACGCTCATGTCCTCTCTCGCCATGTCGATCATTGCGCGCGAATTCATGGAACTCGTATTCGGGTCCGAATTCCAGACCATTGACATCGATTATCTGATCAACAAGCCGATCGAACTCGGCCCGATCACGATCGTGAACGGCGACATCATCATTTTCGTTGTTTCCGTGCTGATGCTGGGCTGCCTGCAGTATCTCTTGAAATACAGCTCCATCGGCCTGTCGATCCGTGCCGTCTCCAACAACCCGCTCGGTGCGAAGTATGTCGGCATCAATACGGACAGAACCATCGTCCTGACATTCGTCATCGGCTCGATGATGGGTGCGCTCGCAGGCATCCTCGTCGGGCTTTACTACGGAGCCGTCTTTCCCTCTATGGGCTTCATTCCGGGCATCAAGGCGTTCGTGGCCATGGTCATGGGCGGTTTGAGTTCCATCCCCGGAGCCGTGATTTCCGCGCTTATTCTCGGGGTCGCGGAAAGCATGTCGACCACATTCGTCTCCTCCGTCTGGGCGGATATGGTCGCCTATCTGTTTCTGATCGTCACCCTGGTGTTTTTCCCGCAAGGCCTCTTCGGAGCGAGGAGGGAACGTGTCTAAGGACTTCTTCCGATCGGCGTTTTTGAAGATTGCCATTCTGGCGCTTCTCTTCGCCGCCCTTCCAGCGCTGCTCGCCTATCTCGATCAGGGCTACCTCTATCAGATTGCGACGATTGCACTCATCTTTTCGCTGCTGGCCGTGTCACTGCAGCTCGTAACGGGCGTCGCGGGTCTCCTGCATCTCGGCCATGCGGCCTTTTACGGTGTCGGCGCCTATATCGCGGCGCTTGCCGGCACCGACTATGGCATCGGTTTCACAATCGGCCTGCCGCTGGCGGGGCTCGGATCGGCTGCGGTGGCCTTCGTAGTTGCCCTTCCAACCATGCGTCTGGTCAGTATCTATTTTGCCGTCGCCACCCTCGGCATCGGCCAGATGATCTATCTTGTGCTGCAGAACTGGGTGGAGGTGACCAAGGGACCGAACGGGGTCATTCTGTTCTCGGGCATCGATCTCTTCGGCTATACAGTCGAAAGTGAGATCGGCACCTATTTCGTTGTCGCGGTCACGGTCGCCATATCCATCTGGATCCTGCACCGGTTGAGCCATTCCTATTACGGCAACGCCCTGCGCAGCCTGCGCGAGGACGACCAGTGCGCCGATGCCATGGGCATCGACACGGTACGTCTGCGCATCGAGTCCTTCATGATTTCGTCCTTCTTTGCCGGGATCGCAGGCGCGCTGTGGGCCTATACCACCGGCTATATCTCCCCGGGCGATTTCGACTTCTCGGAATCGATCCTGATCCTGGCCATGGTCGTTGTCGGCGGGCTGGGCAGCATTCCCGGCGCCATCATCGGCGCTCTGCTCCTGATCCTGTTGCCGGAAGCCCTGCGTGCGGTCGGGGACATACGGAATATTGTCGTCGGTGTCGTCCTGTTCTGCTCGATCCTGTTCCTGCCCAAAGGGCTCTTCGGTGAAGTTCCCGCGCTCAATTTCGTCCGCCGACAGTTGAACAGCGCCTGGCAGAACAATCCCGACAGGCAGAAGGTGGGCTGGAAATGAACGCGATGCTGGAAGTGGACAACGTGTCACGCCGCTTCGGTGGCCTGATGGCCGTCGACAATGTGACGACCACGGTCGGTGAAGGCGAACTGATCGGCCTGATCGGCCCGAACGGCGCGGGGAAAACCACCCTGTTCAACCTGATCTCCGGCTTCACGCCGGTTTCCTCCGGGGAGATCCGCTATCGCGGCAGGAAGATCAGCGGACTGAAACCCTCCGCCATTGCCGACCTGGGCATCTCGCGCACCTTTCAGAACCTGCGTGTCTTTCCGAACATGACCGTCTTCGACAATGTTTCGGTCGGCGCGGTCGGCGCCATCGGCCAAAGCCCGTGGCAGGCGATCGCCGCCGGTTCAAGCCGAGCACAGGCAATTTCCGAACGCAGTTGGGAAGCGCTGGAAAAGGTGAAGCTCACCGAATACGCAAACGACCTCGCTGCGAACCTTGCCTATGGCAAACGCAAGTATCTGGAAATCGGCCGCGCGCTCGCCATGAAACCGGACCTCCTGATCCTGGACGAACCGGCCGCGGGTCTGAACGATTCCGAGACGGCGGAACTGGCCGCCTTCATCAAGGATCTGCATTCGCAGGGACTTACCGTCATGCTCGTGGAACATGACATGGGTCTCGTCATGAACATCTGCGAGCGGATCGTGGTCCTTGCTTCGGGACGCAAGATCGCCGATGCGGAGCCGGCCCTGGTCCGGCAGAACCGGGAAGTCCTGGAAGCCTATCTGGGGGTGGACGACGAATGAACGTTCTCGAGATCGAAAACCTGTCCCTGCGGATCGGCGTTCAGGATATCCTGCATGACGTCAGCCTGAACCTGCCCGAGAAGGGGATCCTCGCGATCCTCGGCGCGAACGGTGTCGGCAAAACCAGCCTGATGCGCTGCATTTCCGGGATTTATCATCCGACCGGCGGCGAAATCCGCTATGACGGAACAAACATCATCGGCCTGAAAAGCCACCAGATCGTGGAAAAGGGCATCCTGCAGGCCCCCGAAGGCCGGCAGATCTTTTCCAACATGAGCGTTCTGGAGAACCTGACCATCGGCGGCGGTCCACTCAAAACCAGAGAGCTCGATCACGTTCTGAAGCTGTTTCCCAAGCTCAAGGAACGTTTGAAACAGAGCGCCGGATCCCTTTCCGGTGGGGAGCAGCAAATGTTGTGCATCGGCAGAGCGTTGATGCGCAAACCCAAGGTCCTGCTTCTAGACGAGCCGTCGCTCGGACTGGCGCCCATGCTGGTGCGTTTCATCTTCGATCTCGTCGAAAAGATCCGGACCGAAGGCTATTCGATCCTGCTCGTCGAGCAGAACGCCAAGGCAGCCCTTCGGATCGCCGACAGGGCCGCCGTGATCGAAGGCGGCCGGATCGTGATGGAGGGAACGGCCCGGGAGCTCGCCAGCGACAGCCGTGTAGCCGACGCCTATCTCGGAGGCCATGTTGCCGCAAGCAACTGACCATCGGATCTGCCGGAGACATTTAAACGAAAGGAAAGTTCCATGGCGCTTCCCATGATCGAAAAACGCCGCATCGAGGCGGAGATCCTGAAATGCGTGTTCGATGTTCTGGTAGAGCGTCACGGACGGGAAGAGGCAGAGGCCGTCATCGGCGAGGCCGTTTCCAATTCCGCCATCGCTCAGGGGAAGGAGTTCCGGGAAAAGGAAGATAGCGAACCGACCCTGGAAGACTTCGCCGACCTGCTGCCGCTCTGGCAAATGGACGATGCCTTGGAAATCGAGGTGCTCGAAAAGGCGCCGGACAAGCTGAAGTTCAACGTGAAGCGTTGCCGCTATTCGGAAGTTTACAAGGACATGGGGCTCGGCGACATCGGCCATCTCCTGTCCTGCAACCGCGATGGCGATTTCTGCATCGGCTACAATCCGAAGATGGAACTGACCCGCACCCAGACCATCATGAAGGGCGCCCCCTACTGCGATTTCCGGTACCGGCTGAAATCCGACAAGGAATGATGCGGGAACAGTGATCCGCACTATGGAACGATGACGACGTAGAGACAGTTCGTTCAAGACGGGCGGGCCGAGAGCCCGCCCCACTTGCTTCCATCTTCTGGATTGCCAACCTTCAGGTGAGCCGCGTCAGCAGGCCGGCCATGAGCTTCGCCCGCTCCACCAGACTGTCGATGAAGATGTGTTCGTCGAGCGTGTGCAGTCCCCGGCCGCGAACGCCGATGGAATCCAATGTCGGAATGCCCATGGCGCCGGTGAAATTGCCATCCGATCCGCCGCCGGCACTGCCATGGGACAGATCGAAACCGATCTCCTTAGAAATATCCCGGGCGAGTTCGTACATCCTCATGGTCCCTTCGCCAGGCTCCCAGACCGGCCGGGTCACGCCGGGCGTGACCTCGAAGACGACGCCGTTTTCCTCGCTGTTCAGCGCATGAATGCGTTCCACGCCTGCATCCAGGTCTTCCTGACGCTTCGCCATGCTCAGAACCTCGGCCTCACACAGCGACGACACGCAGTTCACCCATTGCCCGCCATGAACGACCCCGACACTGTATGTGCAGTCGGGCGTGGTCATGGCCTCGATCTCCAGGATCTTCTTCGCCATGGCGGCAATTGCCGACCGTCCGTCCTCCAGCGCCCAGCTGGCATGGCTCGGCTTGCCCTGAGCCTTCAGATTAAAGCGGGCAATGGCATAACGCCCGGTGACCGCACCTCCATCGGCACTGGCCGGTTCCGGCACCAGCACATATTTGTTCTTGCGCGCCTCTGCCTCGATCAGATCCCGGGTGGACGGTGTTCCGACCTCCTCGTCCGGCGTGAACAGGATCGTCACCGGCAAGGGCGTCTCGATGCCGGCCTGCGCCAGTCCCCGGAGCGCCTCGATCGCCAGATAGTTTCCGCTCTTCATGTCCATGATGCCAGGCCCGTAACACTTGCCCTCCGTAATCCGCCAGGGCAGCACATCAAGCGTACCGATCGGATGCACCGTATCGAGGTGGCCGGAAATCAGAATACCGGGCTTGCCGGCATCCTTGTGCGGAAACGTTGCCCGAACGGAGCCTCCGAATCCCATGCGTCCCGGAATTCGCTCGATGGACGCACCGGCGGCGACCAGATCATAGGTCGCCAGATCCATCATCCGGTCGACGGCGGCTGCATCATAGGTCGGGCTTTCGCATTCGACCCAGGGCTTGAGCCCGGCCAGAATCCGGTGGGCATCGAAATCGAGGCGATCTAAGGACAAGGCAAATCTCCGGGATTGCTGGGATGGAAGCTTTAGAAATCATGCGGTTCCGCAGCACCGGTTCGCACGAAAATTCTTAGTCCAATTGTTAAAGCATTACAGCGCCTTGGTCCATCAATGGCCGTCGAATTGATTATCCCTATACTGCAGCCGATCCTTGGTCCATCATCCGACGGACAATAACGGCCGACTGGCGAGCCATGAAATCAGATCGGACAAAAGAGCCCGATACAGGCACTCGCAAAAGCGCCCATCAAGGCGCCGTGGAGCCGCAGTCGTGCCTGATCGAGGATGCCTCCGACCAGGCAGCGCTGCAGCCCTGGGTCTCTATGGATTGCTACCAGCTAAGCGACGGCCGCGAGGTGGCCCGGCTGGACAGCCTGGATCTCGGCAACCAGCAGATCGTCCGCGAGCGTCAGGATACCTCGGTGCAGAAACTGGGCATTACGCCTGCGGACTTCTGTACCGTTTCTGTCTGCACCCAAATTCCGACCGCCCGCTTCTCCGAACACTGCGGCGAGCAAGACGATACGGTTTTCTTCCTGCCCGCCAACGTCGAGTTCGATATCCATATTCCCGCCGGTTGCGAGACCGCCTATGTCGGGCTCAGCCAGGAAGAGTTCCTGTGCAGCGCGCGGGCACTCAATCCGGCCGTCTGGGAACGCCCCCCACAAGGTGTCGTACCGCTCATTTCCCGCCGGCGCAGCGACTTCCAGGAGGCAGTTGATCTCTGGCTGAAGACCGCTCAGGACGTCGCCTTGCGTGGCGAAAGCCTGGATCCGGCCATCCTGCGCAATCATCTCCTGCAGACCGTTCTGCAGATCGCGGCAGTTTCGGAAGACAACATCGCACCATCGTTCAACGAACGTGTGCGGGCGCTGCAGATAGGCCGCGAGGCGCGCAGCTTCGTCGATGATCGACCGGACGCGGACACGTTGCCTACGGTCGTTGAGATCTGCCAGGCGCTGCGCGTGTCGGAACGTACGCTGCAATATGCCTTTCGCGAATATGTCGGATTGTCTCCGCTGGCCTATTTGCGCAGGTGCCGATTGAACCGTGTCCGCGCAGCGCTCGCGGCCGCAGATCCGCATAGCACGACGATCACCCAGGTGGCGATGCGCTTCGGATTTCTCCATCTCGGCCGCTTTGCCGGCGACTTCAAGCGGATGTTTGGCGTCACGCCTTCGGAAACGCTGACGTCCTGAAACTCGTGCAAACCGGCCAAATTTTTCCGGCTTTGCGGAAATCGGATAGCTGGCTTCCCAATCTCGTTTTAGCTTGCGCCAAGGTGTTGATTCCTTGGGGCTAGTTCAGCTGCGCCCGATCCCGGGACCACAGCATCCAAGCCGAATTTTTAAGTGCTGACGGAGAATAATGCATCCATTACAGGTTTTAGATTCGCGGGACTTCCTCGTTCGCCATCAAATGTCGTTTCCGAGCGCCCGAGCGGTCCGCCGTGCCGCGCTGCTGGCGACGGCCCTGACCGGCGGCAGCCTTTCTTTTGTACCGCTGATGATGGCCCCTGCCCTGGCCGATAGCATCACAAATACCAATGATAGCGGAACTGGCTCGTTCCGGGCGGCTGCGGGCTCGAACGCCCTGAATTTCACCGGACTGACCGGAGCCCAGACGATTACACTGACATCGGGTGCGGTCACGCTTACCAACACAGGGACAACTAGTCTTTTGCTGTCCGGCGGCACGGACGATCTGACCATCGAAGGCGATGACATAGCACTCGACATCAGCAACAGTACTTTGAACATCTCCGGAACTGGGACCCCGCTGTCTCTGACCATCAACTCGAACATTACCGGCAGCGGGGCGCTGCTTATCGGCGACTCGGACTCCGACCTCACGGTCACGCTCGGCGGCACCAACACGATGGTCAAGACAACGGTAGGCATCGGTAATACCCCGGCGCCGGTATCCATACGGGTGACAAGCGGGGACACTGTATCGATTGGCAATGGTGCTGCCCTTAGCAGCGGGAAACTGAGCCTTTCAGACGGCACGCTTGTCGTCACCGGGGCCACCACAATCAGCAATCAGATCAACCTCGACAACGGCGGCGGCACGATCAACAACAGCGCCGACGTCACGGTCTCTGGTGTTATCTCCGGATTTGACGGCCTCACCAAATCCGGTGCCGGCATCCTGACCCTGACCGGCAACAACACCTATTCCGACGGCACGACCGTTACCGGCGGAACCCTGTCTGTCAGTTCCGACAGCAATCTCGGTTTTGGCGCTGTTACCCTTAATGGCGGCAACCTCGCCATCACCGGCGCCACGACCATATACAATGCACTCGCGCTCTCTTCCAACGCCACGCTTACAAACAGCGCGGATGCCACCCTTTCGGGCGCGATCTCCGGTTCCGGCAATCTGACCAAGTCCGGCTCAAGTACGCTGACGCTGACGGGTAACAACACGTCTTATAGCGGAACAACGACGATTTCCTCCGGAACCGTATCCATAGATCTTGCACAGAGACTTGGATCCGGCGGCTTAACGCTCGCGGGGGGCACTCTGGCACTGACAGGAACCAGCGCCACGACCATCTCAAACCCGATCTCGACGACGAGTTCCTCAAGCACCATCGACGTTGCCAGCGGGAAAACGGTCAGGGTTGCAAGCAGCATTTCAGGTGCCGGCGGACTGACCAAATCCGGGGCTGGAACGCTGGATCTGGCCAACACGAATTTATATTTGGGCGCCACCACCATCAGCGGCGGAACCCTTCTGATTTATAGTGGCAGCATCGACGGGACCAGCGGCCTCACATTCAATGGCGGTAACCTGGAGATCGGCGGCGCTACAACCATTAACAAGACTTTCGTGCTCAACTCCGACGCCACGGTCACGAACAGCGCGGCTGTTACCCTTTCCAATGTGATCTCCGGCAGCGGCGGACTGACAAAGGCCGGTTCCGGCACGCTGACGCTCTCGGGCAACAATACGTTTAGTGGCACCACGACCATCACCGGCGGCACGCTCTCCCTCAGTTCGGACGGCAATCTGGGCACGGGAACGCTGACCCTGAACGGCGGCAACCTTGCCATCACCGGCGCCACAACCATCGACAACGCCATGGTCCTCAGCGACAACGGGACGATCACCAACTCGGCGAACGCGGCTATCTCGGGCAATATTTCCGGCACAGGTGGGCTGACCAAGGCCGGCACGGGAACGCTGATACTGACAGGGTCCAATACCTATTCCGGCAGCACGACCATTTCAGCCGGCACACTGCAGATCGGCGATGGCGGGACAACCGGCAGCATCTCTAGCGACGTCACCAATAACGGCGTTCTCGCTTTCAATCGCTCCGGCGCCGTGACTTATGCCGGTGTTATTTCCGGCACCGGCAGCCTGACCAAGGCCGGTAGCAGCACACTCACACTGACGGGCAGCAACAGTTATTCCGGCGGCACGACGATCTCAAGCGGAACACTGCAGATCGGCGATGGCGGCACCAGTGGCAGCCTCACCGGCGACATCACCAACAACAGCGCCCTGATCTTTAACCGCTCAGGCACGCTCACCTACGGCGGCGTGATCTCCGGCAGTGGCACATTCACCAAATCCGGAGCCGGCAACCTGATCCTGACGGGCACCAACACCTATACCGGTACCACGACGGTTTCTGCCGGAACGCTCTCGGTCAACGGCAACCTTTCCGGCAGCGTCAACCTCCTCTCCGGCGGCACACTCGGCGGCTCCGGCACGGTCGGCGCGGTGACCACGACTTCCGGCAGCACCATTGCCCCGGGTAATTCCATCGGCACGCTCAACGTCGCCGGCAATGCCGACTTCGCCTCCGGCAGCACCTATGCGATCGAAGTCGACGACGCCGGCAATTCCGACCTGCTGAGCGCAACCGGAGCTGTGACCATCGACAGCGGCGCCACGGTCAGCGTCTCGCCGGAAAACGGCACCGACGACGGCTCGACCTATGCTACGTCCACCACCTACACGATCCTCACCGCAGCTGGCGGCGTGACCGGCACCTTTGGCTCGGTCTCCGACAGCTTCGCCTTTCTTGATGCTTCCCTTGGCTATGACGCCCAAAACGCCTATCTGACACTCCTGCGCAATGACTACACCTTTGCCTCCGTCGCAAGCACATCGAACCAGAGTGCGACGGCCGGCGCCCTCGACAGTCTCGGCAGTGGCAACAGCCTCTATGACGCGGTCGTCGTGCTCGGCGAGGCCAGCGCACGCGCTGCCTTCGACAGTCTTTCCGGCGAGATCCATCCGTCCGCCAGCGGCCTGCTGCTTCAGGAAAGCCGCTTTGGCCGTGATGCCGTAAACGCTCGGATCCGCTCGGCCTTCGACGGGCTGGCAGCAAGCGACATGCCGATGGTTGCCTTTCACGGAGACGGCGGCGCACCAGAGACGGCCAAGGGGGCTGTTGCCTGGGGCCAGGCCTATGGCAGCTGGGGCCGGACCGGCAGCGACGGCAATGCAGCGGCCCTGGACTATAACAGCGGCGGCTTCTTCCTCGGCCTGGACGCGGATGTCTTCAGCGGCTGGCGCGCCGGTGTCGTCGCAGGCTTCGGCACATCCCAGTTCGACAGCGATGCCCGTACCTCTTCCGGTGATGCCGATAACTATACGATTGGCGCCTACGCAGGCCGTCAGTCCGGCGCGTTCGGCGTGCACCTCGGCACGTCATTGACCTGGCACGACGTGTCTACCACGCGCAACGTCACTGCCGGCGCACTCAACAATACACTGAAGGCCAACTATGCTGCGGCGACCGCGCAAGCCTTCGGCGAGTTGGGCTATAAAATCGACACGGTCTATGCCCGGTTCGAGCCCTTCGCCGCTGCCGCCCTCATCCATCAGCACAGCGATGGCTTTACCGAGACCGGCGGCGCGGCGGCGCTCACCGTGTCGTCGTCATCGCAGACGCTTGGGCTGACGACCCTGGGGCTGCGGGCGGACCGGCAATTTGCCGCCACAGAAAGCCTCTCGGCCTCCTTGCACGGCATGCTCGGCTGGCGTCATGCCTTCGGGGATGTCACTCCGGGCGCGAGAATGCGCTTTGCCGGCGGCAATGCCTTCACCGTCGCAGGCAGCCCGATCGACCGCGACACGGCCCTGTTCGAGGCGGGCCTGAACTTCGATCTGGATAACGGTGCTAGGTTCACCTCCAGCTATCAGGGCGAGTTCGGTTCCAAAGCCCTGAACCAAGGCGCACGCGCTGCCTTCTCCTTGCCGTTTTAGAACATTCCTGCCACCCCGGCCCTGGTTGGTGCCATCCACTCAGTTAGCTTTTGCGCCTCTACTGCGGATGGTTACGCCGCTAACGCGTCCTTAATGCTTGCAGAACACAATGAGAACAGGTATGGTACGTTCATGATTTGTACCGGCGCAGGTTCGCACGGGAGACCGACTGATGTTGACGCGCAAGCAATATGAACTTCTGATGTTCATCCACGAAAGACTGAAGGAAACCGGCGTACCGCCGTCCTTCGACGAAATGAAAGACGCGCTCGATCTGAGGTCGAAATCCGGTATTCACCGGCTGATTACAGCTCTGGAAGAGCGTGGCTTCATCCGGCGCCTGCCCAACCGGGCTCGCGCCATGGAAGTGATCCGGCTGCCTGATTCCATTGCCCCCGGCCTCGGTGTTCCGCGACCCCGCGGCAGCTTCTCTCCCGAGGTCATCGAGGGATCTCTTGGCAAACCGTCTGCGCCGGCCGAACCGGCACCCGCTCCAGCTGTTCATGATCATCACGCCGGCGTTGAAGTTCCCGTCATGGGCCGGATTGCCGCTGGTGTCCCGATCGAGGCAATCCAGACGCATAGCCACTCCATCAGCGTCCCCGCGGATCTGCTTGGAAAGGGCGAGCATTACGCACTGGAAGTACGCGGCGACTCCATGATCGAAGCCGGAATTCTCGACGGTGACACGGTGCTGATCCGCAAGAGCGATACGGCCGACAGCGGCGATATCGTCGTCGCTTTGGTGGACGACGAAGAAGCAACGCTGAAACGGCTGCGCAAGAAAGGCGACTCGATTGCGCTCGAAGCCGCAAACCCCGCATATGAAACGCGAATTTTCGGACCTGGCCGTGTCCGTGTCCAGGGGCGCCTGGTGGCTCTGTTCCGTCAGTATTGAAGCCCAAAATGCTATTTGTGCCATGGGCGTGGCGGTGAGGTTTTCGCCGCCCGCCAATAAGCGATCTGTGCATGATGCCGCTCCGGATTCTGCTCCGGCAGCGCCAACCAGATCGAGATTGCGCCAAGGGCATGTCTGTTTCGGCCATCGATCACCAGTCCTGCACGGCAATCAGCCGGCACGGTGAGTGTCGTGACGATAACATCCGCAAAACGGCAGTCCAGATGGAGCGCATCGGCAGTCTTGGGCATCGCAATCAAAAGCGGCGCGCGTCTTACGGCCTCCATGTCCTGTTCGCCGGCATCGGATAACCCGAACAAAGTCTTGTAGGCGGCGCGGGCGCTATCGGGGTAAGCCCGATAGAGGCAGCTGGTCCCGTCACAGGCATATTGCCCCTCAACCATCTTGTGCTCCTGAAAGGCCCTTTCCGGAAGACCTTCCATTTGAAGCCAGTTGTCGGTCGCAAATCCTGCTCTGCCCGCATGAATGCGCAAGGTGCCGCCATCATCACGTGCAGCGATCAATCCCCCTTTTTCGGCAATCTGAACGTCAGGCGGGCGCGACAGGTTGGCCGCAACGACAGCCGCCACAAAAGGAATTGCGCTGAAGCCTTTCAACTTTCCCGGCAGAAGCAGCAGAACGAAGAGCCCTGCGGTGGCAAGGAATGTGGTGATCGCATCCGGCACCGGCACGGCCCCGCTATGCGCTCCAAGTCCGGCCGTCCACTCCGCGATCGCCAGAAGCAAATCGAGGCCAAAGGCCATGATCTGCAATGGGAGGCTCGCCAACCCGAAAGGCATGAGGATCAGGGCCAGAACACCCATGGGCATGACAATGAGCGAGAATACCGGCATGCCGAGCATATTGCCGATGAGCCCGTAAGGCGCGATGCGACCGAAGTGATAGGCACCGATCAACCCGGTCGCCGTTCCCGCGATAAGCGCGGTCAGGAAAAGACCGAACGTCCAACGCAAAACGATCCGTATCCCCCGGAAAACGGGGACTGCGCTTCGTTCTTTCGGCAGGTTCACCTGCTGAACATTCCTCAGTGAATCATAAGCCGCAACAAGGCAGATCACCGCAGCGAACGACATCTGGAAGCCGGGATAAAAAAGCCGCTCCGGCGCCAGCAACAAAAGAACCAGTCCCGCGAGAGCCACGCTGCGCAATGTCAGGCCGCGCCGGCCGGTCAGTACCCCGAGAAACACCAAAAAGACCATGATGAAAGAGCGCTGTGTCGCGACCGAAGCGCCTGAAAGCCCGAGATAGCAACCCGCCGCCACGAGAGCAGCGGCAGCCGCCATGCGGTGGGTCGGATAATACAGAGTGGCGGCCTGGCTCAGGGACAGGATCATCAGCAACACCGCATAGGTCCCACCGGCGAAAAGCGCCATGTGCAGGCCGGAGATCGCCAGGATATGCGCCAGCCCCGACTGGCGCAGCGCCTCTTCGCTTTCCGGAGAAAGGCCGCTCCGGTCCCCGACCAGCAGGGCGGCCGCCAGCGCCGAACGATGTCCAGTACCCAGGATCCCGGAGATCCTGTCTGAAATTCCCCGTCTCAGATCTCCGAGTTGCCGTTTGGCATTCAAAAGCAGGGAAGGTTCATCAAGCTCTGCCGCCTGAGGTACCCCGTACGAAAACCCGGTTGCCCCGATCCGGTCAAAATAGGCGCGAAAGGAAAAATCATACCCTCCCGGCCGAACCGGACCTGATGGCGGAAACAGACGTGCACGAACCGTAACCGCATCGCCAATTCCTGAGGCCGTCGTTTCCGGCACGCTTATCCGGACACGTTGAGGAAATGCATCTCCCGATTTATTTCGGGGCAGATCCACGACCTTGTCGACATCAATCGTAAGGCGCATTCCCCGCTGCGTGTTTTCACGATCGGTGACCCGACCGACGAGCGTGAATGTACGTGCTTCCTGAAGACGGGGAGCATCCACGATGATGGTGCGAAGATCGGCAACGAAGACGCCGGTGATAACGGCAAACACCAGCATTCCGGCCGGCCTCAGGCGAGCCTTGAGAAAGGCTTGAAGGACGAAAAGGCCGCTTGCGGCGAACAAGGCCGAAACGGCAATAAAATCCGGTTCCTCCGGCAGGAGCGTGTACAGGGCGATCCCCGCCGCGAAAGCGAACGCAGCCCAAAGCAGCTTCTGTTCCGCGAGCTTCCGTCTCCATTCAGCGCGGACTTCTCTTCGCTGTGAAAAATCCGATAGGGCCGCGTCGGCTTTTCCTCCCCGATACGGAAAGCCAGCGGCAGGCCAGCGTAAGCGTCTAAAAATGCGTTTATGAGAAAGGGCTTGCGACTGATCCGGCCGCGAGGACCCGACGTCATCCTTTAGCGGATTATGCCCAGCTCCCCCGCTCAAGACCTGCCCCTTTACGCATCACATTCAAGCAGTCTTTGCGCAATGGATCTTACGGAACAGTTTTGCCTGCCGCCCGGCTATGCTAAGACCCGCGCAATCCGGCTTTATGCCAACCCCTTTTCTCCATATTGGCAGAGACCTGCAAAGAACACCATGGCCCAAGACGTCGTCACCCGTTTCGCTCCCTCCCCGACCGGTTTCCTGCATATCGGCGGCGCGCGCACCGCACTTTTCAACTGGCTGTTTTCCAAGCACCACAGCGGCAAGATGCTGCTGCGGATTGAAGATACCGACAAGGCCAGATCCACCCAGGAGGCGGTCGATGCGATCCTGGACGGTCTGAACTGGCTCGGTCTCAACTGGGACGGCGAACCGATCTCGCAGGCCTCCCGGGTCGACCGCCACAAGGAAGTGGTTGAGCAGATGCTGGCGCAAGGCAAGGCCTACCGCTGCTATGCGACGCAGGAAGACCTTGCCGAAATGCGGGAAAAGGCAAGGGCCGAGGGTCGCCCTCCCCGCTATGACGGCACGTGGCGCGATCGGGATCCGTCCGAGGCCCCGGAAGGCGTCGCCCCGGCTATCCGGCTGAAGGCGCCGCTGGAAGGTGAAACCATCGTCGACGATCTGGTTCAGGGCCGAGTCACGTTTCCCAACAAGGATCTGGACGATCTTGTCCTGATGCGTTCCGACGGCACGCCGACCTATATGCTGGCCGTCGTCGTTGATGATCATGACATGGGTATCACCCATATCATCCGCGGTGACGATCACCTGACCAATGCTGCCCGCCAGACACTGATTTTCCAGGCCATGGGCTGGGATGTGCCGGTCATGGCACATATACCGCTGATCCATGGTCCCGACGGCGCCAAGCTGTCCAAACGCCATGGCGCCCTGGGCGCTGAAGCCTATCGCGCCATGGGGTATCTGCCCGAAGCCATGCGCAATTACCTCGCCCGCCTCGGCTGGAGCCATGGCGATGAGGAAATCATGTCCACCGAAGACATGATCAAATGGTTCGGCATGGAGGCCGTAGGCAAGTCGCCGGCGCGCTTCGACTTCAAGAAGCTGGAAAACCTCAATGGCCACTATATGCGCGCCACGGCGGACGCCGAATTGTTGCAGCACTGGAAAGCCTGTCTGGAGCACATCGACGGCGGTCCCGACGTCCTGATCTGGCTCAACGCTCCGGAACACGAGGCAACCGCGCTGGCCGCGCTGCCGGGGCTCAAAGAGCGGGCAAAGACACTGGTCGAACTGACGGAAAGCGCGTCCTATCTGTGGCGTCAGCGCCCGCTGGACTGTGATGAAAAGGCCGCGAATATTCTCAACGACGAGGCTCGCGGGCTGTTGGCCGGTCTGCATGAAACCCTGGCCGCCGTACCGGCATGGGAAGCAGAACCCCTGGAAGTCGCAGTCAAGGCGTTTGCCGAGGCACAGGAACTCAAGCTCGGCAAGGTGGCGCAGCCATTGCGCGCCGCACTTACGGGCCGAGGAACGTCTCCTGGTATCTATGATGTGCTTGTTGCGCTGGGACGGGAAGAATCCCTGAACAGGATCAAGGATCAAGCCAATTAAGGCGTGAATTCAATTGGTTAAAAACAGTCCGGCTAAACGTCAGGTTAAATTTTCAGACTATTTGACCAAAGCGCGAGGTCAGCGCCGCTTGCGGCAGTGCGACAAATGGGATACGCAGAACGCGACCATTCCTCCGGTACCGTCCGCCGGCCTTTCCAATGCCTTGAAAACAGGCAGGAAACTGCAAAACAGACGGTGCTTAGGCTTCTCAACAAAGGGGGTTTCCTGAATGGCTGATAACAACGCCAAGCTCAACGTGGGCGGTAACGATTACGCCTTTGACGTTCTTGACGGATCGATTGGCCCGTCTGTGGTGAACATTTCCTCGCTCTACAAAGAAACGGGCATGTTCACCTACGATCCGGGTTTCACGTCAACAGCCTCGTGCGAATCCAAGATCACCTATATCGACGGTGACGAAGGAACGTTGCTTTATCGCGGCTACCCGATCGACCAGCTCGCGAACCATGGCGACTTCCTGGAATCCTGCTACCTGCTGCTTTATGGCGAGTTGCCGACGAAGGTGCAAAAGGACGACTTCGTTCAGCGTGTGACCTATCACACGATGATCCACGAACAGATGAACCGGTTCTTCTCCGGCTATCGCCGGGATGCGCACCCCATGGCCGTCATGTGCGGCACCGTCGGCGCGCTTGCCGCCTTCTATCACGACTCCACCGACATTTCCGATCCGCACCAGCGCATGGTCGCCTCCCTGCGCATGATCGCGAAGATGCCGACGATCGCAGCCATGGCCTACAAGTATCATGTCGGTCAGCCGTTCGTTTATCCGCGCAACGACCTGGATTATTCCGCGAACTTCCTGCACATGTGCTTCGCAGTGCCTTGCGAGGAGTACAAGGTCAATCCGGTTCTGGCGCGCGCCATGGACCGGATTTTCATTTTGCACGCCGACCACGAACAGAACGCGTCGACCTCGACGGTGCGTCTGGCCGGCTCGTCCGGGGCAAATCCATTCGCCTGCATCGCCGCCGGTATTGCTTGCCTCTGGGGCCCGGCACACGGCGGCGCCAACGAAGCCGCGCTGAACATGCTGACGGAAATCGGTTCTGTGGACCGCATTCCGGAGTTCATCGAACGCGCCAAGGACAAGAACGATCCGTTCCGTCTGATGGGCTTCGGTCACCGGGTCTACAAGAACTACGATCCGCGCGCCCGGATAATGCAGAAGACCACCCACGAGGTGCTCGGCGAGCTCGGCATCAAGGACGATCCGCTGCTCGACGTGGCGATGGAACTGGAGAAGATCGCCCTTCACGACGAATATTTCATCGAGAAGAAGCTCTATCCGAACATCGACTTCTATTCGGGTATCACCCTGCGTGCGCTCGGTTTCCCGACCACCATGTTCACCGTGCTGTTCGCTCTGGCCCGCACCGTCGGCTGGATCGCCCAGTGGAAGGAAATGGTGGAAGATCCGTCCCAGCGCATCGGCCGCCCGCGCCAGCTCTACACCGGAGCAACCCAGCGCGACTACGTGCCGATCGATCAGCGCTAAGCACGCAAACGCGCAAGATACGAAAGAGGGCGCCCCACGGCGCCCTTTTTTGATTCAGGATCCTTAAAGTATAGAGAATTCGAACAGATTAGCGGCCTGTATTATCTCGCCTTTCGAGACACTCCATGACGACATCGGCCGCCGCCGCGCTCTGGCAACGATCATCGGGCAGACGCATCAGATGATCCAAGTCCCCGAATGCCTCGATCTGCTCCCGCCTTGCCTCGCTGTCGGTCAGAAGGTCGGCGACCACCGGTTCCAGCCGATCCGCATTGACCTCATCATCCAGGAACTCGGGAACCACATTCCGGCCGAGGATGATGTTGGGCAGGACCATCGAAGTGGCGCTGAGGATCTGGACGACCTTATTGAGGTCCTTCAGCCGCCGGTAAAACCAGTCGAGCTTGTAGCAGATCGCCATGGGCACGCCGGCAAGCGCCAGTTCCAGGGAAACGGTACCCGATGCCGCCAGGGCCGCATGGGCCCTGCGAAAGGCGGCATGCTTTGCCTCCTCGCCCAGGACGATTTCCGGCTTGACCGGCCAGTCGGCAACATCGCGCCTGATTCGCTCGACCATGTGCGGAACCGCTGGAAGTAGCACTTCGAGGTCTTTGAACCGTGCGGCAAGACGCGAAACCGTGCTTCCGAAATCCGCCAGAAGGCGATCGACCTCGCTGCCGCGGCTCCCGGGCAGAACCAGCAGCACCTTTTTCTCAGACGAGACCGGCGTCCGTTCGCCGTCCTTCGGACGGAATCGGTCCACCCGCTCGATGATCGGATGGCCGACGTAGTGGGTCCGAGGCCCACCGAGCCGCTCGTGCACCTCCGGCTCGAAAGGCAGAAGCGCGAGCAACTCATCCACGTAGACGCTCATCTTGCGCGCCCGTCCGGACCGCCACGCCCAAACCGACGGCGAGACATAGCCGATAATCGGAATATCAGGCGCCCGCTTGCGCACCCGTTTGGCGACGTTGTGGGTGAAATCGGGACTGTCGATGATAATCAGCACATCCGGTTTCGCAGCGATCACGCCGGCCACCGTCTGGTAGACCCTTTTGACGATCATCGGCAGCCGGGCAAGAACAGCGGTCATCCCCATGACGGCAATGTCCGACATGTCGAAGAAGCTTCTGAAACCGGCAGCCTTCATCCGCTCGCCGCCGACGCCGCAATAGGTGACCGTGTCACCAAGACGGCCCTTCAACGCCAGAATAAGCTCGGATCCAAGCAGATCCCCGGACTCTTCCCCCACGACAATACAAATGGTTCTGGGACGGGGCGACACGGAAGACATCAAGACCTGCTCCTCAGCCCTTTTCCGGCCGCTCGATGCCGTAGATAAAAAGACCGGCCTCGTCGGCTTTGCGGACGGTCGCTTCCTGATCGGCGATCAGGGCGCGTCCGGCTTCGACGGCAATGCCCGCGAGACCTGCAGCAGACGCCAATTCGATGGTTCTGGGGCCGACGGTTGGCAGATCCACCCTGAGGTCCTGGCTCGGCTTGGCTGCCTTGACCAGCACGCCGGCAGCACCCTTGGACCGGATCCGTCCGTTCGCACGCAGAACCGCACAGCGTTCCAGCATCGCATCAGTCCCCTCGGCCCCCTCAAGCGCCACCACCCGGCCTCCGACGGCTACCGCCGCCTGACCGATATCCAGTTCGCCGAGCCGTTCGGTCGCCTTGAACGCCAGCTCCATATCTTCCAGAGCGCTATTTGAGGGTGACACCTTGCCCAGAACGCCCATGCCGGCCAAAAGTTCAGGTGCGATATCCGTCATGCCGACCACCTCAAATCCTTCCGCTTCAAACAGTCCGATTACCTTGGAAAGCAGGCTGTCATCGCCCCCCATAAGCGCTCTGACGATCTTAGGCAGAAGCCTGAGGGTTCCGGCATCCCCGAACACGGACGCAAAATCCGGACGCCTGGAAATTCCGCCGATCAGCAGCAATCTGGAACATCCGTGCCGTTTCAATGTCTTAAGCAGACGCCCGATCTCTCCCCATCCCAATTCCGCGACGGAGCGCGCCAGGGTCTCCGGGTCCGCTTCGCCCTTGATAGCGACGGTCACCGGCGTAAGCCCTTTTTGTGTGAGAAGATCGGCCACCTGATGCGGCAACGCCCCGTTTCCCGCGACAAGACCGACGCGGGTATCAGGCGGCACGACTGCATTGGACGGCGACGCCATAAGCGTCTCAGTCCCCGCTGCGTGGCGTGCAGAACCGTCGGTCTTCCTTGTCCAGAATGAAATCGGTGACGATCTTCACCAACGGCGCGTCCGGATATGCCTGTGCCATGTCCTGGGCCCGTTCCCTCAACGTGCCTTCCTCGCTTTCGAAAAGCGTCTTGTAGGCGGCTCTGAGCGCATGGATCTGTTCACGCGGGAAGTTCTTTCGCTTCAAGCCGATCAGGTTCAATCCCGCCAGACGGGCCCTGTCACCGATCACCGAACCGAACGGAATAACATCGAACTCGACGCCGGTCATACCACCGACAATCGCCCCGGTTCCGATCCGGCTCCACTGGCGGACGGCGCTCAGGCCGCCGAGGATAACGTAATCCGCCAATTCGACGTGACCGGCGAGCGTCGCATTGTTCGCCAGAATGGCATGATCGCCCACCATGCAGTCATGGCCCACATGAGCGCCCATCATGAACAGGCAATTGTCGCCGACCCTGGTCAGCCCACCGCCGCCGGCCGTACCCGGATTCATGGTGACGTGTTCGCGGATCTGATTGTTGGAACCGATCTCCAGATAGGTTTCCTCGCCCGCATATTTCAGATCCTGCGGTTTGTGACCGATGCTGGCGAACGGGAATATATGCGTACCTGCGCCGATTGTCGTATGACCGGCGACGACCACATGAGCTTCCAGGCGAACGCCGTCACCCAGCTTCACGTGGGGTCCGATTATGCAATAGGGTCCTATTTCGACACCATCGCCCAGCTTGGCGCCGTCTTCAACGATCGCCGTTGGATGTATCTCAGCCATCCGTCCTCACGCGTCCACGAGCATTGCGCTGATTTCCGCTTCTGCGACCTTCGCACCATCAACCTTGGCGACCGCCTGGAACTTCCAGATGTTGGACCGCTGCTTGATTTTCTGGACGTGAAAGTGAACCTGGTCGCCCGGAATGACCGGCTTGCGGAACTTCGCATTATCGATGGTCATGAAGTAGACCAGCTGCGGAGGGGTGCCGTCGCCCCGGGAATCCACGCAGATTGCGCCGGCCGTCTGCGCCATGGCCTCGATCAGCAGGACACCCGGCATAACGGGCTGTCCTGGAAAATGTCCGGTAAAATGCGGCTCGTTGATCGTGACGTTCTTGATGCCGATGGCGCTGTTGTCGCCGTCGATCTCGATGATCTTGTCGACCAGCAGAAACGGATACCGATGCGGCAACATCTCCATGATCCGCATGATGTCGGCACTACCGAGTTCCGTCTTCTCAGTTTGTTCCATTCGTCAGCCCCTTGAGCGACACAAAGCGCCCAGTTTAATCTCTATCTTGACAAACCTTTAAGACCCGCCGCCCCGCTCCGCAAGCTTGCGTAACGCGGCCATCTCGCGGAACCATTGCTTTACCGGCTTTGCAGGCGTCCCGCCGTAGCGCCCGCCGGCAGGCACATCCTCGCCAACGACGCTAACCGCGGCAATCTGGGCACCCATTCCGATGCGTACGTGCCCGCGCACCCCGGTCTGTCCGCCGATCGCTACAAAATCTTCCAGGCTGCAGCTTCCGGAAAGTCCAACCTGGGAAACAAGGACACAGTGCCGTCCGATAATGACATTGTGTCCGATCTGGACCTGATTATCGATCCGGGTCCCCTCACCGACAATCGTATCCCGGTTAGCCCCCCGGTCGATGGTAGTGTTCGCGCCAATCTCCACATTGTCCTGGATAACCACGCGGCCGACCTGCGGAACCTTCAGATGTCCACCGGCACCCATCGCATAACCGAAACCGTCCTGGCCAATACACACCCCGGGATGCAGGTAGACACGATCGCCCAGAATGGCGTGCTGCAGCGTTGAATTGGCCCCAATGACGCAATCCCGCCCAATCGTGCAGCCCGGGCCGATGACCGCATTGGGCAATATGGCGGTACCCGAACCGATCTGTGCCCCTGCACCGATCACAACTCCGGATCCCACAGCAACCCCTTCTTCCAACACCGCGGACGGGTCAATGGAGGCGCGATCGGAAATCCCCTGGAATCCTGCTGGCTTCGGAACCATTGCATCCGGATACAATCGTGCCAGAACCTTGGCCCAGGAGCGATAGGCATCTTTCGACACCAGAATGGCGACACCTTCCGGCACCTTGTCCACGTGCTTGCGGGCGATGATGCAGGCGCCGGCCCGAGTCTCGCTCAATTTGTCGAGATAAGCGGTATTGTCGAAAAAGACGAGCACGCCATCATCGGCATCCTCGATCGGCCCCACGCCCGCGATCAACCGCTCGGGCGCCCCGCGAATAAGCTCCGCTTCCGCCCATTCAGCGATTTTTTCGAGTGAGACCGGCGCTACCGGAGGAAAAAAGACGGGATCGGACATGGGTTTTGGCTCCCCTGAGCATCAGGCACCAATAGCAAACGGCCGCCGGCAATGCGGCGGCCGTAGAGGGTTTGTCACGCGGTACGTTAGAAGCGGGTCCCGCCGCTCAGGCGGAACACCTGCGTCTTGTCCACGCTGTTTTTCGCGAGCGGCCATGCGAAATCCGCCTTCAAAGGACCGAACGGAGACCGCCACCTGATACCGACACCGACGGAAGCCCGAAGATCGAAGTCATTCGAATTCACGGAAGACGCGTTGTTGTTCACCAGGTTCACCAGTCCAGAGTCCGCATCCCAAAGCGCACCTGCATCGGAGAAGACCGCGGTGCTCAGGCCGAATTCCTGGGGAACGCCCGGGAACGGGAACGTAGCCTCGGCCGTTGCGGCGAAGAACAGCTGTCCGCCGATCGCGTCGCCGGTGACAGCGTCACGCGGACCGATCCCCTGATTTTCAAAGCCACGGACCAGATTCCCGCCAAGCATGAACTGTTCAGGAACCCGCAGGCGGTCGCTGCCCAGAGCCATGATGTGACCGCCGGAGACCTTGAGGGCACCAACGACGCCCTGATCCGGCAGGATTTCCTTGAAGTATTTAACGTCGGCCGTGCTCTTGATGTAGAAGGAGTCACCACCGAGGCCCGCGAATTCCTGTCCGGCGGCGGCATAAATCCCGTCGGTCGGATCAAGATTGTTGTCGAGCGTCGTATAGATGAACCGGTAGCCGGCAAGAGACGTCAGGTTTGTCCCAAGCGAGTCACAGATCGCAATCGAAAGGCCGCTGCCTGCGCAGTTCGCAATGCCCGTAGCCTTGTTGTTAGGGTCTTTCAGATCGGTCTGATAGATCTTGTAGAACAACCGAAGCGTCAACTCGTCTTCGCGAAGCGGAAGCGAGAACCCGAAGCCACCACCCGTGGTCGTTTCGTCATAGGCACGGTAGTCGTTGCTGTCATTGACAAGCTTGTAGAGGTCAAGGTCGAGACCGATCCGGCGACCAAGGAAGAACGGCTCCTTGAACGCAAACTGGTAGCTCTGCGTATCGGCACCCATGCCGACACCGAGCTTCACATACTGCCCGCGACCCAGGAAGTTCTTTTCCGAAATCGAGACATCGCCGATGACGCCGTCGCTCGTCGAGTAGCCCACACCGAAGGAAACTTCCCCGGTCGGCTTTTCCTCAACATTGACATTGATGACGACACGGTCCGGCGCGCTGCCTGGAGATGTCGTAATCGCCACGCGCTCGAAGAAGCCGAGGTTTTTCAAACGGCGTTCCGCCTTGTCGATGAGCGCCCGGTTGTAGGCATCACCTTCCACGATATCGAATTCGCGGCGAATAACATATTCGCGGGTACGGTCGTTGCCGATCACATTGATCCGCTCGACATAGGCGCGCGGGCCTTCCTCGATATAGTACGTGAGCGAAATCGTCTTGTTTTCGTAGTCACGAGAGCCGCGGGGACGAACCTGCGCAAATGCATAGCCGTCTTCGGAAATCTTGATCGTGAGATCTTCGACGGTCTGCTCCACACGCAGAGAATTGTAGGTATCTCCCGAATGGGTGCGCAGCTGAGACCGCAGGGCCTCCGGATCCACAGCGGAAAGGGACGAAACGACCTCAACATCCGCAATCTTGTATTTCTCACCTTCCTCAACGGTAAAGGTCACATGAAACACATTGTTTTCGCGGTCGAGATCAGCGGTCGCCGAAACGATATAGAAATCGGCGTAGCCCTTCTTGTGGTAGAACTGCCGCAGCAGTTCCTGATCCTGTGCCAGGCGATCGGGATCGTAGGTATCGGTCGACCGAAGCCAGCTGAGAAGCCCGCTCTGACGGGTCCGAATCACGTCACGCAGCTTCCCGTCGCTGAACGCATGGTTGCCGATGAACGTGATCCGTTCGACACCGGTCTTCTTGCCTTCGTTGATTTCAAAAACAAGATCGACCCGGTTGTTGCCGCGATCGATGATCTCCGGATTAACGGACGCGCCGTAGCGACCGGACCGGCGATAGGCCTCCAGAATGTTCTGAACGTCGGCCTGGACCTTCGCGCGGGTCAGCATCGTGCGCTCGGAAGACCGGACAGCCGTCTTCAGCGCATCGTCGTTGATCTTCTTGTTCCCCTCGAAAGACACCCGATTAATGATCGGGTTCTCCGTCACGTTGACGACAACAGTGCCGCCCTGGGGAACGATCTTTACATCTGCAAACAGACCGGTCGCAAAAAGCGCCTTGAGAGATTCGTCGATATCCGCAGGGCCATAGGAACGCCCGACGGAAATAGTCAAATAACTCAGTACGGTCTCGGTCTCGATCCGCGTATTTCCGCGCACCACAATATTGCGCGCGACTGCCGCTTCTGCCGATGTAACCGAAAGCGGCCCGTATGCATTGGGTAGAACGGCGCCGGTACAAAACACGGCTGCCGCTAGCAATACGGCACGAGTGAATTTCTGCAATCGCTGCATAAGTGCGCTATGCCTTTGTCTTTTTTGTCCTGTGCGAAAAGCCACAGGCCACCCCAGAATCTCTAGAACCGAAATCGTTTTACAGTCTTTTGCCGATTACGCAACAGTCCCTGACAGGCAAAACAGATTTCAATTGAATGCGTTGCGTGGATGCCACGGACCGCCCGCCCTACAAGCGCGTCAGATGCAGCACGTCGTTCCAGGTGGCAAAAACCATCAGAAGTAGAACGATGGCAATCCCGATCCGGAACCCGATATCCTGGACTCTTTCGCTGAGCGGCTTTCCCCGAACCGCTTCCGCGGCGTAAAATACCAGATGTCCGCCGTCCAGCATCGGAACCGGCATCAGGTTCAAGAGGCCGATACTGACCGACAGGACCGCTGCCAGGGAAAACAGGGGAATGATCCCCTGGGTTGCAACCTGACCGGAGACCTGCGCTACGCGGATCGGCCCACCGAGCTGATCTGCCGATTCCCGACCGGAAATCACGCCCCAGATATAATCGAGCGTTCGGGAAGCGATATAGTAAGTTTCCTTGGTCCCTTCGGTAACCGCCGAAACCGGCCCGAATTTCTCGTGAATCAGGTCGTCTTCCTGCACGCTGCGCGAAACGCCCAGAAGACCGATACGCTGCACGTTCCCAAAACGATCCTTCAGTTCGCGGTACTGCGGAGTGACCGTCAGGGTCACGGTTTCGTCCCCCCGTTTCACATCCAGAATCAGCGGCACGTTCGCACTGACGGACACGATGCGCTGAAGGTCCGAAAACGTGGCGATTTCATCCCCATCGACGGAAACGATCAGATCGCCCGGTTTCAGGCCACCGACGGCGGCCGCACTGTCGGGCTGAACGACATCCACAACCGGTGCTGCAACAATTCGCCCGAAGAGCATGAAAATCATGGCGAAAATCGCAATGGACAAGATGAAGTTCGCGATTGGCCCGGCCGCCACCACGGCCGCTCGCTGCCAGACCGGCTTGGCTATGAATGCCCCGGCGCGTTCTTCCGCAGGCATGGCCTCGATTCGCTCCCAGTCAGGCACGCTGGCCGCATTTTCATCGCCGGCAAATTTCACATAGCCGCCGAGCGGAATAAGCGACAAACGCCACCGGGTCCCCTTCTTGTCGGTTCGTCCGAAAAGCTCCCGCCCGAAACCGACGGAAAACGCATCCACCTTCACACCGCACCAGCGGGCGACCAGAAAATGGCCGAGCTCATGAAAGAAAACGACGATCGTCAGAACAAACAGAAACGGCACGATATAGCCAACCACAAGTCCGAAGGCCGAGGAAAGAAGTTCCATTGAGAGTTCCTGTTGTGATGCGCGTGCGCCCGATACGGATATAGTCAGACTAGCAGATTACGAGATTACGGCACGTTAATGGTGGGAATTCGAATTTCCCCAAAACGGGAGCGCCGGCAGAGCAGCTTTATCGCCCGCCGTGTTCGGCAATCCAATCGGCACAAATGACACGTGCCTCCGTATCCAGTGCCATGACCGTTTCCACACTGTCGGGCTGACCGAGCCGGCCGGCGGCTTCGAGCCGGTTGATCGTCGCCTCGACAGCGACCGGAACGTCCGGAAAGCGCAGACGTCGGTCCAAAAAGGCGCTGACGGCGATTTCATCTGCGGCGTTGAGGGCGCAGGTCGCTCCGCCACCGCGTTTTAAAGATGACAGCGCCAGTCCGAGCGCGGGAAAGCGAACCGGGTCGGGCTTTTCGAAGGTAAGCGATCCGACTTCCGCCAGATCAAGCCTCTTGAGTGGCACCGACATCCGTTTCGGCCAGGCGAGGCAATGGGCAATAGGGGTCCGCATGTCAGGGGACCCCATCTGTGCCAGCAGAGAACCATCGGCATATTGCACCAGCCCGTGCACGACCGATTGGGGATGAACGAGCACCCCCAATTGGTCGTCGGCGACCGGGAACAGATGAAAAGCCTCGATCACTTCGAAGCCCTTGTTCATCAAGGTGGCACTGTCGATGGTGATCCGTTTCCCCATTTCCCAATTGGGATGCTTGAGGGCCTGTTCCGGCGTGATCCCCGCCATGTCCTCCAGGCGGGTCGTCCGGAAAGGTCCGCCGGAGGCCGTCAGGATGACCTTTTCCACTTCGCGACGGTTTTCGGGCTCGAAGACCTGGAAGATGGCATTGTGTTCACTGTCGACCGGAAGAAGCGTTGCGCCAATACGCCGGACCCTGTCCATGAAAAGGTCTCCGGCGGAAACCAGACACTCCTTGTTGGCAAGGGCGATCGCCCTGTCCGGCTGGATGGCGGCAAGGGTCGGGACCAGCCCTGCAGCGCCTACGATGCCGGCAACGACCATGTCTGCCGGACGCTCAACGGCCTCCAGAACGGCCTGGCTTCCGGCCGAAACATCAATAGCGCTACCCGACAGGGCTTCAGCCAATGCCGGACCGTGAGCCTCATTGGCCAGAACGGCGGCCTCGGCATTCACCAGACGGGCCAGGCGCGCAAGTTCGTCGACATTGTTGTTGGAAACAAGCGCAACCACCTTGAACCGCTCAGGGTTGCGCGCGACGAGGTCAAGCGTGCTTTTCCCGATCGATCCCGTCGCACCCAGCACGATCAGGCGCATCGGATTTGTCGTGCCATTCATTTCCATGTCCATCGGTGAGGACGAGGCCGCGTCCATGAAACAGTTCCCTTAGCCAAGCGCGAGGCCGGATATCGGATCCGCGAAGCTCCCGCCGAACACAAATCCAAGTGCAACAGCCGCGATTGCCGCGGCAACCAACCCGTCGACCCGATCCATGATGCCGCCGTGCCCCGGAATGAGATGACTGGAATCCTTTACGTCGAAACGCCGTTTGACACCGGATTCCAGGAGATCCCCGAATTGCGAGACGATCGACAAGACGGCCGCGAGCAGAGCCCAGCTTAAAAGATCGGCCTTCCCGGCAATCGCTACCGTACCCAGGCCGAGCAAAACCGCGCAGACCAGCCCGCCAATGGCACCGGACCAGGTCTTGTTCGGAGAAATTTTTTTCCACAGCTTCGGCCCACCAAGGCTCCTGCCGGTGAAATAAGCCGCAATATCGGTCGCCCAGACCAGGACAAGCAGGAAAAACAGGAATGCCAGACCTTGCTCCCCGCCCCTGATGACAAGCAGCGCATAGAGGGCCAGCCCCGCATATACTACACCTTCGGCCGCCCAACGTCCTGTCCGGCTAAACCCGCTCAGGCCGTAGACGACAAGCGCTCCAACTACAGGACACGCCAGGGAGAGACCGGGATATCCGAAGTGATAGGCAAGCGCGATCCCGACGAGCACAAGATATCCGGCAACCCCGTGCGGCGTCCGAAGACCGGTTCCCGTCATTGCGAACCATTCGTGCAAAAAAAGGATGGCAGCCACCAGCGCAAGCATGCCGAATGCAGGACCGCCCAACCATGCAAGGCCAAGGACGATAGGTCCAAGAACAGCTGCAGAAAGCACCCTTAATTTCAAATCGGACTTGTTTTTCAGGCCCTTGTCCGCCGTGGCCCCTTCCTGACCGGGCATCTTAGAGTGCTTTGGCGGCCAAGCCACCGAACCGGCGCTCGCGTCCCATGAAGTCCGACAGGGCCTGATCGAACGCGGCTTCGTCGAAATCGGGCCAATGGACCGGTGAAAAATGGAACTCCGAATAGGCAGCCTGCCACATCAGGAAATTCGATAGCCTGAGTTCACCACTGGTGCGGATAATGAGATCCGGATCCGGAAGATCCGCCGTATCGAGCCGGCTTGCGATCGCCTTCTCGTCGATATCTTCCGGGGCCAGCCGGCCGGAGGCAACCTCCTCCGCAAGTTGGCGGACCGATCGGGTGATTTCGTCGCGCGATCCATAGTTGAACGCGACGACAAGGGTCATGCCTGTGTTGTTTTTGGTCAGTTCTTCCGCCTCGACCAGCAACGCGCGGATACCGGGTTCCAGCGTAAGCCGATCCCCGATCACCTTGATCCTGACATTGGCATTATGGATTTCGGTAAGGTCACGCTGAACGAAACGGCGCAGGAGCCCCATCAGGAAGCTGACTTCCGGCTGCGGACGGCTCCAGTTTTCCGAAGAGAAACTGTAGATCGTCAAATAGCGAATACCGGTTTGGGCCGCGTGCCGGATCGTGCGGCGCAACGCTTCCAGTCCATGACGATGGCCTTCGGTGCGCGGCAATCCCCTGGCCGTTGCCCAACGGCCATTCCCGTCCATGATCAAAGCGACATGGCGCGGCAAGGCACCGGCTGCCGAATCGGTCGCCGTATCCTCGGATTCTCGATCGGGACTGATCGTCATGAGGGACCCTGCTTTCAGCCGATGCGCATCAGACCTGGGAGATTTCCTGTTCTTTTTTCTCCAGCATCGCATCGACCTCGCCGATCATGCTGTCCGTCAGCTTCTGGACTTCATCAGATGCGACCCGGCTATCGTCCTGGCTGATATCACCGTCTTTTTCCAGCTTCTTCGCCGTATCCATTCCGTCCCTGCGCACGTGGCGAATGGCGACCTTGGCCTGTTCGGCGTATTTATGCGCAACCTTGATCAGCTCCTGGCGCCGTTCCTGGTTCAGTTCCGGGATCGGCAGGCGCAGCAACTGGCCATCGACGACCGGATTGAGGCCAAGGTTCGATTCGCGGATCGCCTTTTCAACGGCAGAGACCATGCCCTTGTCCCAGACCTGGACCGCGACCATGCGCGGCTCGGGCACGCTGACGGTCGCAACCTGGTTGATTGGCATGGTCTGCCCGTAGGCCTCAACGTTGATCGGATCCATCATGCTGGCGGAGGCGCGGCCCGTGCGCAGCCCAGCGAATTCGGTTTTCAGGACCGACAAAGCGCCCTGCATGCGGCGCTGTAAATCGTCCAGGTCAATACCTTCTACGGGCATATTGTCCTCACTTCATTCTAATTTGTTCGTTTTAATAGACTCTCAGCCGGCGCCAAGATGGCACACTCGCGCCGAAACACAAGGGGCAGGCCGCGGCTAAAAGGGAAAACTATCAGCCGCCGACAACCGTGTAAGTACCGGTTTCCTGCAAAACACTGACCAGGGCACCCGGGGTGTGAATGGAAAAGACGATTACGGGAATGGAATTGTCACGCGCAAGAGCGATGGCCGTTGTGTCCATGACCTTCAGATCGCGCTGGATCACTTCCTCATAGCCGAGGGTATCGTAGCGTACGGCATCCGGATTGATCTTCGGATCTTCGGAATAAACGCCGTCGACCTGCGTGCCTTTCAAGAAGGCATCGCATTTCATCTCCGCAGCCCGCAGAGCTGCACCTGAATCGGTCGTGAAGAACGGGTTGCCCGTGCCGCCCGCAAAGACGATCACGTCACCGTCTTCCATGTAACGCTCGGCGACACGCTGGGTGAACGTCTCGCAAATGGAAGGAACCGGAACGGCGGAGAGCACCCGAGCCTGCACTTTCAGCCGGCGCAGGGCATCGGCGATCGTCAGGCTGTTCATGATGGTCGCCAGCATGCCCATGTGGTCGCCGGTGACCCGGTTGCCGCCCTTGGCGGCCACGGCCACGCCACGGAAGATGTTACCACCGCCCACGACGACCCCGACCTGGGCGCCCAGAGCCACCGCATCGGCTATTTCCTTCGCGATCCGCTGCACGATGGCCGGATCGATACCGAAGGACTGGTTCCCCATAAGAGCCTCCCCAGACAGCTTCAGAAGCACGCGTTTCCAGCGGAGCGGATTGGTCATGGCGGAACCCTATTTCTTGTTGTGGCCTCTCAAAAAAAAGCGCCGGTCAATGCCGGCGCTTTTCGAACTTACTGCCCGGTGGCTGCTGCCACCTCTGCGGCGAAGTCTTGCTCTTCCTTCTCGATCCCCTCGCCGAGGGCGAAGCGGACGAAACCGGTCAGCTTGACGGGCGTGCCAAGTTCCTTGGCCATCGCCTCGACAGCCTGTTCGACCGTCTTGTCCGGATCGATCACGAAGGCCTGTTTAACCAGCGTGACTTCTTCATAGAACTTGCGCAGGCGACCTTCCACCATCTTTTCGATGATGTTTTCCGGCTTGCCGGATTCGCGCGCCTGTTCGGAGAACACGCTCCGCTCACGCTCCACGACTGCCGGGTCGAGCTCGTCGGTATTCAGAGCCAGCGGGCTGGTTGCGGCAACATGCATCGCGATCTGACGGCCAAGGCCGTTCAGTTTGTCCTTGTCGCCGGAAGATTCCAGAGCGACCAGAACGCCGATCTTGCCGAGACCGTCGGAAACCGCACCGTGAACATAGGTGGCAACGACGCCTTCGGAGACAGACAGCATGGCCGTCCGGCGAAGGGTCATGTTTTCACCGATTGTCGCGATCGCATCGGTGATCGCATCGGCTACGGATTTACCGTCGATCGTGGCGGCGTTGACCGCGTCCAGCGAACCATCGGTCGCCACCGCGACACCGGCCACGTTCTTGACCAGGTCCTGGAACCCTTCGTTACGGGCAACGAAGTCCGTTTCGGAGTTCAGTTCGATCACGGCAGCCTTGGTACCTTCAGCGGCGACGCCGACCAGGCCTTCAGCGGCAACACGACCGGCCTTCTTGGCCGCCTTTGCCAGGCCCTTGGTGCGCAGCCAGTCAATGGCGGCTTCCATATCGCCACCCGACTCGGTCAAGGCGGTCTTGCAGTCCATCATGCCAGCGCCGGATTTCTCGCGGAGCTCTTTTACCATCGCAGCGGTAATGCTCATCGATTGCCTCGTGCATGGGGGGTTATTGATATGGCCCGGTGTAACGGTAAATCACCCGTGCCTTTATGACGGGACTGCAACGAATTGCAGTCCCCTCTGCGAATTCAACAGATTTCTGCCGCCGGCATTACAGCGGCAAAACAATCAAGCCTGAGCGGCTGTTTCTTCGGCCGGAGCTTCTTCTGCAGCAACGGCTTCTTCAGCTTCGGTTTCTGCCAGAGCTTCCTCAACCGGAGCCTCTTCCGCAGCACCGACATCCATGCCGGAAGCACCCTGAGCGCGGGAAATGCCGTCGATAGCAGAACGCGCGATCAGATCGCAGTAGAGGGTGATGGCGCGACCGGCGTCATCGTTGCCCGGCACCGGATAGGTGATGCCTTCCGGATTGGAATTCGAATCGAGGATAGCCGCGACCGGAATGCCCAGACGGCGGGCTTCCTGGATGGCAATCGCTTCACGGTTGGTATCGATCACGAAGATCAGGTCCGGGATACCGCCCATGTCCTTGATGCCGCCGAGGTTGCGCTCGAGCTTCTCACGCTCGCGGTCCATGAACAGGCGCTCTTTCTTGGTCAGAGCGTTCGCTGCGTCGGAATTGAGCGTTTCCTCGAGCTTGCGCAGGCGCTGGATCGACTGGGAAATGGTCTTCCAGTTGGTCAGCATGCCGCCGAGCCAGCGGGCGTTGACAAAATACTGCGCGGAGTTGCGCGCAGCGGTCGCCACGGCGTCCTGTGCCTGGCGCTTGGTGCCGACGATCAGAACGCGGCCGCCACCGGCAACCGTGTCGCTGACGGCCTTCAGGGCCTGATGCAGCAGCGGGACGGTCTGGGCAAGGTCGATGATGTGAACGTCATTGCGGACACCGAAGATGTACTGGCCCATGCGCGGGTTCCAGCGGTGCTTCTGGTGGCCGAAGTGAACGCCAGCTTCCAAGAGCTGACGCATGTTGATATCGGGCAGAGCCATGGCCCTTAAACTCCTGATTTTCCGGTTTAACCTCCGCAAGAGGATTTGGACCGAAGGTGCTTCCAGTGAGAAGCTCCAGACGATCACCGGATGGAAGGCCGATAAGCTCGGTTTCCGCCCCTTGCGTGTGGAATGGGCGCCTTATAGTTGGACCGCTTTGTGAATTCAAGGCCTGGAGAGCAGTTTTTCGCGCTTTGTTCGCTGTCAGGAAGCGCGCGCCAGCTGCCACGGATGGACAGCGCATGCCGATATTCCATTCCCGCACGATCCGGCCGGACATCATTGCCCCCGCATGGCAGCTGGTCTACCACGACAGGCGAACCTCACCACCTCTTCCGGCAAGGGTACTGAACTTGACCACAAAAGGCATCAACCACCTCGGTCTGACCGTCCGGGATCTGGATCAGACGACGTCATTTTTCACCGATTTGCTCGGATGGACATTGCTAGGCCGGGACGACAGCTATCCGCGAGCGACTGTATCGGACGGGTATTGCCGTTTCACCCTCTGGCAGGCCGACCTATCCCGGCCCGTGATTGGATTCGATAGAAAGTCCAATATCGGTCTCCATCACGTGGCCCTCGAAGTCGCCACGAAAGAAGACCTGTTTAAGATGGCCAACAAGGTGCGCACCTGGCCCGGTATAATCATGGAATTCGAACCAGAACCGCTGGGTGACGGACCGCGCATGCACATGATGTTTGCCGAACCCGGCGGCATCCGGGTGGAAATCATCTGGCCGGCCGGCCAATAACCCGCCCTATATCTCAATTTCGTAAACCTAAGGAAGGCTGTCCAGCCTGTGCCGAAGGATGGGGCTTTGAAGAACGCTGGGGAGTAGGACTATATGGCAGACCGGTTCAATGCTGGACAGATTTGGAGGACGCAAGGACGGCCGCAGGACGGAGACGTGCAAATCCTGATCTTGGCAATTACCGACAACAAAGTGGTCGGGCCAATCTATTCGATCGCATTAACTGGAGTGCGTATTCGCAATCCCAGAATGGAAGGCGGCTTGCAAACGGTATTGCCGCACGTTCCCGTAACTGAAGAGATGCTGAGAGCCGCCGCGACCGAACTGGCAGCAAGCGATGGGCCAACTGCCGATCATCCTGATTTCTCGGAATCCTATTTGGAGTTCCGCGAGCTCTATGACCTTGGGGAAGCAGGGGTCTTCACGCTAACTTCCCCCGAGATTGTCGACTTAGTTGAAAAAGCGATCGCTTCTACTGAAACTTAGGCATTGCTGGTCATTGGCATTCTGAGGCTAACCTCGGCTTCTCATGCTGCTTCGAGGCTCTGGCTACCTTCTGTTTTGCAGAAAAAAATAAGAAAAACAGAACGCACGTTCCGGTACGGCTTCACGCCATCTGCACGTCGGTGACGCCGGGAACCGCCTTGAGCGCTCCGGCGATTTCCGGCGACAGGCGGAACTTGCCCGGCAACTTGACCTCGACTTCGCGCGCACCGTTGTCGAGAAGCACAACGACGGTGACTTCCCCCTCGCCGCGCACCTGCAGATGCCTGCGCAGGCTTTCCACCGGACGCTCGTCCCGCAGGAACACCCGCATGCTCTTCTGCAGCCGGGTAACCACCTTCTCTATCGGATCGACCTGCTCGATGCGGATCGAGGGTTCATCGTCGCGCATGTCCGCGCCAACCAGCAAAACCACGGACCGGCCCGGCTCAAGCTGATCGCGGAACTGCTCCAGCTTCTCCTTGAAGAGCAGGCCTTCATACTGGCCGGTAGCATCCGACAGACGCACGATGCCCATCCGGCTGCCGGTTCGGGTCTTGCGTTCCTGCTTGGACAGCACCGTTCCGGCCAACCGTCCGGCCGATGCGCCCTTCTTCACGGCTTCGGCGAATTTCGCCCAGGGCTGCACCCGCATCTTTTCCATGAGCGGCCCGAAATCATCGAGCGGATGCGCCGACAGGTAGAACCCGATGGCGGCGTGTTCGCGCTGGAGCCTTTCCTCTCCGCTCCAGGGGGCGGCATCGGGAAGCTGCAACGGCTCCTCGCCATCGCTGCCGCCGAAGAGTTCATCCTGGCCGAGGCTCTTGTTCTCCTCGGTGCGTTGCGCCAGGCCCATGATCCGGTCGAGCCCTTCCAGCACCCGTGCCCGGTTCGGCTCCAGTTCGTCGAACGCACCGGCAGCGACCAGGTTTTCCAAGGTCCGTTTGTTGAGGAATTTCGGCGAGATCCGCCGGGCGAAATCGCCCAGGCTCGTAAACGGCATGTCGCCGCGCACCTCCACGATGTGCTCGACCGCATGTTCGCCGACGCCCTTGATGGCGCCCATGGCGTAGACGATCTTGCCGTCGTCCACGTCGAAATGAACCATGGACCGGTTGATCGTCGGCGGCACGATCTCGATCCCCATACGCCGCGCTTCCTGCCGGAAATCGCCAAGCTTGTCCGTGTTACCCAGATCGAGCGTCATGGAAGCCGCCATGAACTCGACCGGATAGTTCGCCTTCAGCCAGGCGGTATGATAGGAGACGAGCGCATAAGCGGCGGCGTGGGACTTGTTGAAGCCGTAGTTTGCGAACTTCGCCACCAGGTCGAAGATCGTTCCGGCCTGGCCCTTGTTGATCCCCCGCTCCACGGCCCCGTCGACGAAGCGCGCCCGCTGGATTTCCATCTCCGCGGCAATCTTCTTGCCCATGGCACGGCGCAGAAGGTCTGCTTCGCCGAGCGAATAGCCGGACAGAACCTGGGCGATCTGCATCACCTGTTCCTGGTAGACGATAATGCCGTTCGTCTCCATCAGGATCGGTTCCAGGAGCGGATGCAGGCAGTCCGGCTCCTGCTCTCCGTGCTTCACCGCGTTGTAGACCGGGATGTTTTCCATCGGACCCGGGCGGTAGAGAGCCACAAGCGCAATGATGTCCTCGAACCGGTCCGGCTTCATGCCGGCGATGGCCCGGCGCATGCCCTGACTTTCCAGCTGGAACACGCCGAAGGTCTCGCCCTTGGCCAGAAGCTGGTAGGTCTTTTCGTCATCGATCGGCAGCGAAGCGACATCCACATTGACACCGCGCCGCTCGATCAGCTTCACCGCCGTATCGATCACCGTCAGCGTCTTCAGTCCGAGGAAGTCGAACTTCACCAGGCCGGCATCCTCGACCATCTTCATGTTGAACTGGGCGACGGGCATGTCGGACCGCGGGTCTCGGTAGAGCGGTACGAGTTGCTCCAGAGGCCGGTCGCCGATCACCACGCCGGCAGCATGCGTCGATGCGTGGCGGTAAAGCCCCTCCAGCTTCTGTGCCATTATCAGAAGCTTGTCGACGATCTCCTCATCCCGCGCCGCCTCTCGAAGCCGAGGTTCGTCTTCGATGGCCTGAGCGAGCGTAACCGGGTTGGCCGGATTGGCAGGCACCAGCTTACAGAGCCGGTCCACCTGACCGTATGGCATCTGCAGCACACGCCCGACATCGCGCAGAACCGCGCGCGCCTGCAACGACCCGAAGGTGATGATCTGGGCCACCTGCTTGCGGCCGTATTTCTCCTGAACGTAGCGGATCACCTCTTCACGCCGGCTCTGGCAGAAATCGATATCGAAGTCCGGCATCGAAACACGTTCCGGATTGAGGAAGCGTTCGAACAGCAGCGAAAACCGCATCGGATCGAGGTCGGTGATGGTCAGCGACCATGCGACGAGCGAACCGGCACCCGAACCACGGCCCGGGCCGACGGGAATGTCATGGGCCTTGGCCCATTTGATGAAGTCGGCAACGATCAGGAAGTACCCCGGGAACTTCATCCGCTCGATAATGCCGAGCTCGTAGTCCAGTCGATCCCAATAGTCTTTTTCCTCAAGCTCCGGAGCCAGCCCGTGGGCCTCCAGGCGCGCGATCAGACCTTCCCGCGCCTGGCGCTTGAGTTCTTCCGCTTCCGCCTGCTCCGCTTCCTCCGGGTCCGCATCGGCCCCGGCAAACCGTGGCAGGATCGGATCCCGGCGGACCGGGCGATAGCTGCAGCGTTGCGCGATCTCCACGGTAGAGGCCAGCGCCTCCGGAAGGTCGGAGAAGAGCTCGGTCATTTCCGCGCGTGACTTGAAATAATGTTCCGGCGTCAGACGGCGCCGGTCCTCTTCGATGATGACCCGCCCTTCCGCGATACAGATCAGCGCATCATGGGCTTCGTAGTCTTCGCGCTTGGGAAAAAAGGCCTCATTGGTCGCCACAAGCGGCAGGCCAAGTTCGTAGGCAAGATCGATAAAGGCCGGTTCGGTCCGCCGTTCCTCTTCCGTGCCATGGCGCTGGAGTTCCACGTAGCAACGTCCCTCGAACGCCTCAGCCAGACGTACCAGCCGAGCCCGCGCCAGATCCTTCTGCCCCGAGGTTATCATCTTGCCGATCGGCCCGAGGCTCCCGCCTGTCAGCAGGATCAATCCGGCAGACTTTTCTTCAAGGTATTCCCCCGTGACGTGGGGTATCAGACCGGTCTCGGTATCGAGGAACGCGCGTGAACTCAGTTCCATCAGGTTGCCGTAGCCGGTCTCGTCCATGGCCAGCAGGATCACATTGGAAAGCGGCGGCTCGCCGCGCCTTCCGCCTTCGGCGCCGTCCTTGAAAACGACGGAAAGCTGACAGCCGATAATCGGCTGGATCCCCGCCCCCCAGGCCTTGGCGGAAAACTCCTGGGCTCCGAAGAGATTGCCCGTATCGGTAATGGCAAGCGCCGGCTGTTCATCCGCCTTTGCCAGATCGAGCAGTTTCTTGATCGGCAACGCGCCTTCCAGCAAAGACAGGGCCGAATGCACGCGCAGATGGACGTAACCGACGCCACCGTCCTCTTCAGAGGAAGTCCGTTCAGGGGAAACAGGGATCGTCATCACGCACACCACCGCTCGGTCAGGAATCGCGGTTAAGTGAAACGGTTCCAGGAACGGCTGTCGAGGCGGGAACGCGGATATTCACCAGCATTCACCGCTACCGTCGCTCTTTTATTGCCACTCAGGCAAAGCCGCATCACCTGCGGGAGCGATCAGGTATTGGAAAACCACAGGCGCCGGGGCCCATGAAACATAAGGGTCCGCTTAGTGCAGCCCCATCAGCACGTCGCCCCAAACAGCGAGGGTCGCGCAAAAGCAAACAAGAGAACCGAGTGCGGCAAAATCGCGGGCCAAGTAGATCATGTCGTCCTCCAACACGGGAAACTCAACTCAATAAAAACACTATGTTCCTTTTATGTTCTCATTGCAAGCACTTTTTGTTCTCACTTTTTGATCTCGGTCATAAAGCTTGGCAATATCAATGTTCTGTATTGGTTCTCCCACCCCGGTTCCGGTCAAAGGGGAACGATCCTGCCCTCTTCCAGGGTAATCGCCCGGTCCATTCGGCCCGCGAGTTCCATGTTATGGGTCGCAAAGAGGGCCGCAACCCCGGAAGCTCGAACCAGCGCCTGCAACGCATCAAAGACATAATGCGCCGTATGCGGATCGAGATTGCCCGTCGGTTCGTCCAGAAGCAGGATTCGCGGCGCATTGGCCACCGCTCGCGCGACGGCGACACGCTGCTGCTCGCCGCCGGAAAGTTCGGAAGGACGATGGGTGGCCCTTGCCCCCATGCGCATGTATTCCAGAAGCTCCTGGGCCCGTTCCGCGGCCACGTCTTTCCTCAAGCCCCGGATCATCTGCGGCATCATGATGTTTTCCAAAGCGGTGAATTCAGGCAGCAGATGATGGAACTGATAGACGAAGCCGACATCGTTCCGCCGGATCGCCGTTCGCTGGTCGTCGTCGAGCTCGGAACAGTTCCGACCGCCGATGAAGACATCGCCGCTGTCGGGATGCTCCAGAAGGCCCGCGATATGCAAAAGCGTCGACTTGCCCGTGCCGGAAGGGGCGACGAGCGCGACCATTTCGCCGACGCCAAGCCGCAGGTTGGCACTGCTCAGGATCCGCAGTTCGTTGTCTCCCTCCTGGAAGCAACGCTCGATCTGCTTCAGTTCCAGAGCCGCCGGCCGGCTTTGAGCCTGTCGTCCCGGTTCTGTTTGCATATCCATCACTCGTACCTCAGCGCTTCCACGGGATCGAGACGCGCCGCGCGCCAGGCGGGATAGAGCGTCGCCAACAGGGACAACACCAGCGCCATCACCAGCACCATGACTGTTTCGCCACTGTCGATATCTGCCGGAAGGCGGGAGAGAAAATAAAGCGTCGGATCGAAGATCTGGGTGCGCGTCACCCAGGAGATGAACTGCCGGATGCTCTCGATATTGAGACAGACGACAAGACCGAGCAGAAAACCGGCGATGGTTCCGACAAAGCCGATACTTGCGCCGGTGATCAGGAAGATCCGCATGACCGAGCCCCGGGTTGCGCCCATGGTGCGCAGGATCGCGATGTCCCTGCCCTTGTCCTTCACAAGCATGATCAGTCCGGAAATGATGTTGAGCGCCGCGACCAGAACGATCAGCGTCAGGATGATGAACATCACGTTCCGTTCCACCTCCAGGGCGGAGAAGAAGGTGACGTTGCGCTGGCGCCAGTCGGAAGTATAGGCCGGGCGGTTGGCAGCGTCCTCGATCGCGGCTTTCATCTCACCGACCCGGTCCGGATCGAGCACATAAATCTCGACGCCTGTCGCCTTTCCGTCCATCCGGAAGAAGCCCTGCGCCTCCGCAATGGGCATGAATACGAACGTGGAATCATATTCGCTCATGCCGATCTCGAAGATCGCCGTCACAGGATAGGCCTTGACCCGCGGGGTCACCCCCATCGGCGTGACGTTGCCCCTCGGCGAAATGATGGTGACATTGTCTCCGATGGTCACACCGAGTTGCTGGGCCATGCGCGAACCGATGGCGATCCCCTTGCCGGAATCGAAATCGTCGAGCGTGCCCTGCAGGATATTGCTCGCGACCAGGGGAACCTTGCGCATGTCGCGCTCGTGGAGCCCGCGCACCAGTCCGCCCAGATTGCCGGCCGGGCCGGAAATCAGCGCCTGGCCTTCCACGAACGGGATGGCGCTGATCACATCGGGAACGTTCTCTAGCCTTTTCGCCACTTCGTCGTAATCGGTCAGGGGCTGGTCGATCGGCTGGAGCAGCATATGGCCATTGATGCCCAGAATCTTGCCGAGCAACTCACTGCGGAACCCGTTCATGACCGCCATGACGATGATGAGCGTCGCTACGCCCAGCATGATGCCGGCAAACGAGAACCCCGCGATCACGGAAATGAACGTCTCGCGACGCCTGGAACGCAGATAGCGTCCGGCGATCATCCATTCGAAAGCCGAAAAGGGCTTTGTGCCGGAGACCGCTTCCGTATTGTCAGCGGTCTCTGCTGTTCCTTGTGCTGTCATCACACGTCCACTTGCCGTCAGGCCCCCAGATTCCGTTCACGGAATCACCCCTTCGGAGGATCGGCGAGCAGACTTACGCCGTCAATGCCGCAACGAGCTTGTTCAGCGTTGCTTCTGGGGACAGCATTTCCTTTTCGCCGGTGGCCCGGTTCTTCACCTCAAACACGCCATCTTTAAGGCCGCGCGGCCCGCCGACCACCTGATACGGCAATCCGATCAGGTCCATGGTGGCGAATTTCGAGCCGGCGCGGGCGTCGGTATCGTCGTAAAGTACCTCCACCCCGGCCCGCTCCAGCTTGCCGTAGAGATCTTCGCATGCGGAATCCGTCAGTTCATCCCCGGCCTTCAGATTGACCAGGCCGACATGGAACGGGGCAACGGACGCCGGCCAGATGATCCCGTCGTCGTCATGGCTCGCCTCGATGATCGCGCCGAGCAAACGCGACACGCCGATGCCGTAAGACCCCATGTGAACCGGAACCTCCGTCCCGTCTGCGGTTGCCACCTTGGCGCCCATCGGATCGGAATACTTGGTGCCGAAATAAAAGGTCTGGCCGACTTCGATGCCGCGGGCGACGATCCGCTTGTCTTCAGGTACCGAGGCTTCGAATTCGCCCTTGTCGACAACGTCTTCCGTCGCCGCGTAATGGGACGTCCAGTCCGCAACGATCGGGCTCAGGTCGCTGTCGAAATCCACGTCGTCGCCGGGGATGGCCTTTTCCAGGTAATCGGCATGGCAATAGACCTCGCTCTCGCCGGTGTCGGCCAGAACGATGAATTCGTGGCTCAGATCGCCGCCGATCGGACCCGTTTCCGCACGCATCGGAATCGCGGTCAGGCCCATACGCTTGTAGGTGCGCAGATAGGCGACGAACATCCGGTTATAGGACTCTACCGCCCGCTCCTGATCCAGATCGAAGGAATAGGCATCCTTCATCAGGAACTCACGGCCGCGCATGATCCCGAATCGGGGACGAACCTCGTCGCGGAACTTCCACTGGATATGATAGAGGTTCAGCGGCAGATCCTTGTAGGAGCGGACATAGGCGCGGAAGATGTCCGTGATCATTTCCTCGTTCGTCGGCCCGTAAAGCATGTCGCGCTCGTGCCGGTCGGTGATACGCAGCATCTCCTTGCCATAGGCGTCATACCGGCCGCTCTCCCGCCACAGGTCGGCGGACTGGATGGTCGGCATCAGAAGCTGGATCGCGCCGGCGCGTGCCTGCTCCTCCTCCACGATCCGCTCGATCTTGCGCAACACCCGATGCCCCAGCGGCAGCCAGGAATAGATCCCGGCGGATTGCTGACGGATCATGCCGGCGCGCAGCATGAGACGGTGGGAGACGATTTCCGCCTCCTTGGGCGTTTCCTTCAAAATGGGCAGAAAGAAGCGGGACAGACGCATGAGTTTCACTCTGGGGTCGAGGGTTACAGAATTCGGATCGCAGTCAAACCGCATGCGCAGACGAATGACAAGTGCAAAGCGGGGCAGCCGGCGACTTTCTCTTCCGAAATGCCCTAAAAAACGGCAGACATGCCAGTTCCTACGCCTGCTAAACTCCTGTGCAAGCAAAAAAAATATGCTTTGCGATACAAATAGGTGACAACAGTCAATTGATCCTATAGTGTCTCATCGCATAAGAAAAAGGGCGGTTGGCGAATGCACCACCCCCGATATAGGCATCGCGGTCTGAGTCTTGGGAGGAAGATCCCTCCGGCGCCCGGTAACGGTCGCAGCCGACCCACTGAAATTCGAATGAATGCAGTGAGGCAAGAGGGATATTTAGACGCGGAACTTTAGATAAGGCAGAGCTTGGCTCTGCCTTTTTTTCTGTCCGCGAGCCCGTCTGATATTACATAAGCAGTTTTACTGAGAATTGCAGCGCGACTTTACGCCTCACCTCACAAATAACTACGCGGCGCAGCAAATCAGCCCGGCAAACGGGTCACGTCAGAACGGCAGATCATCCAGACTGTAACCGGATGTTTTCAGAAAATAGAACCCGGCAAACACCGTCGACGTCACGACCGTGGTCAGAACGATCACCCGCAGGAACTTCGGCTTTTCCGGAGCGCCCGGATCCGAGCCCGGTACGATTTCTCCCGCTTCTTCCTGGGTCCGGTGAAAACCAAATGGCAGAAACGCAAACAACAGGATCCACCACATCATGAAATAGACGGCGATGCCGTAGGTCACGCTCATTGTGTTCGCCTATGCCTCTTCAGCTTATGGGCCGGGATCTTCAAAATCCCTTCGTCAACATCAGATACCAACAGACCGGCTTGCGGGCCACCTCCGCCATTCGGCCGGCGTTTGCCTGCACCGCACCCGGTCTCCTAGCACAGGCGACCGCCACCGGCCAATTCCTTCCTGTCCCGCAGGTTGCCTGACTTTGTCGCACCCATGACTGGACAATCTATTCGAAAGGCGGCGCCTTGGCGGCCGGGACTGCGGCCACGGCAACCGCCCTGGGCTGGGCCGGAACTGCGGCCGCCCGGCCTTCCCGCCGATAAAGCGCAAGTGCCAGCCCCCAGATCATCACCTCCGCAAGGAATGTCCAGTGCAGGATAAAACTGAACAACCAGTGCGGTTTGGCCGGCCGGATCGTAATGAGCTGGTAAAGCGTGTTGTCCCATGGAGAAAGCCACAGAATGCCGCCGACCAGGCTGTCCAGCACCAGATGCAGAAAGGCTGCGGCAATGGCAATGACGACGTAAGGACGAAACCGCGTACGCCAGAAAGCCGCAAGACATACCGTCCCGACGACGGCCCAGAAGGCCGGGATATGAACCCAATACCGGTGATGATGGATCTGGCGGCCATCGACCAGGAAAAACCAGATCAGGTCGAAATCCGGAAGAATCGAGAACAACAAGGCGACCGGCAGCAACAGCGGCGGCCGGTCCTTCATCAGTTTTGTCAGGCAATAGCCGGCGGGAAGATGAGCGGTCAGCATGGGATCCGATGATGCAAAGGGTTAGGTTTGATAACAATCTGACCCAATTGCATAATCGGTTCCGTGGTCCGAATTGGGGCCACAACCTGAAAACTGTATGATCGTTTCAGGGAAAACTCCGAACGGCAAACCTTTTAGGCTTCTTCCAGCTCGGTCAAGGTGCCCAGAAAGTCCTTCGGATGCAGGAACAGCACCGGTTTGCCGTGAGCGCCGATTTTCGGCTCGCCGTCACCGAGCACGCGCGCACCGTCGGCGAGGAGCTTGTCGCGGGCCGCGATGATGTCATCCACCTCGTAACAGACATGATGAATGCCTCCGGAGGGGTTCTTTTCCAGGAACTTGGCAATCGGCGAGTTCTCGCCGAGCGGTTCCAGAAGTTCGATCTTGGTATTGGGCAGGTTGATGAACACCGTCGACACCCCGTGATCGGGTTGCGCCACCTTTTCGGACACATCCGCCCCAAGGGTATCGCGGTAAACAGCAGCAGCCGCCTCTATATCGGAAACCGCAATCGCCACGTGATTCAACCGACCGATCATGAACCTCACTCCCCTACCAATTTCCGGGCGCCACGCCCCGGACAGACCTCAAACGCGGGTGACCAGCACCTTGCAGAGCGTCTTCTTGCCCCAAACCTCAAGAACGGCGGACCGGGCGGCCCTGCGGGCGGCCTCACCGACCAGATCCTTGTCCTTGCGTCGGGCCTTCGGAATGCTCCGGATCGCACCGACCACCGCCTTGGCGATGATGTTTTCCATCGGCTCGCCTTCATCGTCCGTATCCGGAAGCCCCATCGGCGCGATTTCCGGATCGTCCTGAAGGTCGCCGGCCCGGTCGACCACCAGCGCAACGACAACTGCCCCGGCATAGGACAGTTTGCGCCTCTCCTTGACGCCGGTCACTTCCGGATCGTCAAGAATGTTGCCGTCCTTGACCATGATGCCGGACGGCGCCTCGTCGATGATCCCGGCTGAACCGGAAACCAGCCGAATGATATCGCCATTCTTGCCACGGACGACTTCCGGCACCTTCTGCGCTGCCGCGAACTCCGCGTGCGCTGCAAGATGCAACGGTTCACCGTGGACGGGAACCACGACTTTCGGCTTGAGCAACTTGTAGAGCTGTTCCAGTTCGCCACGCCGCGGGTGCCCGGAAACGTGCACCAGACCGTCCCGGTCGGTAACGATCTCCACACCGGTCTTGGCGAAATTGTTCAACACCTCGCCGACCGCTTTTTCGTTCCCGGGGATCGTCCGCGAGGAAAAGATCACCATGTCACCCTTGGAGAGCGCGATGTTGCGGTGATCGCCCGACGCGATCCTGGAAAGCGCGGCGCGCGCTTCGCCCTGCGAACCGGTGCAAAGCAGAACCGTCTTGTCGCGGGGCAGATAGCCGAAGGCTTCCTCGTCGTGGAAGGATGGCAGGCCGTCCAGATACCCGAGCTCGCCGGCGACATCGATCACCCGAAGCATGGACCTGCCGACGACGACCACATCCCGGCCGGCGGCCGCGGCGGCCTCCGCGATCGCCCGAATACGGGCCACGTTGGAGGCAAAGGTTGTCACCGCCACCCGGTGCTTGGCCGTCTTGAGGATCTTCTTCAACTCGACGGCGACATCCGCCTCGCTCGGACTTTCGCCGTCACGAATCGCGTTGGTGCTGTCGCAAACGAGCGCCATCACCCCTTCCCGGCCGATTTCGGCAAGACGATCCAGATCGATCGGCCGGCCGACACCCGGTGTCAGATCTATTTTCCAGTCGCCGGTGTGAAGGACCAGCCCGGCGGGCGTGCGGATAGCCAGCGCGCAAGGCTCGGGGATGGAATGGGCCATGGCGACGAATTCAACATCGAACGGACCGATCTTGTGCCGTTCGCCCTGCTTGACGACGGTGACCGGAACCTTTTCCGATCCCGGCTCGCTTTCGTATTTGGCTTCCAGAAGGCCTGCGGTGAAGGCGGTCGCGTAGACCGGCACCTTCAGGAACGGCCACAAATGGATAATCCCGCCATAGTGATCTTCATGCGCATGGGTGATGACCATGCCGACGATGTTGTTGACTTCCTCTTCGAGGAACTTGATGTCGGGAAGAACGAGATCGATCCCGGGCAATTCGGGACCGGCAAAGGAAACACCGCAATCGACGATAAGCCAGGATCTGTCGTCTTCCGGGCCATAGCCGTAAAGGCCGAGGTTCATTCCTATTTCGCCTACGCCGCCGAGCGGCAAAAAGACGATATCATTGGCTGCTGCCATTCAAAACTCCAAACAGCGGTTGTGTGAGATGCCGAACGAGCCCCGAAAACTCAGAGTTCTGAATTCAGGGCTTCAAGTCCGGCAAAAAGACGTCCCCAGCGTAAATGGTCCTTGGTTCACCGCTATCAAGCCTGAGGACCAGATGCCCCTGGGTATTGAGATCCAGGAAAGTTCCCGAAATTTCATCGGAAGCGTTGCGCACGGTTATCTTCTGACCGAGATGGGCAGCCCTCGCAAGCCACGCCGCGCGCACCGGTAGAAAACCGTCCGCCTTCTGCCAGTTTTCAAGCCAATGCGCAAGTCGGGTGCTTAAATGGGCCAGCAACCCTTCGGCGGTCACCCGGTATCCGAGCGCGGTCAGGTCGATACTGGGATAAAGCGACAGCTCCGGATGGGACACGCAATTGACACCGAAACCGAGCACGACCGCCAGACGCTTGTCCGGAAGGGTCTCCGCCTCAAGCAGGATCCCGGAAAGCTTGGCGCCCTCGATCAGCAGATCGTTCGGCCATTTGAGCTTCGCCAGATGATACGCGCCGGTTTCCAGGTCCACGGCTTCGGCGAGTGCTACGGCCGCAAGCAGCGGCAGCTCGCCGAGACGGTTTGCAGGCCCCGGATCGATCAGCAGGTGACTGGCAAAGAGATTGCCGCGCGGCGATGCCCAGTCGCGGCCGAGCCGCCCCCTGCCCTGTGTCTGCTCTCCGGCGGAAATCCAGAGCCGTCCGGGATCCCCGGCCCGCGCCCGCTCGAAAGCGAGCGTGTTGGTCGAACCGACCGTGTCGTGATGCTCAAAACGAAGACCCGGCGCGGATGGCGCCGGGTTTCCGGTGTCCCCGGATGAATGACCGCCGGTCAGAAGAGCGACCCCGCAGCCACTGTCGCGGCCTGAACGATCGGGCCAGGCAGGACCGCGAAGAAGATCACGAACACGCCGGAAAGACCGAGCACGAAGCGCAGCTCTATCGGCATGGCCTCGAATGCTTCCGCAGGTTCGTCGAAGAACATCACCTTGATGACGCGCAGGTAATAGTAAGCGCCGACGACCGACATCAGCACACCGATGACCGCGAGCGGATAAAGTCCCGCCTCGACGGCTGCGGAGAACACGAACCACTTGCCGAAGAAGCCGACGAACGGCGGAATACCGGCAAGCGACCACATCAGGACAGCAAGCAGGACGGCCATCGGCAGGTTGGTGCGCGACAGGCCGGCAAGCTCGTAAATGTCCTCCACCATGCCATCCTTGCGGCGCATGGACAGAATGCAGGCGAACACGCCGAGGGTCATCGCCAAATAGGCCGTCATGTAGAAGATCACGCCGACGACGCCCGTCTGCGTGCCGGCCGCAAGCCCGACCAGCGCATAGCCCATATGGCCGATCGAGGAATAAGCCATCAGGCGTTTGATGTTGGTCTGACCGATGGCCGCGAAGGCGCCGAGCGCCATGGAGGCGATCGAGACGAACACGATCACCTGCTGCCAGTCGGTCGTGACCGGCTGGAAGGCGTCGATGACGATCCGCACAAGCATGCCCATGGCGGCGACCTTCGGCGCAGCCGCCAGGAAGGCGGTCACCGGTGTCGGCGCGCCTTCATAGACGTCCGGCGTCCACATGTGGAACGGCACGGCGGAAATCTTGAAGGCAAGACCGGCGAGAATGAACACCAGGCCGAAGATCAGGCCGATGGATGCGCCCTGATGGGCAAGCACTTCGGAAATCTGGGCGAAGCCGGTGTGGCCGGTAAAGCCGTAGGTCAACGACATGCCGTAAAGCAGCATGCCGGAGGACAGAGCGCCGAGGACGAAATACTTCAGCCCCGCTTCCGTCGAGCGCACCGAATCCCGGTTGATCGCCGCGATCACGTAAAGCGACAGGCTCTGCAGTTCCAGACCCAGATAGAGCGAGATCATGTCGTTGGCGGACAGCATCAGGAGCATGCCGAGCGTCGCCAGCAGGATCAGGATCGGATACTCGAACCGGTCGAACGACTGGGATTTCGCATAGGCCCAGGACATGGCGATCGCAAAGAACGAACCGATCAGCACCAGGAGTTTCATGAAATAGGCGAAATCGTCGAGCACGAAGGCGCCGCCGAAGGTTTCGCCCATTTTCGCCCCGAACGGCAGCACGAACAGCGCGGTCGCCGCGATCAGTCCCATGGACATGCCGTTGACCAGGAAACTGATCCTCGGGCCGCCAAAGGCGCCGATCATCAACAAGACCATCACGCCGACAGCCAGGAAGATCTCCGGCAGGACCGGGAGGAGATCTGGCAAATGGGTCATTTCCGACATGTCTTGTCTCTCGCCTTCGGAACGTTAGTGCACGGCTGCTGCGGCTTGCTGGACCTGGCCAGCCGCCTCAAGCGCTGCGTGATAGGAGTTGATCAGATTGTCGACCGCGCCCTGGGTCACGTCGAGGATCGCCATCGGATAGAAACCGAAGAAGATCGTGAGTGCGATCATCGGGAACAGGATGGCCTTTTCCCGCAGGGACAGGTCGAGGATCGATTTCAGGCTCTCTTTCTCCAGCGCGCCGAAGACGACGCGGCGGTAGAGATAGAGCGCATAGGCTGCCGACAGGATCACGCCGGTGGTTGCGAAGAACGCCACCCAGGTATTCACCTGGAATGCACCCATAAGCGTCAGGATTTCACCCACGAACCCGGAGGTTCCCGGCAGCCCGACGTTGGCCATGGTGAAGATCAGGAACACGACCGCGTATTTCGGCATCCGGTTGACCAGTCCGCCATAGGCGGAGATCTCGCGAGTATGCATCCGGTCGTAGATCACGCCGACACAGAGGAAGAGTGCGCCGGAGACGATACCGTGAGACAGCATCTGGAAGATGCCGCCCTGCACGCCCTGGGGCGTCATGGTGAAGATGCCCATGGTGACGTAGCCCATGTGCGCCACGGACGAATAGGCGATCAGCTTCTTGATGTCCTCCTGGGCGAGCGCCACCAGCGACGTGTAGATGATCGCGACCACGGACAGGGTGAAGATGAACGGCGCGAACATGTCGGACGCGATCGGGAACATCGGCAGCGAGAACCGCAGGAAGCCGTACCCGCCGAGCTTCAGGAGAATACCCGCCAGGATGACCGAGCCGGCCGTCGGCGCTTCCACGTGGGCATCGGGCAACCAGGTATGCACCGGCCACATGGGCATCTTCACCGCGAAGCTGGCGAAGAAGGCGAACCACAGCCAGCCCTGCATTTCCGCCGGGAACGGATGGTTCAGCAGCTCTACGATATCCGTCGTGCCTGCCTGCCAGTACATCGCCATGATGGCGATCAGCATCAGGACCGAGCCGAGCAACGTATAGAGGAAGAACTTGTAGGACGCATAGACGCGCCGCGCGCCGCCCCACACCCCGATGATCAGGAACATCGGAATGAGGCCCGCCTCGAAGAAGATGTAGAACACCACCAGATCCAGCGAGCAGAACACGCCGATCATCAGGGTTTCCAGAATGAGGAAGGCGATCATGTATTCCTTCACCCGCTTCTGCACGCTCTCCCAGGAGGCGAGAATGCAGAACGGCATCAGGAACGTGGTCAGGATCACGAACAGGATGGAAATGCCGTCGACACCCATCTTGTAGTTGATCTTGCCGCCGAGCCACTCACTGGTTTCCACCATCTGGAAACCCGGGTTCTGGTAGTCGAAGCTGCCCCAGATGAACAGCGACAGGGCGAAGGTGAACAGCGTCGTGACAAGAGCCACGCCACGGATGTTCTTCTTGCCGCCCTCGTCGTCTCCCGGCACCAGGAGGATCGCCAGGACGCCTGCCAGAGGCAGAAAAGTCGTGGTCGTGAGAATTGGCCAGTCGTTCATCAGTGAGCTCCCCCACCGGTACTCACACCGGTGAACATCGACCAGGTGATCAGGGCAGCCACCCCGATCAGCATCGCAAAGGCATAGTGGTAGAGATAACCGGTCTGCAGTTTGACAACCCAGGTGGTCACATTCTGGACGCGGGCGGCGACGCCATTGGGACCAAAGCCGTCGATGATCGTCCCGTCACCCTTCTTCCAGAGCATGCGGCCGACCCACATGGCAGGCTTCACGAACAGGAAGTCATAAAGTTCGTCGAAGTACCACTTGTTGAGCAGGAACTGGTAGAGACCGGCATGCCGTTCCGCCAGACGCTTCGGCGATTCCGGAGAGCGGATATAGAACTGGTAGGCGACCAGGAACCCGGCGAGCATCATGACGAAGGGCGAAACCTTCACCCAGGTCGGCACTTCATGCATGGCATGCATGATGTGGTTGTCCGGGCCGAGGAAGATAGCGCCTTTCCAGAACTCCTCGAACGCATCGCCGATGAAGACGCCCTTGAACACCATACCTGCGAGCGCGGCCCCGACCGACAGAAGCAGCAGCGGCACCAGCATCACCCAGGGCGATTCATGCACATGGCTCATGACGTCGACCGGTGCGCGCGGCTTGCCGTGGAAGGTCATGAACGTCAGGCGCCAGGAGTAGAACGACGTCAGCGCGGCGGCCGCGACCGTCAGCCAGAAACCGTAGAGCGCGAAGTCGTTGTGGCCGGCGTAAGCCGCCTCGATGATCGCGTCCTTGGAAATGAACCCGGCAAAACCGATCGAAGTGAGCGGCAGACCGACACCGGTCAGCGCGAGCGTGCCGATCATCATCGTCCAGTAGGTGAACGGAATGTGCTTCCTGAGGCCACCCATCTTGCGCATGTCCTGCTCGTCGGAAACCGCGTGGATCACCGAACCGGCGCACAGGAACAGGAGCGCCTTGAAAAAGGCGTGGGTGAACAGGTGGAAGATGCCGACGCCATAGGCCCCGACGCCAAGCGCCACGAACATGTAACCGAGCTGCGAACAGGTCGAATAGGCGATCACCCGCTTGATGTCGTTCTGTACGAGACCGACCGTTGCCGCGAAAAAGGCGGTGGTGGCACCGAAGAAGGTCACGACCGTCAGTGCCGTATGGGACAGCTCAAACAGCGGCGACAGGCGCGCCACCATGAACACCCCGGCCGTCACCATGGTCGCAGCGTGAATAAGCGCGGAAACCGGTGTCGGGCCTTCCATGGCGTCCGGCAGCCAGGTGTGCAGCAGGAACTGGGCCGACTTGCCCATGGCGCCCATGAAGAGCAGCAGGCAGACGACGGTCAGCGCCCCGTGCGGATCGAGCTGATAGCCGAGGAACGTCATGACCTCGGCGTGTTCTCCCGCAAGGGCCGGAGCGTTGGCGAAGATCGTCGACATGTCGATGCTGTCGAACAGATAGAAGACGCCGAAGATGCCGAGCGCGAAGCCGAAGTCGCCGACACGGTTGACGACAAACGCCTTCATCGCGGCCGCGTTGGCCGAAGGCTTCTGGTACCAGAAACCGATCAGCAGATAGGAGGCAAGGCCCACGCCTTCCCAGCCGAAGAACATCTGCAGCAGGTTGTCGGAGGTCACCAGAGACAGCATGGCGAAGGTGAACAGCGACAGGTAGGCGAAAAACCGTGGGCGATGCGGGTCGTGATGCATGTAGCCGATGGAATAGACATGCACGAGCGCGGAAACCGAGTTTACCACCACCAGCATGACCACGGTCAGCGTGTCGACCCGGATCGACCAGGTCACGTCCATAGCACCCGCCGTGATCCAGCGCATGATCTGGATCTGGTAGAGCCCGGTTTCGCCGTAGCCGACCGCAAAGAAGGCATACCAGGACATGAGAGCCGAGAGGATCACCAGGCCACTGGTGATGTATTCGCTCGCCTTGGCACCGATCGCCTTGCCGAACAGTCCGGCGATCAGGAACCCGATCAGGGGCAGGAAGACAATTGCAGAGTACATTCGCCCCTAGCCTTTCATCACGTTGACGTCTTCCACGGCAATCGAGCCGCGGTTGCGGTGGAACACCACCAGAATGGCCAGCCCGATGGCGGCTTCGGCGGCGGCGACCGTGAGAACCAGCATGGTGAAGATCTGCCCCATCATGTCCCCGAGGAAGCTCGAGAAGGCGACGAAGTTGATATTGACGGCCAGGAGCAGGAGCTCGATGGACATCAAGATGACAATCACGTTCTTCCGGTTCAGGAAGATTCCGAAAATCCCGATCGTGAACAGGATCGCCGCGACCGTAAGATAATGCGACAGACCGATTTCCATGGGCGCCTCGCCGTGCTCCCCCTCGTTTAATCCCAACCGGACTGCGGCGCGGAGTGTTCCACCACTGTCCGGATCATCGAATACACGCTGCGAAAGCGCGTTAAATACCCTTGCCGGACTCCACCTTGTGGATCTCGATCGCGGTTGCCTTGTTACGGGCGACCTGCTTGGAGATGTCCTGGCGTTTGACGTTTTCCTTGTGGCGCAGCGTCAGCACGATGGCGCCGATCATGGCCACCAGCAGCACCAGCCCGGCCACCTGGAAGAAGAAGACATACTTCGTGTAGAGCACATCGCCGATCGCCTGGATGTTCGAGACATCATTGAGCGACGGCATCGGTTCCGCGCCATGGCCTGCGATTTCCGGGGAAATCACCCAGGCGCCGAGGCCGAGCACCAGTTCGATCAGGAGGACCAGCCCGACCAGACCGCCGATCGGCAGGTACTGCAGGAAACCCTGGCGCAATTCAACGAAATCCACGTCCAGCATCATCACCACGAACAGGAACAGCACCGCGACCGCGCCGACGTAGACGACGACCAGCAGCATGGCCAGATATTCCGCCCCCAGCATCACGAACAGTCCGGCGGAGTTGCAGAACGCAAGGATGAGGAACAGCACCGAACTCACCGGATTGCGCGAGGCAATCACCATGAAGGCGGATGCCACCGTCACCCCGGCGAACAAATAGAAAAAGAGCGCGTTCAGGATCATTTCTAGACCTGCCTGTCCTCTGGCCGGAACCCCGGCCCCCTTCTTTGGGGCTCCACCGGCCGGATTGCCGGATAAACCCCTGTTTGCGTTCTGCCCCTAACGGTAGGGAGCATCCATATCGATGTTGCGGGCGAGCTCCCGCTCCCAGCGGTCGCCGTTCGCGAGCAGCTTCTCTTTGGAATAGAGGAGCTCCTCGCGGGTTTCCGTGGCGAATTCGAAGTTCGGTCCTTCGACGATGGCGTCCACCGGGCAGGCTTCCTGGCAGAAGCCGCAGTAGATGCATTTCACCATGTCGATGTCATAGCGGGTGGTCCGGCGCGTGCCGTCGTTACGGCGCGGGCCAGCCTCGATCGTGATTGCCTGTGCCGGGCAGATCGCCTCGCACAGCTTGCAGGCGATACACCGCTCCTCGCCGTTCGGATAACGGCGCAGAGCATGTTCGCCACGGAAGCGCGGGCTCACCGGTCCCTTTTCGAAGGGATAGTTCACCGTCGGCTTCGGCTTGAAGAAATAGCGCATGGCCAGAAAGAACGCCGATACGAATTCCTTCAAGAACAGCGATTTGGCGGCCTGATCAAGTCCCATCGCCTGTTGCCTTCCCTTGTGTCTCAGCCGGTCAATCCAGCACCGGCCCAGTACCCGATCACCGGAAACCCGATCACCGGAACCAAAAATACGATCCAGCTCAGGGGCGTCTTGTATTTCGCGGCGAATCCGCCGTCGCCGCCCCCTTGCCTGTTTTTCATTTCAGCCGCCTGGATCACCCCTTTCAGGATTTTCCAGTCGAGCCAGCCGAGGTAAAGACCAATGGCGGCTCCGATCAGCCCGGCGACCGAAATACTCACCTTACGGTGCCCACCCCATGACCATCAGCACGCCGGCTACGACAACCACCATGAACAGCGACAGCGGCAGGAACACTTTCCAGCCGAGGCGCATCAACTGGTCGTAGCGGTAGCGCGGCACCATCGCCTTGACCATGGCGAACATGAAGAAGCCCAGCAGACACTTCAAAATGAACCAGATGATGCCCGGCACCCAGGTGAACGGCGCGAAATCCAGCGGCGGCAGCCATCCGCCCATGAAGAAGATCGTCATCAGGGCGCACATCAGGCAGATGGCGACATATTCGCCGAGCATGAACATCATGTACGGCGTGGAGCCGTATTCCACCATGAAGCCGGCGACCAGTTCCGATTCCGCTTCCGCCAGATCGAACGGCGGGCGGTTCGTCTCCGCAAGCGCGGAAATGAAGAACACCACGAACATCGGGAAAAGCGGCAGCCAATACCAGTTCAGGAATGCCAGCCACGGCACGCCGAGCATGTTGGCAAGACCCGTCTGCTGCGACAGGACGATTTCCGTCAGGTTCAACGACCCCGCACAGAGCAGAACGGTTACGATCACGAAGCCGATGGACACCTCGTAGGACACCATCTGCGCAGCGGACCGCAGGGCCGACAGGAACGGATATTTCGAGTTGGATGCCCAACCGCCCATGATGATGCCGTAAACCTCGAGCGAGGAGACGGCGAAGACGAACAGGACGCCGACGTTGATGTTGGCGATCACCCAGCCGTCCGCGACCGGAATCACCGCCCAGGCGGCCAACGCCAGCATCACCGAAATCAGCGGCGCCAGCAGGAACAGGATCTTGTTGGAGCCCGACGGAATGACCGGCTCCTTCAGCACGAACTTCAAAAGGTCGGCAAAACTCTGGAACAGCCCCCAGGGCCCGACCACGTTCGGGCCGCGGCGGATCTGGACGGCCGCCCAGATCTTGCGGTCCGCGTAGAGGACGTAGGCGACGATCACCAAAAGCACGACAAGCAGCAGCACGCTCTGGAACACCATCCAGAGAAACGGAATGCCGTAGGTCGTCATGAAATCCGACATGTCTGTCCCTGCCCCTTATTCCGCAGCTTCCGCCGTCCGCGCCTTGGCGAGCGCGGAACATTCCGCCATCACCGCCGAGGCCCGAGCGATCGGGTTTGTCAGGTAAAACTCGGTCACCGCATTGGCAAAACCGGCGGTTTCCATCTTGCCCGCACCCTTGGCAAGGGCCGCGATCTCACCGGCCTCGCCCGGCTTGATGCTGTCGATCTCAAGCATGTGCGGATAGGCTTCGCCGAGAAGTCCGCGCAGCGCGCCGAGCGTGTCGAACGGCAGCGTCTTGCCGAGAACGGCCGACAACGCACGCAGGATCGCCCAGTCCTCACGCGCCTCGCCCGGAGGGAACCCGGCCCGGTCGCCCAGTTGCACCCGGCCTTCCGTATTGACGTAGAGGCCTGATTTTTCCGTGTAGGCAGCGCCCGGCAGGATCACGTCGGCACGGTGCGCGCCCCGGTCGCCGTGGGTGCCGATATAGACCACGAAGGCGTCGCCAAAGGCGGACATGTCCATTTCGTCTGCTCCCAGCAGGAACAGAACATCCAGATTGCCCTTCGATGCCGCGTCCTGCATGGCCGCGATGCTCATGCCGCCGTCGTTCGGCACGAAACCGATGTCGAGGCCGCCGACGCGGGAAGCTGCGGTGTGCAGAACGCTGAAACCGTTCCAGTCGCCGCTCACCGCGCCGACTTTTTCGGCAAGCTTGGCGGCATTGGCCAGAACCGACACGCCGTCGACCCGCGCCAGAGCGCCCTGGCCGACGATGATCAGCGGCTTTTGGGCCGCTTTCAGCACATCGGCGAAGCTGTTCTTGCCGGCAACCAGATCGGCCAGCGTTTCGGGACCTGCTCCGAGATAGGTCGTCGCATAGGTGAGATCCGCCGCCTCGCCGACGACACCGACCGGCAGGTCGCCGTGGCGCCAGCGCTTGCGGATCCGAGCGTTCAGCACCGGGGCTTCCAGGCGCGGATTTGCGCCGATGATCAGGACCGCGTCGGCATCCTCGATGCCTTCGATGGTGGAATTGAAGATGTAACTCGCACGGCCCTTGGCCGGATCGAGCGCAGCCCCGTCCTGGCGGCAGTCGATGTTATGCGACCCGAGCGAGGACATCAGCTCCTTCAGTGCGAACATTTCCTCGACACTTGCCAGGTCACCGGCAACCGCGCCGATCTTCGCGCCGTCGGAGGCACAGACCTTGTCGGCAATGGCCCGGAAGGCTTCCGGCCAGGAGACCGGCTGCAGCTTCCCGTCCTTGCGGGCATAGGGCCGGTCGAGACGCTGGGTCTTGAGACCGTCCCAGATGTAACGGGTCTTGTCGGAGATCCACTCTTCGTTCACCGCCTCGTTCAGCCGCGGCATGATCCGCATGACTTCCTTGCCGCGCGTATCGACCCGGATCGCGGAGCCGACCGCATCCATCACGTCGATGCTTTCGGTTTTCACCAGTTCCCAGGGACGGGCGTGGAAGGCGTAGGGCTTGGAGGTCAGCGCGCCGACCGGGCACAGATCAACGACGTTGCCCTGCATTTCCGACGAAAGCGCCGCTTCCAGGTAGGTGGTGATTTCCGCATCCTCGCCGCGGCCGATCAGGCCCATGTCGGCAACGCCGCAGACTTCCGTGGTGAAGCGGACGCAGCGCGTGCAGTGAATGCAGCGGGTCATGATCGTCTTGACCAGCGGACCGAGGTGCTTGTTTTCGACCGCGCGCTTGTTCTCGTGGAAGCGCGATGAATCGATTCCGTAGGCCATGGCCTGGTCCTGCAGGTCGCACTCGCCGCCCTGGTCGCAGATCGGGCAGTCCAGCGGGTGGTTGATGAGCAGGAATTCCATCACCCCTTCGCGCGCCTTCTTGACCATCGGGCTCTTGGTCTCGACGACCGGCGGCTCGCCGTTCGGCCCCGGGCGCAGATCCTTGACCGACATGGCGCAGGACGCGGTCGGCTTGGGCGGTCCGCCCTTCACTTCCACCAGGCACATGCGGCAGTTGCCGGCGATCGACAGCCGGTCGTGGTAGCAAAAACGCGGAACCTCGGCACCCGCTTCTTCACAGGCCTGAAGCAGCGTGTAGTCCGCCGGGACGTCTACTTCATTGCCGTCGATGATCAGCTTTGTCATCACTTCGCCTCTTGTGCCGCGTTATGGGCGGCCAGCAGTTCGGTCACTTCGATACCGTTGATGGTCATGCCGTCCAACCGGCACTGACTGATGGATGCGCCCGCCAGATTGGCGTCGTTTATGCGTATCCCGGCCATGTTCACGTTTTCGTAGCGTCCGCCGGAAAGGTTGACGTCATTGAAGCCGCATCCGGAAAGGTTCACGTCATCGAAGCTGCAGCCGGATAAATTCACGTCGTGGAAGGAAGATCCCGACAGATCCGATTTGCTGGCTTTCAGACAGTGTTTTTCCTGATGGATCTTCATCGCTTCACTCCGCCGCGACCATCGCCGGGGCTTTCGCCTTGGCGACATAGTCGTCGATACGCTGCTCGATGACCGGCCTGAAATTCTTGATGAGCCCCTGGATCGGCCATGCGGCCGCGTCCCCAAGCGCACAGATCGTGTGTCCTTCGACCTGCTTGGTCACGTTGAACAGGAGATCGATTTCCTCGCGCGAAGACTGGCCCTTGACCATGCGTTCCATCACGCGCCACATCCACCCCGTTCCTTCCCGGCACGGTGTGCACTGGCCGCAGCTTTCGTGCTTATAGAAATAGGACAGCCGGGCAATCGCCTTGATGATGTCGGTCGACTTGTCCATCACGATCACCGCCGCCGTGCCAAGGCCGGAGCCAAGATTGCGCAGGGTGTCGAAATCCATCGGCGTATCCTTGCACTGTTCCGCCGTCAGGCAGGGCACGGATGAGCCACCGGGGATCACGGCCAGCAGGTTGTCCCAGCCGCCGCGAATACCGCCGCAATGCTTGTCGATCAACTCGCGGAAAGGAATGCCGAGTTCCTCCTCCACCGTACAGGGCTGATTGACGTGACCGGACACGCAGAACAGCTTGGTGCCGGTGTTGTTCGGATTGCCGAGACCGGCGAACCAAGCACCGCCCCGGCGCAGAATGGTCGGCGCAACGGCGATGGATTCCACGTTGTTCACGGTGGTCGGGCAGCCATAGAGGCCGACATTCGCCGGGAACGGCGGCTTCAGCCGAGGCTGGCCCTTCTTGCCTTCCAGGCTCTCCAGCAGCGCCGTTTCCTCGCCGCAGATATAGGCGCCAGCACCATGGTGAACGTAGATGTCGAAGTCGTAGCCGTTCTTGTTGTTCTTGCCGATCAGACCCGCGTCATACGCCTGGTCGATGGCCGCCTGCAGGCGTTCGCGTTCGCGGATGAACTCGCCGCGCACGTAGATGTAGGCCGCGATCGCGCCCATGGCGAAACCGGCGACCAGACAGCCCTCGACCAGCGTATGCGGATCGTGGCGCAGGATCTCGCGGTCCTTGCAGGTGCCGGGCTCCGATTCATCGGCGTTGACCACCAGATAGGCGGGCCGACCGTCGGATTCCTTGGGCATGAACGACCACTTCAGGCCGGTCGGGAAGCCGGCACCGCCGCGCCCGCGCAGACCTGAGGTCTTCATTTCGTTGATGATCCAGTCGCGGCCCTTATCGAGCAGACCCTTGGTGTTGTCCCACTGGCCGCGCTTCTTCGCCCCTTCAAGACCCCAGTCATGAAGGCCGTAGATATTGGTGAAGATCCGATCCTGATCTTTCAGCATCTCTTCCCCCTACTCTTCGCTTTTGCTCGACGGCACATCGCCGGCGGCTACGCGCTTGGAGAATTCCGTTTCCCCGCCGGATGCGAGGGTCTTGGCCTGTTCGATCCAGCCGTCGCGCTCGATCCGGCCCTTGAATTTCAGCCGGGTGTCGACCCAGGCGATTTCCTCAGCCCCCCAGGCAGCAATCTGCTCGAAATGGTAGATACCCAGTTCGTTCAGCGTGCCTTCCAGCTTCGGACCGACGCCCTTCAGCTGTTTCAGGTCGTCCGCATTGCCACCCTTAGGGCCTTCCAGCAATTCGGGTTCCTTTTCCGCGGCCAGCAACGGCAATTCTGCCGGCTTTTCAAGCGCGGGTGCCGCCTTCTTCGCAGCCGCCTTCGGCTTTTCCGCCTTCGCAGGTGCGGCCTTGGGCTTTTCTTCCTTGGCCGGCGCGGGCGCATCGGCCTTCTGCGCGGACTTTGCGGCAAACTCGGCCTTCACCTTGGCAACCGCTTCCTCGGCCGGGACCGGAACGCCGTCGAAATCATTGCCGCCCGCGTTGATCGCAGCGCCGGCAAAGGCATGGGAGGCCTTTTCGGAACCGTCGACCAGATGGGCAACCGGATCGGCCCCCTTGGTGTCGTCCTTGATATCCTTCAGGCTGGTCTGCCCGCCTTCCGGCATGGAGAACCGCCGACCGTTCTGCGGGCCCGGCGTCACTTCCTTGCCGGCGGCAATGTCGTCGATCAGCTTGTTGAAGCTCTCCGGCGTCAGGTCTTCGTAGGTGTCCTTGAAGATCTGCACCATCGGCGCATTCACGCAGGCGCCGAGGCATTCGACTTCCTCCCAGGAGAACATGCCGTCCTCGGAGATCTCATGCATGTGCTTGGCAATACGGCTCTGGCAGATCTTGATCAGGTCTTCCGATCCGCGCAGCTGGCACGGTGTGGTGCCGCAGACCTGGATATGCGCCTTCTTGCCGACCGGCTGAAGCTGGAACATGGTGTAGAAGGTCGCCACTTCCAGCACACGGATATGCGGCATGTCGAGCATGTCGGCGATATAACGGATCGCCGGCTCGCACACCCAGCCGTCGTGCTGCTCCTGAGCACGCCACAACAACGGAATGACGGCCGAGGCCTGACGGCCCGCCGGATAGCGGTCGATCAGCTTCTTCGCCCACGCGAGGTTCTTCTCGGTGAATGCGAAGCTCTCAGGTTGTTCCGCGGCAAGTCTGCGAACCGCCATGGTGTTATCCCCGTTTCATACGCTTGACCGCAGCCGGAAAATCGGCTGCTGCGGTCGAAATTGAATGGCTGGCCGCTCCGATCACCGGTCGACCTCGCCGAACACGATATCCATGGACCCGAGCACCGCCGAGACATCGGCCAGCATGTGGCCCCGGCACATGAAGTCCATCGCCTGCAAGTGGGCAAAACCGGGCGCCTTGATCTTGCAGCGGTACGGCCTGTTGGTACCGTCGGAGACCAGAAACACGCCGAACTCGCCCTTGGGCGCTTCCACGGCGGCGTACACCTCGCCGGCCGGCACGTGATAGCCTTCGGTGTAAAGCTTGAAGTGATGGATCAGCGCTTCCATGGAGCGCTTCATCTCGCCGCGCTTTGGCGGCACGATCTTGCCGTCTGTGGACGAGATCGGACCGGTCTCGATGGTCAGCTTCTCCAGACACTGCTTCATGATCCGCACCGATTGGCGCATCTCTTCCATGCGGATCAGATAGCGGTCGTAACAGTCGCCGTTCTTGCCGACCGGAATATCGAAATCGAGGTCGGCGTAGCACTCATAAGGCTGAGACTTGCGCAGGTCCCAGACGGCGCCGGAGCCACGTACCATGACCCCGGAGAAGCCCCACGCCCAGGCATCGTCCAGATCGACCACACCGATATCGACGTTGCGCTGCTTGAAGATGCGGTTGTCGGTCAAAAGGCCTTCGATGTCGTCCAGCGTCTGCAGGAACGGATCGCAGAAGTCCCAGATATCATCGAGAAGATCGCGCGGCAGGTCCTGGTGCACCCCGCCCGGACGAACGTAGGCGGCGTGCATGCGCGCGCCGCAGGCCCGCTCATAGAACACCATCAGTTCCTCGCGCGGCTCGAAGCCCCACAGCGGCGGCGTCAGCGCGCCCACGTCCATGGCCTGGGTGGTCACGTTGAGGAGATGCGACAGCAGGCGGCCGATCTCCGAATAAAGCACGCGGATCAGCTGGCCGCGCATCGGCACGGTAATGCCGAGCAGGCGTTCGACGGCAAGCGCGAAGGCGTGCTCCTGGTTCATCGGCGCCACGTAGTCGAGGCGGTCGAAATAGGGCACGGCCTGGAGATAGGTCTTCTGCTCGATCAGCTTCTCGGTGCCGCGGTGCAGCAGGCCGATATGCGGATCCACACGGGTCACCACCTCGCCGTCCAGTTCCAGCACCAGGCGCAACACGCCGTGGGCCGCCGGGTGCTGCGGACCGAAATTGATATTGAAGTTTCGAACCTGCGCTTCGGCCATCGTCGAAAGCCTTAATTCGTGGTTGCTTTTTCATCGCCCGGCAGCACGTAGTCCGTGCCTTCCCAGGGCGAGAGGAAATCGAAATTGCGGAATTCCTGGTTCAGGCGGACAGGCTCGTAAACGACGCGCTTCTTCTCGTCGTCATAGCGGACCTCGACATAACCGGTGACCGGGAAATCCTTGCGGAGCGGATGGCCGTCAAAACCGTAGTCGGTCAGGATTCGGCGCAGGTCCGGATGGCCGGAAAACAGGATGCCGTACATGTCATAGGCTTCCCGCTCGAACCATTCCGCGCCCGGAAACAGCGGTGTCAGAGACGCGACCGGCGTTTCATCGTCGGTTGCCACCTTCACCCGGATGCGCTGGTTCTGCATGGGCGACAGGAAGTGATAGACCACGTCGAACCGCTTTTCGCGGGCCGGATAGTCGACGCCGCAGATATCGGTCAGGTTGACGAACTTGCACGAGCTGTTGTCGCGCAGGAAACGGCACACGTCGATGATATCCGACGCGCTTGCCGTCAGGGTCAGCTCACCGTAAGCGACGTTCCAGGACAAAAGAGACTCGCCAAGACCAAGCTCGATATGCTCGGCAAGTTCCTTCAATGTCTCGTCCATTTTGACCTCACTCCCCCGAGGGCTGTGCCGAAGGCGGCGGAACCGCCTTCCGGGAATTTCCAAACTAGCGTTCGATGGTGCCCGTACGGCGGATCTTCTTCTGCAGCATCAGGACGCCGTAAAGAAGGGCTTCGGCCGTCGGCGGGCAACCAGGGACATAGATGTCCACCGGGACGACGCGATCGCAGCCGCGCACGACGGAATAGGAAAAGTGATAATAGCCGCCGCCGTTGGCACAGGAGCCCATGGAGATCACGTAACGCGGCTCGGGCATCTGGTCGTAGACCTTGCGCAGAGCCGGCGCCATCTTGTTGGTGAGCGTGCCGGCAACGATCATCACGTCCGACTGGCGCGGTGACGCGCGCGGCGCGAAGCCGAAGCGCTCCGCATCGTAGCGGGGCATCGACATCTGCATCATTTCGACGGCGCAGCATGCGAGACCGAAAGTCATCCACATCAGCGAGCCGGTGCGCGCCCATTGGATCAGATTGTCGGTGGAGGTGACGAGAAAGCCCTTGTCGGCCAGTTCGTCATTGACTTCGAGGAAAAACGGATCATCGGCGCCGACCGGCTTGCCGGTGTTCGGGTCGATGATGCCCTTCGGGCTTTCCGCAATGAGCGGCCCGGATGTGGTGGTCAATCCCATTCCAGCGCTCCCTTTTTCCATTCGTAGATAAAGCCGATCGTCAGGACGCCCAGAAAGACCATCATAGACCAGAACCCGAACCAGCCCAGGTCACCGAATTTCACCGCCCACGGGAACAGGAACGCGACTTCGAGGTCGAAGATGATGAACAGAATGGACACCAGATAGAAGCGGACATCGAATTTCATGCGCGCATCGTCGAAAGCGTTGAAACCGCACTCGTAAGCGGACAGCTTTTCCGGATCCGGATTCTTGTAGGCAAGGAGAAACGGCGAGATCAAAAGCGCCAGTCCTATCACCAGCGAGATCCCAATGAAGACGACGATGGGGATATATTCCCGCAGCAGCTCTTCCATTCTTTCGCGTCCTTAGCATATCGAGGCCGGACCGGAGGATGGTCCGACCATCAGGGCCTTGCCGCATTGCTCCAGCACGGGAGCCCGCGTCGTAAGGGCCAGTCGGTTAGGTTTTAACCAACATGCGTCCGCACAGGTATCTCACGCTTTGGTGCAACGCAAGGCCTCTTGAGACCAAAGATTTGCCTTCATCTCGCCCGATTGCCGCCCCCCCTTCGCGATCCGCGCTTTTCAGCGGGGTTCATGGTGGTCAACAGGTTTGCAGGGGGGACAGAAAAAATTCCTCCGGAGAATATTTGCTCCCGTCCCAACACGTCAATTCTGCTTAATATTCAAATCTCCGTATATGCCAGAGCTGGTTAGCCGGCATCCGGATACGACTCGTCTCCACTGCCCCGAATAGACCAAAGGACGTTTGATTGCGGATCGTTAGCGCGAATGAGAGTTCGGCGCACTCGGTCTCCGGAATGCGGAAACACGTGTCTGAATTTATCGGAGAGGAGAAAACTGGAAACCGTAAGTGGCGCGAGTGACGGGGCTCGAACCCGCGACCTCCGGCGTGACAGGCCGGCACTCTAACCAACTGAGCTACACCCGCACACGTTACGGTATTTTGAAGCGCCTTTCCCGTGTCAGTCAGAACTGACCTGGGAAGTGGCGCGAGTGACGGGGCTCGAACCCGCGACCTCCGGCGTGACAGGCCGGCACTCTAACCAACTGAGCTACACCCGCTTGGACCGAAACGACATGTCGTCGTTCCAAGGTGGCGCTGATGTACGGTGGCAGCGGAAGGAAGTCAAGCACTCTGAAAGCGCTAATATGTCGTTTTTGCGAAACAGATGAAAACCGGGTCCAGACCTGCCTTCCGCTTACGCCCGGACATGTGGATAAAACACTGGATCCATGAAAATTTCCACATGCGGGCTGAATTCAACTACGCCTTGCCGAAGCAAAGCCGGTCGCAACAACACTGACAGCGCCCAACTTGATGCAGGTCATACCGGCGGCACAGACCATAGCGTTGTAATGGGCCTCAGACCCAGTGACCTCTCAAATACGCGGCAGACGCCTTGATGCGATTTTCCCTTGTCTTTTTCACGTCCCCGAACTTCCGGCATCGTCGACCCGCCGGACTTGGGTCGATAGAACCCGGAGCTACGGCTTGGAAGCATGCTGCCGTCGGTATTCTGGCTCTTTTCCTCACAATCGCATCGTCGACATCTCCCCTTCGGGCGCAATCGCTCTACGATCCGCAGGATACCGAATTTGAAAAAAGAATTCGGGCGATCGAACCAATCTGCATGCCGGATCGGCCGCCCCTCATCGTCGACAGCTATGCCTACCGCCTTGGCGCGGAACTGGTCGACGAGTGCGTCTCGCAAAACGTGAACAAGACCCAGGCGGTGAAATACGCAGCCCTTGCCCTGGCCTCTTTCACCCCACACCCTGCTGCCCCGGCCGCCTGGAGCTACGCCGGGGGCGAAGTCTCTTCCGATGCCTTGAAATGCGTGGCAAAGGCGATTGTCGATGCGTCGGAAGACCTGACCGCTGCGCAAAAGGCCCAACAGAAATCCCTTATTACCGGGGCCTTTGCCCTCAAGGACTGGAATTCCTTCGCAGACAGCCTCAAGGGGATGAGCAGTCCGAAAAAGGTGGAGCAGACCAAGGCGATTTTCGAAACGGTCGCGGCGACCTATGAACGCGGCTCGGAATTCGCCGACTTGCTGCAGGAGATCAACGACACCATCGAGAGCAACACCAACACCGTCAAGAACTACATATTCGGCGAGGCGGAAACGCTCTTGGATGCCTATGACTATGCCAAACGTTCCTGCCGCTACGACGAGGCGAAAAGAAAGCTGGAGGAAGCCGAACCGGCAGCGAAGCGGGAATGCGCAGGCTATGGCGACCGGTACAGGCAGGCGGAACTCAGCCTGCGCACGCATATCTATCGCAATCGTCCTGTCCTGACCGATGCCATCACCGATCCCGTAAAGGCCGTGAACCGCAATGCTGCCGAAGACCGTTATGTCAACCTCTATCAAGCTTTGCAGCACCGCAGAACGCAGCTTGAAAGATATGTCCAAATCTTCGACCGCCTAAAAAAGGAAAAGCAAAACCTACGTCGAACGCGCCAGGATTTTCAGGATCAGCAAAAGGAGTACAAATACCAGGTTCGCCTGATCCGGCGGGTGATGGATACACCCGGCATTTGCGAGGACTTCACCAGGCTCGAGGAACTCGACAAGGCAATCGCTCCGGAATGCCGTCCGGCCTTTTTTGCCGATGCCGGCGCTGGCGAGATGTCCCGGGGAGGAGAACTCAGTTTGGAACTCGCCAATGCCTCCAGACTGAAGTCTTCGGCCTGGTGGTCCCGAAGCGACGAGATCTATAAGGACTTCCGGGCCTGTCGGGTCGATGCGGCCAAGAGCAAGATCGCGGCTCTCAAGGCCGAGATTTCATCGAACCCGCCACTCATGATCAGCAACGGCGAATGCAGACCGATCGATCAGGAAGCCCTTATGAAGCGCCTGAATGGCATGAGCACGCCGTCTTACTGCTTTGAACGGCCGGTCCCGCGCATCATCGGGCTCACTTATGACGATGCCGTCGATGACCTCTATGAATCGGGTCTGCAGCCGGGAGATAAAATCCGGACCGCGGCAGCCAAGGACGGCCAGAAAGCTGGCACGGTGGTCGATTCAGATCCCGCCGAAGGCAGCATGCAAAAGGCCGGTACGAAAGTGACGCTGACTGTTGCCAAGGCGGAACCCTCGGCCGAAACCGCAACCATGCCCGAGGTCATCGGCGTCGAAAAATCAGTAGCGGCAGACCGGGTCAGCAAAGCGGGTCTCATTCCGGTCGTGGACGACAGCAAGGCTGCAGACAAACGGGAGTATGAACCCGGCAGGATCTACGCTGCCAGCGCTACGAAAGGCGTTACGCTCCCGCTCAAGACCGAAATCACCCTCAGTGCCTATGGCCCGCGCCCCATGGTCGTGATTCCGGGTGTGGCCGGGAAATCGCCTGAAACGGCGAAAAGCATCCTTGCCGGCAAGGACTTTGCCGTCGGCGATCCGGTTCCCGGCGACGTCGCGACCGGCGACCAGGTACCAGGCGATATTTACGGCACCAGGCCTCCCGAAGGCGACGAAGCCGAAATGTTCAGCGAGGTGACGATTTTCGCCTTCGACAAACCGAAGGAAGCGGAAGAAGACTTGCGGGCGATTCCCTCCGTAATCGGCCAGACGGTCGGCGGCGCGGAGGGAATTCTGGCAGGCGAAGACAACTTCTTCTCCGTCGGAGGCGTCTATCTCGGCAAACCGGCTCCAGCCGACAAGAAACCCGGCACGGTCTACGAGATGGTGCCGGGTGCCGAAAGCATGGCATCGAAAGGCACGAAGGTGGAACTCACCCTCTATGGCTCCCATGCGGACCAGCCGGTCATGGATGAACCGCCCGCGGAATCCTCGCCAGGCATGGAACCAGATCTATCCAGCGATGACGACGGCTGGCTCGGGCGCTGGCGGATTCACGGTACCCTTGTCCGCAAGGGCAAACGCAGCGAAGTCAACGCCATCATGGAGATCGCCAACAAGGAAATCGGATTGACCCTGATCCTTTTCACCCGGAAAAGCGGCGAATTGAAAAAAACCATCACCATTCCGATCCGTATCGTTGACGGGGTCATTCAGGCGCGCGCCGAACTGTTGAAGAAGGGAAATCCGACAAATGACACGCAAGGCGGCATCGTGGCAGGCACCCTGAAAAAGCCCCTGTCGAAAATCACCCAAATGCTGCACCAACTGTTCGAAACGCTCAGGATCACGCGCGAGGGTGAGCAGTGCACCCTCACCTTCCAGGACGAGACCGGCCAACAGGTCATGCCCTTTCAATGCGTCCGCATCGCGGATGGCGGGCAATAACGGAGACCCGGCATATGACATTTACGACAAGGCTGGTTTGTCTGATCCTCCTGCTGACGCCCGCCCTCCTCCGCCCGGCATTTGCCGAGGTGGAAATACGCGCGGAAATAGTGGACGTCGACCAAGGCGGCGAAGTTCGGCTCTCCTTGCCTGCGGATGCCGTGGTCACGGTCGGGGACCGCGTTCGTATCGAGGGTGAAGTTCCGGGGGTCGGCTGGCTGGCCATCCGGACGGCTTGGAAAATCTCCTATGTGTCCGCAGAGGTCGTCTGGGCGGCTCCCGATGGAAAAGTAAGCGGCATGCCCCAGGTCGGCTACAGAGCAACCGTCTATGCCACAGCGCCCCAAGTCCAGACGTCAGAACCGCTCAAGCCGACTCCTGCTCCCCCATCTGAACCGAAGATCCATACCGGAGCCCATGAATGTGATCTCCTCGCTGCCCACGAATACGATGACGAGGCCGTCGCTCCGGGTGTGAGTTACACCGACCTCAACGCACAGGCTGTCATCCGCGCCTGTACCGATGCGATTGTGAATTGGCCCGATACGCCACGTTTCCATACGCAGGTTGCCCGCGGCTACCACAAGGCCGGCGAGATGCAGAAGGCTTATGAGGCAGCCAAGGCCGGCGCGGACCGGGGGAGCGCACAGGCGATGGCCTTCCTAGCCATTTTCTACAAGACCGGCGCTTATGTCTCCAAGGACCCAGTGCAGTCGCTCCGTTGGTTCGAAAAGGCCGGCGAAAATGGAAACATCGCGGCTATGGTCTTTGCCGGAAGCATGTACAACATCGGAGAAGGCGCACCGCCCAACCCGTCCCGGGCCGCCTACTGGTTCGGTGAAGCAACCAATCGGGGCAACGGCGAAGCGATGGCCAAACTTGCGATGCTCCACGATGCCGGCCGCGGTGTGCAGCGGGATCCCGGCCTGGCTGCCGGTTTGCTTCTGCAGTCCCTGAAACTCGGCAATGACGCCGGTCGCAGGATCCTGTTTGAAAACGCCCGGACGCTCTCCCCCGCAACCCGGCGCTCGATCCAGATGATGCTGAAGTCTTCCGGCTATTACACCGGTGCAATCGACGGTAAATTCGGCCCAGGCACCCGCAGAGCCCTCGAAGCGCTCGCGCGTTCCTGAATCCCAATTGCCGCAAGAGTGTACCTTGGGGAAAACACCCGGACCCGCAGGACCCGCAAGGCGAACAGCCGCCCGAGCCCATGCGAGGCCCCGACTGGAGCGAAGCGCCTTTGGCGCGGCAGCGTGAAATCAGAAAAGCGCGAAGCAAGAAAAATGGTGGGCGATGAGAGACTCGAACTCCCGACATCCTCGGTGTAAACGAGGCGCTCTACCAACTGAGCTAATCGCCCTGAACCGCAACGGTTGCGTTCGGAGAGCTGCCTTTTAGGAGCTTCGCGCCGACTTGGCAAGAGGACAGTCTGCGAATTTTCCATCTCTGTGGATGGCAGACAACGCCCCCTGTCCCACGGAAGAAACCTGCACTCAAAAATGCAAAAAGCCCCACGCACCATTCCGGCGCGCAGGGCTTTCTGAAGGAAATCAGGATTAGCTGTTCACAGCGTCCTTGAGGCCCTTACCGGCCTTGAACTTCGGCGTCTTGGAAGCCGGGATCTGGATCGTGTCACCCGTGCGCGGGTTACGGCCTTCGGTCGCAGCACGCTCAGAAACGGTGAAATTGCCGAAACCGATGATGCGAACTTCGCCACCGCTCTTGAGCGTCGTGGTGACAGCATCAAACGTTGCGTCAACAGCCTCGCCTGCCTGGGCCTTGGTGAGACCGGTCTTTTCTGCGACTGCTGCGATCAGATCGTTCTTGTTCATAGTAGATACCTTTCTAAGAAACGGCGGTAAGCCAACGATTCCCGTCAGCGCCGTTGCCGGAAATTCGTGCGAAACGAGCCTAAACGCAAGCCATTTTTTCGCAGAAAACCGCCATTTTTGGTGATTATTCAAAAGAAAAGCCCCGGAGACCCCGGGGCTTTGCATTTTTGCAACGGTTTAGGGCGCGCTCAGTGCGCGAGCACCCCTGCCGAATCATCCTCCGAACGGGCCGCTTTTGCGGCCGCGTCGGCGGCAGCTTCGTCCCATTCAATGGGTTCCGGCAATCGGGTAAGTGCCGTTTTCAGCACTTCTTCCATGCTCGAGACCGGGATGATTTCCAGCAAATTCTTCACCGAGTCCGGGATGTCCGCCAGGTCCTTGGCGTTATCTTCCGGGATCATCACCGTCTTGATACCGCCCCTGAGGGCCGCCAGAAGCTTCTCCTTCAGCCCCCCGATCGGCAGGATCCTTCCGCGAAGGGTGATCTCGCCGGTCATGGCAACATCACGGCGTACCGGAATCCCGGTGAGCGTCGAGATGACGGCTGTCGCCATGGCGATACCGGCCGACGGACCGTCCTTCGGGGTTGCCCCTTCAGGAACGTGCACGTGGATGTCGCGCTTCTCGAACATAGGCGGTTCGATGCCGTAGTCGATCGCACGGGACCGCACGTAGGACGCGGCGGCGGAAATGGATTCCTTCATCACGTCCTTCAGGTTGCCCGTCACGGTCATCTTGCCCTTGCCGGGCATCATGACGCCTTCGATGGTGAGCAACTCGCCGCCGACCTCGGTCCAGGCAAGACCGGTGACCACACCGACCTGGTCCTCGAGTTCCGCTTCACCGTAACGATAGCGCGGCACGCCGAGATACTTCTCGACCACTTCCTCTGTAACGACAATCTTTTCCATGTCGCTCATCAGGATGTCCTTGACCGCCTTTCGGGCGAGCGTCGCCATTTCGCGTTCAAGGTTACGCACGCCCGCTTCGCGGGTGTAGCGGCGTACCACAAGGCGCAGGGCATCGTCCTCGATCGCAAACTCGCCGTCGCGCAGACCATGATCCTTTTCCGCCTTCGGCAGCAGGTGCCGGCGGCAGATTTCGATCTTCTCGTCCTCGGTGTACCCGGCAATACGGATGACCTCCATCCGGTCCATCAGCGGCGCCGGAATGTTGAGCGTATTGGCCGTGGTCACGAACATGACGTCGGACAGATCGTATTCGACCTCCAGGTAGTGATCCATGAACGAGGAGTTCTGTTCCGGATCCAGCACTTCCAGAAGAGCCGACGACGGATCGCCCCGGAAGTCCATGCCCATCTTGTCGATCTCGTCGAGCAGGAACAGCGGGTTGGACTTCTTGGCCTTCTTCATCGACTGGATGACCTTGCCGGGCATCGAGCCGATATAGGTGCGCCGGTGACCGCGGATTTCCGCTTCGTCACGCACACCGCCGAGCGACATGCGAACGAATTCGCGGCCTGTCGCCTTGGCGATCGATTTGCCGAGCGAGGTCTTGCCCACGCCGGGAGGTCCGACCAGGCAGAGAATCGGGCCTTTCAGCTTGTTCGCCCGTGCCTGTACGGCCAGATATTCGACGATCCGCTCCTTGACCTTCTCCAGGCCATAGTGATCGGTGTCGAGCACCGTTTCGGCGAAAGCCAGATCGTGCTTGACCTTGCTCTTCTTGCTCCAAGGAATGCCGACAAGCCAGTCCAGGTAGTTGCGCACCACGGTGGCTTCCGCCGACATCGGGCTCATCTGCTTGAGCTTCTTGATCTCCGCATTGGCCCGTTCGCGCGCTTCCTTGGAGAGCTTGGTCTTCTTGATCTTCTCTTCAAGTTCCGCGATCTCGTCGCGGCCGTCCTCGTTGTCGCCGAGTTCCTTCTGAATGGCCTTCATCTGCTCATTCAGATAGTACTCGCGCTGGGTCTTCTCCATCTGGCGCTTGACCCGCGAACGGATGCGCTTTTCCACCTGCAGGACGGAAATTTCGCTTTCCATCATGCCGAGAACGCGTTCGAGGCGCTCCGAAATGGAATCGACGCCGAGGATTTCCTGCTTTTCCGGGATCTTGATCGCCAGATGCGAAGCGATCGTATCGGCCAGCTTGGAATAGTCGTCGATCTGGTTGACCGCGCCCAAGACTTCCGGCGAAACCTTCTTGTTCAGCTTGACGTAGTTTTCGAATTCGGCCAGCACCGAACGCGCCAGGGCCTCGATTTCAACGTCTTCCCCGTCCCGTTCCGGTAGAACCGTCGCGGTGGCTTCGTAATAGTCGCTGCGGTCGGTGTAGCCATCGATGCGCGCACGCGCCCCACCCTCCACCAGCACCTTTACGGTGTTGTCAGGCAGTTTCAGCAGCTGCAGCACGGTCGCCAGCGTACCGACCTCATAGATCTGGTCGGATTCGGGATCGTCATCCGCCGCATTCTTCTGCGTCGCGAGCAGGATATGCTTGTCGGTGGTCATCACCTCCTCGAGCGCGCGAATGGACTTTTCGCGCCCGACGAACAGGGGGACAATCATATGCGGGAAGACGACGATGTCCCGCAAGGGGAGCACAGGATAGACGGCGGTTTCCGTCACGTCGAAAGAGCGGGTTTCTTCGTCGCTCATTATCATTCCTTTCTTTGCGCGCCCGCACCCCTTGGATTAAGGCGGTCGCTGGCGCTGGAAGCCGGCATCGGACGACATCGTCCGCAAGAGCCGGACCGTTCCGTCCCGATGGGCCCGGACCCGGTCCGCATTGCCGGATTGGATCATCTATTAGGTGGACACCTGCCGCCTAAGTGTCAAGGCAGGTGGAACAGTTGTAATCCAATCATTGTTGACGAATCCGCAACCGGTGGAAAACCGGTATGCCGCAATGCACCAACAAGACACCGCCAAGACACGGACCGGGCCTGAAACGGAAAATGCCGCCCTTTCGGGCGGCATTCCAAATCAGCGGGCAAGTCCGGCAGCTTAGGCCGGATCAGGCGCTGGTCGCAGAGGTTTCTTCCCGGTCTTCGTAGATGTAAAGCGGACGGGCCTTGCCTTCCACCACTTCCGGAGAGATCACCACTTCCTTGACGCCTTTGAGGCCGGGAAGTTCGTACATCGTGTCGAGGAGAATCGCCTCGAGAATCGACCGCAGGCCACGAGCGCCGGTCTTGCGCTCGATTGCCCTGCGCGCGATCGCCTTCAGGGCTTCCTCGTGGAAGGACAGTTCCACGTTCTCCATCTCGAACAGGCGCTGGTACTGTTTCACCAGAGCATTCTTCGGCTCGGTAAGAATCGTTACCAGGGCTTCCTCGTCCAGATCTTCCAGGGTCGCGATCACCGGCAGGCGGCCGACGAACTCCGGAATGAGACCAAACTTCAGAAGGTCTTCCGGCTCCAACGCGGAGAAGAGTTCGCCGATACGGCGGTCTTCCGGGGCCGTTACCTTGGCCTTGAACCCGATTGAGGTCTTGGTGCCGCGGTCGGAGATGATCTTGTCGAGACCTGCAAAGGCACCACCACAGATGAACAGGATGTTGGTCGTGTCCACCTGGAGGAATTCCTGCTGCGGATGCTTCCGGCCACCCTGCGGCGGAACCGAGGCAACCGTGCCTTCCATGATCTTCAGGAGCGCCTGTTGGACGCCTTCGCCCGACACGTCGCGGGTGATCGACGGATTGTCCGCCTTGCGGCTGATCTTGTCGACCTCATCGATGTAGACGATGCCGCGCTGCGCGCGTTCCACGTTGTAGTCGGCGGATTGCAGCAGCTTGAGAATGATGTTCTCGACATCCTCACCCACATAACCGGCTTCGGTCAGCGTGGTGGCATCCGCCATCGTGAACGGCACGTCGAGAATGCGCGCCAGGGTCTGGGCGAGCAGCGTCTTGCCGCAGCCGGTCGGTCCGACGAGCAGAATATTCGATTTCGCCAACTCCACGTCGTTGTTCTTGGATGCGTGGTTGAGGCGTTTGTAGTGGTTGTGGACCGCGACCGACAGGACCTTCTTCGCGCTGTTCTGCCCGATGACATAGTCATCGAGGACATCGCGAATTTCCTGAGGCGTCGGGATCCCGTCCCGAGATTTGACCAACGAGGACTTGTTCTCCTCGCGGATGATATCCATGCACAGCTCGACACATTCATCGCAAATGAAAACAGTCGGGCCGGCGATCAGCTTGCGAACCTCATGCTGGCTCTTGCCGCAGAAGGAGCAGTAGAGCGTATTCTTGGAATCGCTGCCGCTGGCCTTTGTCATTTATTCAACCCCGCGTCTCATGGGAGGAACCTTCCTCCCCAAACTGCCCAGTTGGCGCCCAATTGTGGCGAAACTGGCTCGAAATTACCGCCCGGGAGCGTTTACGTCCGTTTTTCCAGACTCCGATGTCATCATGCTTCGCCTGCAAAAATCAATATAGGTTTAAGGCGAAGGTAAAAAACGGCCTGTTTTATCATCTTTAGGTTACCGGTCCGCCGCCCGGTTGACCGGGCGGCGGCACTGGAAAACCGGCCTATTTCTCGTCTTCGCCACCCAGGCTTGTGCGATCGGTGATCACACTATCCACAATGCCGAAGCTCTTTGCGGTTTCCGCCGTCATGAAGTTATCGCGCTCCAGCGCCTCCTCGACAGCGTCCAGGCTCTGGCCCGTGTGCTTGACGTAGATGTCGTTCAGCCGCCGCTTCATCGCCAGGATTTCCTGGGCATGGAGCATGATGTCTGCAGCCTGCCCCCGGAATCCGCCGGAAGGCTGGTGCACCATCACCCGCGCGTTCGGCAGGATGAAGCGCATCTCCTTTTCGCCGGCCGCCAGCAGCAGCGAACCCATCGAGGCTGCCTGGCCGATACAAAGGGTCGACACCGGCGGACGGATGAACTGCATGGTGTCGTAGATCGCAAGACCGGACGTCACCAGACCGCCGGGCGAATTGATGTAGAGGGCGATTTCCTTGGTCGGGTTTTCCGCTTCCAGATAAAGAAGCTGTGCGCAGACCAGGGTCGCGACATGATCCTCGACCGGACCGGTCAGGAAGATAATCCGCTCTTTGAGAAGACGCGAATAGATATCGAAGGCCCGCTCGCCCCGGTTGGTTTGTTCAACCACCATGGGCACGAGAGTATTCATGTAGATGTCAACAGGATCCTTCATACCTTGTCCATATGCTGTGTGATGGTCCCGGAGACAAGGTCACCGGGCGGATACAGGCCACACCGTACTCAGGCCTGCCTCGAAAAAAGCGACATCCCATACATAGGGGATGCCGCCCACTTCGAAAAGCCATTGCAGATGCGGCATGAAAGCAAAGTTAAAACCCTGCCGCATCCACCGATTTTTGCCTGATAAGACGCTTATGCGTCTTCCTCGTCCTCGGCCACGAGCTTTTCAAGCTCTTCCTTGGTCACCTTCTTGTCGGACACCTTGGCGAGTTCGAGCATGAAGTCGACGACTTTTTCCTCGTAGATCGGTGCACGCAGGGATGCCAGAGCCTGCTGGTTGTTCTTGTAGAACTCGAACACCTGCTGCTCCTGACCCGGGAACTGGCGCACGCGATCGTAAAGCGCACGCTGCATTTCCTCGTCGGTCACCTGGATGTTGTTCTTTTCGCCGACCTCGGAAAGGACCAGCCCGAGACGGACACGTCGCTCGGCGATCTTGCGGTAATCCGCCTTCGCCGCTTCTTCCGTCGTGCCTTCGTCCTCGAAGGTCTTCTCGTTGCGCTTCATGTCCTCTTCGACCTGGTTCCAGACCACGTCGAATTCGGAATTGAGCAGGGCTTCGGGAAGATCGAAGGAATAATGCTCGTCCAGCTTGTCCAGAAGCTGGCGCTTGACGCGCTGGCGGGTCATGGAGCCGAACTGGCTCTCGATCTGTCCGCGAACGATTTCCTTCAACTTGTCGAGGGATTCGAGGCCAAGGCCCTTGGCAAACTCGTCATCGATCTTGGCTTCGCCCGGAGCGGCGACTTCCTTGACGGTGATGTCGAAGGTCGCGGCCTTACCAGCCAGATGAGCGGCCGGGTATTCTTCCGGGAAGGTCACTTCGATCACCTTCTCGTCACCGGCCTTCACGCCGATGAGCTGATCCTCGAAGCCGGGGATGAACTGACCGGAACCCAGCACCAGCTGGCCGTTTTCATCGGCACCGCCTTCGAAGGGTTCGCCGTCGATCTTGCCCAGGTAGGACATGGTCACCCGGTCGCCTTCCTTGGCCTTGCCCTTCTTTTCCTCGAACGGAACGTTGTTCTTGGCAATCTCGGCGATCTGCGCGTCGACTTCCTCGTCGGAAACGTCGACGACCGGACGCTCGATCGAAATCTTGGAGAAGTCCATGATTTCGAAATCCGGCAGCAGATCGTAGCTCATGGTGAAGGAGAGATCCGCGTCACCGGCGAGAATCTTTTCGGCTTCCTCGTCCGGAAGGTCGATATTCGGGGTCAGCGCCGGGCGTTCGGAGCGGTCTTCGATGGCCTTCTGGCTGGTTTCCTGAATGGTGTTGCTCAGGATCTCGGCCATGGCCTGACGGCCGTACATCTTCTTCAGATGCGCTACCGGCACCTTGCCCGGACGAAAGCCTTTGATTTGCGCCTTGGACTTCAAATCTTCCATATAGGCGTCGAGCTTTTCAGCCAGATCGCCGGCCGGAATGTCGATTTTCAGCTCTCGCTTGAGGCCCTCGGCGAGGGTTTCGGTTACCTGCATTGGTTCGTGCTTCGTCCTTGGTATGGAACGACCAGTTCCATTGTCGTGTTTGAAATACCTGTCCGGCGCCTTCAGGAAATCCCGGTCAGGGGCAACTCATTAAAGCGCTCTCGCCCTTGGACATGGTGCGGGCGGAGGGACTTGAACCCCCACGGCTTGCGCCACCAGAACCTAAATCTGGCGTGTCTACCAGTTCCACCACGCCCGCAACGGCCGGTCCAGCCCGAAGCCAGGGCGCGGCCTCTATAACACCGGGAATTTCCGCATCAAAGGAAAAATGACGTTTTTGCGTCGTCTTCGGGCATGGTTTTTTCCACAAGACGGGCAATCACCGGCTTCAGCGAAGGGATCAGGTCCTCTGCGGTCAATCCCGCCCCGGCCTCGTTGCCTGCTTCCGAGTGCAGCCAGACCCCCATGGCCGCCGCCTCAAAAACGGGCACCGACTGGGCAAGACAGGCACAGACGATCCCGGACAAGACATCCCCCGATCCTGCGGTCGCCAGCCAGGGGGAGGCATTGGCATTGATCGCGGCTCGGCCGTCAGGCGCAGCAATCACGGTATCCGCCCCTTTCAGAACAACGACCGCCCGGCTTCTTGTCGCTGCGACGCGGGCCGCCGTCAGCTTGTCCAGCTCCACCAGATCGGGAAACAGCCGCGCGAATTCGCCTGCGTGCGGTGTCATGACGACAGGCCGGTCCCTTTCTCCGATCAGAAGAAACAGGTCCTGCGGCTCCTTTTCGAAACTGGTCAGCGCATCCGCGTCGAGAGCCACGGCGCATTCGTGTTTCAAAATCTCGCCAACAGCCGCCCTCGTCCCGGCACCGACACCATATCCCGGCCCGATCAGAACCGCGTTCAGCCGTTTGTCCGACAGAAGCTCTTCGATTTCTTCGGTCTCGCCGACGGTCCGGGTCATGACCGCCGTGAAATGAGAGGCATAGATCATCAAGGCAGACGGAGGACAGGCGACCGAAACAAGCCCTGCCCCGGCCCGCAGCGCGGCACCTGCCGAAAGCCGTGCCGCCCCTGTTGAGCGAACCGGCCCGCCGAAAACGACCGCATGGCCGCGGCTGTACTTGTGACCTTCCGCCTGTGGTGGCTGCCAATTCGAACGCCACAGGGAGGGACAGTTTAAGAAAGTATCCGGTTTCACCGTATCCAGGACATCCGACCTGATGCCGATATCGCCGCAGAGAAGGTCGCCGCAATAGCCCCGGCCCGGATAAAGAAGGTGACCGGGTTTCAGCCGGAAAAAGGTAACCGAGCGCGCAGCCCTGACCGCCGTGCCCATGACTTCGCCGGTTGCCCCGTTGATCCCGGTCGGCAGGTCGACACTCAGCACCCTGCATCCGCTGTCATTGATTTCATTGACGATGGATCCAAGAGGACCGGAGAGCTCCCGGTCCAGTCCCGCGCCCAACAGGGCATCGATGACGAGATCGGATGCTGCAAGCCGAGAGCGGAGATCCATCTCGCCGATCAGCATGGGCACAAGCCCGCCCTGCCCTGAAATCATGTCCAGAAATGCCAGCCGCGCATCTCCGCCAAGGCCTTCCGGGTCCTTCAACAGTGCAACCTCGACGGCAAATCCGGCCTGCTTCAGTAAGCGCGCGGCAACGAAGCCGTCACCGCCATTGTTTCCCGGACCGCAAAACACCAGCACGCGCCCGCCCTCGTCCGCCATTTCGGAAGCGGCCTTCGCCACATGCTTCCCGGCATTCTCCATAAGGTCGCGGCCCGGGACGCCGGATGCTATCGTCAGCCGGTCCGCTTGGCCCATTTGAACGGGTGTCAGCAGTTCCGTGATACGGGAAGGACTCACATGGGACAACGCAGCAAAGTCTCCGTTTTCGCTTCAACACTTGAGGTGACAAACCGCAAGTACCGGCACCTTAGACAATTGAAGGCGGCCGATGGCAACAAACAAACCCCGCGGGTTTCAAAACAGCAATATGATGGAGGCACCCGCTCCATTGCGCACCCTGTGAGCTGAACCAAAAAATGCAATTTGGATTATTATATAGGCATATTGATTATTTTTTATGCATATTCAGAATGCAGTAATGGACACAAGTCGAAGCGGGCATCAAAAAATGCTCTCTTTTTTGGCGATTTCCGGTCCGGGAAACTTTTGGCCGCATAAGGAAGAAAATTGGCACACATCATGCTTTATGCGCTATGCAACGGCCCATCGGCATTCGTCGGAGGCCTGAGCGTGACGGTCCACTACAAGGACTGCGCCAGATTTTCCGGCCAATAATTTTGGAGAGAGACAGAAGCTGATGAAAAAGATCGAGGCAATCATCAAGCCCTTCAAATTGGACGAGGTGAAGGAAGCTCTCCAGGAGGTCGGTCTCCAGGGCATTACTGTTACCGAAGCCAAGGGCTTCGGCCGTCAGAAAGGCCATACCGAACTCTACCGGGGTGCGGAATATGTCGTCGATTTTTTGCCCAAGGTGAAAGTCGAGATTGTGCTTCCCTCCGATATGGTGGAAAAGGCCGTCGAAGCCATTCGCTCTGCGGCCCAGACCGGGCGCATCGGCGACGGGAAAATCTTTGTGTCCAACATCGAGGAAGCGGTCCGGATCCGGACTGGCGAATCCGGCGTGGACGCCATCTAACCAACCCAGGCCCCAGGGCCTCCCTCTTTCGGTTCCGGCGCTTTTTGAAATATCGATCATGCAAAAAGCCCGGCACCGAGATCAAGCCAACCTGTTCACACGATAAATCAAGGGATGGACATAATGACCACTGCTTCCGAGGTCCTTAAGGAAATCAAAGAAAAGGACGTGAAGTTCGTCGACCTGCGCTTTACCGACCCGCGCGGCAAGATGCAGCACGTCACAATGGATGTGGCCCTCGTCGATGAAGACATGTTCGCTGAAGGCGTTGCCTTCGACGGTTCGTCCATCGCCGGCTGGAAGGCCATCAACGAGTCCGACATGATGCTGGTCCTCGATCCGGAATCGGCTCACATGGATCCGTTCTTCGCCCAGTCCACCATGGCGATCTTTTGCGACATCGTCGACCCGATCACCGGCGAAGCCTACAACCGCGACCCGCGCATGACCGCCAAGAAGGCGGAAGCCTACGTGAAGTCCGGCGGCTTCGGCGACACCATCTTTGTCGGCCCGGAAGCTGAATTCTTCCTCTTCGACGACGTCCGTTTCACTGCCGACCCTTATGATACCGGCTTCCAGCTCGACAGCGTCGAACTGCCGTCCAACATGGGTTCCGAATACGACACCGGCAACCTCGGTCACCGTCCGCGCACCAAGGGCGGATATTTCCCGGTCCCGCCGATCGACAGCGCCCAGGACATCCGCTCCGAAATGCTCTCCGTCATGGCCGACATGGGCGTTTCGACAGAAAAGCATCACCACGAAGTGGCCGCAGCCCAGCACGAACTCGGCATGAAGTTCAACAAGCTGACCTCCTGCGCCGACCACATGCAGATCTACAAGTACGTTGTGCATCAGGTCGCCCACGCCTACGGCAAGACCTCAACCTTCATGCCGAAGCCGGTCTTCGGCGACAACGGCACCGGCATGCACTGCCACCTGTCCATCTGGAACGAAGGCAAGCCGGTCTTCGCAGGCAATCAGTATGCGGACCTCTCCGAGACCTGCCTGTATTTCATTGGCGGCATCCTGAAGCACGCCAAGGCGCTGAACGCCTTCACCAACCCGTCGACCAACTCCTACAAGCGTCTGGTCCCCGGCTACGAAGCACCGGTTCTGCTGGCTTACTCCTCGCGCAACCGCTCGGCTTCCTGCCGTATTCCGTTCTCGTCCAACCCGAAGGCAAAGCGTGTCGAAGTCCGCTTCCCGGATCCGTCCGCGAACCCGTACCTCTGCTTCTCCGCCCTGCTGATGGCCGGTCTTGATGGCATCAAGAACAAGATCCATCCGGGCGACGCGATGGACAAGAACCTCTACGACCTGCCGGCAGAAGAACTGGCCGAGATCCCGACCGTTTGCCGCACGCTCCGCGAAGCCATGGAAGCCCTCGACGCCGACCGCGAGTTCCTGAAGGCTGGTGGCGTGTTCGACGACGACCAGATCGATGCTTACATCGAACTGAAGATGGAAGAAGTCGAGCGTTACGAAATGACGCCGCATCCGGTCGAATTCGACATGTACTACTCCGTCTGATCCTTCCGACGGATGGAATCGGAAAGGCCGGGCTTCAGCCCGGCCTTTTTGTTTTGGTCCGACCTGGTCGACTGCTCGCCATATGGCCAGCCAGGTTTATCCCTTGTGATCGGCCCATACCTGAAGCTGTCTTACGGCCGGCTCGGGACCAAGCATGAGGCTGTAGAAGTCGAAAAGGTCGGGCCGGAGTGAGGCAAGGAAGTAGCAAAAGTGCAGCCGGAAGAAACGAAAGCGCAAATACCGCAGTTTCTTCGCAGGCATCCGGTCCGGAATACAGACACTGAACCGTCTGGGCTCCCTTGCCACAGAGACCTTGTCCGGCTTCGGTGCATATCTCGCCACAGGAGACGTTCGTCCGCCGCAAACGATATCCTGAGGTCCGTAAATATCTGTCCAGTCGACCCCGGCCTTGGCGACTGCGGCCATCGCCTTGCCGAACCCGCGCTCTGCCCCGAAACCGCCAAGGCATTCGAATGCCGGTCCAAGTGTGACAAATGCGAATCCGCCGGCGCGTTTTCCGATATCCGGATTCCGGCGCAAGACCGCGGCAAGTATATAGATGGCGACGAATGTCCCGCAGCTGTGCGAAACGACGACCAGCTCTTCTTCTTCATCAGCCTGTTCGCTGAGTGCAACGATCGTGTCGGCAAATTCCTCGATACGTGCCTGCATGTCCGGATGCGCATTTCGCGCAAGCCTAGCCATGAAATACCAGCTGTTCACGAGATACCAGAAATAGGTCCAGGGTTCGATCAGGCGGGTGAAGCGATAAACACCGGCAGCCCACAGCCCGCTTCCCGCAAGCAGGATGCCCCAGGAAAGCAACCCCGCTGTCCTCGCCGGAAGGAGCGCGCCGGCACCCTCAAGGATAACGGGAGCCAAAAGGACTGGCGGAACAAGACAGGCTGCGCAAAAGAGGGCAAAGCCGACCGCAGGATAAAAACAGAAGATGCTGTGCGCCCAATTGCTTTTGAGCACCGCGCCATATCCGCCGGCACGCGCATACTGATAGAAGGACCAGAGCGCGTCGATCATCAGGCGAAACCAGCCCCTTTCGAAATCGGGCCTGATCACGTCCCGCCAGCCCAGTTGGACAAACCGCGCTTCAACCGTTCCTTCCGGCCAGTCCATCCGACCGGCCCACGTCGCATCGCCACGTTCGTTATGCGATCCGACGTCGACAGGCGAAATCGTCCCTTCGACTTGTCTTATTTTCAGAAAGTTTTGAAATTCCGACTTTATGAGCGCAAAGCTCTGGCTCACCGGTCGCAAATCATATCCAGGACAATAGACAACGAGCCGTTTCAACAGATGTTCCGTAGTGATCCGATTTCTCCGGATGTGGACGCGTTTTGGTCATGCATACTTCTTTTGTGGCCGAATTTCGCGGCGCAGAAAACAGGAGACCAAAATTTTTTTCTTCTTTCGTGAAATTCAACGCCACTTCCGATATAGGGGGCCCGGGAAAAGAACGGACGGCGCAAGAAGCCTCAAGCAAGCACGACACGGAACCGGAAAATGAGCGAATTCAAGTCGGAGTTTTTAAAGACCCTGTCGGAACGCGGGTTCATCCATCAGATTTCCGATCCGAAAGGTCTGGACGAACTCTGCGCAAAGGAGACGGTCACCGCCTATATCGGCTTCGACTGTACGGCTCCGAGCCTTCATGCCGGTTCGCTCGTGCCGATCATGATGCTTTACTGGTTCCAGCAGACCGGTCACCGGCCGATTGCCCTCATGGGCTCCGGCACCACCCGCGTGGGCGACCCTTCCGGCAAGGACGAAAGCCGCAAGCTTTTGACCGAAGACGACATCGAGGCGAACAAGGCCGGCATCCGCAAGGTGTTCGAGAAGCTTCTCACGTTCGGCGACGGTCCGACCGATGCCTTGATGATGGACAACGCCGACTGGCTCTTGAAGCTCAACTACGTTGAGTTTCTACGCGACATCGGCCGGCATTTCTCGGTCAACCAGATGATCCAGCGCGACAGCGTACGCCTGCGCCTTGAGCGCGAGCAGCATCTGTCCTTCCTGGAATTCAACTACATGCTCCTGCAGGGTTACGACTATCTGGAGATCCACCGGCGCACCGGCTGCCGCCTGCAGATGGGCGGCTCCGATCAGTGGGGCAATATCCTCTCCGGTGTCGACATCACCCGCCGCCTGGAAAGTGTGGAAGTCTTCGCCTTGACCTCGCCGCTGCTGACCACCGCATCCGGCGCCAAGATGGGCAAGACCGCCGCCGGCGCCGTCTGGCTCAATGACGAGCAGCTTTCCTCCTATGACTACTGGCAGTATTGGCGAAACACCGAAGATGCCGATGTGGAACGGTTCCTGAAGCTCTTCACAGTGCTTCCGATGGACGAAATCGCGCGGCTCGCGGCCCTTCAGGGATCGGAGATCAACGAGGCGAAGAAGATCCTGGCGACGGAAGCGACCGCCCTCATTCACGGACGGGAAAAGGCGGAGGCCGCCGCGGAGACCGCCCGCAAGGCTTTCGAGGAAGGCGAAATGGCCCAGGGTCTGCCGACCGTCGAAATCCCGAAGGCCGATCTCGAAGCGGGGTTGGGCATTCTCAATGCCTTTGTGACCGCCGGACTGTGCGCCTCCAACGGCGACGTCCGACGCAATATCAAGGGCGGCGCAGTGAGGATCAACGACAAGGCCGAACAGAACGACAAGCGCCAACTCGGTTTAACCGATGTGACAGCGGATGGCGTGATCAAGCTATCGCTCGGCAAGAAGAAACACGTCCTTCTACAGCCCGTATGAGCTGACGGAAAAACGGCCGCGGAAACAAGAGAGGGCCGGACAATGTCCGGCCGTTTTCATTACTGGAACATCTTGCGGAAAATACCGGGCGCGATCGCCGAAATCGGATTGACCGACAGCTTAGGATCGGAAAGTTCGCCGGTGATCCGATAGGTCACGCCGATAAGGCCTTCCCCCGATCCCCCGCCCAAGGCAAACCCGAGAATCGGGATCTTGGAAAAGATATTGTTGAGCGCAAATATCGGAACAAACGTCCCGGTCAGGTCGAGGGCCTGGGATGCCAGATTGACGGTTCCCGACACGGTCCCCCCGAAAACCGCTCCTTTCAGCCCGCCCTTGTGGATCGTCAGAATGTCGCCGGCGCGGGTAAACAGGATATCGAGGGTCTGGAATGACGATTCGCCATTCCGGGCGGAAGCCGGCAACCTGAAGCCTCCATCGTTCCTCAGCTGCGATCGAAACACGCTGGGATCGGAACTCAGGCGCTTCAGCGCCGGATCCTGGGTGATGGAAAGTTCCCGAACCCTGAAACTGCCGTCCCAGGTTTTGGTATCGTACATGTTGACGCGCAACTTCCCCTGACCGCCGCGCATGCGTTCATAGAGGTCGAGGAATTTGAGCGTGGCGCCCGCGTCGCCGAATTCGCCATCCGCCACCTTGCCGGTTCCTGCCGGTTGAAGGGAAAACTTGAACGGCGATCGACCGTCCAGTGAGCCACTCACATCGGCCTTGGCAATCCCATTGGTGTCAGCCTCAATCAGCCCGACAAAATCGTTCAGGCGAACGCCATTGAAGCCCGTCACCCGGCTCAGGCTGGCCGTCACAGAAAGACCCTTGATCGGGCTTTTGCTCCCCTTGCCATCGGTTCCCGTCGATGGCTTTCGGATCTCACGGATCAGCCCCCTCGCATCAAAGGAATTGCCGATCATCGCGACCTTGTACCGGCCATTCTTTGTCCTTTGAACACTGACAGAGGCCTCGTCGCCCGCCCTCAACTGGAATGTCGCAAAGGAGGCCGTCTCCAGGTCGCCGGCCTTGGACAGCGTTATGGATCCATTGACATCGACACCATCCGAGCGAAGGGCAAAATCCTGCACGTGGTAGCCCTGATCGCCGGTCTTGACCAGGAATTCCGCCGTGGCGGGAACCCCGGCGGCCTTTGTCCAGCCGAGCGCATCCAGTCGGACGACCGTCTTCGTCAAGTCGACATTGAACGTCTGGCCGCCATTGGCATCGTCGACCACCAGTGTCATGGGCCCATCGAGCAAGGACGTCAGATCAACACCGTTCTTCTTGAGCTGTTTGGCGGTCACATTGAGCACCACCCCCTGACGGCCCTCCACACCGGAATCGCCCAGTGGGAACAAAAGGTCGATATCCGCCGGCAAACCATCCAGGACACCCTTACCGGTAATAGCGACCTGCCGCCGATCCGCACTCAGCTTGATCTCCGCATCCTTTATCGTGTGTCCACGGACAGGCTTGTTCAGGCTGAAGTTCGTAGACTCCGCTTTCGCGTTCCATTGGACCGCGGCCAGGTCAATGTCCTTGCGCACCGGGAATTCCGCATGGACCCAGGATTTTCCGTCGCCTGCAATCGCACCGGGTGTCAGTCCGGTTTTCGCCAGAACACGGAAAGGTTTGCTGTTAAAGATCCGGCCGATCTCGCGAACGCCGCCCTCCAGTTCCAGATCCAGAACGCCCAGCTTGTTGGTCTTTTCCCGCAGACGCTGGATCTGGAAGGTCATATCCGGGACGCCAACCTGAGCACCGCTGCCCGTGTAAATAAGGCCGCCTCGCGCATGGACGGTCATCACCTCATTTTCCACGTTCATGGTGCCTGAAAGGTTGTAAGCGTCCGGCACCTCGCCGACAGGCGAAATTCTCGCATTGCTGAATTTCAGGCTGACCTTGATGTCATCGCCGGACCAACCCGGCTCCGGATCGTTCGGATCGAAAGCCGCCGGACGAAGCGAAATATCCGCGCGAGCCTCGTCGATCATGCCCGATTTGATGTGTTCGATTACCCATTGGCGCGCAGGCGGTACGACCGTGATCGGCCAGAGATGCTTGGCAAGGCCGACGGGAACGTGTTCCCCGTCGATGGCCAGCGCCATATATGGGCCGTCGTTCCGGATTTCCACCGAACCGACCATAAAAGCTCTGGCCTTGCCTGCCGCGATCTGGATTTTGTCCAGAAACACTGTCTTGCTTGCGGGCTGGAAGCGCGCCGACAGGCTCATGTCGTTGACGCTGAACGGCGGTAAAGGCACATCGGACGAACCGAACCGGGCCAGATCTGTCGAGAGCTCGATCGTCCAGTCGCCGGATGGCTCGACCGGCGGCACGATTTCCCCGGTGAAGAAAATCTGGGTCTCGCCATTGATCGCATGCGAGCGGGTCACCTTGATTTTCGGATCATCGCCCTGCCAGATCAACGATAATGCCGCGTCGTCGAAATGGATCGGCGTCGGCCCTATGTGAATCACGCCTTCCGCGACCCGGCCGACGAAATTGGCATAACGGAACACGCCGTCCCCGGACAGGCCTGTTTCGAACTTCATTTGCAGGGGGATTCCGAGATCCATTCCCGCTCTGGGCACCTTGACCGGGTTGACCAGGTCGGCAAGGGAAATGCCGTCGACGACCATGGCAATCGAGCGATCTTTTCCGTCCAGCGGCGCCTTGCGCAGAAATTCGATCTTCCAGGGCTCGACCCGCCCCGCCACGTTCGCCCTGGCACGGATGGTTCGCTCCTGATCCCAGGTAATCTCCGCATCGATGCCTGAAAAATTGCGCGCTATGGCTCCCTGTACGAGAACGCTGCCATTCTGTACCGACACGTGCTCAAGCTTGCGGCGGGAGAAGGCATCCTCCACGACATCACTGACCCTGTTGACCGCCTCCATCAACAGATCCATCTTGGGCAGATTTGGCTCACCGCCTTCCCGGACCCCGATCGTGACCAGCGGCCGGTCGATTGTCAGCGATGAAAACTGGATCTTTCCACTCACGAGAGCGCCGAATTCGACAGGCGCTTCCACCAAAGGCAGCGAAACCTCGACCGGTACCTCGCCGGCCACTGTCAGCAACGCTTCCCGCACGATCACCCGGATACCGTCTCCACCGGAAACATCGATCAGGGTATCTGCGATGGTCAGCCGTGCCGGACCATTACTGGCCCTGTCGGACATGAAACCCGCAAGCAGGGGAACGTGAACCGGCCCGCTGCTCAGAAGGTAGGCAAGCCACCCCATACCAATGAGTGCCATCCCGCCAAGCAGGAGCCCGATCCGTCGGAGGAAGTTTGAACGACGTTTCGGTACTTTGCGGGGCTTGGGCTTTTTTTCCATATATTCCGAAATCTCAGGGGGCGGACCGTTTCCACGGCCGTCAGATGTTACTTGTCTTCAAGCAACCTGTCATTGAATGCGGGCTTCATCGTTGATCCGAACGATAGCCTTTCTATGATACCTACCAAACGCTGGAAAATGCGAATTCCAACGAAACATGCGCGCATAGCCGCAAAATGGCTTAAACAGCCAAGTGTGACATAAGGAAGGCATGATGAGTGAACTGACGATCGGCGAATCGGCACCTGATTTTGAACTGGACGGTGATGGGGGAGCGAAGATAACCCTGTCCGCGCTGCGCGGATCGCCTGTAGTGATTTATTTTTACCCCAAGGACGACACACCCGGGTGCACCAAGGAAGCCATTGCTTTTTCCGCACTCGATCAGGAATTCGCCAAACTCGGGGCCAGGATCATAGGCATTTCGCCCGACACGGTTGCCAAGCACGACAAGTTCAAGGCCAAGCACAACCTGACGGTCAGCCTTGCCGCCGACCCCGAAAAGACCGCCTGCGAAGCCTATGGCGTCTGGGTGGAGAAATCCATGTACGGCAAAAAATACATGGGCGTGGAACGGTCTACTTTTCTCGTGGACGCCGAGGGCAAACTCGCCCAGATCTGGCGAAAAGTGAAGGTAGCCGGACATGCAGAAGCCGTACTGGACGCCGTAAAGGCTCTCTGAAAGCGGGCCGAAGCATCTAAAGAACCGTCGACGAACCGAAATCCATGCAATCCGAAAATTGCTCCGGCCCTGCCCGTTCACTCGTTGCCGGTGCCCGCGCCATTGTCAGTACCGGAGACACCTCCGAGAAGGTCCGCCTTGCGCATGCGACGGCCCAGGCCTGGTTCCGGCGGGAATTGTCGCTCGGCAGTCCATTCCAGGACGGCGCAATGCCCGACCGGCCCGGCCGGCCCGACAAGCCTGTTTTGCTGGCCCCCCGTGACATGCCCAAGCGGGCGCTTGGCGGCGATGCCGGCCGTCTGGCGCTGCTCCACTCGCTTGCACACATAGAATTGAATGCCGTTGACCTCACATGGGACCTGATCGGACGATTCGCGAACACCCGCCTGCCCCGGTCCTATTATGACGACTGGGTCAGGGTCGGCCTGGAAGAAGCAAAGCATTTCTCCATGCTTGAGGATCGGCTAGCAAAAATGGGTGCGCGCTACGGTGATCTACCCGCTCATGACGGTCTGTGGCAGGCCGCCCAGGAAACCGGTCATGACCTCGCGGCCCGGCTTGCGATCATACCGCTGGTTCTGGAGGCCCGCGGCCTCGATATTACACCGCCGATGATCGAAAAAGCCGAATCACTGGGCGACGAGGAGACTGCCAGGGCGCTGACCGTGATCTACCGGGACGAAAAAAACCATGTCGCCTTCGGCGCCAAGTGGTTTCGATTCTTGTGCGACAGAATCGGCATCCGCCCGGAACCGGCCTTTCATGCTTACGTCCGTCGCCATTTCAAGGGCGCGTTGAAGCCGCCCTTCAATGATCGCGCCCGCTCGGAAGCCGGACTAACTCCCGGTTTTTACAAGCCTCTTGCTCGGATTATCGGATGAATACCACATCCGAAAGACGATTTATTAACCTTACCAATTTCTAATCGTGGTCACTGATCAAGCGAGCTGTAACGAGTGATATCAGCGGCCATGCAAAAGCACCGGGAATTCCGCAGCCAAGGATTTGGCACCGCCTCCACCCCCCACATCACATTTACGCGTGGGACGAAGTCGACGACGCTGTTTGTCCGGCCGGCGATACTGATGGCCGTAGCCGCCGTCTGTACTGTTCTGTCCCTCGGCTATTTCGGCGCAACGGCATACTGGTTCATGCGGGACGACATGGCCGCGTCGGCACAAGCCGAACGCCGGCAGATGGAAACGCTCTACCAGGACCGCATTGACCGTCTGAAATCAGAGATCGAACGGCTGAGCAGTCGCCAGATGGTGGAGCGCGAAAGCGTGGAACAACAGGTAACCACCCTTCTCCGCCGGCAGCAGCTGTTGAGCAAACGCCATGAGGTCGTGACCGAGCTGATGGCGCGCGCGGAAGAAAGCGGCATCCGGATTGCGACACAGAACCCTGTACCGGCCGAGAAACCTGTGCGGACAGAAGGCACGCTTGCGAATATCGATGACGACACCTCCGCAATGGGCGGCGAGCCGCAGCCGGTCAAGGATCCGGTCAAGACCCTCGGACTGAGAGGCGAACCGGACACCGAAACCGGCAAGCTGGACCTGAAGCCCGGCATCGACCCGGAGGAACAGGCGGCACTCGAAGCCGTCGGAAATAACCTCGCCGTCATGGACCGGGAAAGTGACGCCGTACTGGATGCACTTGCTGTCGCGACCGAAAAGCAGATCGACAAGATTGTTGCAGCGACAAAGCCCTTGGGCGTCACTCTTATCAAGAGGAAAAGCGGCCAATCCCATAACGCTGTCGGCGGCCCTTTCGTCCCGATTACGGGCGGCACTTTTCTTGACCGTGTCACCCGCACCGAACGTGTTCTGAAGGCCCTGCACAACGTCAAGAACCGGGCCCGTCTTCTTCCGCTCCACCGCCCGACCCGCAGCGCATCCATTTCCAGTCAATTCGGCCCGAGGACGGATCCGTTTTTGAAGCGCCTCGCCATGCACACCGGTATGGATTTCAAGGCACCGTATGGTGCGCGGGTTTTCGCTGCGGCCTCCGGCACCGTCGAACATGCAGGCTGGAGCGGCGGTTACGGCAGAATGGTCGAGATCCGCCATGCCAACGGTTTCGTGACCCGTTACGGCCACCTGAGCAAGGTTCGGGTTTCCGAAGGCGACCACATCGTTGCAGGTGACCTCATCGGCAATGTCGGGTCGACCGGACGTTCCACCGGTCCGCACCTGCATTATGAAGTGCGCCAGAGCGACGAGGCCATCGACCCGGCTCCTTTTGTCACCGCCGGCGACCGTCTTGCCGCCCTGCTGAAGCATTAGAACATCGGGCGATAACCCTCCCTACCGGTAAACAAAAAAGGCGCCGCAATTTGTGGCGCCTTTTCTCATTTGTCCGGACGAAGGCCTTACTCCACGTCCTCGACTTCGACCTCGTCTCCGCCAAAGACACGCTGGGCAAGGGCCGCTTCCATAAAGGGATCGAGTGCCCCGTCGAGCACATCCTGTGGCGACGTGCTTTCGACGCCGGTCCTTAGATCCTTCACCAGCTGATAGGGCTGCAGAACATAGGAACGGATCTGATGCCCCCAACCGATATCTGTCTTGTTGGCCTGCTCGGCATTGGCGGCCTCCTCGCGCTTCTTCAGCTCCGCCTCGTAAAGGCGGGCTTTCAGCATCGACCATGCAGTCGCGCGGTTCTTGTGCTGTGAGCGCTCGCTCTGGCACTGTACCACGATGCCGGTCGGCTGGTGCGTAATACGCACCGCGGAATCGGTCGTGTTGACGTGCTGTCCGCCCGCGCCCGAAGCCCGGTAGGTATCGATACGGCAATCGCTTTCTTTGACTTCGATTTCAATCGAATCGTCGATGACCGGATAGACCCAGGCACTTGAGAAGCTGGTGTGACGGCGCGCCTGGCTGTCATAGGGCGAAATCCGCACTAGGCGATGCACGCCCGATTCGGTTTTGAGCCAGCCATAGGCGTTTTCGCCCTTGATCAGCAGGGTCGCCGACTTGATACCGGCCTCTTCGCCGTCGTGATATTCCAGCACTTCGACCTTGTAGCCGCGCCGTTCCGCCCATCGGCGGTACATGCGCAGCATCATGGATGCCCAGTCCTGGCTCTCCGTGCCGCCGGCACCGGAGTTAATCTCCAGATAGGCGTCATTGGCATCGGCTTCGCCGGACAGGAGCGACTGCAGCTGCAGCTTGTTGACCTTGTCCTTGAGCCCTTTGAGCGCATCTTCGGCCTCGGAGATGACACTGCTGTCATCCTCCATCTCGCCGAGCTCGATCAGTTCGACGTTGTCGGCAAGATCCTGTTCGAGCTCCCTGACGCCGGTAATGCCGTCGTCGAGCTGCTGACGCTCGCGCATCATTTTCTGGGCGCGAGAAGGATCGTTCCAGAGCTCCGGATCTTCCGAAGCCGCATTCAGTTCATCCAGTCGGACCAGGGCCTGATCCCAGTCAAAGATGCCTCCTCAGCAGGCTTATGGCCTGCTTGATGTCATCAACGACGGCTTCCGTCTCGGCGCGCATCGAATACCTCTTGTTGCTTGTGGGAAACCTGATTCCGAAACGGAACACAGGCAATGAATTGGGCCGGGACATTAGCCCTGGCCTCGTCCAGTGTAAACACCTCGAAAATCAGGTGGGAATAGTGGCCGTCTAATACAACCCGCCGGTGCCCGACAGGACCGCCTGCCCCGCTTCGGGGGACACGTCTCGCGGCACGCCCATCTCATCCTGGAACCCGATGACCGAATAGCTGTCAGGCGGCGCCATGCCCGGCTTGAAAGCCTCCAGGATCGTGCCCGGTGTGCCCGCCTGGGCACGCAGACCGGTCCGTCGGTTGATCGGAATGAGCTGCAAGCCCTTCGGTACCCGGAATTCCACCGGCGGCTTGTCGGCCAGCGCCTGCTTCATGAAGTCGGTGAAGATCGGGGCCGCCACATGGCCGCCGGTTGCACCCCGCCCCATGGGTTTCGGCGAATCGTAGCCGACGAACACACCGACCACCAGATCCGGCGTGAAGCCCATGAACCAGGCGTCCTTCTCGTCGTTCGTGGTACCGGTCTTGCCGGCAACGGGACGTCCGACGGCCCGCACACCGGTCGCCGTGCCCCGCTGGACGACGCCCTCCATCATGGAGGTTATCTGGTAGGCAGTCATCGGATCGAGAACCTGCTCGCGATTGTCGATCAGTTCCGGCTCGCCCTGGCCTTCCCAGACTTCCTGGCTGCACCCGTCGCAGATGCGGCTGTCATGCTTGAAAATGGTCCGGCCGTAACGGTCCTGGATCCGGTCGATGAGCGTGGGACGAACTTTCCTGCCGCCATTCGCGATCGTGGCATAGGCGGTCGCCATGCGCATGACCGTGGTCTCCCCGGCGCCAAGCGCCATGGAAAGAACCGGCAGCATGTTGTCGTAGATACCGAACCGCTTCGAGTATTCCGCGACGAGCGGCATACCCATGTCCTGCGCAAGACGTACCGTCATGACGTTCCGGGACAGTTCGATCCCCGTGCGCAGGGTCGACGGACCGTAAAACTTGCCGCCGTAGTTCTGCGGCCGCCAGGTACCGAGGCCCGGACCCTGGCTGATTTCAAGCGGCGCATCCATCACCACCGATGACGGGGTGTAACCATTGTCGAGCGCTGCCGCATAGATGAACGGCTTGAACGCCGATCCGGGCTGGCGGTAAGCCTGTGTCGCGCGGTTGAACTCGCTCTGAGCGAAGCTGAAGCCACCGACCAGAGCCAGAACACGTCCGGTATAGGGATCCATCGCGACGAGCGCGCCGGACACTTTCGGAACCTGGCGCAACTCGTAGGATCCGGGAGCCACCGGGCTTTGTTCCACGTAGACCACATCGCCCGGCGACAGCACATCCGACACTGCTTTCGGTGCCTGGCCGCGCACGCGGGCCCATTTCATGGTCTCCAGGAACAGCGGACCGGTCGTGCGTTCGTCAGAAAGCTGTCCGCTCGGCAGCTTGTTCGGCTGGATACCGACCTCCGCCTGGCTGTCTCCGGTTTTCAGCACCACGGCGAGAGACCATTCGGGAATGTCGTCCAAGCCGTTGATCTTGGAGAGTTCGCTTCCCCAGTCGCCATTGATCGAAATCTTGTCGACCGGGCCGCTCCAGCTGCCACGCTCGTGGTCGAACTTGATCAGTCCGTTCATGAGCGCCTTGCGCGCCATCGCCTGAAGTTTCGGGTCGAGGGACGAGCGAATGGACAATCCGCCTTCGTAAAGACGCTTCTCGCCGAAGATATCCGCCACTTCACGGCGCACTTCTTCGGTGAAATATTCGGCTGCGAACAGACGCGTTCCGGTTTCTCGCGGCGTGACCTTTAGGGGATCGGCCTTGGCCTCTTCCGCCTGCTCGGAGGTGATGTAGCCGTTGTCGACCATCCGGTCGATCACCCAGTTCCGGCGCTCGATCGCGGCCGCCTTGTGGCGGAAGGGGTGGTAATTGTTCGGACCCTTCGGCAGCGCCGCCAGATAGGCCATTTCCGCAATCGAAAGTTCATGCACGGACTTGTCGAAATAGACCAGCGATGCCGCCGCCACACCATAGGCTCCGAGGCCGAAGTAGATCTCGTTGAGATAGAGCTCCAGGATCTGGTCCTTGGTATAGGCCTGCTCGATCCGCAGTGACAGGATGGCTTCCTTGATCTTGCGGTCAACGGAGAACTCGTTCGTCAGCAGGAAGTTCTTCGCAACCTGCTGGGTAATGGTCGACGCCCCCTGAGGCCGGCGCCCCGTGCCGATATTTTTCAGGTAGAACACCACCGCTCGCGCGATCCCCTCCGGATCCACACCGATGTGGTGATAGAAATTCTTGTCTTCCGCCGAAATAAAGGCGTCCTTGACGAGGTCCGGTACGGCCTGAATCGGCAGGAACAACCGGCGCTGATGCGCATATTCGGCCATCAGCTGGCCGTCGGAAGCGTGCACACGCGTCATCACCGGCGGTTCGTAGTTCTTCAGCGCCGTGTAGTCCGGCAAGTCCGCGCTCAGAGTTTCCAGATACATCCACACGCCGGCAGCCACCAGCAGGCCGAGGGCCGCACCGATGCCGAACAGATAGCCAAAAAACTTCACCAGAAACTTCATGCCAGGAGGCTCGTCTTTCTTTCCCGACCGGTGTGAGGCCTTATTCATCCAGGTGAATAAGGACCCGCCCCGAAAATACTACCGCCCGTCCCTTAACACAGGACTAGCGCATGCAACATGATGCCATTGACAGGCGTACGTTTGATTGCACTTCCTTTACCACCAATATGGCGATGCTGAGGCAGCACACGACCTGTTCCGTTCGCCGCCCGATCACGTTTCATATTACTGCGACACCTTTTCGTCCTCCCGGCTGCGATCCTGAGCCAGCCGGGGACGGAAAAAAGTATCGACAGCCTCAACCATGGCATCGGCCATGCGTTCGCGCCATTCATCGGAAACCAGGAGCTTTTCATCGTGGCTGTTCGACAGATAGCCGAGTTCCACCAGGACGGACGGCACGTCATTCGCCTTCAACACCCGAAAACCCGCCGAACGGTGCGGATTGTGGATCAGCCGGACCGCGCTCTTGAGTTCACTCACGAGAGAACGGGCGAAGAAGACGGAAAAGTTCCGGGTTTCCCGCCGGGCAAGATCGATCAGGATATCCGCCACATCGGCAGGCTCGTCGTCGAGCTGCACGCCGGCGATGACGTCGGACATGTTTTCGCTTTCGGCGATTTCCTGTGCCAATTGGTCCGATGCCCGGTCCGACAATGTATAGACCGTCGCGCCGCGTGCGAGGGTGCGTCCTCGTACGACGGAATCGGCATGGACGGAGATGAACAGATCCGCCTGCTGCTTGTGACCTATTTCCACCCGGTTTCCCAAGGGAATGAACGTGTCATCGTCACGCGTCATTTGAACCGTGTACCGGCCGGTTTCCTCCAGCTTGCGCCTCAGGATCCTTGAGAACTCGAGCACGACGGCCTTTTCCAGCGTGCCGGCAACACCTATTGCACCGGTATCGATGCCGCCGTGTCCGGGATCGAGCATAATCAGAGGCTTGTCCCGACGATCCGTCTTCGCCAGCCTGTCACCTTTCCCGTTCTCTTCCGGTTTCGCCTTGACCGCGGGCTTCTCGCTGGAGGACTGAGCGAACTTCAAGAAGCCATCGCGCGACGTTCTGACGATGTCGATCACCATTCGGGCGGGTTGATCATCCACCGCCGGCAGAACGAAGGTCTTGTCGATCGCGACCGGCTCGGACACATCCAGCACGATGCGGGATTTTCCTTTCGCAAACAGGCCATAGCGCCAGGCCTTGATCAGACCGCGCCCGTCCCTGCCGGTATCCGCCGGAAGATCAAACGTAACTTCCGGCAAATCGATGATAAGCCGGTAGGGATCGGCCAATCCTGATATGACCGGCGACAACTGCTGATCGAGATCCAGAACGAATCGGGTGCGATCATCGTCTCCGGCAATCCTGGCGCCGGTGACATGAACCAGCTTTTCCTGTTCTGGCTCGGCTAGAACCGTTGACGGAATCAGGGAGACGACCAGCATAATTACGGACACAACCGCCCAAAACCGCCGATGGACAGGCCGCCCGCCTTGCTCCGAACCGCGAATTTTCCAATATTCTCCGACGGAATTCATACGGATTCTTGCCATTTCCTGCGTCGAACCTGTTGCGCGGACTATTCGCCCGGCACGCCCCAAAGCACCCAAGCATACCGGGAAAAATGGTCATGCGCTTTACATTGCTTGCAAAGGCGCGTTGCGGATCGTAAAAGTACCTTACGGATTTCGGTCTGCCACCGATACCATCCTCGATGACGGATCATCTGGTCTATCCACATGTCATCGTGATTTCGGAGCGCAATTGGGTCACTTTTGAGGCCATAGGCCCAATTAGCACCAGCTCCCGGTCACACAGGAGGAGGCACGGACAGCAGACCCGGCATCGTCTCACCTTCCCAAGGCAAAATGTCAAGCCACCGGGAATGTGAACGGCCAATCCGCATGGCGGGATGCGGTTTCAGCGAACATGTTCCTGTGATTCGCGCCCCAGAGAATGACAAACGACTTTAACAACGGGCATGCGTTGCCCCGAAGGATCACGCGCGATGAACATGACGATCAACATGCCAGCAGGCCACGCTTCGGCGGCCGCTTGTATTGATCGCCCGACCGCGCCAAACGCATTGTCCGTATCTCAGCACATCATAAACAATACGGCAGTCCACCACGCTTCGGGCGTTGCGCCCTGTTACGGCGAACGACGCAGGGCTGCCGTGGAGACAAACATCAATGGCAAACAAGATGCTGATCGACGCGGCGCACCCGGAAGAGACCCGGGTCGTCGTCGTACGCGGCAATCGGGTTGAAGAATTCGACTTCGAAGCAGCTAACAGAAAACAATTACGCGGGAACATTTATCTAGCAAAAGTCACGAGAGTAGAGCCTTCCCTCCAGGCGGCATTCGTCGAATACGGTGGGAATAGGCACGGCTTCCTCGCTTTCAGCGAAATTCATCCCGACTACTATCAGATCCCGGTCGCCGACCGTCAGGCTCTTCTCGACGCCGAAAACCCGGCTGACGACAAGGACGACCTGGGTGACGAGGACGAAGCTCCCGCCCGCAAGCCCAGACGCGGCAGACGCTCGAAAGCCGCGGCCAGTCGGAAGGACGATACCGTTGCTTCTGAAGCTGTCGACACGGACGATTCCGAAGACACAGCAGAAGCAACAGCGAAAGATCCGAACGCAGAAGCCGACGCCGATGCGAACCCCGTCGAAGCCTCCGAAGGCGTAACGGATGAGGCCTCGGACGAAGACGAAGCAGAGGCAAAGGCATCCGACAACGACGAGGACGACGAAGGCGAAAGCGACGAACATGTCGAATCCGTCGGTGCCGAAGATGCCCTCGAAGAACTGCCCGTGCGCCGCCCGCCGCCGCGCCGCCAGTACAAGATCCAGGAAGTCATCAAACGTCGCCAGGTCATTCTGGTGCAGGTGGTCAAGGAAGAGCGCGGCAACAAGGGGGCTGCTCTGACGACCTATCTGTCTCTCGCCGGCCGTTACTCGGTGCTGATGCCGAACACCGGTCGCGGCGGCGGCATTTCCCGCAAGATCACCCAGCCGGCCGACCGCAAGCGTCTGAAGAAGATCGCATCCGAACTGGATGTGCCGGAAGGCATGGGCGTTATCCTGCGCACAGCAGGCGCCAGCCGCACAAAGGCCGAAATCAAACGCGATTTCGAGTACCTGATGCGTCTATGGGAAAACGTGCGTGAGCTGACGCTGAAATCCAGTGCGCCAAGCCTCGTTTACGAGGAAGGCAGCCTGATCAAGCGTTCGATCCGGGATCTCTACAACAAGGACATCAATGAAGTTCTTGTCGCCGGGGATGAAGGCTACCGTGAGGCCAAGGACTTCATGCGCATGCTCATGCCGAGCCATGCCAAGAACGTCCAGCCTTACCGCGATCCGTCGCCGATCTTCATCCGCAACGGCGTTGAACCGCAACTCGACGCGATGTTCTCGCCCCAGGTGACGCTGAAATCCGGCGGCTACATCGTTATCAACCAGACGGAAGCCCTCGTCTCCATCGATGTGAACTCGGGAAAATCCACCCGCGAGCACAATATCGAGGACACGGCCCTGCAGACCAACCTGGAGGCGGCCGAAGAGGTCACCCGCCAGTTGCGCCTGCGCGATCTTGCCGGCCTCGTCGTGATCGACTTCATCGACATGGAGGAGAACAAGAACAACCGGACCGTCGAACGGCGTTTGAAGGATTGCCTGAAAAACGACCGGGCGCGCATCCAGGTCGGGCGCATTTCCCATTTCGGCCTTCTGGAGATGTCGCGCCAGCGTATCCGGACAGGCGTCCTGGAAAGTTCCACAACCCCCTGCCCGCACTGCTCGGGAACGGGGATGATCCGATCGGTGGAATCGGTCGCCCTGCATGTCCTGCGTTCGCTGGAAGACAACCTCCTGAAGGGTGCGACCCATAATCTGGTCATCCGGACCACGACACCGGTCGCCCTCTACATCCTCAATCAGAAACGGGCGAACCTGTCCGATCTCGAAGCCCGTTTCGGCGTCTGGATCGAAGTTCAGGCCGACGACATGGTCAACGGCCAGCACTATGTGCTCGATCGTGCCGACCCGATCGACCGGGATCGCCAGCCGCAGATCGTTCCGATTGTCCAACCGGATACGATCATTCCGGAAGAGGAAGAAGAAGAAGACCTGAACGAAACGCCGGAACGCTCCGAGGACGACGGCGATCGGGATCGCCGCCGCAAGCGCCGGCGCAAACGCCGCAGGGGTGGTGCTGACAATTCTTCCGACGGTGCAGACGCCCGTACCCCCCGCGGGGACGATGGCGAAGACGGCGAAAACGGTGATGAGGAAACCGACCGGGCCGACGGCCAGGAAGGCGAGGACGGCACGTCCGATGACGAACCGCGCCGCAAGCGCCGCCGGGGACGTCGAGGTGGACGCCGGGGACGACGTAACGGCGAAAACGGGGACGAATCCCAGGAAGCCGAAGCGGCGACCGAGGACGGAACCGAAGCCCCCGAAAACGGCGAAGCCCAGGAACAGGCGAAACCGGATGACGAACTCTCTGAAGCAGAGTCCGAACCGGTAGAAGCTGTGGCCGATGTTGAAGCAGTTGCCGACGCGGACGCCAAGGATGAGGTTTCCGAAGCAGTCGAAGAGCCGGCGGTCGCACCGGCCGAAGAGGACAACGGTGAAACGCCGGTCCAAGCTCCGGCTCCGGCAGCTGAACAGGCCGAACCTGTGGTGACCAGCGAAACGGCAACCGCCGGAGACGACGATGCCGAAAAGAAGCCGAAACGCGGCGGATGGTGGCAGCGGCGGTCTTTCTTCTGACCGTCCCTGAAATCAGGAAAATAAACGACAAACAAGAAAAGCGGCCGTGTGGCCGCTTTTTTTGTCCGCGCTAAAAAGCGTTCGCGATCGCAGCTTTCGTCAGCCCAGCCAGTCCTTCAGGTGAACCAAGGCCAGTTCCATTTCCTCATACGCACCGGCGAAGGAAAAGCGCGTAAATTCGCCGCCGTGAACCGGATCGAAATCCAGCCCGGGCGTCGCAGCCACCCCCGCTTCATGAAGCATGGTCTTCGTGAACTCGAGCGAATTCGGCGAAAAGGCGCTTGTGTCGGCATAGATGTAGAAGGCGCCGTCAACCGGAAGCAGCTTATTAAAGCCTATCTCCGGCAGGCCTTTCAAAAGCAATTCGCGGTTTCTGGCATAGCCGGCCTTCACGGCCTCCAGCTCCTCGCGGCATTCAAGAGCCGCCGTGGCGGCAATCTGTGAAAGCTCGGGTGGCGAGATATAGAGACTCTGCGCCAGCCTTTCGACGGGGCGCAGCAGGATTTCGGGAAGGATCATCCAGCCGATCCGCCAACCCGTCATGCAGAAGTACTTTGAAAAGCTGTTGATGATGATGACCTGGTCGGAATAGGCCAGAGCGGTTTCCTGCCGCCCTTCGTAGACGAGACCGTGGTAGATCTCGTCCGAGATGAACCAGATCCCCTCTTCCCCGCAGTATCTGACCAGTTCCTCCAGCTTCTCCGGAGTCATCATGGTCCCGGTCGGGTTGGCAGGGCTTGCCACAAGGACGCCTTTGACGGGACCATCGGCCTGTGCTTTCGCGATCAGCTCGGGCGTCAGGCTCCAGCGGGTTTCCGGACCGACCTCAATCTCCACCGGAACCAGCCCGAGGGCACGGATGATCCCCCTGTAGGCCGGGTACCCCGGTGCAGTCAGGACGATCCGGTCTCCCGGATCGAAAGCGGCAAGAAAAGCGAGATTGAAACCGGCCGATGAGCCGGTGGTCACCAGGAACCGATCCTTGTCGACCTCCAGTCCATAGGTCTCAAGATAATACCGGGAGAGATTTTCGCGCAGCGGAATCACCCCCGCTGTCTCGGTATAGCCGATCAATTTCTCGTCGAGTGCCCGCTTGGCAGCGTTACGGGCTTTTTCGGGCGCGGGATCCCCGGGTTGCCCGACTTCCATGTGGACGATCTTTCTGCCTTGATCTTCCAACCGGGCTGCTTCGATCAACACTTCCATCGCCAAAAAAGGGGCAATATTACTTCGCTTCGATACCTGGCCAGGCAGAAAGGCCATTCACACCTCCATTGCATTGCACAAAAAACACATAGGTCTTTTAGCATCTGTCTTGCCGAAATGTATACGCGCGCTCCGACTTGACCTTGTATAATGGCCTCCCATACTCACATACGGATCCAGAAACCCGAATCCGCGAAGAAGGGAGAGCCTTTTGAACGGCCGACCGGAAATGCTTGTGCCATCAGCAGAACGCAGCGGGGAACCGATTTGCGTTTATGAAAACAGATGCTTCCACCGACGCGGACAAACGGTCGGTAGCAGGGTCATCAAGGCGACCATGGCCCTTGCGGTGGCGTTTCCCTTCCTCTCGGCCCCTGCCCAGGCACAAGGCAGAAAACTTCCGCTGGTGCGCGATGCGGAGACGGAAGAGCTCCTGCGGGACTACGCATTGCCGATCTTCAAGGTCGCCGGCATCGCAGGCTCGAAGCCGGACATCATTCTTGTGAATGACAAAAGCTATAACGCTTTCGTTCCCGATTCCGGACGCATGTTCATCAACGTCGGCGTCGTGATGGAATCGGAAACGCCGAATGAGGTCATCGGCGTCATCGCCCACGAATCCGGCCATATAGCCGGTCGCCATCTGGTACAGCTGCGCAGTGCGGCCGCGAATGCGGCCATCATGTCCGTGATCGGGATGCTCTTGGGCGCTGGCGCAATCGCAGCCGGCGCGAGTTCCGGACAAGGTGGGATTTCGCAGGGCGGCATGGCCGCCGCCGCCGGCGGTGCCGCGGTCGGGCAACGCTCTTTTCTCTCCTACCGGCGCGGTCAGGAAGCCGCAGCCGACAAGGCAGCCTTGCGATACCTCAATGCCACCGGACAAAGCGCGAAGGGAATGTTGACGACCTTCAGGCGCTTCGCCGACGAACAGATGTTCTCCGCCAAATTTGTCGATCCATACGCAGTCAGCCACCCTATGGCCAGGGATCGCTTTCGTTCGATGGAGTCGGCGGCCGAGCAGAGCCCTTATTTCAACAAGAAGGATCCGGCGTCCCTTCAGTTCAGGCATGATATGGTCAAAGCGAAACTGTTCGCCTTCACCAGCCACCCAAATGCGGTCGCGCGCGCTTACCCGCGCTCCGACACCAGCCTCCCCGCCCAATATGCCAGGGCCATCGCCGCCATGAAAACCCGGCGCCGGGATGCCGTCAGGGATGTCGATTCTCTGATCCGGCAACTTCCCAACAATCCGTATCTTTATGAGCTCAAGGGGCAGATTCTGCTGGAGGGCGGCGATCCCCGGGCGGCCGTTGCACCGTTCCGCAAGGCCGTTTCGCTCCGACCGAACGAAGGGCTGCTCCTGATCTGGCTCGGCTATGCCCTCGTCGGTTCCAACGACCCTTCGGCGCTCCCGGAGGCTGAACGCATTCTGCGCAAAGGGATCCAGCAAGACCCGAATTCGCGGATCGGCTTCAGCCAGCTCGCCATTGCTCAGGCCCGGCAGGGCAAACAGGCGGACGCCGACCTTTCAACCGCGAAAGGGCTGATGGTCGCCGGCGATTTCGAGGCCGCGAAACGATATGCCGCCCGTGCTCAAAAGAATTTGAAGCGCGGAACGCCTGCATGGCTTCAAGCTGATGATATTGTGTCCTACAAACCGCCGAACCTCGGGAAACGCTGATCCACTTCTGAACGGCCCGATGCAGAGCACCAAACGTCTAGACAGCCGTGGAGACAAACGGCTTTAGGAGAACAAGATGCCCATTCAATCACGCGCAGTCAGCGCCCCATCTGCCGCCATTCGGCTGACCGTGCTGGCCCTGAGTGCGCTGCTGGCACTGTCCGCTGTCCTGTTCGGCGTCCGCAATGCGGCAGCCGAAGACATGGACCGCGGCGAGATCGAAAAGATCGTCCGCGAATACCTGGTCCAGAATCCGGAAGTGATTGCCGAAGCCCTGACGGAACTCGACCGTCGTCAAAAGGCGGCCGAAGAAGCGGCAAGAAAAAGCGCTTTGAACGACTCCGCCGATATCCTGTTCAATTCCGCGCGACAGGTCGTCCTCGGCAATCCGAAGGGATCTGTCACCCTGGTCGAATTCTTCGACTACAATTGCGGGTACTGCAAGCGCGCCCACGCGGATATGGTACAGCTCCTGGACGAGGAGCCTGAACTGCGCATGGTGCTGAAGGAATTTCCCGTCCTTGGAGAAGGCTCGGTTGAAGCCGCCAAGGTCGCCGTCGCGGTCAACACGCTCGCTCCGGAAAAATACGCGGACTTCCATCAGGCATTGCTCATGACCCGGGGTCGGGCAAACAAGGACAGCGCCCTCAAGGCGGCAGCAGATATCGGACTGTCTGCGGAGGAGATCGCCAATGTCATGTCCACAGACGAAACCGACCGGACGATTGAGGAATCCTACACTCTTGCCAACCGCCTGGGACTGACCGGAACGCCATCCTATGTAATTGGAAATGAAGTCATTCCCGGCGCCGTCGGCTATGCTCAACTGAAAGCGAAAGTCGATGCCTTGAAGAGCTGTGGCGAAACGACCTGCTGATTGTTGTTTCTCGATAAGGTCAGGCCCAATCAGGGCTTTTCCTTATCCTGTTGACTCCTTATAAGGTGCATGGAATTGGTCCGGCTGAAATGATGCCGGACCATCTAGTTTTTGCGCTGATGTTCCAGACACGATGGCGCACTCAATGAAGGCAGCATCGGTTTGCGGAACGAGACACCGAAACGATGCGCCCCAAACGACCCGAACCAGGAAAGTCCTGAGAAATGTCACAAGACAAGAAGAAATCTGAAACGGACCTGATCCGCGACCTTGCACTCCTTCTCGATGAGACCAACCTGTCCGAGATCGAACTGGAAAAGGCCGATTTCCGAATTCGGGTCGCCCGCCAGTTGCACATCGATGCACCGGTGACCATGGCCGCGCCCGCGGTTGCTCCGGCTCCCGCCGCCGCGCCCGCAGCCGCATCGGTTGCCCCCGCCGCCGATGCCGGACCGCATCCGGGTACGATAACCTCTCCGATGGTCGGCACCGCCTATCTGGCGCCGGAACCGGGTGCCAAGAATTACGTCGAAGTCGGCGACAAGGTGTCCGAAGGCCAGACGATCTTGATCATCGAGGCCATGAAAACCATGAACCACATTCCGGCAACCAAGTCCGGGACCGTCAAGCAGGTCCTCGTGGAAGACGCCCAGCCGGTCGAATTCGGCGAACCTCTCATCATCGTCGAATAGGAGCGCATCCGCGATGTTCTCCAAGATCCTCATTGCCAATCGCGGCGAAATTGCCCTGCGTATCCTGCGTGCCTGCAAGGAACTCGGCATCTCTACCGTGGCCGTTCACTCCACAGCGGACGCAAACGCCATGCATGTGCGTCTTGCTGACGAAAGCGTGTGCATCGGCCCTCCGGCTGCCCGCGACAGCTATCTCAACATTCCGCAGCTTCTGGCCGCCTGTGAAATCACGGGCGCCGATGCGGTGCATCCGGGCTACGGCTTTCTGTCCGAGAACGCCCGCTTCGCGGAGATTCTCGAAGCGCACAACATCGTCTTCATCGGCCCGACCTCCGAACACATCCGGATCATGGGCGACAAGATCCAGGCCAAGCAAACCGCCAGGGATCTGGGTATCCCGGTGGTGCCCGGGTCGGACGGAGCCGTCACGCCTGCCGACGATGCGCATGCGATCGCACGCGAGATCGGTTATCCGGTTCTTGTGAAGGCTGCGGCCGGCGGCGGCGGCCGCGGCATGAAGGTTGCCGCCACCGAGGCCGATCTGGATTCGGCGCTTTCCACGGCAAGGGCGGAAGCCAAGGCCGCCTTCGGCGACGATGCGCTTTATATGGAAAAATACCTCGGCCAGCCGCGCCACATCGAGATCCAGGTGCTGGGTGACGGCCAGGGCAATGCCATCCATCTCGGCGAACGCGACTGCTCCTTGCAGCGCCGCCACCAGAAGGTTCTGGAAGAAGCGCCCTCTCCCTGCCTCAACACCGAACAGCGCAACAAGATCGGCGAAATCGTCGCCAATGCCATGCGCAAACTGAAGTACCGGGGCGTCGGCACGGTCGAGTTCCTCTATGAAAACGGCGAGTTCTACTTCATCGAAATGAACACCCGTTTGCAGGTGGAACATCCGGTTACGGAAATGATCACCGGCATCGATCTGGTCAACGAACAGATCCGAATTGCCGCGGGTGGCAGCCTCGACATGACCCAGGACGACATCAAGTTTGTGGGCCATGCCATCGAATGTCGTATCAACGCCGAAGACCCGCGCACCTTCGCGCCCTCTCCCGGCATGATCACCTATTACCATCCGCCGGGCGGCCTCGGCGTGCGCGTCGATTCCGGCGTCTATCAGGGCTACAAGATCCCGCCCTATTACGACAGCCTGATCGGCAAACTGATCGTCCATGGCCGCAACCGGGTGGAATGCATGATGCGCCTGCGCCGCTGCCTCGACGAATTCGTGGTTGACGAGGTGAAGTCCACCCTTCCGCTGTTCCGCGATTTGGTGGACAATCAGGACATCGCGAACGGTCAGTACGACATTCACTGGCTGGAGAAATATCTGGCCGGGAAAACCGACTGACCCTCCGGGACTTTGTCCTTGAAGGAAGTGCCTTGAATGGCGGGTCACAGCGACGACATCGTTATGGAAATCACGCCGCAGGTGCTGTTGAAAGCCTATGCCTGCGGCCTCTTTCCCATGGCCGAATCGGCGGAGGATGCCGGCCTGTTCTGGCTCGAGCCGGAACGCCGCGGCGTTCTTCCGCTCGACAGTTTTCACCTGCCGCGCAGGCTCCGGCGCACGATCCGCTCCGACATCTTCGAGATCCGCATCAGCACCGATTTCCAGGCCGTGATCGACGCCTGCGCAGCCCCGATGCCGGGCCGGCGAAAAACCTGGATCAACCGGGAGATCCGCCGTCTCTACGGCGAACTCTTCGACATGGGGTACTGCCATACGGTGGAGGCCTGGCAGGACGGAAAGCTGGTCGGAGGCCTCTATGGGGTCGCGCTCAACGGAGCCTTCTTCGGCGAAAGCATGTTCACCCGGTCGACCGATGCCTCCAAAGTGTGCCTGGCCCATCTGGTCGCACGGATGGTCGTCGGCGGTTACAGCCTGCTCGACACCCAGTTCGTGACCGATCACCTGAGCAAGTTCGGCGCGATCGAAGTCCCTCAGGCGGAATATAACCGCCTCTTGAACGAAGCCCTTCAGCTGGAGGGTGATTTCCTGACCTTCCCGACCAATGCAACCGGCGCGGACGTGCTGGATGTCCTGGAAAAGTGGCATCGGGAAGATCGCTAACCCGCCCCGCAAGTTTACGATCCGAAACATCTGACAAGGCGAGCATCCTGTTCAAAGGATGCACGCCTTGACATTTTAATTAATAACATTAATTTAACGTTATTAATTTTAATCTGCTTGCCAGGTTAATAGCCACAAGCAACCGCTCACTGCTTTCCCTAGCTCGAGAGGCAATCAATTGGCCCGCCCACGCAAGCAAGATGCAATTGACATTCCAGCCAAAGCCATTCGTACGGCAGTGGAACTCATGCGCCGAAAAGGCGGAACGAACTTCTCCCTCGCCGAGCTTGCCAAGGAAATCGGCTGCAGCGCGCCTGCGCTCTACAACCATTTCACCAGCAAGGACGACCTTCTGCTTCAGGTGCGCGAGACGGCCTATCGGGAGAGCCTTGCCCAAAAGAAGCAGCGTTATGGCAGGTCCGATGGCGACCCGCTGGCGCGCCTTCGAGACGGCGGGATCGCCTATCTCGACTTTGCCCGCGACAATCCCGCTCTTTACCGGCTCCTCTACTGCCCGCCCGCCGACTTGGTGCCGCCTGGAACGGAGGATGTCATCCCGTTGGACGCCTTGAGCGCACTCGCGAACGGCGTCAGCGCATGCCAGGCAAAAGGCTATGCCAAAGGGCTCGATGCGGAAGCTCTCGCTTTCACCTTGTGGTCGGCGGCTCATGGTTCGGCCTTGCTCGCCCTGGATCAAGCCGTACGAAACCAAAAGGACCCTTGGGAAAACGCCAGGCGGTCCATTCAGGTTCTCATCGATTTCATTCGAAATGTCTGAAAGGAAAGACCATGTCCTTCTTGAAAACGAGCGCTCTTGTCCTGGCTGCGGGCGGCGTATTGGCAGCCGGCTATTTGGGCTACCTGAATTATGAGACCCGTTCGAAAATACGCGCCTTCGAACAGCAGGTCATCGCGTCCGCCAGCGAGTCGAAACCTGGCAAGACCAATGGACAGACCCCTCTTCTGACCGGTTTACCCGAACCTGTCCGCGCCTATTTTCACTATGTGCTGCCGAACGGGATTCCGGAAGGCTTCAAGTGGGTGGAAGTGGAGCAGGAAGGCGACTTTCGCCGACCCCATACTGAGGATTTCAACCCGACCACGGCTCGGCAAGTTTTGGCGACCACTCTTCCAAATATCGCCTTTTCGGCAGACACTCCGGTCTTCGGAGCAGCATGGGCGACGGTCAACGACACCTACATCAACGGTCATATGGATATGCAGGCCAAGCTGCTTACGGCCATTCCGATCATGCGAGAGACCGGAAACGACACGCTAAACAGGATCTCCCTGCGCCGCTGGCTTTTGGAATCCTCACTCAATCCGGTGGCCCTTCTTCCCGGCGGGATCGTCGCCTGGGAGCCGATTGACGACTATCACGCCCGTGCATGGGCCAGGGCTGAAGGATACGAAACAAGCCTCGTCGCAACCTTCGATGACAGCGGCGCCCTGGTCAGTTTTCATGCGGAAGAAGACGGTGACCTCACCACGCCTTACCACGGCTCGGGCGAGCACGTAACAAGGGGCGACTACAGTCTGATCGACGGTGTCCGGGTTCCGATGACCTTTGAAATATCACGCATGGCACAAGGCAAGCGCTATCCCTTCTGGCGTGGCCGAATTACGAGCATCGCGTTCGGGAAATAGGTCGAACCCTCCCGCGGCCGTTCCACGAAACCTGTCTTCCATTTGGGAACATCCTGAAAAAGTCATTCCTGGAACGGCTTTTTCCTTGGCACTCCGGGACCGGCGTCGACACCGTCGTCGGGACCGGCGAGCGGATCCTGGCCCTCTTCCGCACCCGCCTGGATCGGCGGACCGGAATAATCGGCCGGCGGCGGTACGGTGGAGGCAAGCCTGCACCCCGTCAGCCAGACGTCATAGACGGGATGTTCCACCGCATTGAGCCCCGGGCTGTCGGCAAACATCCAGCCGGAAAAGATCCGCCGGACCTCGTTGTTCAGCGTGATTTCGTCCACCTGGACGAAGGCCGTCGTCAGCGGGCTTTCTGTCGCCGGCCTTGTGTGGCAAACCCTGGGCGTCACCTGCAAGGCGCCGAACTGCACCGTCTCGCCGATATAGACGTCGAAGGAAATGATGCGCCCGGTGATCTTGTCGAGGCCTGAAAAGACGGCAACCGGATTCTCGATCTTCTCTGCAAGCGCAGCCGACCCTGTCGAGGCGGCCATCACCAGGGAAAGTGCCACAAGGGCCAGATATCCGGAGAACTTCTTCATCTTCGTCCCTGATTGCCGCCTGATCCCAAATTGCCACGTCATGTCGCCGTCCGATTCCCATCGTAAGCGTTCAAACGACGAGCGCTCTAACATCGGAATAAGGCCCGGAAAAGACAAGCGTCCTTACCGGGCCTTTCCAAAGCAAATCGCGAAAGGTTGCCTGGATCAGCCGATTTCGGCCAGTCGCGTCAGAGCAACTTGAACCTTTTCCAATCGCTCCGCGAACTCCGCCATTTTCTCCCGTTCGCCGTCAACGACCTCTTCCGGCGCCTTTTCAACGAATTTCGGATTACCGAGCTTCTTTTCGATCCGCGATATCTCGCCACGGAGCTTGTCGGCTTCCTTGCCAAGGCGGCCACGCTCCGCGTCCAGATCGATAACACCGGCCAGCGGCAGGCAAACGGTCGCTTCCCCGACGATGATCTGCGCGGCCCCGGCGGGCGCCGTATCGGCAAGCGCAACGCTTTCCGCACGCGCAAGGCGCAGGATCGCGGCTTCGTGGGAGGCGATCCGGGCTTTCGTTTCCTCGCCCGCGCCGACGATCACCACAGGCACCTTTGCGCCTGCCGGAACGTTCATTTCCGCACGCACGGACCGGATCTCGGAGATCAGCCCGACCAGCCAGTTGATTTCACCGGCGGCCGCCTCGTCTTCCAGGGTAGCGCTCGGCCAGTTTGCCTGCATCAGCAGGCCCTCGGCCTTCACACCGGTCTCACCAAGGCGTTCCCACAGCTCCTCCGTCAGGAACGGCATGAACGGATGCAGCACCTTCAGGACCTCGTCCAGAGCCCAGGCGGCGGTTGCCCGCGTTTCCGCCTTTGCTGCCTCGTCCTCACCATTGAACACCGGCTTGGCCAGTTCCAGGAACCAGTCGCAATAGGTGTTCCAGACGAAACGGTAGACGGCGCCGGCCGCCTCATTGAAGCGATAGCCCACCAAAGCGTCGGTCACTTCGGAGATGCAGCAGCCGACTTCGGTCGCGATCCAGCGGTTGAGCGTCAGCCTGGCCGATGCCGGATCGAACCCCTCGATACGGGCACAGCCGTTCATTTCGGCAAAGCGTGCGGCGTTCCAGAGCTTGGTCGCGAAGTTGCGGTAACCGGCGACACGGCTGGTCGCCAGCTTGATATCCCGCCCCTGGGCTGCCATCGCCGCAAGCGTGAAGCGCAGCGCATCGGCGCCGAATTCCTCGATCAGCGCCAGCGGATCGATGACGTTGCCTTTGGACTTCGACATCTTCTGCCCTTTCTCGTCACGGACGAGGGCATGGATGTAGACGTCCTTGAAGGGCTCTTCCTTCATGAAATGCAGCGAGAACATCATCATCCGGGCAACCCAGAAGAAGATGATGTCGAAACCGGTGATCAGGACCGAGGTCGGGAAATACTTTTGAAGTTCCGGCGTCTGATCCGGCCAGCCGAGGGTGGAAAACGGCCAAAGCGCGGACGAGAACCAGGTGTCGAGAACGTCCTCGTCCCGGGTCAGTGTCACCGCCTTGCCGTAATGCGCCTCGGCCAGTTCCGCGGCTTCAGCCTCGTCATGGGCAACGAAAACCTCCCCGTCCGGGCCATACCAGGCCGGGATCTGATGGCCCCACCAGAGCTGGCGCGAAATACACCAGGGCTCGATGTTCTCCATCCAGTCGAAATAGGTCTTCTCCCAGTTCTTGGGCACGAACCGGGTGCGATCCTCGCGAACGCTGGCGATCGCGGGCTCGGCCAAGGTCTTGGCGTCCGCGAACCACTGGTCGGTCAGCATCGGCTCGATGACCACATGACTGCGGTCGCCGAAGGGCTGCATGATCTTCTTGTTCTCGACGAACGGAACGTCGTTGCCGTCCTCGTCCTTGACGGTCACCGCCAGTCCGTCGGCGTTGATCGCCGCGACGATCCGCTCGCGCGCCACGTAGCGGTCGAGACCGCGGTATTCGTCCGGCACCAGGTTGATGGCGTCGACTTCGGCCGCATCCGGCAAGGTACCGCTCTCGACGATGGCCTTGGCCTGGTTCGCACATTCTGCATAGGCCGGACCATCGGCGCGCATAGAGGCGGTCGTGTCCATCAGGCGATAGAGCGGAATGTTGTTGCGGCGGGCCACCTGATAGTCGTTGAAGTCGTGCGCGCCCGTGATTTTCACCGCGCCGGAGCCGAAATCGGGATCCGGATAGTCGTCGACAATGATCGGGATCTTCCGCCGGTGTTCCTTAGGCCCGACCGGGATCTCGCACAGCTTGCCGACGATCGGCTTGTAGCGCTCATCGGACGGGTGAACGGCAACCGCGCCGTCGCCAAGCATCGTTTCCGGCCGGGTCGTGGCGATGGAAATGTAGTCGCGCATTTCGCGCAGGGTCACGTTCCCGTCTTCGTCCTTCTCGACGTATTCATAGGTCTCGCCGTCGGCCAACGGATACTTGAAATGCCACATATGGCCGTCGACTTCCTTGTTCTCCACTTCGAGATCGGAAATCGCGGTTTCGAATTTCGGGTCCCAGTTGACCAGCCGCTTGCCGCGGTAAATCAGGCCGTCCCGGTAAAGCTGGACAAAAACCTTCAGAACCGCCTCCGACAGGCCCTCGTCCATGGTGAACCGTTCCCGGCTCCAGTCACAGGACGCACCGAGGCGCTTCAGCTGGTTGAAGATCATGCCGCCGGATTCTTCCTTCCAGGACCAGACCCGTTCGATGAACGCTTCCCGGCCCATTTTGCGGCGGCCGGGCTCCTGGCGCTCCATGAGCTGGCGCTCGACCACCATCTGGGTGGCTATGCCGGCATGATCCATGCCCGGCTGCCAGAGAACGTCCTTGCCGCGCATGCGCTCGAACCGGACCAGAATGTCTTGCAGCGTGTTGTTCAGTGCATGGCCCATATGCAGCGAGCCGGTCACATTGGGCGGCGGAATTACGATCGTGTAGGACGGGGCTCCATCCTTGGCTCCCGCACCGGCCTTGAAGGCTCCGGCCTTTTCCCAGGTTTCGTAGATCCGCGGCTCAACGCTTGCCGCATCATAGGTCTTGTCAAGCATATGGGGTACTCATATGGATCATTCGGGACTTTTTTTGGAACGGACCGTGTAAATCGGAACAGACCGGGCAAGTCAACAGGCCAAATCGGCCAAACGGCGGAATTAGAGCGGGAAGCGTAAATCCAACGAAAAACGCCGCCCTCCAAGGCGGCGCTTGCTTCGTCATCCGATCGCGCGTCAGCGCCGCCTGGTTACCCGCTGGATTTCCTTCTGCACCATTTCCTGCACCATTCCAGGCAGGTTCTGGTCGAGCCAGGCCTTCAGCATCGGGCGCAGCATTTCGCGCACCAGCTCCTCGATCGTCTGCGCATTTCCGCCAACGAACATGTGGGACAGGTTGTCGAATGCGGCATGAACCGCTTCGCCGGTCTGGTCGGAGGTCAGCGGACCGTCCTTTTCCACGTCCGGCAGATCGAAGTCGGGAATGGAAGCCGTCTTCATTTCGGCTTTTGAGGACTGAAGCGCGGCGGCGATACCTTCGATGTCCGGTTCGTCGTCATCGTCGCCATCGCCGTCGGGTTGCTCGACGAAAGCAATGTCATTGTCGACGAGCGAATCTGCCATCGGATCGACGACGGCAATATCGTTCTCGTCCACGGCAAGTTCTTCTGTCAGTTCCAGGACGTCGTCTTCTTCCGATTCTTCGACATCGGCTTCCGCTTCGGCCATTGCCGCAGCCATATCGTCCAAATCGTCTTCGGCGGTTATATCGGTCGCCTCGTCCCCGCCATCGTCCATGTCGAAAAGCTTGTCCAGGTCGTCCTGGGACATTTCAGACCCGTCGCCCATATCGTCAGCCGCCTCGATTTCTACGGGGTTGTCTTCCAGGTTCGATGCCTGCGGCGCGTCGTTGGAGTCGTTGCCGGGCTCTTCTTCATCCGAGATGATGCGGCGGATCGATGCGAGGATTTCCTCCATCGACGGCTCTGCAGCCTGACTCGCCTTTGCCATGAATACCCCCAGATACAAATCGGCAACCACCCGAATCGCCCAGAGAATATCTGAACGATTCATTAACCGAAATTATAGAAGGCTAATAGGCTCAGCGAAAAGGAACAGTCCGTAAACTGACCGCCTTATCCCCTTTTTTGGTTCATTCCATGCGCAATTCTGCCACGTACGGCGGCTGAATTGGAGCCTTTCCACCGGCGTTGGTTAGGAAATGCTTGCAGGCAATGCCTAAAATCGGCCGCCCGGTCAGGAACCGGCGCGGCCTTGTTCTGGCTTAGCGGCCGTCCGGCGTCCGCAGACCGAACCATTTGTCGCGAACAGCCTTGTAGTGCTCCTGCGGCCGATACTGGGCGACATTCAGTCCCAGAGTGACAGCGTCGAGCTTTCCGACCGCCGAAACCAGCTGATAGCCGCCGACAATCCGGTTGCGCTGCGCGGTCACCAGTCCCACACGCTGGTTGACCAGCTCCCGCTGGGCGTCCAGAACGTCCAGGGTCGTCCTCTGTCCGACGCGCTGCTCCTCGATCACGCCCTCCAGCGCAAGTTGCTGGGCTTCGACCGCCGCCTTGGCGGCCTTGATCGATGCACTGGCCGCCTGATAGTTGCCCCAGGCGGAAATCACATTGGCCCGGATCTGGTCGCGCACGACGTCCAGCTGCAAGCGGGCCTGTCCCAGTTCTTCCTTCGCCTGGCGGACCCGCGAAGAAACGCCGCCCCCCTGATAGAGCGGGATACTCACCGATCCAAAAATCGCGGCGGAATTGGACTGGGACACCGAAGTCGACGGCCGCCAGTTCCTCGCGACACTGCCGTTCAGGGATACGGTCGGCAGGAGTTCGCCCTCGATCGCCTTTGTGTTGAATATGGCTGCGTCGACCAGATGCTGCGACTGCCGGATCAGAGGCTGGGACGTTTCGCTGGCCTGCAGCGCGGCCTCGATCGAACCGGGGACCAGAGCATTGATGGTGGTGTTGGCCGAAAGATTCTTGGCTTCGATCCCGACAACCTGCCGGTAGACCGCCCGGCTTGTGTTCAAGTTCGCCATGGCCGTGTTCAGGTTCGCCTGGGCTTCCGCCTGGCGCGCCACGGCCTGGGACACATCGGTCCGGGTTCCTTCCCCGACGTCGAAGCGGTCCTTCGCGGCGCGAACCTGCTCGTTCAGAAACTGCAGGTCACTGCGCTGCAGCGATACCAGCGCCGTGTCGCGGATGACATCGACATAAGCCTGTGCGGCAGAAAGCAGAACGTCCTGTTCCGTCGAACTCAGGCTTTCGCGTTGCGCCCTGACGATCGCTTCCGCCTGACGGGTGGAATTGACGGTCCGGAATCCCCGGAACAGAGCCTGGCTAACGGAAAGCGAAATGCTCGCGTTGTTGCGATAAGATTCGACACCAACCGCACTTGCGCGGGTCCATCCGGCGTCAGCCGACAGGGTTGCAGTCGGCCGCCAGCCGGATAGTGCCTGAGGCACGTTCTCATCAACACCGCGCAATTGAGCGCGCGCTGCATTAAGGGTCGGATTGTTGGAATAGGCAAAGGCCAGAGCCTCTTCGATCGTTTCGGCCATCGCGGCCGAAACCCCCATGCCAGACAACATTGTCCCCGAGACCAATGCCACCGCGAGACCAAACGCTGCGGACTTTTTGATTGAACGCAATACCACCTGTTGCTCCCTGCGCGGATACGACACCCTGTTCAGGCTGAGGACTCATATTCGGAGCGACTTCCGGCAAGCGGATCATACGATGGTGTGCACTACCGCGTTAGAACCGTGAAACGGCAATCCCGACGCATTTCGACACGCGATCGACCTGATCGATCCATCATGCCGCACACCGAACGCACAAAATGCCTCGCGTATCCCAATCTCCAGACAACGGCTTGCGTTATCGGAACTCGGACGACGCCAGGAATTTGCCTACCGGCACCGGACGGCCTCAGAATATGAGTCCTCAGCCTGTTCTTTTGGTAAACTGCCCGGTGCAAGTTCGCAACTGCGTGAACAGGCCAAAGGCTTCTCAAAGGCGACTGGCAGGCGATTAAAATCACCACTGAGGCCAATGGGCAACAGATGCGGGACTTACAATCCACCCTTCCCGCAAGCACTTAGCCACGGCTCCTCGGGCCGGACCGGACGCATTCCCGGCCGAAGCGCTCCAAAGAGACGTTGCGACAACCTCAGAAGACGAATTCAGGAGTCTTTTCGAAGCCGGGCAGGACGGCGGCCGACGCATTGAAGGCGAACCGACTGCTGATTGCATCGCCGGAGGAACGATAGAGCCGTGCGGCCGCAGCCCCGCCCCTGCCTTCGATCACGACCAGGCGACCGCCGGTTTTCAATTGATTCAGCAGGCCTTCGGGCAGCTGATCGACGGCCCCGTCCACCACGATCACGTCGTAAGGCCCTTCGGAGGCGTAGCCCGCGGCAAGAACGCCTTCCACGACAGCCGCGTTTTCGATACCGAGTTCCACGAGGGTTTCGCCCGCGGCACTTGCCAGATCGCTATCTTCCTCGACGGCCACCACCGATGCCGCCAGTTTGGACAGGACGGCCGCGCTGTAGCCGGACCCGGTTCCGATCACCAGAACCACATCATCGGGCCGGACTTCGGCCAGCTGGACCAGCTTGCCGAACACATGCGGTTTCATCAGGTAACGGCCGGATCCTTCCGAAACCATCGGCAGGTCTTCGTCGATATAGGCAATCGCACGCTTGGAAGCCGGCAGGAAGCGTTCCCGAGGCACTTCCTCCATTGCATCCAGAATGCGATGATCCGTGACATCGTTGGTACGCAGCTGGTTGTCGACCATACGCCTGCGGGACTGTTCAAAGTCAGTCATATCGACCCTCATCTAGATTGCCGGCCTCTCTCCTTTGGTTCATTAACGATCCGGAACCGGGCTGACAAGCATCTGTTGGCATCAATGCACGGCAAGAGGCGCGCCACATGCTCCCGTGCGGTGACTAAAATCCGGACTGTGCGGCCCGACAGCCCGCATGCCTCCGTTCAGGAACGACAATGCAACTGTGCCGACCCTTCAGCATTTTGGATAAACCCCGAACACCGGCTTGACACGAGGCGCCAAGTGATTGATACAGCGCGTCTCACGGCCTCTTGGCGGAGTGGTGACGCAGCGGATTGCAAATCCGTGTACGCCGGTTCGATTCCGGCAGAGGCCTCCAATTCCCTTTTTCGAAAAATTCGTTTTCAGAATCTCCGGTTACACCGCCTCATAGCCTGTTGCTTCCGGCTACTTTTCCCCGAATCTGAAACGGCCGACACCCGGCGTTCGGAGAAGATTGCTCCGCATCCAGACAAATCCATGCCGCCGGTGCACCTGTACTTCGTCCCGACAAATCGTCTAGATAGCGCAACGCCTTAACACGGACCTGAAGAGACGGACAGATGCAACACGGCGGCGATCTGGCGCTTGCAATCGACCGCTACGGCGGAACCGAAGACGACTGGCTCGACCTTTCGACCGGTATCAATCCGCATGCCTATCCGGTAGCGGAGACCATTGCCGCCGACGTCTGGCAACGGCTACCGGGGCAAAATGCGCTCGACCGGCTGCTCGGCGCTGCCCGCAAGGCCTATGCCTGCCCGGAGCATATCGGACTGGTCGCGGCACCTGGCACCCAGGCACTGATTGCCCTGATGCCGGACCTTTTTCCCGAAGGCGATGCCGCCATTGTCGCCCCGACCTATTCCAGCCATGCGGCCGCCTGGGCCCGCTCCGGACGAAAGCCGCTCGAGGTCGGCTATGTGGAAGCGATCTCGGACACCACGCGCTATGCCGTCGTCGTCAATCCGAACAATCCGGACGGCCGGCTGACCTCAAGGGCGAGCCTACAGGCTGCCGCAGGCACCCTTGCCGCACGCGACGGATTTCTTATCATCGACGAGGCCTTCGCCGACGTTGTTCCCGGCGCCAGCATTCTGCCGTCGATCGGGGACGAGAACATCCTGGTCCTGCGATCCTTCGGAAAATTCTTCGGACTGGCAGGTCTGCGACTCGGCTTTCTTGCCGGTCCGCGACGGATAACGCAGAAGCTGTCGGAAAGGCTCGACAGCTGGGCCGTCAGTGGCCCGGCCCTGGAAATCGGGCGCAAAGCTCTCTGCGACGCCGGCTGGCAGGAGGCCATGCGCCGCCGCCTTGCCGATGAAATGGCCGACCTGACCCTGCTGTTGTCCGAACAGGGGCTCAGCGTCTTCGGCGGCACACCGCTTTTCGCGCTCGCCGGTACGAGAAACGCGGCCGCCCTTCACGAAGCCCTGGCCCGCCGCCGGATCTGGACGCGGGTCTTCGACTACGCGCCGACCTGGATGCGCATCGGGTTGCCCGGATCGCAGGAGAACCTTCAACGCCTCCGACAGGCGCTTGCCGACGCGGCCAAAGACCTCTAATCGGGAAAAATGCTGCTATTTCCCGATGCGCTTTTTCTCCTGTTCGCCGCACTCCTCGTCGATGCCCTGATCGGCGATCCGGATTTCCTGTGGCGCCGCTGGCCCCACCCTGTCGTTCTGATCGGCAGGCTGATCGGTTTTCTGGATGCGTCTCTCAACAGGGAGAGTTTCTCGCCCGAGCGGAGAAAGCTCTTTGGCGTGATCTGCCTCCTTATCCTGATCGCAGCGGGTTTCGCCGCCGGATACGCCATCGACTACGGCGCACGGCTGTTGCCCTTTGGCCAAGTTCTGACAGTTTTGGTGTCCGCCGTCTTCCTCGCCCAGAAAAGCCTCTACCAGCACATCGCCGCCGTCCGCGACGGATTGCTGAAAGACGGCCTTGCCGGCGGACGCAAGGCGGTGGCGATGATCGTCGGCCGCAATCCGCAGACCCTCAATGAGGCAGGCGTCTCACGGGCGACCATCGAATCCTGCGCGGAAAATTTTTCCGACGGCATCGTCGCCCCGGCCTTCTGGTTCGCCGTTCTGGGCCTGCCCGGCCTGATCGCCTACAAGGCGGTGAACACGGCAGACAGCATGATCGGACACAAGACGAAACGGCATGGCGCCTTCGGCTGGGCCTCTGCGCGCTTCGACGACCTAGTCAATCTGCCGGCCTCCCGCCTTTCGGGACTGCTGATCGCCCTCGCAGCCCCGCTCGCCGGCGGATCGCCGAAGACCGCGCTGAGAACGATCCGTATGGACGCCCGCAAGCACCGCTCCCCCAACGCCGGCTGGCCGGAAGCGGCCATGGCAGGCGGCCTGAATATTGCCCTGGCCGGGCCCAGATCCTACCCCGGCTATACGGTCGAAGACCCCTTCCTGAACGCCGATGGACGCAAGTCCGCGACCGTTCTGGATATATCCCGTGCACTAAACTTGCTGAAAGGGTCTTGCTTATTGCTTGCATTATTTGTTCTGGTATTGGCGGCCGCCATCGCAGCACTGAATGGTACGGCTGTGTTTTGACCTGAGAAAAATGATGCTTCCCTTTTCCGCAGCAGCTGAAAACAACAAACGCCCGATCCTCGAAAAACTCCGCGACGCCTTCAAGGACGCAACCCGCGTCCTTGAAATCGCCAGCGGCACCGGCCAGCACGCCGTCTTTTTCGCCGAACACCTGCCCCATCTGGACTGGCGGCCGAGTGACGTGGCCGAACATCTCCCCGCCATCGATCAGCGCATCGTCGAGGCCGATATGAACCTCGACAATCTGCTGGCACCGATCGAGCTGGATATCTCCGACCTGCCTTGGCCGGTCTCCGCTTTCGACTATGAAGATGCCTATGACGGCATTTTCTCCGCCAACTCGCTGCACATCGTTTCCTGGCCCCTGGTGGAGGACTTCTTCGAAGGTGTCGGCGAGACCCTGGCCATGGGTGGCGTGCTGTGCATCTACGGTCCGTTCAAATACGGCGGCAAGTTCACCACGCCGAGCAACGAAGCCTTCGACAAAACGCTGAAGGCCCGCGATCCCGAAAGCGGCATCCGCGATTTCGAAGCGGTCAACGACCTGGCGCAAAAGTTCGGCCTGACCCTGCTCGCCGACCACGCCATGCCGGCAAACAACCAGCTTCTGGTGTGGAAGCGCGGCTAGCATCTGAACGTTTCAGATAAAGACGAAAATGTCGGCGTCGGCAGCAAGATGTGCCAAGGTCGGGAATGGCATGGAAAACTGAAGCCCGGCGGCCGGGTCCTGGCGGTCGTTCCGGATCTGGACGGAAGCCAGGACCGGCGCGCCCGGCCCTGCACCTGCCAAAGCCTGCTCGAAGAATACGGCGAAGGCATCTCGACTCCGCAACACAGGCACTTGGAAGCGCACGATCAGCTACGTCGCAATGACTTTGATGTCGGTAAGCTGGTGGCGAAGAATTTTTCCATCCACCTGCATTATTACAATCCCGGCAGCATGAAACACATTCTGGGAAAGGTCGTCGAGCAATTTGGTTTCTCGAAATATGACATTATAAGCGCCGACAATCACAAGGATTTCCATTTCATCCTGGAGAAACAGCAGCGGTCCCCTCCCTCTGCGCCGGGAGGCTCCTCGTTTAATGTCACCTCGGCGGTGGGGCGTGTCTGGCGCGACGCGCCGCATCTTGGTCAGAACCGTGCCGAGAATCTGGCATTGAAGCCGTGGTCCCGTGAGGTGGCACCAATGTCGCCCTGGTAGGCGAGAGAGACATTGGTGCCTTCGCCGAGACCGAGTTTGAACCCGGCTTCGATGAGCGCGCTGTCGCGGTCGAGCGAAGTGCCGGAGATCGCGAACGCATCGCCGGTGGCAAAGCGCATGGTGGAGGCCGCGTCGAGATCGCCAAAGACGTAGCGCCAGGCAAGCGAGCCGGTGACCGACGCATTGAACGGGCCGACCTCGGCGAGAGGCCGCTCGGCGCGCAGACCCAGTGAGGTGACACCGAGAGTTCGGGAGGCGGATGAGACGGTGAGTGCCGCCGCGCCGCCGGTCTCGGAAAAGCCGTCGCTGTGCTGGTGGATGAGCGCTGCGCCCGCGAAGGGCTCCAGGCGGGCGAGCCGGGTCTCGAGCGTATAGCCGGCTTCGCCGAAGGCCTGGGCCGTGGAGGCCGTGTAGTCGGCACGCAGGCTGTTGCTGAGCGTGCCTGCGCTCACATTGCGCGTGGTGGTCACATCGTACCAGGCGTAGGTCGTGCCGAACCGAACTCCGAGCGGGCCGAACTGGCGCCCCGCATAGGCGCCAAGGGTATAGCTGTCCGCATGGCCCGAAGAGGCGCGGGCATCGACATCGAAGCGGCTGTTTCCGTTTCCGGCCATGAGACCCGCGCGCCAACCGCCGAAGGTCTGCGTATCGGCCCCGACGAAAAAGCCGCCGCTGGTGTGGTCCATGGTGGCTGCGTTGCGGTTGCCATCGATTTGGCCCCAACTGCCATAGGCCTGGCCCCAGGCTACAGGCCCGCCCGGTGCTTCGCCGGCGCCGTGAAAGGCAATCATCGGCATTTCGGCTGCGGCAAGCCCGTCGAAGGCGCTGCGGATACGGGCGCCGATGGCATTGCGGCCGAAGCGGCTTTCCTGGATCAGGAGCGTATCGGTGGAGGCGTGGATTTCTCCGGACAGGTTGTCGAAGGCGGCGCGGGCTCCGGCCTCGCTGAGCACGACGACCGCATCAAAGACGGAATTGCCGGACCCGAGACTGCTGACGGCATTTGCGGCAGCGCGCTGGTTTGCGGTCTCGGCCGGGGTGGCCAGACCGGTGGCGTTGCGCGTCAGCGTCAGGGTGACGTTGTTGGCGTCATAGCCGAGCGCTGCGTCCAGGTAGGCGAAGTTTTCGCTGACGGAGCCGAAGGCGCCGGTAACGCCGCCGTCGGCCGTCAGGATCGTGTAGGTGGTGGAAGCCGCATAGGTGGAGCCGGTGTCCGTGCCGTTCTCCGCCGACACGGTGACGGTTGCACCGCTGTCGATAGTCGCGGTCCCGGCGGCGGCGAGCTTGTCGGACTTGCCGGCGCTGTCGACTTCGACTTCATAAGTCGATCCGGAACTGAAGATGACATTTCCCGAGACGTTCAACGTGCCGATGGAATTGCCCGGCGCAACGCTGGCACCGGAGTTGGCCGTCACGGAGCCGACCGTGCCCGAGCCGCCAAGCGTGCCGCCGTTCAACACTATATTCCCGGTGCTGCCGTTCACCGTCAGCAATCCTCCGGCGACCGTCGTGCCACCGGTGAAGGTGTTGGTCCCGGTCAGGGTGAGTGTGCCGGAGCCGGACTTGGTCATGCTTCCCGTGCCGGAGATGACACCGTTGAAGGTCATTGCATCGGAGCGGTTGAAGGTGAGAGCAGCGTTGTTGACGATATCTCCGGCCAGGCTGCCGCTTGTGCCGCCGTCGCCGATCTGAAGTGTCCCTGCCGAAATCGTCGTGCCACCGGTGTGGCTGTTGGCCCCGGTCAGGATCAGGGTCCCTGTACCGGATTTGGTTACGCTTCCCGTGCCGGA
>SWCF01003521.1_pt1 | contig 153563 bp, 152 predicted proteins | sample 4690081 | NCBI WGS metagenome assembly SWCF01 (sample SAMN10267280, study PRJNA491770) | bioreactor metagenome | isolation source: DHS bioreactor inoculated with | place: Japan: off Shimokita Peninsula
GGGGGGGAACCGGCTTTGCCTCAGCGGGCTACTGCGCAGACCGGTGGTACTGGCGGCCGTCGACCGGAGGGAGCGGAACGGTTAGCAAGTCCGATTTCGGTCTGGGCGGGATCACGGAGATCCCCGGCGCTCCGCGATTCTTTGCCAGTATCAATCAATCCGTTGCCGGAACGCAGGATTGCTATGTCGAGCAGCGCATTGAAGGGGTAGAGACGCTTGCCGGGCAGGAGGCAACCGTTACGGCCTATGTAAAGCCTGATGCGGCAACCGATATTGCCATTGGCCTTGTTCAGTCCTTCGGGACCGGTGGAGCACCCTCCGGGCAGGTCTATACCGAGATCCTGCCTGCTGCATCATATCCATCAGGCACTTGGACAAAGATCCAGGTCAAATTCACGCTTCCCTCCGTCGCAGGCAAAAACCTCGGAACGGACGGCAATGACTATGTGGCGGTCCGGTTCGCTTTCGACCCGACGGCGGTTTTCGCGGTGCGCATGACCCATGTGTCCTTTGTTAGGGGCGATGCGACCGCGCAAGACGATCCTTTCGAAGCGAGGCACAAACAGCAGGAGCTTGCTTTGTGTCAGCGGTATTACTGCAAATCCTATGAGATTGATACGGCGCCGGGAACGCTTACGAGTATCGCTAGCCTTATGCGGAGGAACGCAGCCGGGGCGAATGTGCAGGGCACTTTCTGTTTCGTGCAACGCTTCCCTGTTGCTATGCGGACCCTGCCAACGCTCATTGCGTATTCTCCCCAAAACGGCGCCTCCGGGTATGGGTGGGACGCGGCGAATAGCACGAACATCATATATGGATTCAGTTACGCCTCCGCGGTTGGGTTCAACCTTGAAAATGCCTCCGGTTTCGCCGGAGGGAACGGCTACTCACAGGTCCACTGGACGGCAGATGCGGAACTATAAGCGTGATCAAAATCTAAATGATATTAGGGGCTGACTAGACCTCTGCGATCGTCGACTGAGTTGTGGAAGTTGAAATATAAATATTGCGATATATTCATTTGGAACGGCAATAGGCGTTGACGTCTATTGGTGTAAAATTCTCGCCTTCATTAGGTCTTGTTCGGGAAGATGTAGAGCCGGTCCTTATGCATTTTTCGGGGAGAGTTCGGGTGACGGATCATCCCAAGAGACTCCAGAAAAGCGGATGCCTCATTGACAGGGCGTCCGAAGTTCTTCTCCTCGTTCCCAGCCTGTTCGACAAGAACGGCAGGCTTACAGCGGAGTAGGGTTTCCCTGGCGCCATAAACAACTGGTCCTTCAAAGCCCTCAACATCGATTTTGATAAAGTCTACATTATTCAGCTTTAAGCTATCGATTGTTACCTGCTTGATGGGGCCGACCTTATGATATTTCTTGGTTGCGAGGTGTCCTGACTCAACATGGGAGAGTTGGCCAAACTTTGTGTAGAGTGTGAGGTAGGTTTCTCCAATTTCCTCTCCAACTACCATTAGTTTTGCCTGTGCATCCGGATATTTAATCAGGTTTCGTTTTAATGCCTCATACAGATCCGGGGCGGGTTCAAATGCCTGTACAGTTTCGAAATGGTTTGCGAGGACTGTAGCGGTCGTCCCGATATTCGCTCCGACATCAAGCGCCAGGCGGCGTCTTGGAAGTAATTCGATGACCTGCTGCATCTTCGTGGAGTCTTGATCTGGCACTCCTTCGATGAAATTTAGCTTTGCATATTTGTGAGCCTCGGTAAGCGGAACCCAGAAATCCTCGATTTTGGCGATATATCGGAGATTTTTGCGCCGAAATAGATGATCAAGCACAACGCCAACGATAGAAGTGCTTGTTGAAACAGGTACCTTATTAATGCTCAAAAATCGGACTCCAAGTCAAAATCTCTGCCGGGCTAAAAACAAACCATAGTCTGGACTTACAATACCGTCTGGAAACAATCCAAGTTAAAACTATGCTGATCCACAATTGGCGGATGGTGCTCCGACGTGCCTGGAGCATTTGTCTGATGCTGCTAGCCGGACTTCTGTCCGGTTTAAAGGCCGCCCTGCCGTTGTTGGGCGGCTTTTTTCATTCCGCCCGGCCTGTTTGCCGCGCTTTCCGGCCTGACCAGCACTTTTGAATCCCTAATGCCTACCACGCCTACCATAACGTTGCTTGATACGACGCCAACGATCGCGATTGCTGGTAGCAATTCGACGGGTATTTCGTCAGCAATCGACGACGTTGGAGCAACTCCTATCGGCTTTTTTGTTCTCGTCAATGGTTTCAGCGGGCTATCGGCTGGAGCGTGTTACATTCGACAGCTATCCAATGATGTTATTGCGGTTGAAGCCGAACTCTAGGCGCTTCAAATTAGCCGACCTATCGCACCTACCATCAGATAGGACATTGCCCGATCCGATACGATACCATCGATTTCCGTGCGAAAGCGGGCTCGTTCCTTTTCCGGGGTGTCCATGCGAACGCCGATATGCTTTCTAGATCCTGAATACCACCAATCATCGAACTTGATATTGGGGAACAGAACCTTCAGGCCCTCAAAAGAAATCCGCCAATAGTCGGACGGGTATCCGTGAAAGCCTTGTACCCATGGGCCGCTGAAGAATAAATGACCTCCAGGGCGCAGCATTCCTTCGATATTTTTAGCGACGGCAAATGGGTTTTGTACATGCTCGAGAAGGGCCATGCAGATCGCAATCCCGAAGTGTCCACGCAGTTGCTCATAGGTATCGAGAAAGCCTGGGTCGGTCAGGTCCGCAGTAATGTCAACGTTCGGGCCGGGGAATAAGTCGATTCCAACATATTCTCCTCCGAACTGAGCGTACTTACGCCGATGGTTGGCTGCGACCTCATCGGTCGCATCTTTCGAGTTAAACAAAGATCCAAGGTGACAAATCGGACCGGTTGCACCGTTTTCTTTGAGAACGGCTTTGATCTCGCAATTGAAAGTTTTCATTGGGCAATTATTGCCCGACAGGAGTGATTATTGCAACTGGTTTGGGCCGCCCAATAACCCGTGTTTGGGTGATTAAAATTTCCCGATCTCTACCCAAGTAGTCCAATTGGTTGCCATCCGTAGGTTTTCCAAGGAAATGCGATGCTGATCCACAATTGGCGGATGGTGCTCCGGCGTGCCTGGGGCGTCCGCCTGATGCTGCTTGCCGGGCTTTTGTCCGGTTTAGAGGCCGCTCTGCCATTGCTGGGCGGCATTTTTTTCTACCCGCCCGGCCTGTTAGCCGTGCTGTCCGGCTTGAGTGTCGGCGGCGCGTTCGTGGCTCGGCTGCTTGCGCAAAAGGATATCCAGGATGACGACTAGAACCCGACTCGCCGGTACCGCCGCGGCCGGCGCGGTTGCCCTCGTCGGGGCCTGGGAAGGGCTCCGGTTGACGGCCTACAAGGACATCGTCGGGGTGCCGACGGTTTGTTACGGTGAGACCCGGGGCGTAAGCCTGGGCGACATGCACAGCAAGGCGGAGTGCGACGCGATGCTGCTTGGCTCCCTCAAGCGCCACGAGGCCGGGATGCGCAGGTGTCTGAGGGCGCCGGACCGCATCCCGGAAAAGAGCTACATCGCCTTCGTGTCGCTGACTTGCAACGTCGGTGTCGGCGCCTTCTGCCGGTCGACGGCGGCGAGGCGGCTGAATGCCGGCGATGTCCGCGGCGCCTGCGACGCGGAGACCTGGTTCAACAAGGCCGGCGGACGAAAGGTGAGGGGGCTGGTGAACCGGCGCGCGGCCGAGCATGACCTGTGCCTGGAGGGGGTGAAATGAACGGGGTCTTATTCCTGCGGCCGCTGCTTCGCTTCTTCACCAGTCGAACGGGTATTCTCGTATTGATCGGCTTTGCGCTATTTGCCTGGCACAAGATCGACAAGACCAGCGCGGTGCGTCTCGCCGTTACAGGCTATGTCGCGGATGTCGAGCTATCGGCCAAGAACGCGGAACTGGCCGAGTTGAAGCGGCGCTCGGCCGTATTCGCCTCCGCGAACAGAAACCTCCTATCACAAGTCGCCGAGGCCGATGCAGATGCGGAAGCCGCCAACCAGGAGCTCGAGCATTATGTCTCGACCGTCGATAACGATTGTGCTGTTGACGGCGCTCTTCTTGAGCGCCTAGGCAACCGATAGGGAGCGCGCGAAGAATGCGGGTGCCGCGCTCGGACGTGTCGCGGGCTCTGCAGGCTGGCCGGATCTGCCCGTAGACTGCCGCCGCCTGGAACGTTCCGGCGTGCGCTCGGGCGATCCGCTGGATACGGCGCTGATCCGTACCGACCAGGCGCTCGGCCGAGCCAGCGCTCGGCTGCGGCGCTGCGCGGACTGGCATGATCTGGTCGGCGACGGGATAGGGAAGGGTGTTGAATGACCGAAGACGAGCTTGCCCGCAAAGCTGAGAGGGAAGGGGCAAGAGAAGCCCTGCGTGCCCTGGGTGTCGATGCGGACAATCCGTTGGAAACCCAGAAGGACATGCATTTTCTGCGGGATCTGCGCAAGGGCACCAAAAGCATCAAGGGCAAGGCGATCAATACGATAATCGGCGCCCTCGCCCTGGCCGGACTCTATAAGATCTTCGACGGGGTCAGGTGGGGGCCGTGAGGGAATGGGACGGCGAACGGGAATGCCCGGTTCTGAGGCGGAAAGCGGATCAGGGACTGTTTCTGTCTTTACGCTTACCGGTGCGAAAAGGCTGGAACCCACTTGGGAGAAAATGCCCGGGGAGCAAAAAAACGCCTTGATCTGTGAGGCTTTGCCGCGTACACGAACCTTACCGGAGAGGTGGCCGAGTGGTCGAAGGCGCTCCCCTGCTAAGGGAGTAGACGGGCAACCGTCTCGAGGGTTCGAATCCCTTCCTCTCCGCCATTATGCCGCACTGACCGAAGGATACTTCCCCGACGACTCTAGGTCGGACCCCTGACTTTTGAACCTATTAGCCGGCATTGAGTTTCGAAGCTTTTCATCTCCGCTCTGTTCGCAGTCCCTGCCTGCGGAACCCGAGAGGCCGGGCAGTCAGGGCGCCTGTTCCGGCTGGCGGTTCTGCTGCTTGAGAAATCTATGGAAATAATAGCTTTTCCGAGCTTGATTTCTACACTCGTATCGAAGGATATTCCAGATTGGTCAATCTATGGTGGATGGTAGGCAGTCGTGGCAACTATTTTCAAGAACCCCAATCTTCAGGACTATTTTCTCCTGTCGGACGAAGTCGACAACAATCGAGCATCCCGAAACTTCACGAAAGAATATGAAGACGGAAAGGTTATCCATTTTCCGAAGCTGAAAGCCGATCTCGATTTTGATTTCTGGAATACCGTGCCGACGGATGCCTATCCGGCGCTCAAGAAGCTTGGTGCCGCGGTGAACCCTAAAAACTTTGCCGAATTCCGGAAAATGGACGAAAGCTTCGCCGCCATGAACCTGCCGACCGGTGTCGCGGATGACCTGAAGCGGCACATGAGCCGGTTCTATGAATCGATCATGCCGATCTACGAAGGCGTTTTCGCAGGCTATGAATTCACCAAGCGAAAGGTCGTCTGGCGGCTGACGGAAACCCTGAACGAGAATATGCATATTGATGCCTACAAACAGGAAAATCCGAACCACTTCGCTCGCATGTTCATCAACCTGGATACGCAGCCGCGGATCTGGCAGACGAGCTTGACGATCGACGACATCTTCAGGATCCGCGCAGCCGAACTCACCGATTCACAACTGCAGGACTTGACCCCTGCAAAACTCTGGATTGAGCTGGCGACCTATACGTTCGGTGCCGGTACCCAGCAGTGGTGGGACAGTTATCCGCATCATGTCGCCTATTTCGAACCGGGCGATGTCTGGATCGTGGACAGCCGCCAGGTCGCGCATCAGATTTTTTACGGGCGCAGGGCGATCTCGATCGACTTTTCAGTGCCTACAGAAAAAATGCATAACCCGGAACGGCAGTATCTCAATCTGCTCGAGAACTTCCGTAAAACAGAACTCGAAAAGCGCGGGCTTGAATACGTCAAACGATCGGATGCCGCCTGATTTCAGTTCCAACCGTTGTTTTCGGTTGGCAAGAACGGAATGCCCGGCGATTGTCTCCTGTGCCGGTTCCCCGGTTCTTGCGTGTGACGCAAACTCCGGGAATCGGCGGAACCAGGCGACGAAATATCCGGGTTTGCCGTTTCGACGTTTCCTTCAGCTAGGTCCACTGACATCCAACACAAGCCATCCGGCAATTACGGAATACTGAGCTCATGCCCCTCGTTTCATTTTCCTATCAGGACGCAATCGCCAACGGCAAAGGCGACAATGCGCGTTGGCCAAGAGATCCTGAATCCCAGGAAAAGCGGCTGTTGCCGATGTGCCGCCCGAGTTTTGAGCCCAGTTTCTCCTTTACCCGGGACGATCAGGTTTTCACGATCGGTTCCTGTTTCGCCCGCAACATCGAAAAGCACCTGATCGCGGAAGGGTTCAATGTCGCTGCTGCCGAATTCGAGCAGATGTGCGCGCGAAACGGGGTCAAGACCAGACCGTCTACGCTAAACAAGTTCTGCGTTTTTTCCATACTCAACGAGCTGAAATGGGCCCTGGTGCCGGGCGAGGAGTTTCCCGAAAAATCCATTACCGAGGTCAAGGAAAACAAGTTCCTCGATTTGCAGCTGGCACCCGGTCTTCTGCCGGCAGACTGGGACACCATGCTGGGTATTCGCAACACGGTGAGCGAATACATCAAGATGATCAGGACATCGAAGGTGATCGTGGTCACGCTGGGTCTGGCCGAAGCCTGGTTCGACAAGGAGTACGGTCTTTACACCAACTCCATGCCGCTGCGCCCGACGGTCGCCCGGGAACCGGACCGGTTCGATCTTCACGTGCTCGAGTATAACGAGATTGTCGATTGTCTCCGGCAAATCCTGGCGCTTCTCGAGGAATACGGTCACCCGGATTTCAGGATGCTCCTGACCGTGTCTCCGGTCGCCTTGTCGACAACCATGTCCGGGCGCGACGCCATGGTGGCGAACAGCTATTCCAAGTCCGTGCAGCGGGCAGCCGTCGAGACGATTTTCCGCGAGAATGCCCGGGTCGACTACATACCGTCCTACGAGAGCATCACGCTGTCGGACCGGTCGCTTGCGTGGCGCGAGGACCAGGCACATGTGTCGGACATCGCGGTCAGACTGAACGTATTGCGCATGCAGTCGGCCTATACAGCTTCGGAACGCGAAGCGACGGAGTCCGGTTCCGCAGACCGGCGGGCCGAAGCCCTGCGGCTCGTCAGTTCCGCGATGGACCTGGAAAAGAAAGGCGACATCGACGCCAGTAATGCGGCTTTTTCGAAGGCCGTCGAAATCGACCCCGACGAAATGCTGGCGCGGGTCAGGTGGGGGGAGTCCCTGTTTCGGCAGGAGAAGTTCGAACAGGCCAGAGAGCAGATGGAAGTGGGGTTGAGGCTCGGCGGCAGGAGTTACAACCTGCCTTACCTGTTGGGGCGGACTACCTTCCGGACCGGAGATATTGCGGCTGCCGAGACGTATCTGAAGATGGCATTGGAAGACCTGCCCGACCAGGCAGGTGTGTACTATCTTCTGGCCAAGACGCTCATCCGGCTGAAACGGCCTGGTGACGCGATGCCCTACTACGAAAAGGCGCATGCGCTGGCGCCGGATAATGCGAGTATGGCGGCCGGTCTGGAAAAATGCCGATCGGCACTCGCCGCTATTTAGGGGCATTCTAGTGTAGAAGCCGATTCAATTTCCTATTGTAAGCCATTGAAATAAAGGAGCTATCGTTGTCTCGTGAGGGCTTGGTGGTTCGCCAAGACTCCTACTTTGGCGAAGTGGATCCCCATTCATCGAAGGGCGGGAATGGGTACTGGAAGTTTCCCGTCTTGTGTCGCCGGTCGATTGTTTCCTGAATGAAGGCGTCCACAACGAGAGCTAGCCGAAACGCGCTTTCTTCATGCAGCTTCAGCGCCATTTCCCGCAGTTCCGGATCGTCGGTACTGTCCGGATCGTGGAGGATGGCGTGGGCATTGATGATGGCTCCCGATGAGGAGTGCATCATGTCCATGAGCCGCTTCATCTGCCGGTCGTTCATTTTTTCTTCGCTCCGTCGAATATCGCGATGCAATCGCTGGCAAACCGGAACAGCCTGTTACACCAGCGCGCCGTGCTGTCCCCGTCGAGCATGACCGCCATACGCTGGATTTCATCGGCCTGTCGTTTCAGGCTGTCTATTTGCTCGCGCTTGTGCGGGAACAATTCGATGAACACGTCGTCATAACGCAAGATCATCTCCGCCACCTTCAGGCCGCTGCCGACCATATAGGCGCGGTGCTGCATCCGCTTGACCGGACCGAATTTCTCTGGCTCCGGATGTTCCAGTAACTGGTAAAACCCGATCACGTTGATGCAGGGCTTCTGAAACAGGGCTTTGAGTTCGTCCCGGTGTTTTTGCGACATGACGGCCTCGAAAATCCGTTCGAAAGACCCAAGGCTAAAGGACTGCCTGAAAACTGCAAGCAAGCACAGGATTCAATTTCTCTCGACCTGCAATTCCGGTTTCACAGCCACGTTCCCATGGATTGCGCCTCTGTCGCGTCTTCAGCGCATGGAAAAGGGAACGACCCGGCGGGTCGTAGGATCGACAAGGAGGTCCTTGTCGAGGGCGGGAAAGGCCCGGTCGGCGCAATTGTTGCGTGGACAGATGCGGCAATTGATGCCGATCCTGTCCGGAAAAGCCTTGGCCTTATCGCTTGGGATCAGGCGATCCGCGTAGACCAACATGTCGGCGTATTTGGCTTCACAGCCGAGGCCCAGGGCATAGCGCCGTTGACGGCCGGTGTAGGAGCTGGCCTGCTTGGTGACACAAGTTGCAAGGCAGACATAGGACGTGTTGTCGGGCATTTCGCCGAGCTGGACGGAAAATCGGCCTTCGGGCTTTTCGAAGGCTTCGTGCACGTTCCACAAGGGGCAGGAACCGCCGTAACGGGCGAACTGGAACCGGGTCGCGCTGTGGCGCTTGATGATGTTGCCGGCGCGGTCCACTTTCAGGAAATAGAAGGGTACACCCTTTTCCCCGCTACGCTGCAGGGTCGAGAGGCGATGGCAGATCTGTTCCAGGCTGGCGCCGCTCGTGGTGGCGAGCCGGTCCAGGTCGTGACGGTAGTCCCGGGCGAGGGCTGCGAATTTGCGGTAAGGCAGAAGCAGGGCGCCGGCGAAGTAGTTACGCAGCGCCAGGCGGCAGATATCGCTCGCCGGGGCGGTTGCAAAACTCGCCGCGTCCAGATGTGCGGCGATCAACGGTTCCGCGGTCAGCTCCGCGATCACATTGCCCAGGAGAAAGGCCTGTGAGGATCGGGGCACTGCGCGGTTGAGAACGACGAACCGGCGTTTCGGATCGAAGCTCATGATCGCTTCCTCCTCGGCCCGGGCACCGTCCGACACCTCGACGATGACATTGTGTTTCGCCGTCAGCCAGTTCGCCAGGACGGAAAACCGATCCGCGTGCCACGCAAGGCCCAGCTCATTCGCCAGGCTTTCGGCTGCGGTGTCCAGGTCATCGACATAATTGTCGGTATAGTGGAAATAATCCCGAACCTCCTCGTAAGGCGAGGTCAGGCGTTTGGCAGGTTCGGTTTGCTGGCCGTGCATGACGATGGCGTCGTCGATGAAGGCCTGCTGCTCACTCATGTGGCGCAGGGCGCCATAAAGATCGAGAACAGCACGGGCAAAATCCGGCGTATGAATGGCCACGCTTTTCAGTTCCTGCAGGCCGATCGAGCCGGAGTGGAACCGGGTGTCGGCAAAGGCTTCCGAAAGATCGGAGACGAGGCGGTCGAGATCATTCGTCTCGAAACTGGAGAGATCCGCGCCGAATTCGCGGCTGACGGCGATCAGAACGCTGGCGGAAATCGGCCGGAGGTTGCTTTCAAGCTGGTTGACATAGGAGGGAGAGAGGTTCAATCGACGGGCGAAATCGACCTGGGACAGGTCCGCGTTTTCCCGGATTTTACGAAGAATGTGCCCGGCAAACAGTTTCTTGGTCATACTTTCAAGCTCGTTTGCGAAGAATTTGCAAAATTAGGTGTAACATTTTCACACTTTTCTTCCGGCAAGAAAAGGTCAAAAATCCGCGCCGATATCTTGCGGTAGACAGCCAGCACCAATTGTCGGCAAAGAGCAACGGGAGAGAGCAATGGGACGGTTCGAGGGCAATCTGATCGTGGGCGATTTCAGCGCCTATACAGGGGCGGCAGTGCCGCTTCGCCGGGTGAGCATGCCAGAGGTGTTTCCCGGGCTGACGACCCGCCAGAGAGAAGTACTGGAAATGCTGTCGACCGGGCTAACCGACAAGCAGATCGCCTATGAACTGGGGATCAGCACCGCCACAGTCAAATGCCACACACGGGCGGCCGTTCAGCGTATGGATGCGAAAAACCGGATTCACGCGGTGGCGCTCTTCGTGCGAGGTCAGGTTGAGCGTGAACAGGGGCTCTGATCGGCGGTCGCGCGTGGCCTTGGCCGTTCCAGGACGGCGGGGTTTTATCTCAGGTCTATCCGGCAGGAGCTATCTGGTTTTTGCTGGTTATCGATGTTTCGGCGCCCGTAAGCCTCAGGCAAGTGGTGTCGCGTGCCCATGAAGCCATATATCGACTTAGGTTAGTCACAAACCCTGATTTAGTCCTCCCGGACGAAGCGCGAGCGGAGATCCGGGATCGGCGAGCCGAGGTGTTCGTTATCTTAATCTCATTGAAATGGTGAAGCTTTTGCCTGCGCCGCCCCGGCTTGCGCTGTCACTTGTTCGGGGTGGCTACGGTGAGGAGAAAGGGCTTTGCCAGCAGCCTGGGCTTTTTCGTAAGGCGCGACGACACCGCGGATGGCTTGACACATTTTCTCGAAAGTCGGATTGTCCGACAATCGGATACTTGGAGGCTCCGGCTGAGGAGCCGCGCCGATGCGGGAAGGTGAAAACGGATTGGCGTCCTTGGACACCCATCGGGTAACTGGGCGTCCAACCGCACGGAAGGCATGTCGCTGGATCCTTACCGCCTTGTCTCCAGCCTGTGAGGACCACCATGGATTTCACGATTCCTGCGCATATCGAAGACTTGCGCGAACAGATCGCCCGGTTCGTCGAAACCGAATTGCTGCCGGTCGAAGCCGACCGGACCAACTACGATCCACATGAGAATATCCGTCTGGATGTCCTCGCCGCCAAGCGGGCGAAGGCGCGTGAGCAGGGGCTCTGGTGCCTGCAGCTCGCCCCGGAGACCGGCGGACGAGGCGTCGGCCGTGTCGGCATGGCCGTCTGCTACGAGGAAATGAACCGCTCGATCTTCGGGCCGGTGACTTTCAATTCGGCAGCACCCGACGACGGCAACATGATGGTCATCGAGGCGCTCGGCACGGACGGGCAGAAGGACTGGTGGCTGAAGCCCGTCGTGGACGGCAAGGTCCGTTCCGCCTTCGCCATGACAGAACCTCATCCGGGCGCCGGTTCCGATCCGGGCATGATGCAGACCGTGGCGCGGAAGGACGGCGACGACTACGTGGTGCACGGCCACAAGTGGTTCATCACCGGTGCCGACGAGGCGGAGCATTTCATTCTGGTTGCCCGCACGTCCGACGATGCGCGTCGGGGTCACACCTGTTTCCTGTTCCACAAGGACGATCCGGGCTGGGAGATCACCCGGCGCATTCCGATCATGGGGCCGGAAGAACATGGCGGTCATTGCGAGATGATCTTCGACGGGCTGCGGATCCCGGGCCGCAACGTGGTTCTGGAGGAAGGCCGCGGCCTCAAGGTCGTGCAGACCCGCCTTGGCGTCGCGCGTTTGACCCACTGCATGCGCTGGCTCGGCCTTGCCCGGCGCTGTGTCGAGATCGCCACGGAATACGCCTCCCGCCGGGAAGGGTTCGGGGTCCGGCTGGCGGACCGGGAAAGCGTCCAGATCATGCTGGGTACCCTGTGCGCCGACATCGAGGTCGGGCGTCTGTTGGTGATGAAGGCCACCTGGGGACTGGACCAAGGCAGCTACGCCCAGAAAGAAGTGTCCATGGCCAAGGTCCATGTGGCGAACCTGCTGCACCGGGCCGCCGATGCTGCCATCCAGATCAACGGCGCGCGTGGTTATTCCAAGGACACCGTTCTGGAGTGGATCTATCGCTATGCCCGTCAGGCCCGTCTGGTCGATGGTGCCGACGAGGTGCACCAGATGGTTCTCAACCGCTCTCTGGCGAGTGAAGGACGCGAGTTCTTCCAGTGGCCGGTCGCGGAGGCATAGGGTGGGTCAGTTTGACTTCGATCCCGATGCACTGCGTGACTACTTGCGGCACTGCTTCGGTGCTGAAGATCTTGCGCTGACCCGCATCGGCGGAGGTCAGTCGAATCCGACCTATGTGGTTGAATACGGCGGGCGCAAAATGGTGCTGCGCAAACAGCCCAATGGCGAGATCCTGCGCGGCGCCCATGCCATCGACCGGGAATACCGGGTGCTGACGGCGCTTGGGTCCACGGACGTGCCCGTTCCTACGCCGGTCCTTTATGAGGACGATGCGGCGATCCTTGGCACACCGTTTTACCTGATGGATTTCGTCGAGGGCCGGGTGTTCGACGATTGTCGTCTACCGGACTTCTCGCCGGACGAGCGGCGCACGCTTTATCTCTCCATGGCGGAGACGCTGGCGAAGCTGCACCGGCTTGTCCCAGGTGATATCGGCCTCGGCGACTACGGCCGACCGGGCAATTACTTCGCCCGCCAGATCCACCGCTGGACGTCCCAGCTTGAGGCGTCGCCCTCCAGGCCAGAGCCAGTACTCCGCACACTGGCCGCTCGTATTGCAGAGGCGATGCCGGAGGACGACGGTCTCGTCTCGATTGCCCATTGCGATTTCCGGCTGGGTAACATGCTGGTACATCCGAGCGAGCCGCGGGTGATCTCTGTTCTCGACTGGGAACTTTCCACCCTGGGGCATCCGCTTGCGGATGTGGGCTTCTGCTGCATGCCCTGGCACACGGCGCCGGACGAATACGGCGGTATTCTGGGTGACGAGAGCGAGGGCATTCCGACGGAAGCGGAATTCGTCGCGCGCTATCGCGAGGTGCTGCCAAATGCTCCGGCACCGGAGCGGTTCCATGTGGCTTTCGCGCTCTTCCGTTTTGCGGTGATCTTCGTCGGCATTGCGGACCGGGCGGCGGCGGGGACCGCATCGGACCCGAAGGCCGCGCGCTTCGGCCCGCTCGCCCACCGTTTTGCCATTTGCGCCTGGGAGGCGCTGGGCGAGACGCCGCCCACAGCTGCTTGACGGCCAACAGGGCAGGATCATAGTCGTAAACTTTCCCGGAGGATTGTTGGGTGCAGGATGAAAAGAAGGGACGAGCGATACTCGGGCAGATCGACAAGGATCCGGGCTATGTCCGGGTCGCAAAGGCCATCGAGGGGGAAATCGTCGCCGGCCGGCTGAAGGTTGGCGAATTGCTACCGACCGAGGCGGAACTTTCATGCATGCTCGGCGTCAACCGGTCGACCGTCCGTGAAGGCATTCGCGCCCTTGAGAATGCGGCACTGGTTCGCCGCGGCGAGGGCAAACGACTGGTCATCTCAGCACCGGAACCAGAAGTGATCACCAACGTGAACACCCGCGCCATGCGGATGATGCGCGTAAGCTTCCTGGAGCTGTGGGACGTGCAGATGAAGCTGGAGCCGTTCGCCGCACGGCTCGCCGCCGAACACAGAACGCCCGAACAGGCAGAGGCCCTTCAGGGCAATGTGGCGGAATTGAAGGCTAATCTGGACGACGACGCCTTCATCATCCGTTCCGATGTGGAATTCCATGCACTGATTGCGGAAGCCGGAGGCAACCCGGTCCTGTCGCTCGCCACCGCGCCGATCGGAAAGCTTCTCTATTCCGCAACCGTCGATCTCTACGCCCGGGTTCCCCAGGCGCGTTATCGTCTTTTAACTGCCCATGAGGCGATCGCCCGTGCGATTGCCGACGGTAACGCAGATGAAAGTGAAAGCTGGGCAGCCAGGCACATTCAGGATTTCAAACGAGGCTACGAAGTCGGTGGCTTCGACATGACCGCGCAGCTACCCATGCGCGGCTGACGGAGCCAAAGGTCGGATAAAAAGGCAGCCTCGCCCGAGGGACGAGACTGCCTGTTGCATTTACCCGTGTTTTTGCCAGGTCTGGGGAACGATATCCCTTCTAATTCTTTTGTGCCGAAGTCGAGCCAGCTGCAGACTTTGTCCGGCTTGATGCGGGCCGTGCCTTTGTTGCGGCAGGCTTGGTTGCTGCTGCTTTCGAGGGGGCTTTCGCTGTTGCCGGTTTTGCCGCCGGCGTCTTCGCGGGCGCCTTTGCGGCTGCGGGCTTGGCCCGTGCCGATCTCGCGGGTGCTTTCGGTGCCGCCGTTTTGGCGGACGCCCTTGTCGCAGCGGGTTTGGCAATTGCCGGCTTCGCGACCGTCTTTGCGGCAGCGGGCTTGGCCTTTTCGGTCCTCGAAGGCGCTTTCGCTGCGGTTGGCTTGGTTGCTGCCGGCTTTGCTGTGGCTTTTGTTGTAGCCGCCTTGGCCGTCGCCGTCTTCGCAGGTGCCTTTGTCGCGGCAGACTTGGCTGTTGCCGCTCTGGAGGGAGCCTTCGCCGTGGCGGTTTTGGTTGTCGCAGGCCTGGTCGCCGCTTTCACTGTTGCAGGCTTGGCAGTTGCCGGTTTCGCGGCTGCCTTCGGCGTGGCGGGCTTCCTTGTCGTTGTGGCGGCTTTTCTTGCGGCCGCGGTTCGGCGGGTAGCCGGCGCGCGGCGGGTCGTCGAGGCGGCTTTCGCCTTCGGCGTAGCTGCCGGTTTGGCTGCTGCTGGCGTCTCGGCTTTTTCCGGCTCCGTAGTGGCCACAAGCGAGCCGACGACCTTTTTCATATCCTCGGAGAGTCGAGCTGCGCCTTCTTCAACCATCTTTGCCGTGGAGGCGGTAAAGCCGGTTGCCGCATGCATGGCGCCGGACGCGCCGGCTTCGATCAGCTTGCCGGCATTGGCGCCAATCTCGCTGCCTGCCTCGGCAAGGCCTGTCAGGGCGTGCCAAACCGCCGATCCGGTGTCGCCTCCGGCCGCGGACGTCTTGGAGGCGATCGATGTTACGGTTGCCGAAGCGGCCTTGTAGACGTCCTCGCCGACATCGGCCACGCCGAGCACAACGCCTTTCGCCGCCGCCTTGGCGGCTATCAGAACGCTGCTGCCGGTCTTCGGTCCACCGGAGAGGACGCCGGAGACGATGTCCTGGACCTTCTTCGGCAGATCGCCGGCGATCTCGCCGCCCGCGCGCATCTTGTCCGCAACCGCCGTTCTGACGGACTCGGAGATCTGCGCTTCCTTCTTCTCAATGGTTTTCAGAAACTTGATGGTATCCTTTTCAAGATCCCGGGCTTTCAAAGATTTTTTTTTCTTCGGGGGCGCCTTTTTAGCTGCCGGCGACTTCTTCTTTTCTTTTACCGCTTTTTTGGCCATCTGACGTTTCCTTTAATACAGGCGCCTATCCATACACTCCTGGCGCAATTCGATAGTTGGCTCCGCAAAATAGGCTGCAATTCCTAAGACAATGATAGTGCAATGAATGCGCCTTTCCTTTGACCATAATCAAGGTCGTTCCAGGCTGAATGTCGTCAGGTGCATTAGAGGCGATGCTTGAAAGCCGGCCAATCGGATTTCGTCACGTCGGTACCCGCGCCATCCGCAGATATACGGGACGTATTATTCCGAGTCTGATTTCTGCTACACTTGCGTCAGAGCGGTTCGGCGCGCAGCCCCTTGACGATTGCCCAGCACATCAGGAGCAGTACAAGCGTGAAGGGAAGGCCAGTGGAGATCACCATGGCTTGCAACGCGCTCAGGCCGCCTCCGATCAAAAGGACGATGGCAACCGCGCCTTCAAACGTTGCCCAGAACACCCTCTGGGGCACCGGCGCATCGACCTTGCCGCCTGCCGTGATCGTGTCAATCACCAGCGAGCCAGAGTCCGACGAGGTGACGAAGAACACGATCACCAGCACGATCGCAATCACCGAGGTGATCGACGAGAGCGGCAGCCCTTCGAGCATGGCGAACAGGGACAGGGGCGGGTTGTAATTGTCGATCACTTGCGCCTTCACGGCCGAGGTCGCCGGGTCGGAGATCACCTGGTCGACCGCCACGCCACCGAAGACGGCCATCCACAGCACACAGACGAGGGACGGGATCAGGAGCACGCAAACGATAAATTCTCGGACGGTGCGCCCGCGCGAGACCCTGGCGATGAACATCCCGACGAAAGGCGACCAACTGATCCACCAGGCCCAGTAGAAGGCGGTCCAGCCTTCGCGGTATGCGTCGTCGGTGCGACCGACCGGATTGGAGAGCGGCAGCAGTTCGCGGCCGTAAGCAAGAAGCCCCTGTCCGAAATCCGTCAGGATCAGCAGCGTCGGCCCGGCGAATAGGACGAAGAGCAGGAGCAGAGCGGCGATGCCCATGTTGATTTCCGACAACAGTTTCACGCCGCCGTCGAGTCCACGCAACACCGAGAACAACGCGACGCCGGTGATGGCCGTAATGAGGAGGACCTGCACCGGAACGCTGACCGGTACGCCGAACACGTGATTCAAGCCAGCATTGGCCTGCTGCGCGCCGAAGCCGAGTGACGTGGCCAGGCCGAAGAGCGTGGCGAAGACCGCCAGGATGTCGATCACATGGCCGGTCCAGCCCCAGATACGGTCTCCGAATATCGGATAAAAGGCGGATCGGATCGTCAGCGGCAGACCTTTGTTGAAGGAAAACAGCGCGAGCGCAAGGGCAACGACAGCGTAAATTGCCCAGGGGTGAAGGCCCCAGTGATAGATCGTGGCGGCCAGCCCCATTTCCTTTGCACGATCCACGTTTTCGGCGATCAGGTTGCCGTCTGCGTCGAAGGGGGAAGGCGTGCCGAGGGGGCTGGAAATCGCCATATGATAGACCGGCTCCAGGACGCCGAAGAACATCAGGCCGATGCCCATCCCTGCGGCGAACAGCATGGCGAACCATCCGGTATAGGTGTAGTCGGGTGTCGCGTCCTTGCCACCCAGGCGGACTTTCCCCCAGGGGCTGACGATCAGGAATAGGCAGAAGAGCACGAAGATATTTGCCGCGCCCAGGAAGAACCAGTCGAAGGTGGAGGTCAGCCACGGCCTGAGCCAACCGAAAAGCGCGCCTGCCTGTTCAGGCAGCGCCAGGGCGTAGAAGACGAAGGCCATGATGGTTAGCCCCGAGACCATGAATACGGGGTTGTGGACGTCGAAGCCGAAAGGCCCCAGCTGGCCCTCGATATTGTCCTGCCCGATCTCGTAATCGGTATCGATCAGCTCCGTCTGTCCCTCCGGGACGGGAATGCCTGCGACCTCTTCAGCATCGGACATGTGCTGCTCCTGTCATTCGTGTAGGGTGGTGCGTTTCAGGCGGCGCTCAGCCGCGCACCAGAAAGACCGATGCCTTCGCGTGGCTGGCCAGGTGGCCGCCGTGCGAGGCCCAGATGTAGTCGGTCAGGTTCGGCACATGGGTCGCCATCACCACCAGGTCGGCACCGAGTTCCTCGGCCGCCTCGCTCAGCTTGTGATCGAGATCGATGGCCGGATCGTTGGCGACGATCGTATGCGCCCGCGCCTGATGGCTGCGGGCCTTTGCCTGCTCTTGCGCGAATGCTTGCAGTTTCTGGTCGTATTCGGCTGGGTTATGCCCCAATTCGCCTGGCTCGGGGCTGGTGATCCCGACATAGATCACCTCCGCACCATAAGCCTTTGCCATATCGGCCGCGATGGTCAACGCCTTGCCCAGTGCGGGCGCGTGACGCAAATCCACCGGAACCATGATCGTGTCGAACATCGTCTCTATCCTCACGTTTCCGTCAGGGGAGCCTACGCGAGGGGGGGAGGGATGTCCACGAGTAGCAAGTTGGAGGTGTGGAAACGCAGGGTTTCGCAGTTTTTTGGTGCTTGTTTATTGGAAGCTAGCCTGAAAGCTGGTTGCGGTCAGTGTTACATGGGCGTCAAGTGGAGGACGCAATTCGAAGGCTTTGGGAGATCGCGCAAATTCGTAGAGACGGAAGAGGTACCAGTCCTCTCGCCGGGCCTCGGCGACCTCCAGTTCATTTCGCGAGATATGGAATGGGGTGCGTTCCCAGCCGTTTGTGGTCTTCACCTCGATCAGGCGCTCGCGTCCCTCTGGTGTAAAGCTGAAAATATCGTAGCCTGCGCCATCGCCGTCTTCTTGGGAAACCCAGCGAACATGCTTTGCGAGATCGCCGCGTCCTTGTTGGTGGAGCTGGGAACGCTCATGGTGAAACACAAGCGCCTCACCAGCTCGGCCCAGTACCCTGTTGCGTTCATCTCGACCGGCAACGTCGAAGCGTCGAGCGACGGCCTGCATTTTTTCGAGTTCCTCCGGAGGAGGCGTGTTCCGGAGTGTTGGGGCAACTCCGACGAACAAGGACGAAGTTTCCGCCATCCCGCTTTGATGGGTGCGACAGACAGCTGTTTCCCAATCTGGATGCTGCGCAAGCCAGCGTGAGATTGCTTCCGCAAGAGCCATCTGAAAGTTGAAACGGGGTTGGTAGCCTTTGACGATGGGCAGTCCAAAACCCTTGGCTGCTGCCGAAACGTTGCAGTGTTTAAATTCGATCGCGCCGCGGCTGCGTCCGATCTGTTGCTGGACCAATCGGTTCTGCGCAGCCTTGTTGTAGGAACGCCCCGAGAGCTCATCATTGAGCATCGAAAAATAAGACGCCACAACGGCGTCGTTTTCCGTATCTGACCAATCGTCTGAACTCATGATTGCCAAGTTATTCCGACACTCAACCTGTGTCATGCCGGAAAATGCATTTCAAATTTGCTGGCTGACGGAATTCTTGCGTGTTGCCCCGAATGGTCGACCTAACGCTTCCCGGCCCGCAACCCATAAACAAACCCGGCCAGAGACATCAGTGCCAGCACGCCCCAGGTGAGGGCGTAGGCGAGGTGGCTGTTGCGGAACTTGATGACGGTGAGGCCGCCGATGGGCAGGGCGTCGTCTGACGGTCCAGCCTGTGCGTCGATGAAATAAGGGGCCACCCGCGTCAAGCCGTCCGTTTCGGCGATGGCGGTAACATCGCGGGAATACCAGCGTCCCGCTTTCGGATCGTTGGAGCGCAGGAAGGCGCCGCCAGGCTGGCTCATGCGCAGCAACCCGGCGACCTGGACGGGGCCGGACGGATGGGAGCGTTTTTCGGGAGCCTTCTTGTCGGTTGGAACGAAGCCGCGATTGACGAGAATGATCGTGCCGTCGTCCTGCCGGAGCGGCGTCAGCACCCAGAAGCCGGCGCCGTATTCGGTCACCGCCTGGACCAGCGTTTCCTTGTCGCCGAGATACGTGCCCCGCGCGGTCACATGGCGGTATTCGTCATCCTGCACGGTGACGGCCGGCCACTCGGCTCGAGTGGGAGCGCGGACGGGGGCGGCGTCGACCCGGCTTTCGACTCTGGCGATCAAGTCCAGTTTCCAGAAGAGCCGCTGTAACTGCCAGATGCCGAGGGCTGTGAAGGCTGCTGTCAGGATCAGCATGCCGGCAGAAAAGAGGATTTTGGCCCGCCGAAATCCGGCGGACCTTTCGTCGGGGGTGCCTTGAGCGTTCACAGGACAGTCTTTCTCATGGCCTGCCTGCCTCGAGTCAGCCTTGTCAGGGCAGCGCCTTGATCATCTCCGGGGACATCTGCGGCATCATGTTCGTGTTGAGATGATACATCACCCAGAACGAACCGCAGAGCATGATCCCGACCAGAATCAAGGTGAAGATCAGCGCCGTCATGGACCAGCCGCCCTCGACCCGTGTGTTCATATGCAGGAAATAGATCATGTGAACCACGACCTGTACCGCTGCCAGAAGGAGGATCAGGACGGCAGCGAAGAGCTTGCTGTCCAGAACGTCGCCCATCACCAGCCAGAACGGGATGGCGGTCAGGATAACCGACAGGATGAAGCCGGTCAGGTAGCCCTTGAAGGTGCCGTGGCCGCCATCGTCGTCATGGCCGTGATGTCCCCCATGCGCGTGTCCGTGAGCGTCGTCGTGGGGCTGTGCGGAGGAAATCGAGGTCATCCGAGGACTCCCAACAGGTAAACCAGGGAAAAGACGCCGATCCAGACGACGTCGAGGAAGTGCCAGAACATGGACAGGCACAGAAGCCGGCGGCGGTTTTCCGGGATCAGTCCCTTGACCGACACCTGGACCATCAGGGTTACCAGCCAGATGATGCCGAAGGTGACGTGCAGCCCGTGGGTGCCGACCAGGGTGAAGAAGGCCGACAGGAAGGCGCTGCGGTCCGGTCCGGCGCCTTCTTTGATCAGATGATGGAATTCGTAGAGCTCCAGACCCAGGAAGGTGAGCCCGAACAGGCCGGTGATGACCAGCCATGCGAGAATGGCGCTCTTCCTGTTGCGGTCCATCTCCAGCATGGCGAAGCCATAGGTGATGGAGGAGAACAGCAGCATGCCCGTGTTGACCGCTACCAGCGGCAGATCGAACAGATCTGCCGGGGTGGGTCCGGCCGCATAATTGTGGCCGAGCACGCCGTAGGTGGCGAAGAGCACCGCGAAGATGAGACAGTCGCTCATCAGGTAGATCCAGAAGCCCAGCATGGTGCTGCCTTCGGGATGGTGCTCCTCGGTCAGGTAGAACTGGTCTGCCGGATATTCGTCGAGTGTTGCGTTGCTCATGATGTCGCTTCCTGTGCTGTAAGCAGGGAAGTCCGTGCGTCTTCCGTCTCCCGGACCGCTTCGGCCGGGATGTAGAAGTCGCGCTTGTAGTTGAAGGTATGGCCGATCGCGATCACGAACAGGGCGACGGCCGAGAAGGCCACGAGCCACCACATGTACCAGATCATGCCGAAGGCGAAGGCGATGCTGATCATCCCGAGGATGAAGCCCGTGCCGGTGTTCTTCGGCATGTGGATCGGGAGGAAGCCTTCCAGCGGACGCCGGTAGCCGCGGGTCTTCATGTCATGCCAGCTGTCGTGGTCGTGCACCACCGGCGTGAAGGCGAAGTTGTAGTCCGGCGGAGGCGAAGAGGTGGACCATTCCAGGGTCCGGGCGTCCCAGGGATCGCCCGTTTCGTCGCGCAGTTCGTCCCGCTTCAGGAAGCTGACGATCAGCTGGATGATGAAGGAGGCGATGCCGAGCGCGATCAGGAAGGCGCCGAAGGCGGCGATGATGAACCAGATGTGCAGGGAGGGATCCTCGAACTGGCTGACACGGCGCGTCACGCCCATCAGGCCCAGAACGTAAAGCGGCATGAAGGCAAAGAAGAAGCCGATCTGCCAGAACCAGAAGCTCATCTTGCCCCAGAACGGATCGAGCTTGTAGCCAAAGGCCTTGGGGAACCAGTAGCTGACGCCGGCCAGCACGCCGAACACCACGCCTCCAATGATCACGTTATGGAAGTGGGCGATCAGGAACAGCGAATTGTGCAGCACGAAGTCCGCCGGCGGGACTGCGAGCAGGACGCCCGTCATGCCGCCGATCACGAAAGTGACCATGAAGCCGATGGTCCACAGCATGGGCGGCTCGTAGCGGATCCGGCCCCGGTACATGGTGAACAGCCAGTTGAACATTTTGGCGCCCGTCGGGATCGAGATGATCATCGTGGTGATGCCGAAGAAGGCGTTGACGCTCGCGCCCGATCCCATGGTGAAGAAGTGGTGCAGCCACACCAGGTAGGACAGGATCGTGATCACCACTGTGGCGTAGACCATCGAGGTATAACCGAACAGGCGCTTGCCGCAGAAAGTGGCGACCACTTCGGAGAAAATGCCGAAGCAGGGCAGGATGAGGATGTAGACCTCCGGATGACCCCAGATCCAGATCAGGTTCACATACATCATCGGGTTGCCGCCGAGATCGTTGGTGAAGAAGTTCATGTCGAAGTAACGGTCGAGCGTCAGGAGCGCCAGAGTCGCGGTCAGGATCGGGAAGGTGGCGACGATCAGCACGTTGGTGCACAGCGCGGTCCAGGTGAAGACCGGCATTTTCATCAGCGACATGCCCGGCGCGCGCATCTTGACGATGGTCGCGATCAGGTTGATGCCCGAAAGCGTCGTACCGATACCCGCAACCTGCAGTCCCCATATGTAATAGTCGACACCGACGTCGGGACTGTAGTCGATCCCCGACAGCGGCGGATAGGCGAGCCATCCGGTCTTGGCGAACTCGCCGACGAACAGCGACATCATAACGATGACAGCACCGCCCACCGTCATCCAGAACGAGAAGTTGTTCAGGAACGGGAAGGAGACGTCGCGCGCGCCGATCTGCAGCGGCACCACGTAGTTCATCAGGCCGGTCACGAAGGGCATGGCCATGAAGAAGATCATGATGACGCCGTGGGCGGTGAAAATCTGGTCGTAATGGTGCGGGGGAAGGTAGCCGTCGCTGCCGCCGAACGCCCAGGCCTGCTGGATGCGCATCATGATGGCGTCGGCGAAACCGCGCAGCAGCATGATCAGGGCCAGCACCACATACATGATGCCGATCTTCTTGTGGTCGACGCTGGTGAACCATTCCTTCCAGAGATAGCCCCAGAGGCGGAAGTAGGTGATGAGGCCGAGCACGATCAGTCCGCCGGTTGCGACGACCGCGAAAGTGACCACCAGGATCGGCTCGTGATAGGGGATAGACTCCAGCGAGAGCCTCCCGAAGATGAATTTCATCAGGCTTGTGTCTGAAAACATGACGTTGTCCAGGTTCTACGGCCTAGGCCGTCGTCAGATACGGTCGCGGCGGATTGAAAGAAGTCCGGCCGCCGTGGGAACGGTTTCGTTTCGGGCCTCGGCGCGGGGAATGTCCTTGGAAGGCAGGGTACAGCGGCCGAAGATGTCCGGGTTTAATCCGCTCCAGGGCTTGTAGGGGCCGAGTTCCGCCAGTTCCTTGTTGGCCTTGTCGTCGAAACGGTTGTCGTATTCGAGCCGCTTGCGGTTTTCCTCGCTCTCGACACCGCCGCCACCCATCTGGTCGATGTGCATCATCTCGTTCATGCACATTGTGCCTTCACGGGTGCACATGTTCAGGATGGACTCGTAGAGCCCGTCGGCCACCGAGGCGTAATAGTGCACGGGTTCCCGCTCGCTCGGCTTTTCCAGCTTCAGATAGGTGTCGCGGTTGAGCGCTGTGCCGTTTCGCTTCACCCGCTCGAGCCAGCTTTCAAAGCCTGCATTGTCGTACCCGTGAAAGCGGAACCGCATGTGGGAGAAGCCGGCACCGCTGTAATTGGCCGAAATGCCTTCGAAGTCGCCCGGCTCGTTGATGACGGCGTGGAGCTTGGTCTCCATGCCGGGCATGGCGTAGATCTGGCCCGCGAGCGCCGGTATGTAGAAGGAATTCATAACCGACGAGGCGGTGATCTTGAATTCGATCGGCCGATCCACGGGGGCGGCCATCTCGTTCACTGTGGCAATGCCGTATTCCGGGTAGAAGAACAGCCATTTCCAGTCCAGCGCCACGACCTCAACGGTCAGCGGCTTGACGTCTTCGGGTACAGGCTTGCCCGCCGCGATACGATCGAGCGGCCGGTAGGGGTCGAGCTTGTGGGTGCTGATCCAGGTTACGGCGCCGAGGATGATGATGATCGCGAGCGGCGCCGACCAGATGATGACTTCCAGGCGGGTGGAGTGGTGCCACTCCGGGTCGTAGGTGGCGGCCTTGTTCGAGTGGCGGTATCGCCAGGCGAAGAAGATCGTCAGGCCCATGACCGGGATGATGATCAGCAGCATCAGGACGGTGGCAATGAGAATAAGGTCGCGCTGCTGAAGGGCAATGTCGCCGGAGGGTGACATGACCACCATATTGCAGCCCGACAGAACGAAGGGCACTGCGAGCACGCAGAGGAGTCGCAGGAGCTTGAACAGCCTTGGCATGGTGAAGTCCAGATAAGTAGGTAGGTTCCCGTATTCGACTAAAGAAGGATTCGATCCAGGCCGATGGGGTGTTTTGTCGCGGTGCAGCAAAATTGGTGCGGTGCGAATGCCTGACGTGGGGTGAGAGTAAGGTGGCAAAAGGGCAGAAATTGGCCGGATGTGCCGATACTTGCAATAATGCAGAGGGGCGCGACCGGATGTCGCGATATGGCCTTGATTTTGATCAAAGAAAAATCGGGGGCTTGAGCAAAACGCGCTTGCGTTGTCGTCCGCTTCGTCCAAACATTGGCATAGGGAGTGACGGACCGAGCGGCAAGGAGGAGGCCAATCGTGACTATGTCGGCATATCCAACATCAGCGGATTTCGAGCGCGATGCGCGCCGGATGCATGACGATGCGCAGGTTTCGGCCGGCAACATCGCAATGGGCGTGATCATCGGAAGAACGTCGGAATTCTTCGGCTTCTTCGTCTATGGCATCGCCTCCGTGCTCGTTTTTCCACGGCTTGTCTTCGGTTTCGCCGCCGATCCGCTGACGGCGACCTTCTATTCCTTTGCCGTGTTCGCGCTGGCTTTCCTGGCGCGACCCGTGGGCTCCGTCGTCTTCATGTGGATCGACCGTTCCTACGGTCGCGGTACTAAACTGACGATTGCACTGTTTCTCCTGGGCGGGTCGACCGCCTCCATCGCATTCCTGCCAGGATACGCCACGGTCGGGGTCTGGTCCGTGCTGTTGCTGGCGCTGTTCCGGCTGGGGCAGGGCTTCGCGCTGGGCGGCGTATGGGACGGGCTTGCGTCCCTTCTGGCGCTGAACGCACCGGCGAACCGTCGCGGCTGGTACGCCATGATCCCGCAGCTCGGCGCGCCCCTGGGCTTTGCGCTCGCCAGCGGATTGTTCGGCTATTTCTACGTCAACCTGTCGGATGCGGATTTCCTCTCCTGGGGTTGGCGCTATCCGTTCTTCGTTGCCTTTGCGGTGAACGTCGTGGCGCTGTTTGCCCGTCTGCGGCTGGTCGCCTCGAAGGAATTCGGCTCGGCGCTCGATCGCGATGAACTGCAGGCTGCACCGGTTCTGGAAACAATGCGCGTGCATGGGCGTGACGTCCTGCTCGGCGCCTTCGTGCCACTAGCGAGTTTCGCCATGTTCCATCTGGTGACGATCTTCCCGCTGAGCTGGGTCTATCTCAACAACGGCCAGTCGGCGGGCGATTTCCTGTTCGTGCAGATCGCGGGCGCGGCGGTTGGTGCGGTGACCATCATTCTGTCCGGGCTGCTGGCGGACCGGATCGGCCGGCGGGGGCAGCTTCTGATCGGTGCCATCGCCATTGCGGTCTTCAGTTTCGCCACGCCATTCTGGCTGGAGGCGGGCGTGGGTGCGCAGGATGCCTATATCATCGTCGGCTTCGGCATTCTCGGCCTGTCCTTCGGTCAGGCGTCCGGGTCGGTCTCGTTCCGGTTTGCCAGAAAATATCGTTACACGGGTGCTGCCTTCACCTCCGACCTGGCCTGGCTGGTGGGCGCCGGCTTCGCCCCGCTGGTTGCCCTTGGCCTCGCCACAGAGTTCGGCATCTTCTTCATCGGCGGGTATCTCATTTCGGGGGCGATCTGCACACTGCTCGCCCTGACGCTCAGCCGTGCGCTGGACCTCTCGAGCGACGGCAATTGAGGACAGGGGACGCCTTCGGTATTCGGCTGAGGGCGTTGAATCGGTCCAAGCGGGTATCGCCCGGAGGCCAAGCAAATTTCGTTGCTTATAGACAGCGCAACAGCGCCGGCGCAGGCAGTGTCGGCAACTGCTCACCACTGGTAGTGCCGTGATGTCCTGATGATCGGCTCAGCGGGTCACCCTTATAATAAAACACAGGTTTGCTGCCCCTGATGCCTTGCGAAAATCAACCCGTCTCCTTCTGGACGCTCAGGCACAGGCATTGTGACAAGTTGATTAAACAGCGCCGTTTTAATTACGTGAATTATGAAGTTTTTTTGCGCGATACGCCTTGAAACTGCAACTATGTAGCGAGTAATATAACGCTACGTAATTTTTGCCGGATTGAAAGAAACGCTTTCAGTGGCGATCCGACCGCTCGATCGGGGGGCGGGGCGTGAGGGATACAGCTCTGAGTGGGCCGCTCTCACTTTTTCCAACGCTAAGAGTAAGCTCATGCTCATAAATGGTTTCAAGACTGCTGTCGCGATTTTCGGCACGGTTCTGGCGTTGTCCGGATCTGCCGCTGCTCAAGACCCGGCCCGGCCCAATATCCTTGTGATCTGGGGCGATGATATCGGCTGGCAGAACGTATCAGCCTATGGCTTGGGAACCATGGGCTATACGACGCCCAACATCGATCGCATCGCGAATGAAGGGCTGAAGTTTGTCGATCACTATGCCCAGCCGAGCTGTACGGCGGGCCGCGCGGCCTTCATCACCGGCCAGTACCCGATCCGTTCCGGCATGACCACGGTCGGCCAGCCGGGAGCGGCCCTTGGATTGCAGGCGGCCTCGCCGACCCTGGCCGAAGAGTTGAAGAAGGTCGGCTACCGGACCGGGCATTTCGGCAAGAACCATCTGGGCGACCGGAACGAACATCTGCCGACGGTTCACGGGTTCGACGAATTCTTCGGCAATCTCTATCACCTGAACACTCAGGAAGAGGCCGAACAGCGGGATTACCAGCGCTTCGGCAAGGCCTTCTCCGGCAATCTGGATGACTATGAAGCCCGGTTCGGAACCCGCGGCGTCATTCACAGTTTTGCCTCTGAAATCGATGATCCTACCGAAGATCCGCGGTTCGGCCGGGTCGGCAAGCAGACCATCGAGGACACCGGCCCGCTGACCCAGGAACGCATGAAGAATTTCGATGCCGCCGAGGTTATTCCGCTTGCGGAGGAATTCATGCGCAACGCCAAGGAAGCCGGGGAACCGTTCTTCGTCTGGCTCAATACCAGCCGCATGCATCTCTACACGCGTCTCAATGATGAATGGCGCTATGCCGCCGAGACCTATACGTCGGAGGCCGACTATTACGGCTCGGGCATGCTGCAGCATGATCACGATATCGGCCTCGTCCTCGATTGGCTGGATGAACAAGGGCTCGCTGAAAACACCATCGTCTGGTACTCGACCGACAACGGACCGGAGCATTCCTCCTGGCCGCACGGCGGCACTACGCCCTTCCGCGGCGAGAAAATGACCACCTACGAAGGCGGTGTCCGTGTGCTTTCGATGCTGCGCTGGCCCGGCGTTCTGGAAGCCGGCAAGACCCTCAACGGCATTCAGGCGCACCAGGACATGTTCACATCTCTCGCCGCAGCAGCCGGCATCGAGGACGTCAATGCCGATGTCATGGAGAGCAAGCAGCAGTATATCGACGGCGTGAACAACCTGCCTTACTGGAAAGGCGAGCAGGATCAATCCAACCGGAACAGCATCTTCTACTATTACGAGGACAAGTTGACGGCGGTCCGCATGGGCCCGTGGAAATTCCATTTCTCTACCAAGGAAGATTATTACGCCAACGTGGTTCCGCGGACGATGCCGCTGATATTCAATCTGCGGATGGATCCGTTCGAGAGCTATGACAGCACGGACGCCTACGGCCACCTGACCCAGAAGGTGTCCTGGCTGTTCCAGCCCATGAACGTGCTGATGCAGGCGCATCTGAAGACACTGGCCGACTATCCGCCGGTGCAGGGTGGCGCCAGCTTCGACATGTCAAATGTGGTGAAGGAGTTCCTGGAAAAGGGACAGCCGTAAATCATGTGTGAAACGGGGCGGGCGCATTGGCGTCCGTCCTCGATGCATCTGGCTGCATTGGTACGTGCGGGTCAACCGTGAGGCCGAATTCCGGCAGCACAATTGGTTTTCGTGATTGGGTGCGGCCATTGGTGAGGGGATAAGGGCAGGGGATGAAGAGGGTCTCTCTGGCAGCACTCGCTGCCTTCGGTTTTTCCGCAATCGCCGGATCCGGATCCGGGACCGCGCTTGCCGCTGAAAGTGGCGTCGGGTTTTACCTGCTCGGGTCCAAGGGGCCCTTTGCGGCGGTTCTTCCGGGTCCCGGTGTCTACTTCCAGAACGATGCCTATTTCTATTCCGGTTCGGCCGGCGCCAGCCGGGACCTGCCCATCGGCGGCCGGATCGTCGCCAATATCGATGCGACCGCCTATATCGATCTGGCGACCGGGCTGTGGGTGATCCCCGGCGATTTCTTCGGCGGCAGTCTGGCGTTCCAGGCGACTTTGCCCTGGGGCGGGCAGAACGTGGACGCGTCGCTCGCGCTTGCCGGCGGCGGTCTCGGCGCGGGCGTTAGCGATTCCGTGTTCACGATCGGCGACCCGGTCCTGGGCGCATCTCTCGGCTGGCACAATGGCAACTGGCACACGGTGACCGGCTTTCTGGTCAATGTGCCAATCGGCGATTACCAGGAGGGCGAGATCGCAAACGTTGCCTTCCATCGCTGGGGGCTGGACCTCAATGGCGGCGTTACCTATTTCGATCCGCAGACCGGATGGGAAGTGTCAGGGGTCGCTGGCTTCACCTTCAACGGGGAAAATCCGGCGACAAACTATACGACAGGAACGGAATTCCATTTCGAGGGTTCTGTGACCAAGACCTTTTCGCCGCAGCTCAATGCCGGGCTGGTCGGGTATTTTTACCAGCAGGTCACCGGCGACAGCGGGACCGGTGCGAACCTGGGCGATTTCCAGGGTCGTGTCGCCGCGCTCGGCGGCACCCTGGGATATAATTTCCAGATCGGGTCAACGCCGGTTTCGACCCGGATCAAGGTCTACAGGGAGTTTGCCGTCGAAAACCGCCTGGAAGGCACCGCAGGCTTTCTGACCGTCACCATTCCGCTCGGGGGGGCGAAACAGTAGGGCGATGACGTCCGCCCGTTCGGCTCAATCGCCGCCGAAAGCTTCGTCAACTTCATCGATCATCCTCGCTTCGCACTCCTCGTAGCGGGGCGAGAAATGAAACGGTTCCACGCGCGCCGCCCCGGCGCGGCGCGCCAGGGTGCCCGCCTGGGCTGTGGTCAGATGGCCGTGATGTGCGGCGAGTTCGACATCTTCTTTGGCAAAGGCGGCGTCGATGAAGAGGATATCCGCATCGCGGGCAAGCGCGACGATGGCCGTCTCGTTGGCTGGCGTGAAGACCGCGTCAGTGACGTAAGCGACCTTCTGGCCGGGCTCGATCGAGACAATCTCCTCACGCAGGAAACCAAGCGGCAGGTCGTCCGAGGCCCCTTCGTCCCGTTCCACGGTGATCGGGGTGTCGTCAGGCCGGCCTTCGTGGATGGCGGTCTTTAATGTGGCAAGCCAGGGACCGGTCGTAAGGCCTTGTTCCTGAATCCTGTTTTCCAGACATTGACATGGGTGCTTTCCTGCAGGGCGAAGCCGAGGCAGGTCGAGTGGTGTTCGAGTTCCGCGTAAGTGACGGTAAGCGCCGGTTCGGCGAGAAGAACGCCGTTTTCGACCCGTCCGACCGCCAGATCCTCGCGGGCGAAGCGGCGCGAGAAGCGGAACTGCGCCATACGAGTCTCCGGCCCGGCACAGGCTTCGGTGACGGTGAAGACGAGTTCCGTCTTGAAACGCTCGACCAGGTCCCAGGTGTAGGCGGCAAGCTTCGCCTCGATCCGGTCGATAAAGCCTGTCGGACCGTAAAGCCGCACCTCCCTGTCGCGCCCGACCAGCACCCGCAGCAGACGGTCGAAGCCAATGAAATGGTCGATGTGGGTATGGGAGACGAAGACGTCGCTCAGGCGCAGGATCTGCCGGGGCGAGAGGGCGTCAATATCCCCCAGATCGAACAGGATCGCCCGCCGTTCCTGCAGGAAATCGATGAAGAGCGCCGGATCCCCGAAGCGGTCATTGACGAGCGAAGGATGAAACTTGGGCCGCATGGCGGGAGCATAGACTGGAAATATACGCGGTTCCATGCCCTTAGCCGGTCAGATGGCCTCGGCAACGATGATTTCAGATGGCACAGACATGGAGACGATCACGTCCCTGTGCCGAATGCGCCAGGACTTTTCGGACAGATGATCCTTCAGCACGAGCGGCCGGCAACCGTCGACGAGATAGGGCTGCACATTGTGCAAAGCTGACCACATGCTATTGGTCAGGCGCGACAACGTGTCGATGCCTTCGGTCAGAACGGCCGCACAGAGAAGTCCGCCGGGGGCAGTGCCTTGTGGGCGCCGGCGAGGGCCTCTTGGATCTGCGTTTTGCTCAGGAGTTCGAGGACAAAGATGGAAATGATGCGGTCGAACGGCGAGCCCTAGGACGTAAAGTCGGAGTTACCGTCCGACTGGGAAATTTTCGCATGGTCCGCCCAGAGAGAGACCGCTTTCGTCATAAGCCAACCGTCGTGGAGCTGAGATCGATGCCAACGTATCGCGCCTCTTCCGGAAGCTGCTCCGCCAGGAAACGGTCGGCAAACTTGCCGGTGCCGCAACCGACCTCCAGGACCGATCGGGCATTCGGAAAGTCGCTGTTGCGGATGAGTTTTTCCTGGACAGCGATTTCGTAAAACCCTGACTGTCCTGCCGGGCGCAGAAACGATCTCAGAAACGCCGTATCCTGTTATGATCGAAAGCGTCCATGGCGCTGTCCATCCATGATATGACCCGCGATTTTACCGGGTTCGGCAATTCTCTTTCTTCAGTATTCCTGCATAAAGGGTTCCTGAACCTCCGTGGAGAGATCCGTGCCGCGGACGAGATCCAGGAAGGCCGTGGCGGCAGGAGAGAGTACGTGGCCTGCACGCCAGATGATGCCGACCTGACGGACGAGTTCCGGGTCAGTCAGGGGGCGGTAGACGAGTCTTTCAGAGCGCAATACCGGCAGGGTCAGCACAGGCAAGGCAGTGACGCCGAGCCCTTGCGCAACGAAGGCGCCTGCAGTCGCCAGGTGGGCGACTTCGAACCGCGGACGGAACAGGAGATTGAGTTGGGAGCAGGCGGCGTCGGTGAGATTGCGCACACTGGTCCCGCGAGCCATGGCTACGAAGGGCAGATCCACCAGTTCGCTCCATGTGTAGCTCCGCCGCTCCGAAAGCGTACCGCCGGCCGCGCCCACGGCAACGAACCGGTCCGACAGGAGATTGCGGAAGGAAATCCGGTCAGATGTTTCCACCGCACCTGCGGTAAAGCCCAGATCCGCCTCACCCTGTTCGACGCTGCGAATGACGCTGTCTGACAGGGCGTCGTTGATCTGGACATCCACATCGGGATGTTCCGCCAGGAAGCGGGCGACGATGGAAGGCAGGAGGCCGGCGGTCACGGAGGGAAGACCTGCGATGGTCAATCGTCCCCGGCGGGCGGCGAGATAGGCGTCGAATTCCACGCTTACGCTTGCGGCAGTATTGAGGACCCGCTCGGCGAGGCGCAGCAGGGTTTCCCCTTGCGGCGTCAGCGATACATTGCGCGTGTCCCGGTTGAAGAGCCGCGTCCCAAGCCGCTCTTCCAGACGGGCGATCTGCCGGCTCAGGGCGGAGGCGGACAGGCCGATGTCGTCGGCCACGGTCCGAAAACCGCCGCCTGTGGCAAGCGCACTAAAGACACGCAGTTCCTCGAGATCGAATTTGTTGCGCTCCATGCAACAATTATTTCCAATAAATCACTTCACGCAACAAAAGACTTGTAACAGTCTGGCTGTTGCGCAGGTTCCATCGGGAACTGAAGAAGGACCGGGGAGGGAGTGATCCCGAGCCTTGCTGTTTGCGCCCTTAGTTGACTGCCCGTATCGCGGGCCCCTTGGGAGGAATTCTTACATGCGTTTTTCACATTTCGCGCTTGCGGGCGCCCTTGCGCTGGGTCTCAGCCTGCCGGCAGCAGCCCAGGAAAAGCTGCTCATCGGCTCCACCTCGGCGTCATCGAGCCATTACGGCTATTTCGTCGCCGTCGCCAAACTGGTGAACGAAAAGGCCGACGGTCTGGAAGCGTCGGTCGTCGAAACCGGTGCCACGCTCGACAATCTTCGCCGTATCCAGCGCGGCCAGATCGATCTCGGTCTGGTCACCACCAACGTCGCCCAACATGCCGTCGCAGGTACCAACAAGTTCGAAGGCAAGCCGATGAAGCTGGGCCTGCTGTGGGTCTATACCGGTGCACCGCAGAACGTCATTGTGCGAGCCGATTCCGAAGTGACCGGCCTCGACGGCCTGAAGGGTGTCCGCTTCAACCCGGGCATCAAGGGTTCGGCAACGGAAGCCACCACCGAAGCCGTGTTCAAGGCACTCGGCCTGTCGGCCGAATATGTGCGTGGATCGACGACGGATATCGTCGGCATGATCAAGGACAACAGGGTTGCGGGCTATGTGAAATCCGGGGCAGGGCTGAAGCTCGATGGCTCGACGCTCGACATCGCAACCTTTACCCCGATCCACGTTCTCGGCCTGTCGGATGCGCAGAAGGCAACGCTTTCAGAAAAGATGCCAGATGTCTCCCTGGTCGACGTTCCCGCGGGGGCCGCGGAAGGCATTCCCGCCTATTCCACCTGGAGCTTCGGTGTCGGCGTGGCAGCGGGGCCGGAACTTTCAGAGGACGCCGCATACAAGATTGTCAAGGCGGTCATGGAAGACAAGGACGTCCAGGGCGCGGCCATGGCCTCGGTCAAGGGTGCGGATCTGGCCAAGCTTACACTGCAATATGCCACAATCCCGCTCCACCCGGGAGCTGCCCGGTGGTATCGCGAGCAGGGCATTGAAATACCCGCCCGCTTGCAGCCGGCCAACTAAATCGCTGGTTCCAGGAGCATCGCCGTGCTGAGCCGTTTTCGTGACGGGCTGGCCCTGTTGACAGGCGCCTTCGTCTTCTACACCGCCGCGACAGGTCCGTTCGAAAGTCTGATCCAGCGGGCGATCTTCCTGGCGCTTGTCGTCTGCCTGGGCCTTGCGGTCTATCCGCTCGGCCATGGCCGGCGGTGGCGGCCTCTCGGCCTTGTCATCGATCTCGCTACCGCCGGCATTTCGCTCGTCGCCTGCGGTTACATTGTCGTAAACTACGATGAGATCATGACCAACCTGCCCTGGGCGACATCCCTCGATATGGTGCTGACGGCGGGGCTGGTCATTTCGGTTCTGGAAGTCAGCCGGCGGGCGGTCGGCATTATCTTTCCCGTTCTTGTCGTCATCGGCCTGACCTATGCGCTCCTCGGCAACCATCTTCCCGGCGCGCTCGCCCACAGGGGCTTCGACGGCGCTTTCGTAACCGAGACGATTTTCCTCGGCGATCTTGGTATCTGGGGCATGCTGACGGGGGTGGCGGCGACCGTCATCGCGTCCTTCGTCCTGTTCGGCTCATTGTTACTGCATACCGGCGGCGGTCAGAGCTTCATGGACCTCGCCATGCGTATCGGTGGACGCCAGGCGGGCGGAGCAGCCAAGATAGCGACCATTGCGAGCGGCTTGTTCGGCATGATTTCCGGCTCGGCGGTCGCCAATGTGGCAACCACCGGGAACTTCACCATTCCGATGATGAAGCGTCTCGGCTATCCGCCGGCTTTTGCGGCGGCGGTGGAAGCCGTTGCCTCCACCGGCGGGCAGATCGCGCCGCCGATCATGGGGGCGGCCGCCTTCGTCATGGCCGAAATTCTCGGGGTGTCCTACCTCAAGATTATCGCGGCGGCAGTCGTGCCGGCGCTGTTGTTCTATCTCTCGGTGTTTGTCACGGTTCATATCGTCTCGGTGCGCAAGAACCTGAAGCTCGTGCCGACGGATGAGCTGCCGGCCTGGTCTGCGATCCTGGCCCCGTGGCGGGTTTTGCCGATCCTGGCCGCGCTCGGCGGTCTCGGTATAGGTGTGTTTCTCGGTCGCTCGGTCGCCACCGCGGCTTTCTACGGCGTCGTCGGTCTGCTGATTGCCTTTGCCGCCACGTCCGCCGGCAAGATGCCGGTCAGGCAGATGCTCAAGCTGATCCTGGATGGGGTTTCCGATGCAGGCAAAGGCATGGTGATCATCGGCGTTTTATTGGCGGGCGCGCAGATTCTCGTTTCCATGATCAACATGACCGGCATCGGTGTCACGCTCAGTTCCATAATCGTATCAATGGCGGGGGACTCCGTCCCGCTGGTCGCCCTGATCGTCGGCGGGGTCTGTCTGATCATGGGTATGGGTCTGCCTACCACTGCTGCCTATGTGCTGGTCGCCGCGGTGTTGGCGCCGGCCATGACCGCGGTCGGCATCGATCCGCTTGCGGCTCATCTCTTCGTTTTCTATTTCGCCACGATTTCGGTGATTACGCCGCCTGTCTGTGTCGCGGTCTTTGTCGGTGCGGGGATCGCCCAGACGAACTGGTTGCCTGCGGCCTTCGAGGCGGTTCGCCTTGGAGCGGTGACCTATGTGGTGCCGTTCCTGCTGCTGCTCTATCCTGGCATGACGGCGCAGGGCGGACTGCTGGACCTGGGCGATGCGTTACTCTCCGGCCTGATTCTGGTGATCGCCATTCCGGCTATCCTCAGTGGCCAGAGGCTGTTTGCCATCCGCAGCCTGGATTTTGCCGTGCTCGGTATTTGTATCGCGCTTGCGGTCTGGCCGCAGCCGGTCGCACCGCTCATCGCAGGGTTGCTGCTCGCGCTGTCCTGGCACTTCGGCAAGCCGCGCCGGCTGGCCCTGGAAACCGCATGATGGAGCTGCTCAGAATAGGCACCGGGGCGGGCTTTTCGGGTGACCGGATCGAACCTGCTGTCGATCTCGCCGAAAACGGCGCACTCGATTATCTCGTATTCGAATGCCTGGCCGAACGGACCATCGCCCTGGCCCAGCAGGCCCGCCGGGCCGATCCGGGGGCAGGGTATGATCCCATGCTGGAACGACGCATGCGCGCGGTCCTGCCGGTGCAGGCGCGCAAAGGGTTCAGGATCATTTCCAATATGGGGGCGGCCAATCCGACAGCCGCGGCCCGAAAATGTCTTGAGATTGCCCGGGAACTCGGGATCAGCGGGCTGAAGATCGCCGCTGTGACCGGCGACGATGTGCTGGCAGCGGTGTCCGGGTCCGACTTTCCCATTCTGGAGACGGGCCAGCCGGCCAGCGGGTTTAGCCGACCGTTTCTCTCCGCCAACGCCTATACCGGTGCTGGACCCATTGTGTCCGCGCTTGCTGCCGGGGCGGATGTGATCTTGACGGGTCGGGCCGCCGACCCGGCCATGTTCCTCGCTCCGCAAATCCATGAATTCGGCTGGAGCATGGACGATTGGCAAAGTCTTGGCCGCGGTACGCTTGTCGGCCATCTGATGGAATGCGGAGGGCAGGTGACCGGCGGCTATTTTGCAGATCCCGGTTTCAAGGACGTGCCGGATCTCGCCAATCTCGGCTTTCCGATCGCTGAGGTGGCGCAGGATGGTAATGCTGTTATCACCAAACTCGCCGGGACCGGCGGTGCGGTTACCGAGGCCACCTGCAAGGAACAGCTTCTTTACGAAGTCCACGATCCGGCGGCCTATTTGCAGCCGGACGTGATCGCGGATTTCTCAGGGGTTCGCATAAACCAGGCCGGGCCGGACAGGGTCCGGATAGAGGGGGGGACGGGGCATCCAAAGACGGGTACCTTAAAGGTGTCGCTCGGCTATGTGGATTCCTATGTCGGTGAGGGACAGATTTCTTATGCGGGGCCGGGGGCTGAAGCGCGCGGCCGACTGGCACTCGAGATCCTTGAGAAGCGATTGGTGGCGACCCACCATCGTTTTTCCGAAACCCGAGGCGAGCTCATCGGGATCGACGCAATCCTGAGCGGTGGAACGCCCGGAGACTATGCAGTGCGGGACGTACGGCTGCGTTTCGCTGCGCGTGCGGACAGCCTTGCGGACGCGCGCATAATCGGTGACGAGGTTGAGAGCCTCTATCTTAACGGCCCTGCCGCCGGGGGCGGTGCCTCCAAGTCCGTGCGCGAGATCGTTGCCATCGTCTCCACCCTGATTCCGGAGAACCTTGTGTCTCCGCACATCGATTTTCTGGAAAGTTGAGCCATGCTGCTGCGCGACATCGCCCATTCGCGGACCGGCGACAAGGGTAACATCTCCAACATTTCGGTCATCGCCTATGACATGTCTCACTGGGCGCTGCTCGAAACCGAAATGACGTCGGAGAAGCTGCGCTCACATCTGTATTGGATGGAAATCGCCAACGTCGAGCGTTTTATCCTGCCTCAGCTCGGCGCACTGAATTTTGTCCTCTATGGAGCGCTTAATGGAGGTGTCACTCGCTCACTCGCCCTTGACGCGCATGGAAAATGCCTGAGTTCGGCAGTTCTGGAGATGGAAATCCGGAAATAAGGAACCGTCTTTTGATGTCTTCCGGCGCAGCTGAACAGACAATTTGAAGGTCTTCTATCGGCCTTTCGTAACCGTATTTGACCCTTGTCAAAGGTACAGAGCTCTTGTTCGAGTACCATTCCCTAGCGTAACGTTAATGCGACGTCACAACGGCGTGCTAGTGAGACCGTGCTGAAGCCGGATGTTCCCGCAAACCGGGAACCTCGTTTCCGCGACACGGGAGGGAACCTGCCCATGACTGTGAGTCCGATCGTTCCGGCAAATATTCGCAATTGTTCTGTCTTCTTTCGCGGTCTCGCCGCTCGAGCGGGGTTTCAGACAGGGCCGACATCAATACCACGCCGGCCGCATTTCGCATTAAAAGTGCTGGTGCTGGTCTCCAGTATTCTGGCCGGCGCATCCGTGTCGATGATACCCCGGGCAAAAGCCCAGGACATGCAGCCGGGGGATGCGGTCGTTACGAGATTCTCCGGGACGATCGAGCAGGACGGGCGCCGGATTATCGATCCGGACGGAGCCGTTGCCAGTATTCTTGACCTGCGTCAGGCGGGCGGGCCGCCGCGGGGCGAACACTGGTTCGATGAAATCCAGAGCGGGGCGGTGACGGCTGCGGAAATCGGTCAGGTATTCGGTGTTGCTCTCGACGATGCGACGCCGCCGAATATCTATGTCACGGCGACCGCGGCCTTCGGACTGCACCGCAATGCCGAAAATTCCGACTGGATGGATGGCATGTGGGGCGAGGGAGGCGGTCCGGGAACCGTCTGGAAGCTTGATGCGTCCAACGGCTATAGGCCGGAAATCTTTGCAGACATCACGACGGATGGGCGCGCAAACAGCGCCGCCGCACTCGGTAACATCGCCTTCGACCGCTGGAACAGGCAGCTTTACGTTTCGGATCTGGAAACTGGCTTGATCCACCGGCTTTCGCTCGCCGATGGCGCGGATCTGGGAACCTTCGACCACGGAACCGGCGGCCGGATAACCTTTATGGATGCGTCCGACGGACAGTTTCATTCGCTGGAGCCTGTTGCGTTCGATCCAGCCAGCAGAGCGCAGATTGACGATTGTCCGAGCGGCGATTTTTCCCGAACGCCTTCGTGCTGGAACTTCGCCGATTTCCGCCGCCGCGTCTGGGGCGTCGGCGTCCGCCAGGATGCGGCCACTGGCGAGGTGCGTCTCTACTATGCCGTCTGGAGCAGCCAAGGGTTCGGCAATCCCGATTATGCGGCTGCCGGTGACGATGAGAAGCGGAATTCTGTCTGGTCGGTGGGGATCGACAGGGAAGGAAACTTCAATCCGGGTTCGGTGCGCCGCGAGTTCTTCCTGCCTGACTTCTTCCGTTCGCCCGAAGCCATCGCACGCGCCGGGCGCAGCCACCCTGTTGCGGATATCGCGTTTCCGGCAGTGAGCGAACAGAACGTGATGCTGGTGGCCGAACGCGGCGGCGTCCGCAATCTCGGCCTGGCTGCGGAAAATGCCTTTTCCTATCCCGACGAAGCTCGTGTCCTGCGCTACGAGTTGGGCGACACCGGTGCCTGGCAGGGCGTAGGGCGTTACGACGTCGGCTATTACGATAGGGGCGAATCCGGCCCGCCCTATATCAGGGCAGGTGCCGCCGGCGGCGTTTCCTTCGGCATGGGTTACCGGGAGAACGGCGACGCCGATCCCGACCAGCCGGATGGTTTCGTGTGGATGTCAGGTGACAGGCTCTGCTCGCCGCAGGGACAATGTTTCAATTCCAGCGCCAATACCCATGACGATGGCTCCGAGGTCTCCGGTCTGCAGGGGCAGGCGGCACGCCCCTTTGAGGCGTTCGAGCCGCTCACTGCGTTCCGGCCCTATCCAGTTCCGGGCCCGGTCACTCCGTCAACCGGACCTGACAGCGCCTTCATGATTGATGTGGACGTCAATACGGATGTCAACGGGGATTATTCGGAAGAAAGCCGGACCAGAAACGACGCGACCCGTGTGGGCGATGTCGTTGTGTTCCAGCCGCTCCCGGCCGATGGAGAACTGGTGTCCGTGGACGAAGGGCCGGTGGTGGCCGAATGGCCGGATGGTCTGCCCGAAGAAGGCTGGATCCCCGCGCCACCGCCCGATGACGGTTGGTTCCTGCCGCCTCCGTTCCCGCTCGATACCGACCTAGCAATCCGCAAGACCGGCCCGGCGCAATGCCAGGAAGGGGTGGAATGCACCTATGTGATCCGGATCCGGAATGTGGGATCCGTCGCCTATACGGGCCCTTTGGCGATCTCGGACACCATGCCGGCCGGGGCGACCCTTGCCTCGACGTCACCCGGCTGGCACTGCGTACCCGGCGGAGCGACCTTCCGCTGCATCACAAATGCGCCCGCAATTCTGGTGCCGGGTGCGACCGCGGCGATCGAAGTCAACATCCTGCTTCCTGCCGCCGTTCCCGGTCCGAGCGTTCAGAACTGCACGAATATCGACTGGTTCGAGATGGGAACCGATGACGGACCGGGCGACGGAAATGACGATGACTGCGTCACGACGCCAGTAACGCAAGGGTTTGACCTGGGTATTGCCAAAACGGGCCCTGCTCAATGTGCGGAAAACGCCGATTGCACGTATCAGGTCGTCGTGCAGAACTTCGGTCCCGGAGAGTTCAACGGGGTTCTGGCCATACGCGATACGCTTCCCGCCGGCGCCACTTTCGTTGCGGCCATCGGGGGAGGAACCTGCTCACCTTCCGGCGGCGACGTGAATTGCCTGACGGGGAATATCACATTGCCATCTGGAGGGGTTGCCGGTGTCATTTTCCGGATTAGTCTGCCGGATGGAATAGCGGGTGGAACGATCACGAACTGCGCGGAAATCAACTGGGCCGCCATGACCTCCAATGACGGCGCGGCGGATGTTCATGCGGATTCCGACTGTCATACGGTCAATGTCATCAACAAGGCGGGCTTCTTCGATCTGACGATCGCAAAGCGCGGTCCGGCCCACTGCAACGCTGGCGGTGATTGCGAGTACGAAATCACGATCGCCAATATCGGACCTGACGACTACACGGGCGAACTGCATATTCAGGACACTCCGATGACGCCGGGTCTGACCTATGTCGGCGCGGCCGGGCCCGGCTGGGGGTGTGGTGCCGCCGTTCCGGTCAACTGCAATCAGGCAGGCGGGCCTCATACCCTGCATCCGGGGGATACCCGGACGATGCGCATCACGCTCCATTTTCCCAACCCTGTCGCGACAAATCCGGTGTTCAACTGCGTGAATATTCGCTGGGGTGCGCCAGGTATGCCGGTGGATGACAATCCGCCACCGGGTGCCGGAGATGCCAGCGATCAGGCCTGTACCGCGACCTTCGTCGATGCGGGGTTTGACGCGGAGATTGCGAAGACAGGCCCTGCGGACTGTTATGAAGGGGCCGGATGTGACTTCGCGGTCAGCGTGACGAACAACGGACCTGCCGTGATCGACGGCATCCTGGCCGTGACTGATACCTTGCCGGCCGGGGCTACCCTGGAAGGCGTTGATGGCGCTACTTTCTGCAACAGCGCGGCGCCTGGGACGGTCACATGCTTCCTGCCGGGACCTATTCCTTCCGGGGATACGAAGAATATGACAGTTCATACCCGTCTGCCGGATCCGGTTGCCGGAAATACGGTGGAAAATTGCGCATCCATGGACTGGGGCGTGACGCCGCCTGCCTGGCTTGTCGGTTCGCCATATTCAGCCGATGACAACGCGGCAAACGACGGGCCGGCCTGCGCGACGGTTCACGTGCTTGCCGCCGATCTGGCGCCCTGGGGCGCGACGACCTGTGAGCTCGGATCTTCCTGTCCCACCGAGGTTCAGGTGGACAACCGCGGCGGACGGCAATTCCAGGGGGCTGCTGGTCTTCATGGAATGCTCGATCCGGGCGTGACGATCAGCAGCATCGAGAGCCGGACACCGGGCTTTGCCTGCAAGGTCACCGGGAACGGGCAATATGAGTGTGAGGGCGATAGCCTTTCGCTGAAACCGGGCGCTTCGGCCAAGGTCCGCATGGTTCTGGAAATCCCGGCTGACTTCCCCCATCGGCGGATCATTCACCGCAAGGAAATGATCTGGCCGGATCAGCAGGTGAAGGACGATAAGCCGGAAAACGATCGTCACACGAGCACGATCATGATCATTCAGCCTGAAGAGCCTCAGGAAGAGGCCAAGCAACCGGAAGAGCCGCAGGAAGAGCAGCCGCAGCCGGTCGAGCCGACGCCTCCGCCGGCCGTGACCGCTGAGGCGCCGGATCTGTCGGTCGAGAAGAGCGCCGGACAGGGCCGTTGTAATGCGGGTCAACCGTGCGACTTCCGGGTGACGATTACCAACAACGGTTCCGCCAGCTATGTCGGGCCGCTGCGGGTGAGCGATGTGACTGATCCTCCCGGACGGCTGATGTCCTCCGGACCCAGGCCGTGGCGGTGCCGCGGCGGGGGCGGCAGCTATGATTGTACCCATCCGGCAACGACGTTGGCGCCCGGCGAGTCCGTTGACCTGTCCCTGACAATCGCCGCCGGTCGCGGCAATCGAGCGCGCAGCCTCAGGAATTGCGCGAGCCTGGCCTGGAACATTGCGGACCAGGTCCGGGCGGTCCAGATTGCCCTGAACCGTCTCGGCTTCCCGGCTGGGCGGCCGGACGGTCGTGTCGGGTCCAATACCCGTGGCGCCGTGCGACAATTCCAGGAGAGCGCAGGTCTGCCGGCTACCGGACGGATCGACGAGGCATTGCTGCGCCACCTGTTTGCGTCCTGGGGAGAAGGCGACGGGAATGCCGCGAACGACAACAGTTGCGTCACGATCGGCCTCGACCAGCCGGTGCAGGCGCCTCCGGTCGTCGAACCGCCGCTCGCCTGTCCGCCGGGCTATGCAGCCTATCGCAACAGGAACCAGGTTCCTCGCAATTCGGACGTGCTCCGTCGCACGCGCGGCAATCAGGTCCTTTACTGTGCCCGGCCCCTGCCGCAGGCAGAGACGTGCCCACCGGGCTTCCGTCAGGTGAGCCGTCAGCGGGCCAAGGATCTGGTGCGGCAGGGTTGGGATATCCGGCAGGTTGGCAACCTGATGTGCGCCCGGCCGGTCGAGCGTCCCGCGCTGCAGTGCCCGGGCGGTTACAAGCCCTATCCGAACCGCAACCGGATTCCGCGCGGTTATGAAGTGCAGACCGTTCGCGGCAACGGCCAGGTTCTCTATTGTGCCCGGCCGCGGCCGCAGGCGGAGACCTGTCCGTCCGGCTACCGGCAGGTCAACCGTCAGCGGGCCAAGGCGCTGGTGCAGCAGGGTTGGGAAATCCGGCAGGTCGGCAGCCTGATGTGCGCCCGTCCGGGCAGGCAGGTTACGCCGACCCAGCCGACCAGGCCCAACTGTACTGGCGGCCGGGTCTGGGATGCGCGCCGAAATTCGTGCGTCTGTCCAGGGAACACCCGTTGGGATCCGAAACGGAACCGCTGCCTCCAGCCCCAGGTGCTGCGGCCCCAGGTACAGCCGCAGGTGCAACAGCCGCAAAGGCAGCCGCAGGTCATCAATCCCCAATTGCAGCTGATTGTGCCTCGGGTGCAGTAGCGGGTAAATGACAAGGCCTGCGGGCGTAAAAGCTCGCAGGCCTGAGGCGCTCCTCAGGAAAATCGATAAAACTCTCCGCGTTCCTTCGGGAGAGAACGGAAGCTCCGAATTTCGTTTGACTTGGCGGCCGAACCCTAAAGCACGTCGCGAAAAAGTGGACCGGTTTTTCGCGATGAGACGTGCGTCAACAAATAGCGAGAGCATGTCACGTGAATGCGAATGAACGCGACATGCTCTATGTGGCCACGCAGACCACCAGGATTCTCGCATCCTCTTCGCCGGCCGAAGCGTAAAGGTGGCCAAGCGAGCTGTCGAAGTAGATGCTGTCTCCCTGTTCCAGATGGACGGCATCCCGCCCTTCCAGGAAAACGGTGATCGAGCCTTCCAGAACGGTCAGGAACTCCTGGCCGGGATGGCGGACGAACTGTTTGAAATCCTTGAACTCCCGGGCCTTGAGCGAGCCCATCATCGGCTGCATGGCCTTGTTCCAGATTTCCGGAAACAGCATCTCGTAGACGTAGTTTTCCGTGTCCTGGCGCTCGAACTCGCCTTTGCGGGCAACGGTGAAACTGCCGGTTTCGAAATCCTCGCCCTCCGCATTGAAGAAGGCGGCCATGTCCACGCCGACGCCCCTGGCAAGCTGCTCCAGCCGGTCGTAGGTGAGGGCGATGAGGCCCCGTTCGGCCTTGGAAATCGTCGAGATCGCAAGCCCGGAGCGTTCTGCCACCTGGGCCAGGGTCCAGCCGTTGTCCTGCCTCAAATCGCGCAACCGGCGGCCGAAGGCCTGCCGGGACGATTCTTCATTCGTGGATTCAATCTTCATGGTGGCAATCTAGGGCTACGCTCTCTTTCTGCCAAGATTTTCCGATTGGAAATTTTCTCTTTTCCAATCGGAAAATCGATGTTAGCGTTTTTCAATTCGGATGGAGGGGATGGCTGTGGCGGCAGATGTGAAGCAGTGCGATGTGGTCGTTGTCGGGGCGGGGATCGCCGGGGCGTCCGTCGCCGCAGAACTGGCCGGGTCCCGCAAAGTCATCCTGCTGGAGCGCGAAACGCATCCCGGCTATCACACCACCGGCCGCTCCGCCGCCGTGTTCACCCGCGCCTATGGCCCGCCAGTGATCCGGGCGCTGACCCGGGCGTCGGAAGCCTTTCTGCGCGGGGAGGACGGTTCGGCGGGACCGGCTGAAAGCCAGCTGCGCCCGCGCGGCGTTCTCTTCCCCGCACGGTCCGACCAGATGGACAAGCTGGACCGTATGGCGGAGGAACTCGGCGATACCGTTGTGCCCCTCAGCGGCGGTCAGGTGCGGGAGATGATGCCGATCCTTCGGGAAGGCTATGCGGCTGCAGGGCTGTATGACGCTTCGGCTGCCGATATCGAGGTTCACGGTGTCCACCAATATTACCTAAAGAAATTCAAAGCTTTGGGCGGGGAATTGCAGACGGGCGACGAGCTTCTCGGCCTGACCGCCACCGGCGGCGGCTGGGAGGTGGCAACACGCTCCGCAGTTATCAGGGCAGCTGTTGTCATCAATGCGGCCGGCGCCTGGGCGGATGAAGTCGCAGGTCTTGCGGGCGTCGGGCCGTTGGGCCTCGTCCCGAAACGCCGCACGGCGCTTATGGTCGCGCCGCCGGAAAACAGCGTACCCGATCCGTGGCCGATGACCGTGGATGTGGAGGAGCAGTTCTACCTGAAGCCCGATGCCGGCAAGCTCCTGATCTCGCCCGCGGATGCCACCCCGTCGCCGCCCTGCGACGCGCAGCCCGATGAAATGGACGTGGCAATCTGTGTCGATCGGATCGAGACCGCCTTCGATCTCGCCGTGCGACGGATCGAGCACAAATGGGCAGGCTTGAGAAGTTTTCTTCCCGACGGTTGCCCGGCCGCCGGCTATGACACCCGCGCTTCCGGTTTCTTCTGGCTGGCCGGGCAGGGAGGGTACGGTATTCAGTCGGCACCTGCTCTGGCGCGTTCCGCAGCTGCACTCGTTCTGGAAAAACCGATCCCTGCGGATGTCGTGGATGAGGGCGTGGAGGCTTCGGCACTGGCGCCCCGGCACGGCAAGGTGGCCGCATGATTTTCGTGGTCCTCCTGTTCGCAGCGGTGCTGCTCGTTTCCGGAGCGGCCATCGCGTATGTGATCGGCGGGGCCGCCGTGCTGGCCTTCTTTGCTACGGACAATGCCCGCTACCTGGCGATCCTGCCGCAGCAGATTTTTTCCAGGATCGATGTGTTCGCGCTCATGGCCATGCCGCTGTTTATTCTGGCGGGCGAACTCATGAATCGGGGCGGGGTGACCGGTGCGCTGATTAACCTGTCGATGGCGCTGGTCGGGCGCCTACGCGGCGGGCTTGGCCATGTGAACATCATGACCTCGGTCTTTTTCGCCGGCATCAGCGGGTCTGCGGTCGCCGACGCGGCGGCCTTGTCCAATACGCTCGTTCCGGAAATGACCCGGCGCGGCTACTCGCTGGCATATGCCAGCACCGTAACGGCCGCTTCGTCGATCATCGGGCCGATCGTCCCGCCCTCTATCATCCTGATCTTCTACGGCGCCCTCATGGGGACGTCGGTCACCGCCCTGTTTCTGGCCGGTATTCTGCCGGGATTGTTGCTGGCAGCGGTGCTTATCGCGGTCAACGCGGTCTTTGCCTGGCGGCAGGGGCATCCCCGTCTGGAAAAGGAGGAGATGCCGCCCTTCTTGCGCACCATCGCCCATTCGCTTCCCGCGCTTTCGCTTCCGGTAATCATCCTCGGCGGAATCGTATTCGGCTGGATGACCCCGACCGAAGCGGCCGCGGTCGCCGTGGTCGTCGCGTTGGGTGCGGGCTGGTTCTATGCGGGGATCACTGTCAAGACCGTTCTGGAAGCGCTTCGCCGCACGGCTCTTCTGTCCGGTTCGATCTTCCTGATCATTTGCTCCGTTTCCGCTCTCGGCTATCTCGGGGCGCTGGAGCGCATTCCCGAGGCGATCCTGGAAGCTGTGACCGACCTCGGTCTCGGTCCGGTCGGCTACATGCTGGTCATGAACCTGATCTTCATCGCCGCCGGTATGGTGCTCGACATTCCCGTGGCGCTCGCGCTTTTGGTGCCGTTGCTTGCCCCGGTGGCGCTGCAGCAGGGAGCGGATCCCGTCCACCTGGGCATCGTGATCTGCTTCAACCTGTGTATCGGGCTGATCTCGCCGCCCATGGGCGGTTGTCTTCTGGTGATTTCGGCGGTCACCGGCATCAATTACTGGAAACTGGCGCGGGCGATCATACCGTTCGTGCTGGTGGAAATTGTCGTGCTGGGGCTGTTGATCGCGGTGCCGGACATCAGTCTGATGCTGCCACGCGCCTTCGGGCTGGGCGCGAATTAGCTGTCCGCTCGGGGCCGACTGTTTTGCAAAGAGGGTGAACTATAAAACGGAGTAGGTAAGATGAAACACATACGGAAAATCGGCATTGCCGTCTTTTCAGCAGCACTTCTGGCGGGGGGAGTATCCCAGGCTCAAGTCAAGATCGCACTGGACAGTCCGCAGGATATGGAAAATTCCGGCAGCTATGTCTGGGCGCATACGTTCTCTGAATATCTCAACAGTCACGGCATGAAAGCCGAAGAGTTTCAGCGCGGTGCGCTGGGAGGCGATGACGAACTGTTCGACCAGGTCAGCCAGGGCGTGCTGGAAGTGTCCTTGTCGCCGCTCAACATCGTCGGTTCGATCGACAAGCTGATCTATGGCATGCGCCTGCCATATTTCTTCAAGGACATGGCCGAGGTCGACCGCGCCCTGAACGAAGGCGGAATGCTGGCGAAGATCAACGAGGCCACCACGAAGGACGGCGTGCGGGTGGTGTCCGTGAACACCGTCGGTCAGGCGTCGGGTATCTTCAACACCAAGAAGACAGTGAAGTCGGTTGCCGACATGGCGGGTCTGCGGATGCGCGCGCTGGATGAAAGCCAGATCGATCTCTACAAGGCCTGGGGTGCGACCGGCACGATCGTGAGCTGGGCGGAGGTGCCGAATGCGCTGCAGACCGGGGTTGCCGACGGTTATCTGAACCCGCCCTTCGTGCCGCTTCTGTTCGGGCACACGGATTTCATCAAGTATTTCACCGATGCGCGCATCTCTCCGGCGCTGCGGATCACCATCATTTCCGAGGACTGGTACCAGGGACTGAGCGACGAGGACCGTGCCACCGTTGATGCGGCGGTTGCCGAGGCGACTGCGGCCAACCGCGAATGGCTGGAAGGCCGTACCGCGATCCTCGACAAGCTGCGTGAGGCAGGCGTCGAAGTGGTGACCCTGGACCAGGCGGCCCGCGACGAATTCCGGGCGGCGTCCGGGCCGGCCTATGACAGCGACCTGCTCACGCCGGAACAGATCGCGGAATGGGAAGCGGCAAAGGGGAACTGAGCCTTGCGCGCACTGGCAAAAGCTCTGGACAGGCTCTCTGCCGGTCTCAACAGCATCGCCCTCTGGGGGGCGGTGCTGGCCGTGGCGGTCATGGTGGCCGCCGCGGGCTGGCAGGTGCTGGCCCGCTATGTCCTAGATGCGCCGCCGATCTGGACCGAGGAACTGGCCCGCCGGTCGATGGTCTGGGCCGGAATGCTCGGAGCCTCTTGTGCGTTCAAGGCCGGCGCTGACCCGGTTCTCTTTCCCGTGGCCCGCAAGGTCACCGGGGCGGGGGGCATGGGGCTGGCGCTCATTCGGGCCTGCGGCGTTCTGGCCTTCGCCGGGCCGGTGATCTGGTTTTCCGTCTTCAACGGCCGGGGAGACATGGCCCGCGGCTTTCTGGGCCGCAGCCTCGCCCGGCAGGCGGACATGCTGGACGTGTCCATGATCTGGTTCACGTCTGCCGTTCCTCTCGCCTTTACCCTGATCGTCCTTCATCTGACGGCAGGGCTCCTTATGCGCGCGACCGGCCAGCCGGTCGCGGGTGAAACAGATTTGAAATCATAACCGGGAACCGACATGACACGGCTTTTCATTGCCGGGCTGAGCACCGAAACCAATTCCTTTTCTCCCATGCCGACCGGCATGACGAGTTTCGAGGAAGGCTCGATCCACCACGGAGACGCGACGCAGGACACCGAGCAATACTGGACCGCGCCGCTGCATATCTGGCGCAGGCGCGCCGAGGCGCTGGGCTGGGAGGTGGTGGAATCCCTGTCGGCTCACGCGCAGCCGTCCGGGCTTACCGTGAAGCCGGTCTACGAAGGCTTCCGGGACGAGATCCTGGCGGATCTGAAGGCGGCCGGCGGTGCGGACGTGATCCTGCTGACGCTGCATGGAGCGATGATTGCCGACGGCTATGACGATTGCGAAGGCGATCTGATCGCCGGCTGCAGGGCAATTGCGCCCAATGCTGTGATCGGCGGGCTGCTCGATCCCCATTTCCACCTGACGGAGCTGATGCTGGACAACGCGAGCCTGCTGGTGGCCTACAAGGAATATCCTCACGTGGACGTGCCGGAACGGGCGGAGGATCTGTTTTCTCTCGCGGTGCGCACCGTCGCCGGCGAGATTACGCCGGTGATGCGCGATTACGACTGCCGCATGATCATCGCCATGCCGACCACCAAGGCGCCCATGCGCGGGTTCGTAGACGCCATGAGCGCACGGGAGGGGCAGGACGGTGTGCTGTCCTTGTCAATCGCCCACGGGTTTCCCTGGGGCGATCATCCCCGTGTGGGAACGCGCGCGCTGGCGATCTGCGACGGCAATACAGCCGCCGCGGCAACCGAGGCGGAACGGCTGGGGAAATCGCTCTATGCCCTGCGCGAAGAGCTTCACACCCGGATACCGCCGATGGACGAGGCTTTGGATATCGCGGCGGCGGAGCCGAAGGGACCTGTGGTGCTTGCGGACATGTCCGACAATCCGGGCGGCGGCGCACCGTCCGATGCGACCTTCCTGTTGCGCGCCATGATCGAGCGGGGGATGACCTCCGTTGCGACGGGCCTGTTCTGGGACCCGGTCGCGGTACGCTTCTGTACTGAAGCCGGTGAGGGGGCGAGCTTCGAGCTGCGCCTGGGCGGCAAATGCGGGCCGATGTCCGGCGATCCGCTCGACCTCAAGGTGACGGTACGCCGGATCATTCCGGGAATGAGCCAGCGCTTCGGCAAGCTGTCGGCCCCGATCGGTACGGCGGTCTGGGTGGAATGCGACGGCATCGACATCGTGCTCAACGACCTCCGCTGCCAGACCTTCCATCCGGATGCCTTCGAGAAACTGGGGATCGACCTGTCGCAGCGCCGCTATGTCTGCGTGAAATCGTCAAACCATTACCAGGCCGGGTTCAACCCGATTGCCGCGCGAGTGATCGGCGTCGCCACGCCCGGCGCGATCACGCCGGACTACGCCAATATTCCCTATCGCAACCGGAAACGGAATTATTGGCCCGCCGTGGAGGACCCGTTCGCATGAGCAATTCCCTGATCACCGCGCGAGATGCGTTCGCCGCGCGCCTGCCCGAAGAGCGGATGGATCTGAACGGCCGAAGCTGGGGTGTCCGGTTTACGGGTTCTGACGGCCCGGTTTTGCTGCTCATACCAGGAACACTCGGCCGCGGCGACGTTTTCTGGCAGCAAGTCGAGGCCCTTTCGAACCGGCTGCGGATCGTCACGGTCAGCTATCCGGAGACCGGTAGCATTGCGGACTGGAGCGCGGACCTTCAGACGTTGTTCGACAGGCTGGAGATCGGCGAGGCGACGGTGCTCGGCTCCTCTCTCGGCGGCTATCTGGTGCAGTATCTTGCGTCCGAGGCGCCGGAGCGGGTCACGCGCCTGATTGCGGCCAATACGCTGCATTCGGTTGCAGGCATTACTGATCGTCCGCCTTACGCGCTTGACCTCGACACCGTGCCGGTGGCGGATCTCAGGGCCGGGTTTGCCAAGGGACTGGGCGCCTGGGCCGAAACGCACCCCGACCAGGTTGACCTGGTCGAGCTGCTACTGGGCGAGGTCAACGGGCGTATTCCGGAACCGGAACTCCGGATGCGGTTGAAGGCACTGAAGACGGCGCCGGAACTGCCGCTTGTGAAGCTGTCTACGGACAGGATCGTCACCATCGAGGCCGACGACGATCCGCTGATTCCGCCGGAGATGCGGAGTGCCGTTCGGGACAGGTTAAACCCGGCAGTGGCTTACCGTTTTCTGTCGGGCGGGCATTTCCCCTATGTGGCGCGGCCGTCGGATTACACGGCCCTTCTGGAACAGGTGATGGGCCTGGAAGTGACAGGCCCCGATTGGGGTGAGGAAGCGGAGCGCAGCCGATGATCGTTCTGACACATGAGGACGTGGCCGATCTCCTGCCCATGGCAGAAGCGGTCGAAGTGATCGACCGGGTGATGCTCACCGTTTCGCGGGGCGGGGCGGAATTGCCGCTGCGCCATGTGGTGCCGGTCGGTGGCGGCAACATGATGGGCGTCATGTCCGGCGCCCTCGAGGCGCCGCACTGCTATGGCGTCAAGCTGGTCAGCCTGTTTCCGGGCAATCCGGAAAAGGGCCTGTCGTCGCATCGCGGCGCCGTGGTGCTGTTCGAGGCGGAAACGGGTGGAGCGGTTGCCATGATGGATGCGGGTCTTCTGACCGCGATCCGGACCGCCGCCGCAAGCGCGGTCGCGACCCGGGCTCTGGCGCGGGAAGATGCGGGATCGCTGGCGCTGATCGGCTACGGCGAGCAGGCCGAACATCATCTGGAGGCCATGATGGCGGTCCGCCAGATCACCCGGCTTCACGTTGTCGGACGCTCTGCTGATCGTGCCGAAGCCTTCGCGAAACAAGCCGCGGAACACTACCCGCAGCTGACTGCCGTTCATGGCACGGATGTTCGGGCTGCGGTCGAGGCGGCGGACATCATCTGCACAGTGACAGCATCGTCGACGCCGGTCCTGATGGGAGACTGGCTGCCGGAAGGCGCACATGTGAACATAGTCGGCGCGTCAGTGCCATCGAAACGCGAAGTGGATGACCGGCTGGTAGAGCGGGCGGACATCTGGGTGGACTACACGCCCTCGACCCTGGCCCAGGCCGGCGAAATCGTCGACATGATCAAGGCCGGACGGTTCAGCGAAGACAAGCTGAAAGGCGAAATCGGCGCCGTTCTTGAAGGCTCGGTGGAAGGTCGCACTACTCCCGGCCAGATCACTGCCTACCGCTCCCTCGGCATCACCGCCCAGGACCTTGCGGCAGCCGAGCACGTCTACCAGCGGGCTTCGGCGGCCGGCCGGGGGCAGGTGGTGACCCTGTAACGGCCGGATTTGCCAATCCTGACAGGCGGGCCCTAAATCGACTGTTTGGGGCCCGCTGTTTGTGCTTTTAAGGAGCCGGTATCCTCAACCTGTCCGTCGCTCGCGGCCATGGTAACGGATGGCAGTCTCAAGTGCGGCAAGCGTGTTGTCCGCCGTTCCCCGCCAGTGCTTCGCCAAAAGTCCCGCCATATGGGCGGCGGCGACACTGGCACCGCGGATATCGGGATTACAGGTCGCGGCTGGACAAGCGCCATAAGTAGCCTGGGGCAGATCGAGGCGGGACAGCTCTCCCGGCAGGCAACGCGCGTCGCCCTGGACGGAGACGACCCCGTCGATCGCGGCCGGATAGACCGGCTCGCCGCGGGCCGGCGCGGAGGCGACGATCAGGCTGCCTGCCTGCAGGAGCGCATGCGTCTTTGCGGTGAGTTCGACAGACGGTAGAGCCATGCCGAAGGAGCAGAGCACGATTTCCGGCGGATTTTCGACAAGCCAGTCGAGCGCGGCGCAAACGGTCGCAACCGAGGTCGCCAGACGCCCCGGAAACACCACCGCATTGACGAAGTGAACCTCGCCGGCCTGCGCCCGGATCGTATCAGCCATGGCTCCGGCGTGGTTTTCGGCGGCCGGGGAGCCGTCGGCTTCGCAAAGCCGTATTTGATCAAACAGATCCGCGCGTGCGTCCGGCAGAGCGCCGTCGATGAGGCCGATCCGGATCAAGACTTCTGTCCTCCAAAGGTCGCAAGGTCGATTTCTTCGTCAAAGGCTCCGTAGCGCTCGGTTTCGCCATGCGTAACGACGATCCTTGTGCGGTCGGCAAAGCGGGTGTCGATAGCTTTCATGATCCGGCTGATACGGTTGGCGTCGATTTCTGACAGGCTTTCGTCGAGGATCAGCACCCTGAACGGCTGCAACAGGGCGCGGGCCAGACACAGGCGCTGACGCTCGCCGCCGGAGAGATTCAGGCCGCCTTCGCCCAGCCAGGTATCGAGACCGGAGTCGGGTTCCTCGTGGCTGTATGAATGCGGGACCGGTGCCGCTTGCTCCCGTCTCCCCCCTTGAGGGGGAGATGTCGGCGCAGCCGACAGAGGGGGGGATGCGGTGCCTGCCCGGGGGTGTGGCCCACCCCCCTCTGTCACCTTTGGTGACATCTCCCCCTCAAGGGGGGAGACGGGTGTTTGCGGAGCTGCTGCGACGTTATATATCGGCGATCCGGTGTGGATACCGAGCCGCTCGTCCAGTTCGACGAGGCGCAGGATGTCCAGCATCTGTTTTTCATTCGCTTCGGGTGACCCGAGGCGCAGGTTGTCGGAAAGAGTGCCCGAAAAGACATGGCCCTTCTGCGGGACCAGAGCGACGGCGGTGCGGATATCGCTCAGGCTCAGACGGCGCAGATCGATGCCGTTGAGCAGGATTGCACCGGCGCCCGGATCGTCATGGCGTTGCAGCAGGCTCAGGAGGGACGACTTGCCGATCCCGGAAGGTCCGGACAGGCGGAGCTTGCTGCCGGCGGGGATGGTGAGGCTGACGTCCTCAAAAAGCGTTTCCTTGCCGGCAGGCGCATAGGAGACACCGGTCAATACCAATTCTCCGCCACCATCCGGCAGAGGCAGGGGCGAGGGCGGATCGCAGACGTCCGGATTGGCGCTCATGATCTCGTCGAGCCGGTCGAGGGCGGCCTTCATGCGTGCCTGGCCGTGCCAGAGTGAGATCAGCGATTGCATCGGCCCGATAAGAAAGCCGAGATAGGCTGTGAAGGCGATCAGCGAGCCGAGCTCCATGGTGCCGTCGATGACCGCAAGGCCGCCGACCAGAAACACCGTGCCGCGCAGGACCGCGGTCAGGACCATGGGAACGGCGCGGGTGACCTCGTTCCACACCTGTGCCGACAGGAGGGCCGCAATCAGTCCCTGTTGGCGCTGCTCGATCTTATCCGAAGCAACCTGCGTTGCGTTGAGGGCCCGCAGCGCGCCCAGGCCGGTGATGGTCTCCGCCAGACCTGAAGCAAGTTCGCCGCGGGCCTTGCGCACGTCGCGGGCCTTTTCGTGGGTGACCGGACGGGCCTTGGCGAAGAAGATCAGTTCCACCGGTGCCAGCACCAGGGCCAGAACGGCAAGCTTCGGTGCCAGAACGAACAGCATCACCAGTCCCCCGATCAGCCTCAGCAGGCTGCCGCCGCCGTTGACCAGAGCGGCGAAGGTGAATTGCTGCACCTCGCCGGCATCGCCGTCGAGCCGGCTCATAAGCTCGCCGATCTTCTGCCGTGCCTGCCAGCGCGGCGATTGCGCCAGGATGCGGGCCACAGCCGCCCGGCGCAGATCGGCCAGAAGCCTTGCGGAAAAGCGCAGGTGAAGCAGGGAATTGACGGCGCCGAGCGCCAGGGCCGCAAGCCCGACCACGAACAGGGCAATGGCAAAGGTGATCAGCGCCTGTTTATCGTGAGCCATCAGGCCCTGGTCGATGACGAGTTTGGTCAGCCACGGCGGGATCAGTGCAGTTCCGGCGGTAACCAGGGACAGGCCGAAGAGCGCTGCAAGTGGTCCGCGATAGGGCTGGACAAGCGGCGCAAGCCACAGAGCCTCGCGCACGCCGAACAGGCGTTCCAGCACGACATGCAGAAGCGGATGTGGGGGCGATGCTTTGGCTTTCGTTTCCGCAGGAGCTGCTGTCGCGGCTTGCCTCATTCAGTCTCCTTTTGTCTCCGGCAGGTGTGCTAGCGAATGCCGCTGCTTAAGCGACCTTCTCTCTTTGAGACGGTAACGGAACCTTGCGGCACAATTCCAAGTACCTCTCCCATGGGGAGAGGTCGGAGCGAAGCTCCGGGTGAGGGGGCGCAAACTTTCCGTATCCGAACCTCCTTCGTTCGGGATAAGTCTGACCTGTTACCCATCCTCCCGGATAGAACTGTTACCAATCATACCGGTTCGTACCTCACCCTAACCCTCTCCCCATGGGAGAGGGAACTCTTGGGCAGTGCCCGAACTCCGCCTGCTGTCCCTGACCTCACTTGCGTTGGCCGGAACAGCAGGCGGGGCAGTTACGCTTCAACTCCCCGTGCTGATCACGTGCATCGTGCCTGCGGCCATGTCGCCGCCCGACGGCAGGAGGATTTCGCCGATGCGTTCCAGCGTATCGGCATCGTAGACTCCGATGTCGTCGTTGGTGCCGCCCACATAAAGCTCCTTCCCGTCGGACGAGATGTTGATGCAGTAGTAGGTGTGCGGCAGGTCGACCCGCTTGACCAGTTCCTTGGTGGCAAGGTCATGCTTGGAAAGCTGGGTGTAGACCCCGTAGAGGTTGTTCTTGTCGTTGGGATCGCGAACGGCGGAGAACATGATCACCTCGAAGCTGGCGAAGTCCTCGATCTTGCTTTCGCCTGTGGTCAGGTCGACGGTCTCGTAGCCCCAGACGAAATCGGCCAGTTCGTTCTGGGTTTCGTCGGTGAATTTCGCCGCCGAATAGAGAAGCAGGAATTCGTCGGCCTGGGAGCCGATCGGCCAGAAGGCGAGCACGTCCGGCGGAGAATAGGTCGGGCGGTCCCACGAGGCATTGGGGATCTTGACCGTGGTTTCGCCGGTCTTCGGGTCGATGGCGTAAATCTCGTGACCGGCGGCATAGAGCGTACCTTTGCGGTCGGTCGCCATCACCGTCATCCGGCGCGGGACCGGGAAGGTGCGCGCCGGCTTGGCGTCCATGCCGGCGGAGGTGTCATAGACCGCCAGTTCCGGCTCCATGATCTCGTAGCGGTCCGCGAGGATTTTCACCGGGTTACGCACTGTGTAAAGTTCCTTGCCGTCCTTTGAGACGGCGAGCGAGGCAACGGTCTTGCGGCGGATGTCGCCTTCGGACTGATGGGCCGCGAACACCGTCTTACAGCTGGCAAGCTCGATGCCGTAGACGTTTTCCCAACGGTCGGCGAGCACATAAGCGATCGTGTTGTCCGGCGACATGACGATGACGCCGGGGATCAGGTTGAAATCGAGCTTGCAGTCGGTCTGGATCGACCGGGCCTTGGCGTCGATGACATAAAGCCGGTCGGGCTTGGCGACCGTGACGATGAGGTCCTTGGCGAGTGCGGGCAGGGCCGTCAGGCCCAGGCAAAGCGCCGCCGTGGTTGCGATCAGGTTTCGCATCAGAGTTCTCCGAAAATTCAGGCTCGCGCCAATCAGGTTTCGCTGTCGGACGGGAAGACCGTGCCGAGGTTGCGCCAGTCCTTGCCGGCGTTGTCGGCATCCGCGTTCCAGTCCTTGTAGGAGTTGATCGTGTCCGGCACCTGGGCCGGCCACCAGCACGGGTCGGAGCAGCCGTAAAGATCGGCCTCCATCGGCTGGCACAGGGCGGCGACGCCGCCGAACGGGTCGACCTCCCAGCCCGGATCGAGGGTCGAGGCGCAACCGGCAACGATGGTCTGCATCGCCCGGACCTCGTCCATGTTGTCGGTTTCGGCCGCCTTGACGACGCGTTCGGCTTTCTGGTTCAGGGGCTTCAAGTTCTTCATTTGCCGTATGCCCTCCGCGGCATGATATGATCTGTGAAATAGGCCGGCGCGCCGGCGATCAGGTCGCCGTAGACGCCGATGCCGAAGTCGACCCAGTCGCGCATCAAATCGCAGTAGTGGTAGGTCGGTTTCAGCGGATCGGAAAAGTGGGCGTAGCTCTCGTGGTAGCAGCCGCCCGCGCAGATGTTGCGGATGCGGCAGGTGGAGCAGCCCTTGTCGGTGCGGTCTGCCCGATCCTCGATGAAACGAGCGAGCTTCTGCTTTTCGATGCCGTCATCCACGGTGCCGTAGGTGTCCATGTCGGAGCCCGTGAAACGGTGGCAGAGATTGAGGCTGCCTTCGTGGTCGACGGCCAGCATGCCCACTCCCGCCCCGCAGGGCAGGGCCTTCGACCGGCCCTCGTAAAGGTCGGTCATGAGCTGGTGCATGTTGGAAAAGCCGATGTTGCGGCCCTTCAGTGCTTCGTCACGGTAATGCCGGCCGAGTTGTTTCATCTCGTCGAACACGGTCACCAGTTCGTCGCCGGTCAGGTTGAACGGCGCGACCGGACCCGAGGTCACCGGCGAGAAGCCGACTTCATGGAAGCCGATCTCGTTTTTCAGGTGATCCCAGATCTCGTAGACCTGCGTGACGCCACGGGTCAGCGTTACCCGTCCACCCACGGGGCGGGAGGTGTAGCGTTCCAGAAGCATCCTTGTCTTGGCAGCGACCACCTCATAGGTGCCCTTGCCGCCGACGGTCTTGCGGTTGAGATCGTGCAACGCCTTCGGGCCGTCCATGGAGACCGTGAGGCCGAAACGGTGCGCGTTCAGCCAGTCGACGATTTCCTCGGTGAGCAGCGTCGCGTTGGTGGTCAGCGTGAAGTCGACCCGCTTGCCAAGCGCGCCGAAACGCTCCTCGGCATAGGCGACCACATCGCGGATCAGCGCGATATTGCTCAACGGCTCGCCGCCGAAGAACACCACGTTGTAGCTGTCCCGGTCGGGGCTTTCGGTCAGCAGAAGCTCGATGGAGCGTTTCGCCGTCTCCAACCCCATGCGCCGGCCCTTGGACGGCGTGTCCAGATCCTCCTTGTAGCAGTAGGTGCAGGACAGGTTGCAGCCCGTGTTGACGTTCAAAACGATCGTCGTCAGCGGGAAGTTTTCGATGTGGACCGGCGGCCGTTCCGCCCGGGGCGGGCGGCCGTCGGTGACGATGTCGAGGTCGAGCAGGGAACGGATGCGCTCCGTCACGAGATCCGGATCGGCCCGGCCCTCGAAACGTTCGCGCACATCCGCCTCGCTCACCCTTGTGCGGTCGGCGAAGAGGTCGATCACATCATTGTCGAGACGGTCGATCTCGAACAGCGAGGTGGTCGGAATGTGGAACAGCAGGTGCCGTCCGTCGACCTCGACACGGTGCGCGTTCTGCGGCTGGTAGAAAAGATAACCCATGGTGCAGTCCCTCCCTTATCGGATCGGCGGATCGTTCCAGCGCTGGACCGTGACGATGAGCTGTCCTTCGCCGGACGCCTCACCGCTCTTGGCCAGAACCTTCAGATTGCCGGCGTTGTTGGTGGAGAAGGGACGTTTCGGATTGGGACCGGCGACGGCCGGCATGAAGATGCCGAGGCTTTCGTCCATCTCTCCCGCGAATTCCACGTCCTTCAGGGTTTCGGCTTCCTCGTTGAAAGGAGCGACCGACCAGGAGGCGGGAACCACGCCGATGCGCACGTCGTCGTCCGTGCCCGGCTGGCCGTCCGCACCGTTCCAGTAGCCGACGGCATCGAAACGGGCCGGAACCTTGCCGGCGGAGCCGCCGCCACCGCCGACACGGGCAAGCGCGAAGGCCGGTTCGACCTTGAGGCTGTCGATGTGGCTGTAGACGGCAAGGGCATCGTCCGCCTTGGCGTCGCCGGAGGCAACGGACACCGCGCCGTCGGTGCCCGCTGCCGGGCTTACGTCGATGGCGGCGCCATAGGCATTGGTCGTGCCGCCGGAGGCATCGAGCGCGCCGGAAAGGGCTACGCCGTCGAGCCCGGTGCCGACCACCTGGACCGTACCGCTACCGCCTGCCGGAAGCGTGGAGGGGACCACGCCGGCAATTGCCGGTTTGCCGCCGGCCTTCACCGCCTTGAAGGTGCCGCCCAGGCTGTCTTCAGCATGCAGGAACTGGCGGCCGGAGAGGCTCGCACCGTCTTCGGACATCGCGAGTACCTGACGGTAGGCGGTGTCGCCGATTGTCAGATTGGCACGCCATTCGTAGCCGGTATAGACGTTGAGCTTGCCGGAAACGGACAGTTCCTCGCCGCTTGCGGTCATCAGTGTGCCGGAGACCGAATAGGGCTGGGCGTCGCCGGAAACCTCTAGCGTGCCATAGGCCTCGCCCTTGGCGGGCAGGCGCGTTGTGAAAACCCAGGAACCGGTCGCGGACGGCTTGTCCGCCTTTTCCCAGGCGGTCCAGGCATCCGTTTCAAACGGATATTTTTCCGCCAGCAAGGGCACGACTTCCTCGCGGGCGATCTTCAGCCATTCGCGGTCGCGGGCAAGCGCCTGGTATTCCAGTGTCGGCCACTGGCCGACATGGAAGTCGATGTGCATGTCCCATTCGTCTTTCGTGCGCCGCTGCAGGCCGACGCGGGCGGCCGAATGGCAGCGGGCGCACATTTCGGCGAGCGGTGCTTCGGTCACTTCCACAGCATTCGGCTGACGCTCGAGTATATAGCGGAAGTCCTCTGCCTCGGACGGAGCGAGGCCTTGGGTGTCGGCGAGATAATGGACCAGCTCGCTCTGCACTTGCGGATCGATTTCCATGCCATGGAACAGCCGCATGCGCACAATGGTCATCAGCCAGCCTTCCGGCGTCTTGCGCTGGCCGTCGATGCGGCTCAGGGCCCCGCTGTCGTCGGCCGCGTGGCAGCCGCTGCAATTTTCCTCCAGCAGTTTGGCGCCGTCCTGCGCCTGTGCCGGGACCGACATCAGAAGCAGCACCCCGGCCAGGCCGGCGAGATGCCCCTTTCGCAGTCGTTTCATCATGCTGTTTCCCTCATTCTGGTTTGGTTTTCAGTTGCTTTTTGTGGTTGGTCCGGCAGGCCGGACGGAAGACCGCGGCTTTCAAGCCAGCGAAGGGCCTCGGCCGGGGCTGACCCGGTCCGCGAAAGGTCGAGAAGGTCGGAAACGGGCAGGCCGCAGACGAAGGCGACGCCTTCCGGATCCTGCGGCGTGATCAGCACCTCGCGTTCCCGTAGACGGTTGCCGTCCACGATCACGCGCTGCACCAGGCGTGTGTCGCCGGCTGTTGCGTGGGCGGGTTCGTTGTCAGGCCATGCGGCGCGGGCGGCCCAGAAGGGATGGACGGCGAGATCCGTCTCCAGCCGGTAGAAGTCCCGGCCGATTCTCGCCTGACGCCAGAACGTGCCGACCACCCGGTGACGGTAGAACCGGGTGGCGAGATCCGGATCTCCACCCTCGAGAAGCGTCATTATGCTGGGAACGGCGGCAAGCGCGGAGGAGATCGCCCAGAACAGGCCGTGCCCGGAAAGCGGATCGATGGCAACGGCGGCGTCGCCGATGGGAAGGACGGGCAGGGGCAGTTCGGGCGCCGACAGGACAAGACCGGCGGGACGGGCGAGCAGGTCCCCTTCGAAACCACAGGCGTCAAAGCGGTTGTCGAACTGCGTTTGGGCAAGGAAAGCCCGCATGCGTTCTGCAAGGGCGGCCTGACCGGCGCCGGACAGATCGTCAGCGTCGATGCAGATCTGCAGCCAGGGACCGAAATCCGGTTCAGCCGCAGACCAGATCCACCCTTGCGGTGTTGCTTCCACATGGGTTCCGGAATGCGGCACGGGTCCGGACAAGCGTCCGGCGATGGCAAGTGTTTGCGGGCCTTTTTGACGATTAGCCGAAGGAGCCTGCCGGCCGCGCGCATCGATCAACAGCCGGGCGGTGATCGTCTCGCCGTCGGCAAGGCTCAGGGCGACGCCGGTTTCAAGATCGGCTTGCTCAATCCGGCGCAGGCGCGTCGTGCGGACTGCTACGCCTGCTTCAAGTGCCGCCATGCGCAGGGTTGCGTCGAAGTCGTGGCGGCGCACCAGGCGTTCGCCGTTGGCCGTTTCGTTCAGCCCGGCCCATCGGACAGACCGGCGCATAGGCGCGCTCGCGGCCTGCAAGGCGTCTTCAAGTTCTTTTTGTCTCAGGATATGGGCGACCCGTTCGCCCAGGCCCTCAAGGCGCGGACGGGTGGTGGCCGGATCGATCAGGATGGTCCTGATCCCGGCACGCGCCAGTTCACGCGCTGCGAACGCGCCGGCAGGTCCTCCGCCGGCAACTGCCACATCGAAGCAGGCTGCCAAATTTTTCCCCTCGTCCAGGTGCCCGCGTTTTCACGGTGTCATCCCGGATCTCTCTGCCCTGTCATTAAGAGGGGGTGTTTCGGACCGTTCTCGACAATTTCGGCCAAATTTCAGTGTCACCCCCAAATGAAGGCTTGGCCGATTGCGCGCATCAAGAAGATTTGATCTACTTAATCTTTAGGCATGAACTTTTCTTCGGCAGGCCGGAGAAGTCGGGATTTCGGAGTGGACGAAAGCCTTGTCTACGGATGCGACCATTATATCAGGAGCCCTCCGTGGGCTTCAGAACATGCTGGTGGAAAAAGGGCTGGAACCGGCCGTTTTAGGTCACCAGTACGGCGTTCCGGCGGGTGCCTGGAAGAGCCCCCAGGTTGCAATTCCGCTCACAGCCTTCGTCCGGATTTATGAACAGGGCGCTTCGGCGCTGGGCGTGCCCGGCATCGGCTGGCAGTCCGGGCCGCTTCTGGATCTGACGGATCTGGGCGAACTGGGCAATGCGCTCCTGTCGGCGCCGACGGTCGGAAGCGCCCTGCGTACTTTCGAACGGTTCCTGAGGGTGATCCAAAGCGAGACCGACTTGCGTCTGACGGTTGAAGACGGGGTCGTGACGCTGACCTACCGCATCCTCAATCCTGATATCTGGCCGCGCCGCCAGGACGCGGAATTCACCCTGTCGGTGCTGACCCAGCTTATCCGCAGGGGCGCGGGAGAGGACTGGAGCCCGGACCTGATCTGCTTCGAGCATGAGCCCGCGCGCAGCCTGTCCAGTTGGGGCGAGGTGACGGGGAGTGCCTGCCAGTTCGATTGCGAAACCAATGCACTGAGTTTTCCGGAAGCCGTCCTGAACCTGCCGATGCCGCGTGACGACGCCTCGCGTCACAGGCGGGCGCTGGATACCCTGACCCGGTGGCTGGCGGAAGCCTATCGGTCCAATTCCCTGGTCGACCGGACCCGGACCGCCATTTACACAGGACTGGAAACCGGCATCGTCGATCAGGAAGCGATTGCCCGGGACCTCGGCCTGTCCCGGCGCAGTCTGCACCGGCATTTGAGCGAGGAAGGCGTGCGTTTCTCTGCCCTCCTGGACGATTGTCGTTTTCGGGTCGCGCGCCACGCACTCGCCGACACGTCGCATCCGCTGGCGCAGATCGCTTTTGAGCTCAGCTACTCCGACCAGACCGCCTTCGAGCGCGCCTTCAAACGCCGCACCGGCATGACGCCGAGGCAATACCGGCAGGCGTTTCAGGTGAGGGGACGTTAGCCCATCGCCTCGTCAAGCACCTCGGCGAAGCGGGCGATGCGGTCCGGGGTGGCATCCGCGAAGCCGACAATCAGACCATTGAGCGGTTCGCCAAGGCAATAGGCGGACAGGCGGGCCGGGCGGAAACCGGCTTCGGCAAGCGCGGTGAGGGCCAAGACCTCGTCACGGTCGTCGTGGAACCGGACCGTCAGCTGCACGCCGCCGTCAGGCGGATGGACCTCAATCCCTTCAATCGGACCGAGCGTGGCGGCAAGCGCGTTGCCCCGAGCCTCGTAGGCGCGAGCGATGCGGCGCAAATGGGCGCGGTAACGGCCGGAGCGCATCATCTCCGAAAGGGCGATCTGGGCATGGAGATTGGCCATCAGACCGAGATTGCGTTGAGCGGCGCGCATGGGCCCGATCAGGGCCTCCGGCACCACCATCCATCCGATTCTTAGGGCGGGCATCAGCACCTTGGCCGCCGTGCCCAGATAGACGACCCCGCCACCCTCGCTGTGGGCGGCAAGAGCCGCGATCTCCCGGCCGCGCCACAGGAACTCGCTGTCATAGTCATCCTCGATCACCAGCGCATCCTGTGCCTGCGCGTGCTCCAGAAGCTCCAGCCGCCGGGGCAGGGACAGACGGTATCCGAGCGGATACTGGTTGGACGGGGTGACGTAGATCAGGCGCGCATCGGTCGGCACATGTCCGGGTTGGAGACCGTGTTCGTCCACGGGAACCGGGGCGATCTCAAGTCCGGCGCCAAGGAAGGCGGCGCGCGCGCCCATGAAACCGGGGTCTTCCATGGCGACCGTCTCGCCCGGATCGGTCATCACTTGGGCGACCAGCGCCAGCGATGCTTGCGTGCCGGTGGTGATCAGGATCTGGTCCGGATCGATCCACAGCCCGCGGTCGGTCGCCAGCCGCTCGGCCAGAACCTGCCGCAAAGCGGGCAGGCCGAAGGGGGCATTGTAATTGGCAAGGTCGCCATGGCGCTGCCGGGCGGCACGGCGCAAGGCCTGTGCCCATTCGTCGGCGGGAAACAGGCTTTCCGCCGGGGCTCCGGGATGCATCACGCCACGCTCGGCGATGTAGCTTGCAGCACGCGGGTCGGTGGACAGGTTCCGGCCGCGTTCCGACAGGGCCGGCGGAGCTGCCTGTTTCGGACGGGCGCTGAGCACCTGCGGAGCGATCACCTCCGGGGCGGCACCCGGTCGGATCGTGAGCACGCCTTCGGATCGCAACAGGTCGTAGGCCGTGTTCACTGTGGCGCGCGATACTCCAAGGCCTTGCGCAGCAATCCGGCTCGACGGCAGGCGCACGCCCTCCGGCAGCCGCCCGTCGCGGATCGCGGCGAGCAGGTCGCGGTGGATCTGCACCGGCATTGGATCGGGCTTGGCCGGATCGGGAGAGGTGAGGGCGGCGAGCGTAACTGGTCTGGTCATTTTTTGATAAACTGGATATCGGAGCGGACCAGTAAGCCGGTTATGAGGGGCGAAAGTCAACCCGATGGAGTTCTCCGTGCCGCCTGAAACCGAGACCAGGACATTACCCGCCTACGCCCGTGCCCGGCAGCCCAAGCGCGCCCGCTACGACGAGGAGACGATCCACGGCATCCTCGATACCGGTCTTGTCGGTCATGTGGGATTTGTCGCCGATGGCCGTCCCATGGTAATTCCGATGGCCTATGCAAGGGTGGGCGGCACGCTCTACCTGCACGGCGCATCCAAGACCCGGGTCGCGCGGCTCGACGCGGTGCCGATGTGTATGACCGTCACGCAACTGACCGGCATTGTCGCGGCGCGGTCCGGGATGCATCATTCGGTCAACTACCGTTCCGCCGTGGTCCATGGCACCGCGCGTCATGTGGAAGGGGAGGAATACGATGCGGCGCTGGAGGCGATCACCGACCACCTGCTGCCGGGCCGTACCGCCGAAATCCGCCCGATGAGTGCTCAGGAACGCAAGGCGACCGGGGTGGTTGCGCTCGATATCGACCATGCCAGTGCGAAGGTGCGTACAGGCCCGCCGGTGGACGATGAGGAAGACCACGCGCTTGGCCTGTGGGCCGGGGTCGTGCCGGTCACGACGGCGCTCGGTACCGGCGTCCAGGACGCCTACACGCCGGAAGGCGCCGCGGAACCCGCATCGATTGCCGCCGCACGCCGGAAATTTGCCTGACCGGGGACAGCGATTTATTCGGTGAAGCGGTTTATCCGCCGGCCAACGCCCGCTCGATCCCGCCGGCGCAGAAGTCGACCAGCACCCTTCGGTAATCGAGCGGCGTGGCCGGGATCTCTTCGTGGGAGAGGCCGCTGATGCGTTCGCGGCTGGCAACGATGGAGAGCAGACTGGAGACGGTCAGGGTCAGGAGCGTCGCCAGGTCTTTCTTCGAGGCGTTCGGGTAAAGCGTTTCGAAGGCTTCCATATATTCCAGCGCGACCGGATCGTAGAGGTCGCGCACCTCGCGGTAGTAGCGGTCGTCGGAGACGATGCGGGCGATCAGCGCCGCATAGGCTCGCCATTGGGGATCGCCGCCGGAGGCATATTCCAGGTAAGGGGTGAGGTATGCGTCCACCAGCCCGTGGACGGTCAGGCCTTCTTTGGATGCCATCAGGTCGGCGAGCCGTTCGCGCCGGGCGATGTTCAATGGCTCCACCCGGCGTGCCAGCACCGTTCGGAACAGTTCCCGCTTCGATTTGCTGTGGAAACCGACGACGCCAAGGGTCACTTCCGCCTCGGCCGCAATCTGGCGTATGGAGACCGCATCGAAACCGTCGGCGGCGAAACAGCGCTCGGCGGCGTCAAGCACCCGGTCGCGCGTTGCCTCTCCGCGCAGGATGCGCTTGTCCGTGACGGCGCGGTCCGTTCCATCGCTTTCGATGGGGGGCGATGAATTTGATGGGGGCGGCACTCTTGACATTTTATACGAACGTCCAAATAGTTTTATTGCTGCTTTGGAGGAGCCTGCCGGAAGTTTGCCTTCCGCGCAATGGAGGAGTTTAAAAATGAATTTGAAAACCATGCTGCGCGGCGGTCTTGCCGCGCTGGTCCTGTCCGCGTTGCCGCTCAGCGCACGCGCCGAGACCATCGACGTGACTGCCGTGGCCGGCCACCCGCCGGTGTTCCTGTGGGTGAAGACCCTGTCGGAAAGCTATATTCCGGCGGTCAACAAGGCGCTGGAAGGCACCGATTACAAGATCGACTGGACGGAAGCCTATGGCGGCACGCTCGCCAAGGTGGGCGGAGAGGCGGAAGCCCTCGAGGATGGCCTGGCCCAGATCGGCATGGTGGCAAGCTTGTTCGAGCCGTCGTTGCTTTCGCTGCAGAACATCACCTATGTCACGCCCTTCGGGTCGGACAATGTGGATCTTGTGCTCACCACGGTCGACCGGATGCACGAGGACATCAACTCTGTTTTGCGAGTCCGTCTCTGAGTTTTGCATTTAGGATGACGATGATCTTTCGCATGACGAAACGCCGTGCCCCTCACCTGTTCTCCAGCCGCTTCAGGTACCAGCGGATCAGTTGGTCCCAGACGATGTCCTTTTCCGCTGAATCCTCGCAGCCGTGATCCAGGTTGGGATTGTCGTTGACCTCGATGACCACGACCCGGTCGCCGATCTGTTTCAGGTCGACGCCGTAAAGCCCGTCGCCGATCAGACGCGCGGCGCGGATGGCGGTTTCCACGACCGCGGGCGGGGCCTCGGCGAGTGAGGTGGAACGGAAGCTGCCCTCGACCGACTTCTTGCCGTCCTCGTGGCGGACGATCTGCCAGTGCTTCTTCGCCATCAGGTACTGGACCGCAAACAGCGGCTCGCCGTCGAGCACGCCGATGCGCCAGTCGAACTCGGTCGGGCAGTATTCCTGGGCCAGGATGATATCGCTGTCCTCGAACAGCTCCTTCAGCTTGTCCCGGATCGCCTCCTCGCCCGTCACCTTGAACACGCCCCGGCTGAAGGATCCGTCCGGGATTTTCAGCACGACCGGCGAGCCGAGCCGGTCTTCCAGCTTGTCCGCTTCCTTCAGGGAGGACAGGATCACGGTCTTCGGGGTCGGCACCCCGTGCGCCTCCAGCAGTTCGGCCAGGTAGACCTTGTTGGTGCAGCGGATCATGGAGACCGGATCGTCGATGACCGGCATGCGCTCCTGCACCGCGCGGCGCGCAAAACGATAGGTGTGATTGTCGATATTGGTGGTCTCGCGGATGAACAGGGCGTCGTACTGGGCCAGCCGGTCGAGATCCCCCTTACCGATCGGCACCAGCTCCACCCCGTGGCGCGCGGCAACCTTCGCCATGTATTTCAGCGACGAAAGGCTTGACGGCGGCAACTCCTCCTTCGGATCGGAAAGCACGGCAAGTGCGTATTTCATCACCGCGCGCTGCTTCGGCGCGCGCCAGGGGCGGTGCGTGTAGCGTTCCAGCGCCTCGATCAGGAAGGTGCGGCGGGGCGCGTCCAGCTCGGTGATCGCCAGCGGCCGGATCCTGCGGATCGCCCGCCATTCGCCCGGCTCGACCGTAACTTCCAGGATGGGGGTCCGGTACCAGTCGAACAACAGCCGCGCGAACGGTTCCAACTGCTCGTGGCCGGTCTGCCCGAGACAGACGGTGATCCTGGAAATCTCCGCCGCCGCCTCGCCGATCTTGCGGAAGCACTGGTTCAGGCTGTTTTCCAGTTCCGGCAAGGCATGGTTATAGAGCTGCTTGCGCGACAGCTCGATCATGGTCTCCACGCTCGGCAGCACCCGGTGCTGGCGCGCTTCTGCCAACAGCGAGGCATAGTAGCCGGCGCCCTGGTAGGCATAGGAGCGGGAGAAGTTCAGGATATTCGGATTGATGCCGGTAAACAACTTCGGCCGCATCAGGTAGTCCCTGACGGTCATGACCTTGTGCGCCGTATCCGCGTTGGAGATGTCTTTCAGATTGTCGACGAGAATGACCCAGGTCGGCATCGCCAGTTATACCTTCTTGAGAAGAATTTGAGCCCGGACCGCCGTCCGGCCCCATCGCGCCATGCGCTCGAATTCCGCATCCGGGATCGGCAGGTTGGCCGCATCCGCCGGACTTTCGTGCCGCTCGTGTTCCAGCCACGGATCGTGAACGATCAGATGGCGCTCGTCCTGATCGTGCACAAGGATCCAGTGCGGGACTTTCTGGCCGAACATGCGGTAGCCGGAGATCAGCACGATCGCCACCGCCCCTTTGGCGACCTCCGCAGCCAGATCCCGGGCGCCCAGCGGCTGATCGGACGCGGTAACGCCCAGCGCCTGCGCGTCCCGCCGATAGCCCTCCTGCACCAGCCGCATCACCTCCCGCTTTTCCGGATCGCGCACGGAGGACAGGAACAGCGGCTCGTCCGGCGACAGCCGCACCTCCGCCGTCAGCCCCTTCCGCGCTGCCGCCGTTGCCAGTCCGAAAGGCCCGCAACCGCCGTGCCCTGAGGCAAGATAGATCGTGGTCGCCTCACGCCAGAGCGAGAGTTCGGTCAATGTATCGGTCGGAAAGGTGCTGTCGAACTGCTTCGCCGCCATGATCAGGCAGGCCGGGCCGCAGGTGAATTCGGTGGTCTGCGCGTAATAGGGCGCACGTCCGCGCCCAAGGCCCGGTTCATGACCTGGTCCGTGCAGCAGCTTTTCCATCCGAAGCGCCGTGCAGCCGTCCTCGTAATACTCGGGTACCCGCCCGCAAGAGCGGTACCCGGAGGCGCGGTAAAGGCCGATCGCAGCCTCATTGTCCTCACGCACCTCCAGGCGAAGCACGATCCGCTCTTCCTCGAAGGCCGCGCGCTCGCTGGCCGCAAGCAGGCGTCGGGCAAGCCCGGAACCTCTGCTGTCCGGATCGACCGCAAGCGAATAGAGCCGGGCCAGCGCGGTGCCGCTGCGCAGCAGGATCAGCGCGTAGCCGGCGATCCTGCCGGCAATCTCGGCAACAAGAAGCCGCGCGGTCGAACGCTCCAGAAACCGCCTGAAACTGCGCCGCGACACGCGGTCTGTTTCGAAGCAGCGGTTTTCCAGCGCAACCAGACCGTCCAGATCGGTCGGATCGGCTTCCCGGATTATGATTGGATCAGCAACATCGTCGGGCAATCATTCGGCCCCGAAAGCCCGGCGTCCAGGCGCCGGTAAATTGAACCTTCGATCCGGCGGTTAAGCGGCCGGAAAAAGACTCGACCGCTGCCGCCGCAGCGACAGCCTCAATACTCCTAACGCGCGGCTCTGTCTTGCAAAAAACGCAAGGTCCGCAACGTCACGGATAAATTCGGAACCTCAGCCGGCGACCTTTGCGCGGTCCTTGCCCGTCTGGCGCAATTCGGCGTCGCGCTTCGCCTTGGCAACGGCTTCCTGACCGCCGCGGGTCTCCGTCATCATCGACAGGTCGTTCTGATTGTCCTGATCGACCGGCGTCAGCGCCAGATCCGTATAAGTCTTGCGATCCGATGCCCGCTTGATCGCCTTGTAGCGCCAGTAGAACTTGGCGACGTTGCTGACGATCGCCCAGTGCTTGGAAACGATCTCGGTCAGGTAACGGGGATAGAAGACCAGCGGGTTTTCGATCGGCATGCCGGACCGGCGGTCGGTGCGCACCTTGATCCGGAAATAGCCGCCTTCAAGCGGATGGACGCCCTCGTAGCGGACCATCAGCCAGAACCACATCATCAGGAACAGCTTGTTGCCCGGACGCCCCCTCGGGTGGGCCGCGGCCCGGCGCAGAACCGTCGTCACGTGATCCATGCTGTAATAGCTGTCCCAGGCAGCACGGTAGGCGTCCTCCCACTCTTCGTCCGACATGGTCGGATGATGGCTGACCCGGTGGTTAAGGTCGTATTTGTTGAGGTCCGGATCCATCCAGATGCCCTTTTCCAGAAGCACCTTGTGGTCCTCCGATCCGGGCAGCGGCGTCAGGAAGAAGAACTCCAGCAGGTCGAGCGGCAGTTCCTTCTTGATGATCTCGATGTCCCGCAGGACGGATTCCTTGGTGTCGTTCGGGAACCCGATGATGTAGCCGGCATAGGTGGTCGCGCCATGGTCGCGCCATGCCAGAAGCATCTCGCGGTATTCGGTGATCTTGTTCTGCCGCTTCTTGGCGGCCAGCAGGTTGTCCGGGTTGATGTTCTCAAGCCCGATGAACACCCGGTTGACCCCGGCGCGCGTCGCCTTCTCGATGAAATTCTTGATCCGGTGACACAGCGTATCGACCTGGATGATGAACTTGATGTCGAAGCCTTCTTCCTCGCGCAGGTAGATCAGCCGGTCGAACAGTTCTTCCCAGTGCCGGTTACGGGCGAAATTGTCGTCGGTGATGAAGAAGCGGTTGATCTTCTGGGCGTAGTTGTCGCGGATGATCCGCTCCAGGTCGTCGGCGGACCGGAAACGGCTCTTTCGACCCTGCACGTTGATGATGGTACAGAAAGAACACTGGAACGGGCAGCCGCGTCCCAGATCGAAACTGGAATGGGAACCGGCGGTGAACTGGATGTGCTTCGACGGCAGGATCGGCGTCGGCTCGCCGTCGAGCGACGGCAGGTCCGACATGAAATTGTAGACCGGCTTCAGCTCGCCCGCATAGGCATGACGGAAGACGTCGTCCAGACGCAAATCCTCAGCCTCGCCTGCGAAGAAGGAAATCCCCAGTTTCTGGGCGTCGACCATCTCCTGCGGCATTTCCTTGAGCATGGACATGCAGCCCGAAACATGGAAGCCGCCGATGGCGACCGGCAGGTCCGCCTTCAGGAACTTCTGAGCCAGATCGACCGCACGCGGGAACTGGTTGGACTGCACCCCGACCAGCCCGATCAGGGCCTTCCCGCCGGACTGCCGGATCATGCGGATGATCTTTGCCGGTTTTACCCGCGTGTTGGTCTCGTCAAAGGTGTGCAGGTGGATGCGCACATCGGGCCCCAACGCCTTCCGCTCGATCGCGGCCTCTGCAAGGCCGTTCAGGCAGGCGAGCGTGTTGGAAGGGATTGCGGAACGCAGCCATTGGATCGGATAGCCGTCGTCGTCGTAATGCGTCGGCTTGATCATGACGAAATGGAAGTCTTCCACGTGCAATTCTCCACCCTTGCGGGGTTGTTGGATTTTACCCGGGCGACCCTCGCATTCGACTGCCGCAGGGTCAATGGATAAAACGGATTTCTCCAGTCGGATCGGCCGTATCCGGCCATGTCTAATCCAGGCGCTGCCCCTGCTCGATATGCGCGCCCGTCCAACGGCCGTACCGCCACGGCCGGAACCAGTTTCTCCCCTTCGGAAGATGGTCGGGGATGGGATCGTAACCCGACGCCCCCCACGGGTTGCACCTCAGGATCCGGGCAAGCCCGATCCAGCCACCGGCCCACATGCCGTAGGTGCGGATCGCCTCTTCGGTATATTCCGAACAGGTCGGCGCGTAGCGGCATCCACGCCCCATGAAGGACGACAGCGTATACCGGTATAGTCGGATCAGCCCGATCCCGACGAATTTCGGCAGGTCTTTGAGAATGGTCATCGCCGGGATCTTATAGCAATCAACAGTCTGCCGCCCTGCGACCGATTGATGGTTTCCTTTACAAGCTTTCGTGATCACGCAACAGTTTTCGTATCGGACCCGGCATGCTCTGCCTCGATCTGGTCCAGCGCATCGGCGATGGCGTCGAAGACCAGCATGGTGGAGGCATGGCGCGCTTTATATTCGCGCACCGGCTCCAGGAACTTCAGGTCCTCGAAGCGGCCCGTGGGCGGCTCGCCGCCTTCCTTCAGCATGGCGCGCATTGTCTTGCGAACTTCGCGCAACTCTTCCGGCGTGGCCCCGATGACATGCCGGGCAACGACCGACGAGGACGCCTGGCCCAGCGCGCAGGCTTTTACGTCATGGGCATAGTCCGACACGACGCCGTCTTCCAGGCAAAGGTCCACGATCACAGTGGAACCGCACAACTTGGAATGCGCCTTTGCCGTCGCCTGAGGATGCTCCAGACGCCCAATCCGCGGAATGTTTCCCGCGAATTCCAGGATCCTGGCATTGTAGATATCGTCAAGCATACTCGCCTCTTCGTGAAACCGGGTGATGACCGTCTGCATTGCAGCCCACACGTCTTTCCCTATATAGATCAGGCGTTGTCGGTTTTCTGCAAGAGCCTGAATTAATCGCCCTGTAAGCCAGATAGGCGTATCATCCGCTTCAGAACACCGCGGCACAAGCCGGCTGAGATCAAATCCTCCGTGGATTCGCCCTGGGCGTTTTTCACGGCCGGACAACCGGAAAAGAAAAGATACGGCGGAGTGATCTGCTCTGCCGGGAAAAGCGTATGACGGGTAACCAGGGCAAATTAGCGGGGATCGAAATGGACGCAGTCCTCAAGCAAGTCGGCAAGAAATTCGAGCGCAAGGCTCCCGATCAGCTCAAGCGCCCGAGCCGCGAGGAAGCGGAAGCCGCTGTGCGCACACTGATCGCATGGACCGGCGACGATCCGGAGCGCGAGGGCCTTCAGGACACGCCGAGGCGCGTCGTCAAGGCATTCGAACAGCTTTATTCCGGCTATTTCGAAGACCCGTTCTCCCATCTGGAACGGGTTTTCGAGGATGTCGGCGGCTACCACGATATCGTCATGGTGCGCGGCATCCCCTTTAACTCCTTCTGCGAACACCACATGCTGCCGTTCATCGGTCAGGCGCATATCGCCTATTATCCGGCGGATGGCGTCGTTGGCCTGTCCAAGCTGGCGCGCGTGGTCGACATCTTCGCCAAGCGGCTGCAGACCCAGGAACACTTGACCTCGCAAATCGCTTCCGCCATTGACGACACGCTCGCGCCGCGCGGGATTGCCGTCATGCTCGAGGCCGAGCATCAGTGCATGACCATGCGCGGGGTGCAGAAACAGGGTGTGTCCACCATCACCACCCAGTTCACCGGAATTTTCCAGGACGAGCCGGCCGAGCAGGCCAAGTTCATGAGCCTGGTCCGCGGCGGGAGCCGGTAAAGCCCCGCCTTTTTTGAAAGGCCAAGGGGTTTACCAGTGACGACCTCCATCTTCGCAGAGCGCGGCGACAAGACCGCAATCGAAACCGGCGCGGTTCTCCAGCCGAAATTCGACGGCGACGGCCTGATTGCCGCCGTCGTGACCGATCATGCCACGGGCGACGTCCTCATGGTCGGTTACATGAACGCCGAAGCCCTGCGCCGGACCATCGAAACGGGCGAAGCCTGGTACTGGAGCCGCTCCCGCCAGGCCTACTGGAAAAAGGGCGAAACCTCCGGCCAGGTCCAGCATGTGAAGGAAATCCGCACCGACTGCGACCAGGATGCCATCTGGCTCAAGGTCGAAGTCGCCGGCAACGGCGCCACCTGTCACACCGGCTTCAATTCCTGCTTCTTCCGCAAGATCGTCCAGGACGCCGATGGCGGTTTTCGTCTGGAACGCGTGGAAAAGGACCGCGTCTACGACCCGAAGGACGTCTACGGCGCGTAAGTCGCAGACCCAAAAAAAACACGGCCGCAACGACGGCCGTGCTGTCTGGCGCAGCATGACGTTTTCCGAATTCGCCCTGGCGGGGCCGGTTACGTCATCGTGATGTAGGTTCGCATCTGTTCGGCTTCCATCTCCACCTGAGCGATCCTGTATTTGACAGCGTCCCCGATGGAGATCAGACCCACGACCTTGCCGTCCCGGAGGACGGGGACATGGCGGAACCGGCCCGAGGTCATTTTGGACATGACATCCATGATCGCATCGTCTTCCCCGCAGGTAACGACAGCGGTGGTCATGACATTCGATGCCGGCAGATTGAGGGCCTCCGGCCCCTTGGCTGCCAGCGTCTTGACGATATCGCGTTCGGAAATAATGCCTTCGATGTGATCGGCCGCATCCGTCACAAGGATGGCACCGATTCCCTTTTCCGCCAGGGTGGAGCAAATATCGCGCAGCGGTGTCGTCCCGCGCGCCGTAATCACGTCGCTTCCTTTGCCTTGCAAGATAATACCAACGGTCATTTGCCAACTCCTCCCGTTTTGTCGAGGGAACACCGACGCACGGCGTCCGGTCCGGTATCATGGCAAATTAATCGAACGAGGCAAAGTGTCGCATGAGGTGATTGTTAGAGCACCAGGCGAAAACTTTGCAGCATTTGATGACAGAAAGCAGTTCATTCGGTCAGGAGCGCCGTGAAACGCGATGCGGTGCATCGTGCAAGCGACGTAACGCAACCGATGGGCCGTTTTCTGACGCCCGAAGGGCCGGGCTCTTTCGCCCGCTGACCGCCGCCGTTTGCGCTTGTGGAGCTCGCGTTTGTGGTGGGAAACACCACGGCACGCGCCCCGCCTTGTCAGCAGGCAAAAGCGCGCCGGTCAAATGCCGCAAAGTTTTCGCCTGATGCTCTAATATCGCCGCCGCGGCACGGGATCGATGAGGGGAAACAAAAGGAGTCCGGCCAGGAAACCGCCGATGTGCGCCTCCCAGGCAATTGAGCCCGCGCCACCGGCCATGGGCATATTGATCTGGCCGAACACAAAGTTCATTCCGAACCAGACGCCCAGGAAGGCCACCACGGACCTGTTGGAGAAGGATTGCAGCAACGGGGCCGCAGGCACCCGGAAGGCCGCATCGTCCGTTCGCCGGATCACGCCCACGGGGCCGCCCAGCTCGAACACAAAACGCGCGGCTGCCGCCATGTGGCCAGAAATCGCGGCCGAAGCACCGATCATCGGCGCCTGTCCGTCGAAATGGGTGGCCAGATGCATTGCTGCGCCGCCCGCAGCGCAAAGCGCAGAGAAAATCAAAAACCGAAAGGTCCCGAACCGGCGCGCGACCGCACTTCCGAAAACGATCATCCACAGCATGTTGAAGGCTATATGGGCGACGCCGCCGTGCAGAAACGCATAGGTGACGAAAGTCCAGATATCTGCAGCAAGCCCACCGGGAGCGAGCCCGGTTGCAAACACATCCGGTTGGTAGCGCACGGGCCAGAAAGCGAAATAGATGATGATGTCATTGTTCAACGCCGTGGAAAATACATAGGCCTGCAGCACGAATACGACGATCATGATCCCTGCAAGCCAAACCACCACCTTGGGCAGGTTGAAGGCCGGCTCCGGCCCCTTCTCTTCAGGCTCGCCCTGTCCGGGCTCGAAAACGTGATGGTTCATCTGAATCCTTCTCGGTATCGCGACAAACATGTACGGCAAATGAAGGCGCTGGCAAGGCATGCGGGCACGGACAGTCCGGCGGGACAGCCCGAGTCCCAAAAGAAAACGCCCGCCACCGGGTCCGGTGACAGGCGTTTGTGCCAACATGACGATGGCTGGTCGCGTCCCCACGCTCCCCCGGAGCAACCTTTATGGAAACTCCACCGGTCAGGCCCTCGCAGGGGTCGGCCCCCGACGGCCCCGATTGCCTAACGCAACATTAAGGTGCCGCAGCCCCGCCTCCCTGGCAACGATAAGCAATCGTTAACCTTAATTAAGCGTAGCGCCCGCCCGTCGTTCCGGATTTCCGCCATTTGGCACGCCCTCTGCTTAACAGGACCCAAACACGGAGACAGAAGCGAAGGTGTCCCGATTTCGGACAAGCGGCCATAACCCGCCCGATTTCGGCACCGCTCTTTAGGACAGGGGCATAATCAGATGAAGAACGGCGTATCCAAAACACTCTACAAGTACTGGAATGATCTGCGCGAAGCGCGTCCTGCCCCCAACCGCAGCGAAATCGATCCCGGCCGGATTCGTTCGCTCCTGGGAGATACCTTCATCCTGGAAGTGAATTCTCCGCATGACGTGCGCTACCGGCTCGCCGGAACCCGCCTCTGCTCGGCCCACTGCCGGGAACTGAAAGGCCGGAATTTCCTGCGCGGCTGGAACGAGAAGGACCGTGAGGCGCTCGCCAGCCTGATCGCCGCCATCACCGAGGATGCGGCCGCGGCCGTCATTGGCGTGGCCGGCCACACAGAACGCGAACAACAGCTGAACATGGAAATGCTGCTTCTGCCGCTGAATGTCCCCGGAGAGGGCCGCATTCGGATCCTGGGCTCCTCCACCCCGATGGAACGCCCCTACTGGCTCGGCCTGCATCCCATTTTGAGCCAGTCGATCACCAGCCTGCGTCTTGTCTGGCCTGACGAGCGCCCGTATTTCCTTAAGCCCGGCGAAGGCGTCAATCCGATCCTGCCGCGCTTTACCGCGGAAGGCATGAACCTGCCGCCTTCCGGCCTTCCGCAAGGCGCAGAACGGCAGGTCGGGCACCTGACGGTTTATTCGGGTGGAAAATCGTAAGTCGAAGTGTCGGCGCCTTACATATCGTTAACCCCACGTCCGTAAACTGCGAGTCCTTGGGACGTGTGCTACGAGGCCCGTTCCCGGAATACGTGTCAGACGTAGGGGCAAACGGGTATTAGACGCATGGGCGCCGGATTGGCTACAGCAACCGATGGAAGCAAAACGCTTCATGCGACGGACCGGCGTCGGCATCAGCGCGTATCCGTAAATATTCTCGGCCGCTTCATGCTGGAAGACCGGCGCGAATATCCTTGCCAGGTCATCGACATGTCGCCGGGCGGCATGGCCATGATCACACCCGTTTCCGGCCGTGTCGGCGAACGGGTCGTTGCCTATCTCGATCACCTGAGCCGCGTGGAAGGCCGGATCGCCCGCCTGTTCGACGGTGGCTTCGCCGTCGAACTGCGCAACACGCCGCGCAAGCGCGACAAGATCGCCAACGTCCTGACCTGGCTTGCCAACCGCGACGAACTCAATCTGCCCGAAGACCGGCGGCACGATCGCTTCGTCCCGAAAAATCCGATCACCAAGATCGTCCTTCCGGACGGTTCGGAACATATGTGCCGGATCATCGACGTGTCCCTGTCCGGTGCCGCCCTTGCCACCGACGTACAGCCGGAACCCGGCGACAGCATCGCGCTCGGCAAGATGCGCGCCCGTGTCGTTCGCCGCATCGAAGGTGGCATCGCCGTGGAATTCGCGGCCATCCAGAACCGGGAACTGCTGGAACATCATATTTCCAGCGACGACTGACCGGGTCGGCTTCACTTTTACTCGTATCATGAGCGGCTCAGCGGCCGAACGTTAGGTAGAAGCGCTTCGGCTTCCTGCGTTTCCGCACGCGCAAATCTGCCTTAAGGGAAACCGGAAGGGCGTTTCCTTCGGAATTTGGTAACCCTGCGCACGCCTGGCAGCTAATTTTCTCTCCCAAAAACCATCGGAAAAAGTGCCCCGTATCGTCTTGACGGAGCGGTCGAATACCGACGCCCGCGACACCCTTTGATGTTCCGACGCAAGGCCCCGTCCCTGTCATTTCTGGAAACTCTACTTATTTTTCATAGACTTGCAGACGATACATACAATTTTATTCAACTAAGATGCAAATTTATTTAAAAGTTGAATACAGATTTATTCAAGTAATGATCAAATCAATCTCAAGATTTATTCTTGATTGATATTTTAAATTTTCAAGAAATAAAATCGATCATGTCATTGTTTCGCCAGCCTTGGGGAGGGCGTTACGATGAAACTACATCAGAAATACACTTACTTACCTGCAATACTTCTTATAGGGGCAGTCGCGTCCTGGTCGGCAGAAGCTTCGCCGAGCCGCTTCATGGCCATGGACACCATCGTCAAGGCGCCGATCGGGCATGTGCAGTTCTGTAGGGAGAACCGCAGGGAATGCCAGGGCGGCACCAACGCGCCGGTGGTTGTCAAGCTGACGGAAGAAAGGTGGAACGAGCTGATCGCGCTGAACCACAAGGTCAACAGCCAGATAAGGCCGGTCACCGACGAAGAAAATTTCGGGAAGCCGGAATACTGGACCTATCCGGTGAACGGTTCGGGCGATTGCGAGGAATATGTCCTCGAAAAGCAGCGCGAACTCATCGCCGCGGGCTGGCCGAGAAGCGCACTTTTGATCACAGTCGCCAAGGACGTGAAGAATGCCGGCCATGCGGTCCTGACCGTGCGCACCGATCAGGGGGACATGATCCTCGACAATCAGATCGAAGCGGTCCTGCCCTGGTACTCGACGCCGTACAGATACATCAAGCGCCAGTCCACGCGCGCTCCGGCGAAATGGACAGGTATCGCGGACACGCGGGTCACGGCAGTGAGCAGCGTGAACGATTAGCCCTGGCGCTTCGGTCCGACGGGCCGACCCGACGTCAGGCAACAGAAATTGGAGGATTGCCCTTCGGGGCAACGGGAAGATCCGGTCGCGTCCCCACCCTCCCCATCCCTACCACGACCGGATCCAGGGAGTCGGCTAGCCCCCGCAAGCCGGCTCCCGTCCTTTTTTCGGTCGCGTCAGAGCGAAATTCCAGGGTTCAGCCGATCAGACCGGCGAAAGCCCCGCCTTGAAGCGCTGCCAGTTGCGCACATAGCCTTCGGCGGACCTGGTGTTGCCTTTGGCCGCCGCCGCATCCAACTGGCGCATCACCTTCCCCGGCATGCCGACAACCAGGGAATTATCCGGAATAACCTTGCCTTCGGCGATCAGCGCATTCGCACCGATTATGCAATTCTCGCCGATCACCGCCCCGTTCAGGATCGTGGCGCCCATGCCCACCAGGGTGTTCCGTTTGATGGTGCAGCCGTGCAGGATTGCCTTGTGGCCGATTGTGCAATCAGGTCCGATGGTCAGCGGATAACCCATGTCGGTATGAAACACGCTGCCGTCCTGCACATTCGAACGTTCCCCGATATGGATCAGTTCATTGTCGCCGCGCAACACCGCACCGAACCAGACGCTTGCGTCCCGATCGAGCCGGACACGGCCGATCACGTCGGCATCCGGGGCGACCCAGTAGCGGCCGTCCTCGGGAAATTCCGGCTGAACGCCGTCGAGGCTGTAAATTGGCATGCGCCTCTCTCCCCTCCTACATCGTCTTGATTACAGCTTCCCGGCAATACTCAACGCGCACTGCATGACCAGAAGGCCGGAGCAGATGCTCCACATGCCCGCAATCGTCGACGAGGCAACCAGCCATCCGATCGGCCTGCCTTCGATTCGGCGGCCCCGAATGGCATTGCGCATGATGATGAAGGGTCCTGCGAGCACACACACACCAACGGAAGCGATCGTGCCGATCACGCTATCCACGGCAAAATTGAAACGCGGCGGCTGATCGGTGACCAACTGGTAAAAGCTGCCAATTACGCCTGCTGCGACAAACCCCGCACAACCGATGTACAGCGCGACGATAAGCTGGAACAACACAACATTAACCCTTTGTTAACTTTTACAAGCAGAAGCTGCTTTAGAATTTGTTAAGGGTCAAGTGCAAGCGCCGTGCCGTTTTGAGTCCCGGCCAGCCCGCCTGCGAATCCGGACAGAAATCCTGGCCCATGCTGAAAATGATGAGCGATATCCCATCCCGTTTCGGGACAAACGTCTCCCATCGAGACGGATCAGGCACGTTGTCCGGCCAATATGGAACGCCGGGAGCCGGTCGTTGACCGTGCTTGTGCTCCCCGCTTCGAGCGGTGTCAGCCCGAGGTTTTTCACCTATTTGACCGCCGCCATGGCGGCGCTGGCCATGGTCTACGTGTCGTATCTGGCCGCCCGCTGGACGGGATACTGGAACGGGGACATGGAATGGGCCGACGAGCCGGGAAGCCGGACCGTTTTCGTCGGCGACCAGGCGTTCGAAGTCCCCGTGAACATGATCAGGGCCCCGGCCCAGAGGCTCGGCCTGAGACAGACGGGAGATCACCTGTCGACCCTGCATCTGGGCGTCATGTGGCCCTCCATGTCCGGCTTTGATAAAAACAAGGCGGACCAGTTCGCGGCCTTCGGCGAAGGCTCCAACGTGGTGCTTCTGGATATCAGCAGGAACGCCCGCGGCGAAACCATGCGCGACCGGCTCGATCCGGTCTACCGGCGCCTGGCCAGGGGAAAAGAGGGGGCCGGGCCGGCCGGCCTCAGGGTCCTGACGCTTTCAAGCCCGATCGGCGCCCGCGATCAGATTGTCTATGAACCGGGCAGCGAGACAGGGTTCATCGCCCGTTGCCGCCAGTCGCTCAGCGATACGATCGCCGTCTGCACGGCCCAGCGGGTGCTGTCCGGAGAGCTGTTGCTGACCTACCGCTTCGAAGAGGCGCATCTGGCCAATTGGGGAAGGCTTGAGCGGCGGGCCGTTGAGCTGGTCCACGCGCTCGAAATCAGGAAAAAGTAAGGTTCCGGACCGAAAAGTCCTCAGACCTCGTCCAGATCGATCTCCAGGATCGCCATCTGGAAATTCCAGCTCAGGTCCTCATCCTCGTCATCACGGAAGATAACGCCGACGAATTCGTCCCCGATGTAGACCTCCGCGGAGTCGTCCTTGCGCGGCCGGGCTTTGACCTGAATGCGATCCAGCTCGAATTTCTGTTTCAGATAGGCTTCGAGCTTTCGGATTTCATCGGGTTTCACGTCGCATCTCCTGCGCAATCAATGGGTGGGTTCTGACGCGGACCCTACAGAAGTTTTGCCTCAAGCCAACCGTCTTCGTCAGCTTTCCCCGTCTTCCTTGACGGCAGGCTTGCCTGCGTTCTCTTCCTGGATGAGCTGGTCCATCGAACGCGAGGGCTCCGCACAGCCGGCCTTGCCGACGATCCTTGCCGGTACGCCTGCGACCGTCGTGTTGGGCGGAACCGGGCTCAGCACCACGGATCCGGCGGCGATGCGCGAGCAATGGCCGATCTCCAGGTTGCCGAGAACCTTGGCCCCGGCCCCGATCAGGACGCCGTTGCGGATCTTCGGATGACGGTCACCGCCCTCCTTGCCCGTCCCGCCGAGGGTAACGCCCTGCAGGATCGAGACATCGTCGCCGATGGAGGCCGTCCCGCCGACGACAACGCCGGTGCCGTGGTCGATGAAGATGCCGCGGCCGACGGGAACCGCCGGGTGGATATCCACCTGGAAGACTTCGGAAGACCGGCTTTGCAGGTAGAGCGCGAAATCCTCACGGCCCTGCCGCCACAGCCAGTTGGCCAGCCGGTGGGTCTGAAGCGCATGAAAGCCCTTGAAATAGAGCACCGGTTCCAGAAGCCGGTGGCATGCCGGATCGCGGTCGTAGACGGAGACGATGTCGACCCGGAAGATTTCCGCAAGCTCCGGCTCAGAGGCCAGCGCTTCCAGATAGGTCTGCCGGATCAGGGACGCGGATACGATATCGCGCCCAAGACGGTCACCGAGGCGGTGGACGACCGCTTCCTCCAGCGTTTCGTGGTTCAGGACGGTCTCATACACGAATGAAGACAAGGCCGGCTCGCTGACGACCATGGCCTGAGCTTCTTCCCGCAGTTGCCGCCAGACGGGATCGTGAAGCGCCAGATTGGCCGCATTCTGCCGAGGGGACGGGTTCGACATGGCTTGTCTCCTTTTCAAGCCGTGATACGTGGTTGCCCTAAAATAGGGTCATTGCGGCTAATTCCAAAGTCAAACTTGCCGGAGCACCTTCAGACTGGTTTCTTTGATCCTGATACCGCCCTTTCGTGAAAGTTCCCCAAATGACCATGCAGACCGCTGAGACCGCCCCGAAATCCTCCGGGTCCCTAAGGACCGAAGTGACCGGATCGACGGGCTGGCTCGTCATCGACAACGCGCCGAGACGCAACGCCATGAGCCTTGCCATGTGGCAGGACATGCCGGCTGCGATCGATGACCTCGTCCGGAATGACCAGGTCCGCGTGATCGTTGTGCGCGGTGCCGGCGACACCAGCTTCTGTGCCGGCGCGGACATATCCGAATTCGCACAAACCCGATCTGACGGGACAAAGGCACGAGCTTACGACGCCATCAACGTCGCCGCCTTCAAGGCACTCAAGCACACGGACAAACCCGTTGTGGCGATGATCCGGGGGCATTGCCTGGGCGGCGGCCTCGGGATCGCCCTTGCGTGCGATCTGCGCATCGCGGCGGAAGGCGCCCTGTTCGCCATTCCCGCCGCCCGCCTCGGCATCGCCTATCCGCTGGAGGCCATCGCCGACGTTCTCGAACCTATCGGTCCATCGGCGGCGAAGCGGCTGCTCTTCACCGCGGAGCGGATCGACACCACAACGGCTTTCCGCATAGGCCTGGTCGATGAGGCCGTTGCCGAAGAGACGCTGGAGGCCCGCATCGATCACCTCGCCCGAACCCTTGCCGACAATGCGCCGCTAACGATCCGCGCCGCCAAACGCGCCATCAACGCCTTCGCCGCCGGACGCGACAGCGACGCTCTCGCCCGGTCCGAAGCAGCCGCCCTGGACTGTTTCGAGAGCGCAGACATGGTTGAGGGCCGCGACGCCTTCCTGGAAAAACGGGTGCCGCGGTTTTCGGGACAGTAGACCCGTTTTCAGATCGCTCTTGAATCACCGTTTGAAACAGGGGATTCAACGCCTCAAAGTCTTCACTTTAGGCGTTGAAAAGACTCTGCTTTCCCGAACCACGACCCCAGACGCGGCCGCACCCAGGACTTGAAGCAAAATCTGAAGACACCGTCGAAAATACGGATATCGACAAGCGCATGAAAACCCGACGTCCTATCGGCCAGCCATATCCGGAAATCGGAATCCCGATTTCAAAAACAGGACTTAAGGCGTTGAAACCGGAAGGTTTCAGGACGCTGCGGCATTCCTGAAGAGCTTGTCCAGGAACGACTGGACCGCTTCCGCGAAAATATCGTTCCGGTCGCCCGCAACCATATGTCCCGCATTCTTGATATCGGTGAAATGCGCATGAGGAACCAGCTCGATGAATTCCTGGACATGTTCTTGCGAGACAAGCTCTGAATTCTGTCCGCGCACCAGAAGGACCGGCAGTTTCAGGTTGGCCGCCGCCTTCAGCATGATCTGCTGGGTTTCGATTGCGTGCCCGTTGTCATTGCCATGCTTTGAAGCAATGAACTTCGGATCCCAGTGCCAGCGATAGCGGCCGTCGTCGTGCAGACGCAGGTTCTTCTGCAGGCCCGAGAGGTCCTTCGGCCGCTTGCGGTTGGGCAGATAAAGCTCGATGGCATCGGCGGCTTCCTCCACCGTCGCAAAGCCTTCCTCGACCCGCTCGGCCATGAAGCCCAGGATCCGGCTGACCCCGCCCAGATCCATGCGCGGGGTGACGTCCACCAGGACAAGTGCCGCCAAAGCGCCGGGCTGGCGTTCGCCCTCCGCCATCATTCCGGCCAGTCCGCCAAGAGAGGCTCCAACAAGGACCGGCCGCGCACCGTGGAGCGCCGCCACCCGATCCGCCGCAGCAATCAGATCCATGGCGTAATCGTGGAACTCGTAGTTCCCGGACGGCACCCAGTCGCTTTCACCGTGGCCGCGCTGGTCAAGGCAGTAAACCACGTGGCCCTGGCGGGCGATGCTTTCAGCTGCCGCATCCCAGGAATGCCGGGTCTGACCGCCGCCATGAAGCAGGATGACCGGCTGGCCTCTCTGTCCATACCGGTCCGCCACCAGCCTGTTGTCTTCATTTCCGATGAATTCAACGCGCTCGCCCGTCATGCCTCACTCCCGTCCAGAAAATCCAGAACGCCCTGCTTGTAGACCTTGTCACCGACCGCAACCATGTGATCCCGGTTCGGAATTTCGAGGATCCGCGCATCCTGCATCAGATCGGCCAGCCGTTTTGGCGAACCGGCAATATCGTCCTTGGTTCCGACGGCGATCAAGGCAGGCCTCTTGATACCCGCAACATCCGCCTCGGAAATTTTCTGCCGCGAGGAGCGAATGCAGGCGGCCAGTGCCAGCCGGTCGGACCCGGTCTGGTCGGCGAAGGCGCGAAACGCGCGGCCCGTGCGGTCGGTCACGTCCTGCAGCCGTTCCGCCTCCAGGGCCGTCGCAATCGGTTCCGGATCGCCGACGCCGGATATCATGCCATAGCCGAGGCCGCCGAAAATCACCCGGTTGACCCGGTCCGGATGGTTGAGCGTCAGGAAGGCGGAAATGCGCGCACCCATGGAATAGCCCATGACATCCGTACGCTCGATGTCGAGATAATCGAGCAGCTTGCGGGCATCCTCCGCCATGATCGGCGCCCCGTAGGCGGCCGGATCGTAGAATTTGCTGCTTTCGCCATGACCACGGTTGTCGACGGCGATCACACGCCGGCCCGATTTCACCAGAAGATCGACCCACCCCGGATAGACCCAGTTGATCGTCTTGTTGGAAGCGAACCCGTGAATGAGCAGGATCGGATCGCCGGCGCCTTCGTCCAGATAGGCGATATCGAGTCCGTCCAGGTGGAAGTGCGGCATCGTCTGAATTTACTCTTACGTAAAGGGAACCTTGTTGCCTGTTAGCTTATGACCAATGGGGCGGTCCGGTAAAGCCTTCTTCACATCTCCCCTTCTCAAAGGCCGTTTCGGCGCGCCCCAACCCGAAGACAGGACAATCGATATTTCCCCTCGCAGCCCCCTACCCTTTTGCCGAACAAACCAGTATGGTCCGCAGCGAATTGCCACTCACGAACGGAATGGATTGCCCCCATGGCGGATCATGTCGTCCCGCACTTCCAGAACACCAGCGGTCACGATTCGATTGCGATCGGCGCACATGAGTTCATGTGCATCGGTGCAAATCCCCCTTTCGACCATCCGCATGTCTTCCTCGACATGGGTGACAGCGATGAAGTCGTCTGCCCGTATTGCTCCACGCTCTACAAGTACGACGCGACACTGAAACCAACCGAATCCTCACCGAACGACTGCATCTGGACCCCGGAAGCAGCCTGACCGGAAACCTCCGGTACCCTTCCCCGGGAACGAGCATGGACCTTCCAGTCGTCATCGCCGGTGCAGGAATCGGCGGATTAAGTGCCGCCCTGGCGCTCAGCGCCAGTGGACACGATGTGCTCGTCGTCGAAAGAGCGGACGAGCTTGCCGAGGTCGGGGCCGGATTGCAGCTTTCGCCCAATGCGTGCCGCGTCCTGGACGATCTTGGCGTCCTGGACGGTCTGATGCCCCTTGCGGTCGCACCCCGCACCGTCCGCATCGGTTCCGGCCGCACGGGCCGGGAAATCGCCAGTATCGAACTCGGCGATCGGGTCGCGGAACGTCATGGCGCCCCCTACCTCGTTGTCCATCGTGCGGATCTGCAAAAGACCCTGTTCGACCACGCCATGGAGCAAGGCAGGATCAACGTTCGGCTGGGAAGCGAGATCATCGAGGTCGGCGACACCCCCGACGGCATCGTGCAATGCCACGTCCAGACGGGCGACATCCTCAGCCAGATCCCCGCCAAGGCCCTGATCGGCGCCGATGGCGTCTGGTCGAGGGTCCGAGGACGGGTTCCCGGCCACAAGCAGGCGAAATATACCGGCCTGACGGCTTATCGGGCGACCTTGCCCGCCGAACAGGTCGATGACGACCTGCTCACCCGCACCGGTCTCTGGCTCGGCCCGAACGCGCATCTCGTTCACTATCCGATCCGCGCCGGCCGGGAATTCAACCTGGTGGCTCTTGTGCCCGAAAAATGGACCGAGGAAGGCTGGTCGGCAACGGCGGACCGCGCCGCCCTGCTCGGTCACTTCGCCAATTGGGCCCCCGGCGTCCTATCCTTGCTGGAGAAGCCGGATACCTGGCTCAAATGGGCGCTGTGCGGCGTCGATGCGAACGGCCCCTGGAGCGATGGCAAGATCGCCCTCCTGGGGGATGCCGCCCACGCCATGCTTCCCTTTGCCGCCCAGGGTGCGGCCATGGCGATCGAGGATGCGGCCGTCCTCGCCCATCTCTTCCCGCCGTCCGCCACCGATGTCCCGGCCGTTTTGAAGGCTTACGAGACGGCGCGCAGGAAGCGGGTGAAAAAAGTACAGGAGACGGCCGCCGAGAACGGTCGCATCTATCACTTGAGCGGCCCGCTGGCGATCGGCCGCGATATGGTGATGAAACTCATGCCCCCTGACCGGCTGTCCGCCCGCCTGGACTGGATCTACGGCTGGACACCGCCCCGCTGACACGGCGGAACGAGGATTAGCCTACCGAAACCTTGAGCCGGACCTCAGTCTGGGCTAAAGGCTTCCCCCAACAAATTTCCGGCCAACACATTCCGGCCAACAATCTCCGGGAGGTCTGCCATGGCGGCGGATAAGGCAGAGGACGAAGTCACAGCCGGGTTTCTCGTCATCGGCGACGAAATATTATCCGGTCGGACCAAGGACAAGAACATCGGTTTTCTGGCCGATTACCTGACCGCGATCGGCATCGACCTGTGCGAGGTCCGGATCGTGCCCGACGTGACGGCCCGGATCGTCGAGGCCGTCAACGCGTTGCGCAGCCAATACACCTATGTCTTTACCTCCGGCGGCATCGGCCCGACCCACGACGACATCACCGCCGACAGCATCGCCGAAGCCTTCGGCGTCGGCATCGACGTCGACCCGAGGGCGAAAGAAATCCTCGAAGCGCATTTTCCCCCGGGCCAACTCACCCCGGCTCGGTTGCGCATGGCGCGGATCCCCGACGGCGCGGACCTGATTCACAATTCGGTTTCCAAGGCGCCCGGTTTCCGGATCGGAAACGTCCACGTGATGGCCGGCGTTCCCTCCATCATGCAGGCGATGCTCGATGCGATCGCGCCGACCCTGAAGACCGGCCGGAAGATGCTGTCGCGCACGGTCGATGCGGACCTGCCCGAAAGCCGGATCGCCGAACGCCTGCGCGACATCCAGAACGAGTTTCCCGAAACGCTGATCGGTTCTTATCCGCGCACGACCGACGGCCGTTTCACCACCCAGATCGTCGTCCGCTCGCGGGACGAAGCCGTTATGAACCGGGCAGCCGATGCCGTGGCGGACGCGGTCCGCGAGGCTGCCGGACAATAGTTGAAGGAAAACCCATGGAATCCAACCAACAGAACAAAGCCTTCCCGGTCTCCTGGGACATGTTCCACCGGGACGCCCGGGCTCTGGCCTGGCGCTTGTCCGGCCAGGGCGAATGGAAAGCCATTGTCTGCATCACCCGCGGCGGCCTGGTGCCGGCGGCCATTGTCGCCCGCGAACTCGGCATCCGCACCATCGAGACCGTGTGCATCGCCTCTTACCACGACTACGAAAACCAGGGTGAACTCGAGGTGATCAAACCGGTCGATCCGAAGGTGATCGATCTGGAGGAAGGCCAGGGCAGCGGCGTTCTGGTGATCGACGATCTGGTCGACACCGGCAAGACGGCCAAGGTCGTGCGCGAAATGCTGCCCAAGGCCCATTTCGCCACCGTCTACGCCAAGCCGATCGGCTGCCCGATGGTCGATACATTCGTCACCGAAGTGTCCCAGGACACCTGGATCTATTTCCCGTGGGACATGGGCTGGCAGTTCCAGCCGCCGCTGGCGAAAGATTCCGCCGGCTGACCATCACGCGGATGTGATCGGGGCCGATACACAGACTGGCCACAATTTGAGGTCATGCAGACAGCATGCATCGGTCAGGATTTTTCAGTATGGGCAAAATGATAGCGCGGGCACTCACGCTGGCCGCGCTCATTGTCATGGCCTGCGGTCCTTCCCTGGCCGGCACGCGGTCGCTTGAAAGCGCCGGAACTGCTGCGCTCGTCCAGAACACGCAGTCCTCAGACGCGTTTCATCAAGCCCTGGCCGGCCCCCTGCAAAAACACCCCGACAAGTCCGCCTCAAGCCGGTGCAAGGGACGAATCTGCCTCCAGCCGGCCCTTCATCTTGCATTCTTGCCGGATACGAAACGTCCGACAGCACAAGCCCCGGCACGAGAACGCAACGGCAAAGCCGTCAGCGGTGTGACCGTTCGCGTCGCCTCACCGCCTCCAAAGAATGCCGTCTCCTGAACCAGATCGTGCTTCATGCGTTGAATCTTTCAGCAAAGCTACGGGAAAGTTTCAGAAGCGAAACTTCCACAGCGCCCCCCTGACGTGTTTGGAAACAGGCTAGACTATGCAATTTACCCGACGTTCGTTCCTGATCGGAGCCGGAAGCTCCATCCTCGCCGGCTGCTCCACTGGCAACCGGGAACGCATTCCCTATCCGACACCCGAGCAAATGGCCCGGTATCCGTCCGAGTACGGCACCTACCCGGCACAAGGGGCCTACCCCGCGAATCCGCGGACCGCGCCCGGCACCGTCCGGCGGTATCCACCCGATGTCCTGCGCATGTACCGCGCCATGCCGGAGGAGCGGTTTCCGATACCCGCCGTCGATCTCAGCAAGATCAACCCGCGCTATTATCGGCAGATCGTGAACTATTCGAGCCCGGAAACCATCGGCACGATCATCGTCGATACGCCGAACCGCTTTCTCTACCTGACAATGGAAAACGGCAAGGCGATGCGCTACGGCGTCGGTATCGGGCGCGACGGCTTCAGCTGGGGCGGAAAGGCGCGAATCGCGCGCAAGAAGGAATGGCCGACCTGGACGCCGCCTTCGGAAATGATCGCCCGCGAGCCGGATCTGGAGAAGTACCGCAATGGCATGCCGCCGGGCCTCGACAACCCGCTCGGCGCCCGCGCGCTCTATATTTTCGAAGGCAATCGAGACACGCTTTACCGGGTCCACGGGACGGCGGAGGCATGGTCCATCGGCAATGCGGTTTCTTCGGGCTGTGTCCGCCTGCTCAACCAGGACATCATCGATCTCTACAGCCGCGTTCCCGTCGGCACCAAGATCGTCGTTCTCCAAAGCTGATCTGAGCGGGCGTCCTCTGTCAGGCCGCCCGTCCGTATTCAATCCAGGATGCGAACGGGCTTGTCGACGTCGATACCCTCGACTGTCACCGAACAGCCGACCGCATAGGCCTCCACACCGGCCTTGCGGGCGGCATCGAAGGCCTTGCCGTAATTCGGATCGATATCGCGGGCCAGCGCCATGCGCTCGCAGTCCGGCCGTTGCACCAGGAACACCATCGCCGCCCGGTGGCCTTCCGCCACCATGTCGGACATCTCGGCCAGATGCTTGGCGCCGCGTGCCGTGACCGAATCGGGGAATTCCGCAAGGCCCGGCTCCCGCATCAGGTGGACGTTCTTGACCTCCACATAGGTGAGGCCACTGTCCGTGCCTTCCAGCAGGATGTCGATTCGCGAGTTCTTGCCGTATTTCACTTCCCGGCGCAGGCTGGCAAAGCCGTTGAGTTCCGGAACCATGCCGGCCTTCAGCGCGTCCTCCACCAGACCGTTGGGATGGGCGGTGTTGATCCCGACCAGCGCCCCGTCCGCCTCGATCACTTCCCAGGAATACTTGAGCTTGCGGTTGGGATTGTCCGACAGCGACAGCCACACACGCGATCCGGGCTCCTTCAGGCCGAGCATCGACCCGGGATTGGCGCAATGAGCGGTGATTTCCGTGCCGTCCTCATCGAGGACAACATCGGCCAGGAAGCGCTTGTATCGTTTGACCAGACGGCCGCTGACAAGGGGTGTTGAAAATTTCATGGCACCTGAATAGCGCGAGAACAAAAGGTAAACAAGCCTGATTTGCAGAGCCGGAACGAAAATCTGCCGGCGCCATTTCAGACATGCTCTTACCGCGACCAGAAATCCGGATCGAACAGGACAAGCACAGTGAACAGTTCCAACCGTCCGAAAAGCATGGCCGCGCACAACAGCCATTTCGCATTATCCGGCAACGGCGCGAAATTGCCGGACGGGCCGATGACGGGACCGAGCCCCGGTCCGACGTTGCCGACCGACGTGGCCGCCGCCGACAGGGCCGTTGTCAGGTCGAGCCCGAAGATGGACAGGCTGAGGGTGACGGCGCCGACCGCCCCCATGTAGACGACCAGGAAGGCCAGAACGGAAAAGGACAGCTCCGATGTCAGCCGCGTCCGGCCGTATTCCTCCGACATCACCCGATTCGGCCGGACCATGCGGCGGAAATGGGCCCTGACCGTCCCGAAGAAGACCAGGAAGCGGAACATCTTGATGCCTCCGGTGGTGGACCCGGTACAACCGCCGACGAAACTGAGCAGGAGCACGATACCGACCACCGGCCCGCCCCATTCGGTATAGTCGCCAAGCGCATAGCCGGTCCCGGTCACGATCGAAACCACATTGAAGGTCGCCCTGAGCAACGCCTCGCCGAACGAAAACTGCATGGTGGCGCCGAGGTAGACCGTCATCATCAGGGAGACGACCGCCAGAAAGCCCACAAGGGCGCGCACCTGGGGATCGCGCCACAGCAACAGCGGCTGGCCGCGCAAGGCCTGAACGATCAGCACGAACGGCAATGCGCCCACCACCATGAAAAAGATGGCGACCCAGCCCGAGACCGGGTTGGTGTAGTAGCCGAAGGACATGTCGTGAGTGGAAAAGCCGCCGGTCGAGATCGTCGTCAGCGCATGATTGAAGGCGTCGAAAAGCTCAAACCCGGTCGCCAGATAGGCGATGATACAAAGGGCGGTCAAAAGCACATAGGCCAGCCCGAGCAGCCGGATCAGTTCGATGGAGCGGCTGACGACCTTTTCCGAGCGGTCGGAGGCTTCGGTCTGGAACAGCTGCATGCCGCCGATCCTGAGGAACGGCAGGAGTACGATCGCCATGACGATGATGCCGATGCCGCCGATCCATTGCAGCAGCGAACGCCAGACGAGTAGCCCCGGCGGCAGCCCGTCCAGACCTGAAAGCACCGTGGAGCCGGTCGTCGTCACCCCGGACACGGCCTCGAACACCGCATCCGCATAGCCGATCCCCAGCCACATGAAGGGCAACGCGCCGAGAGCGGGCAGCGTCGCCCAGGCAAGGGTCGTCAGCAGGAAGGTCTGGCGGATATTCAACCCCTCTTTCAGGGACCCGCCGACCGCGATCGACAGGAGCATGCCCACAAGGCCGGTAAAGAGAGCTGAAAACACGAACGCCCGCCAGTCGGCGTTCCTGGACGCCACATCGACGATGGCAGGCACCAGCATGGCGGTCGCCAGACCGACATAAAGGAACCCGAGCACATTGAGGACTGGGCGCAGCGAGATCAAGAAACGTTCCTACCTGTCCTGCGCACGGCCTGAGATAACGGCCGCCAATGCGCATTCCGATTCCTGAAACTTCCTAGACTGTTTCCGAGGCAATGCCAATGGTGGCGGTCGCATACCGAGGAGAGCCAAACGGACCCTGCTACGGTCGTGTCCCTCGGTTGTTTTCTGTACATTGATGCATAATTGGTGCATAATCACACCAACTAAATATTCCACCGAACGGGATTCGGATAATGCCGAGACAGAGTATTTCCCTGACCCGCCCGAACGACGAATGGCTCAAGGCGCAGGTTGAAAGTGAAGAATATTCGAGCAAGAGCGAAGTGGTGAACGACCTCATCCGCAAGGCGCGGGAGATGGAAGAAATCCGCAAGAAACTGATCGCGGCGGAAGAAAGCGGTTTTTCCGATCGTACGCCGGAACAGATCCGCGCCGACGCCAAGGCAAAGCTCAAGAATGCCGCGGGCGTATACACTCAAGATCAGCGCATCGGCCGACCGTGATTTGGCAACCCTTTATGAATTCGGATTTGCTCAGTGGGGAGAGGAACGGGCCGACCTCTATTACGATGCGCTGATCGATCATTTTCGGAAGCTGTGTGCCAACCCGTTCTTGTATCCCACCGTCGATGATATTCGCCCAGGCTACCGTCGCAGCTTATGCGGCGTTCACAGCGTCAACTACAAAGTGACGGACACAGCCGTTGAGGTTATGGCCGTGATCGGACGGCAGAATTTCTAGGAAACATCACGCTCAAGTAGCCTGAAGGGCGATAGCGCGGGATATCCCGCGCTCAAGTAGGCCGAAGGCCGGTAGCGCCAGGCGACCAGAGCTCAAGTAGCCCGAAGGGCGATAGCTCAAACAGAAATGGTGCGGGCGACGGGACTCGAACCCGTACAGCCTAGGGCCGAGGGATTTTAAGTCCCTTGTGTCTACCAATTCCACCACGCCCGCGTGTTTTCAAATGCCTATCCGCTGGCGAAAAGCTGCGCAAGCCGGTTTCGGGCACATATTAAGCAGTTTTACCGCGGGTCTGGAAAAAATCGGCCGACAAGGGTATGTGAGGCGCAAGACAAGACACAAAAGCCGCGCTAACCTGCGCGTCGGAACATAATCTCAAGAGTGCAAGCACCGCCCATGGTCACCTATATCGATGCCGCAGACGCCCCTTTGAAGAACACCGGACAGGTCCGCCTTTACGGCCCGGAGGATTTCGAAGGCATGCGCAAGGCCGGACAGCTGACCGCCCGGTGCCTGGACGAACTGGCCGCCCTGGTCAAGCCGGGCGTAACCACCCAGGAAATCGACGATTTCGTCTTCGAGTTCGGCGAAGCCAACGGTGCGTTGCCGGCGACGCTCAACTACCGCGGCTACACCAAGTCCACCTGCACTTCCGTCAATCATGTGGTCTGCCACGGCATCCCGAACGACAAGCCTCTGCGCGATGGCGACATCGTCAACATCGACGTCACCTACATCCTGGACGGCTGGCACGGCGATTCCAGCCGCATGTATCCGGTCGGCAAGATCAAGCGCGCCGCCGAACGGCTGATCGAGGTGACCTATGAATCGCTCCTCCTCGGCATTGCCGCGGCCAAACCCGGCAACACCACCGGCGATATCGGCCACGCAATCCAGACCTATGTGGAAGGCGAGCGCTGCTCGGTGGTGCGCGATTTCTGCGGCCACGGCGTCGGCCGGCTGTTCCACGACACGCCGAACATCCTGCACTACGGCCGTCCGGGCGAAGGCATCGAACTGAAACCCGGCATGATTTTCACCATCGAGCCGATGGTGAACCTGGGACGCCCCCATGTGAAGGTGCTCAGCGACGGCTGGACGGCGGTGACCCGGGATCGGTCGCTTTCTGCCCAGTTCGAGCATGCCATCGGCATCACCCCGGAAGGCTGCGAAATCTTCACCACCTCGCCGGGCGGGCTGGACAAGCCCGGCATGACGCCGGCCTGACGACCGGACCATGGCAGGCGGCGGGAAAGACCCTGAGGACAAGGCGACGCCCTCGGACCATTCCGGTCACCGGGACCGTCTGCGGAACCGCTTCCGCAAGACCGGGGAAGCCGGTTTTGAGGATTATGAGCTCCTTGAACTCCTGTTGTTTGCCGCCGTACCGCGCCAGGATACCAAACCGATCGCAAAGGCCCTGCTCCGCCGTTTCGGCTCCTTTGCCGATGTCCTTGCGGCCCCGCCCAAGCTCCTGACGGAAATCCCCGGCGTTGGAGAGCGGGTCGCCGAGCATCTGAAAGTCGTCCAGGCAAGTGCCGTCCGCTACACCAAGGGCCAGGTCAATGAACGGGCCGTACTGTCGTCCTGGTCGCAGGTCGTCGCCTATGTGAAGTCGGCCATGGCGCATTCGGACGTCGAAGAGTTCCGGATCCTGTTTCTCGACCGGAAAAACGGGTTGATCGCCGACGAGGTGCAGCAGCGGGGCACCGTCGACCACACCCCGGTCTACCCGCGAGAGGTGATCCGGCGGGCGCTCGAGCTATCCGCAACCGCGCTCGTGCTCGTCCACAACCACCCTTCGGGCGACCCCACGCCGTCCCGCGCCGACATTCAAATGACGAAGCAGATCATCGACATAGCCAAACCGCTGGGTGTCGAGATCCACGACCACATCATCGTCGGCAGATTCGGTGAGACGAGTTTCAGAGGATTGCAACTCATATAAGACAGCTCGAGTATTACCTTGTCATTTCAACGTATAAATTAATTGAAACTTGAAGATAGTTCTGACCCTCGGAAAACGTTCAATACAGTCCGGACAAGTATTTTATTAACTAACTTCATTCTGCATTCATTAGCAGCTTTCAGCGATATTATTACGGATGTATCCTAGAGCTCCGATGACTGCTTCGAAAGAAAGGCATGGCAGCCGGATTGCGAATGCAATCATCATTCCGATGTTCGCGGTCGTGCTGATTGCCGTGGCGATCACCTTCGGACTTCTCATCTGGTCTGCCCATATTTCCGACCAGGCAGCGGAAAAGAGCCAGCGTCAGCTCCTCAACGGCACCCTGCAGCTGACCCGGGACCAGTTTGCCAGGCAACAGGCGAGCGTCCTGGTCAAGGATCCGATCTATTACATTACCACCGGCCCCATCTACGACACGGCCTGGCTCTACCACAACGTCGCCCTCTGGCTCAAACAGCGCTACGGTTTCTCCAGGACGATCCTGCTCGATCAGGATCGCAAGGCCCGCTTCGTCGACGGCCCGAACGTCTATGAGAAATGGGTCACCCGGGATCTGCTCGACCGCCTGGACCCTGCGGTCGAAACGGTTCAGAAGCGTTATCTAGCATCCCTCAAGGCGCTGCCGAGCGGGCTTTACTACTTCGATCCCGACTACCGGATCAACGAACATAACCTGTCCGAAACCGGCCTTGTTTCCATCAAGGGCAACATCTACCTGTTTTCCGCGACGGCCATCACGCCGGAACTCGTCAAGCTGGTTTCCCAGCGTGAACCACCGGCCATGCTGATCAGCTTCAAACAGCTCAACGGCGAATTGCTTGCTGAAATCGGAAGGATCTCCGCGCTGGAGGGGCTGGTACTGGATTCATATCCCGCGCCGGAGACCAGCGGACCATTGATCGACCTGGAAGCGCCGGACGGCCATAGCATCGGCCGCATCCATTGGCAGGCCGAACAGCCGGGCCAGGAAATGCAGACGAGGATCGCGCCGGTCCTGACCGTTCTCGCCCTGGCTCTGGTCGGTCTTTCCATCGTCGTCATGACGTTCATCCGGCAATCGACCCGGCACCTGGCCTCCAGCCGTGCGGATGCGGTTCGCGCATCGCTGCACGATCCGCTGTCGGGCCTCCCGAACCGGAGACAATTCAAGCAATTGCTCGACCGGACAATGGACGATACCCAAATCGCAGACAAAGGCGCGGCGGTTCTCTATTTCGACCTGGACCGCTTCAAGGACATCAACGACACGCTCGGGCATGCAGCCGGAGACCATGTGATCTGCGCCATTGCCGAACGCCTGCAGAGGATTCTTCCCGAAAACGCTATTGTGGCACGCATCAGCGGCGACGAATTCGCCCTCCTGCTGCCCGATTGCCCGAACGAGACCCAAGCGGAACGGTTCATGCGCCGGTTGCAGGACATGATGGTTCAGCCAGTCTCCTTCGGTCCCGACGAAATCCATGTGACCGTTTCCATGGGCGCAGCACTTGCCCCCCGCGACGGGCTGGCGGCCGAGGACCTTCTGCGCAAGGCGGATATCGCTCTTTATGACGCCAAGTCGAATGGCCGGAACCGCTGGTCCTTCTTCGAGCCGTCCATGCAGGAACACGTGCGAACCAAGGACGAGATTGCGCGCGAATTGCGCAAGGCCATCGACGAGGATCTTCTGGACGTCGCCTATCAGCCGCAGTGCGACAGCCGGTCCGGCAGAATTGTGGCGATTGAGGCGCTTGCCCGCTGGAACCGGCGGAACACCGGGCCTGTTCCGCCTTCGAGTTTCATACCCGTGGCCGAGGAAACCGGCCTGATCAACGATCTGGGTCTGTGGATTCTGCGCAGGGCCTGCCAGGATGCGCAATGCTGGCCGGACCTCGTCGTTTCAGTGAACGTCTCTCCCACCCAGTTCAAGCATCCCGGCTTCGTCGAGAAGGTCAGCGCCACCTTGGAGGAATTCGCTTTCGATCCGGGCCGCCTGGAAATCGAAGTCACGGAAACCGTTTTTGCCGGACGGGACAAGAAGGCCCTGCAATCCCTGAGACGCCTGAAAGACCTCGGCATCAAGGTCGCTCTGGATGACTTCGGCTCCGGCTATTCGAGCCTCAGCTATCTGCGCCATTTCCCCTTCGACACCCTGAAGATCGATCGGGATTTCATCTCGGCGATGACCGACAGTCCGGAAGCCCGTGCCATCGTGCGCACGATCATCCGGCTGGGTCAGGCTCTCGGCATGACCATCGTAGCCGAGGGCATCGAGGAAAAGCAGCAGGCAGAATACCTTGCCGCTAACGGCTGCCACAGGCTGCAGGGCTATTTCCTGTCCCATCCGCTTCCCGCGAAGGATCTGGATGAATTCCTGGCCGATCATGAAATCCAGATGGAAATGAAGCACCAGAGCCTGGAAGTCGAGCGGCTCAGAAGCGCTGAATTCTAGAGGCCATATCTAGGCGTCGGACAGACCAAGCCGTTCCGACAACCCGTCCGAAACCGCGCGGAAGGCCGAAAACGGGGTTACAGACGGATCCGCCTCTCCCCGCAGCCCAACAGCCGCTTCAAGACCGGCCGTACCGAACCGGGTGCGGATCATGTCCTCATACCACTGCCGGTGCTGGACGGCGCGCTTTGCCTCAAGCCTGCCGGTTACCGCCAGGTATTCCCGGTGCGCGGCGACACCGTCGATCAGCTCCGCAATGCCGTTTCCGGACCGCGCGGAGACTTCGAATACAGGTACCTTCCAGCCGTCCTTGTCCGGCCGTGTCAGCGACAGGGCGCCGGTGACGTCGGAGGCCGCCCGGCGCGCCGCCGGTCCCATGTCCGCCTTGGTCACAACGACCAGGTCCGGCAGCTCCATCACACCCGCCTTCATGAACTGAAGGCTGTCGCCGGATCCCGGCTGGATGCACAGCACCATTGTGTCGGCAGCCTGCACCAGGTCGCTTTCCGACTGGCCGATACCGACCGATTCCACGATGACCCGGTCGCTGACCGCCCGCAACAGGGCAATGGCGGCAATGGCATGGTCCGAGAGGCCGCCGAGCCTGTCCCGTGCCGCCATGGAACGAACGAAGACGCGGGTGTCTTCCGGGTCTGTATGCAGCCGCGTCCGATCGCCGAGAAGCGCGCCGCCGGTAAAACGGGAGGAGGGATCGATCGCCAGAACGGAGACGCTCTCCCCTTGCGCCCGGAAAGCCTTGATCAGGGCGTCGGTCAGCGTCGACTTACCGACGCCGGGCGGGCCGGTCAGTCCGAGAACATGGCCGCCGTGAATCTGACTGGCCTTATCGAGAAAACGGGCGGTTTCGACCGACCCTGCCTCGGTTTCGAGCCGGGTGAGCATGCGCGCCAGGGCAAGCTTGCCGCCCTGGCGAAGTGCGTCGAGGTCCGGAAAGGGCCGGCTCACCGCCCCCTCCCTCAGGTCCTTGCCTTGAGGGCTGCCTGGGCAGCCGCCAGACGCGCGATCGGCACGCGGAACGGCGAACAGGAGACATAGTCGAGACCGACGGTTTCGCAGAACCCGATCGATGCCGGATCGCCGCCGTGTTCGCCGCAGATACCGAGCTTCATGTCGGGCCGGGTCGAGCGGCCGCGTTCGGCACCGATCTTCACCAGTTCGCCGACGCCGGTCTGGTCGAGGGACACGAACGGATCCTGTTCCAGCAAACCCTTGGCCTGATAGGTGCCGAGGAAGGAGGCCGCATCGTCACGGGAGATCCCGAAAGTGGTCTGTGTCAGGTCGTTGGTCCCGAAGGAGAAGAACTCCGCCGACTTGGCGATCTCACCCGCCTGCAGGGCGGCACGCGGCAGTTCCACCATGGTACCGACCTGGTAGGTAAGGCTTTCTCCGGTTTCTTTCTGCACCGCTTCGGCCATGGCCTCGATGCTGGCGCGCACCATATCGAGTTCGCCCTTCAGGCCGACCAGCGGCACCATGATTTCCGGGACCACCGGTGATCCGGTCGCCTTGCCCGCCTGGATCGCGGCTTCGAAGATCGCTCGCGCCTGCATTTCCGCGATTTCCGGATAGGAGACCAGCAGGCGGCAGCCGCGATGGCCGAGCATCGGGTTGAATTCCTCAAGCGTATGCGCCCGTTCGCGCAGCTTGTCGGCCGAAACGCCCATGGCGGCGGCAACTTCAGCGACTTCCTCATCCGATTTCGGCAGGAACTCGTGCAGCGGCGGGTCGAGCAGGCGGATGGTGACCGGAAGCCCCTTCATGATCTCGAAGATCTCGGCGAAATCCTGGCGTTGCATCGGCAGCAGCTTTGCCAGCGCCGCCCGGCGACCGTCCTCGGTTTCCGACAGAATCATCTCGCGCACCGCAATGATGCGCTCGCCATCGAAGAACATGTGCTCGGTTCGGCACAAACCAATGCCCTCGGCGCCGAAGTCGCGCGCCACCTTGGCGTCGGCCGGCGTTTCCGCATTGGTACGCACCTTCATGCGGCGCACGCCGTCCGCCCAGCTCATGAGCGTTCCGAAATCGCCGGAAAGCGCAGGCTGCAGCATGTCGACCTCGCCGACCAGGATCTGGCCGGAGGCACCGTCGATGGTGATCACGTCGCCCTTGTTGAGCGTCCGTCCGTTGGCACTGATCGTGCCGGCGCGGTAGTCGATCCGGACCATGCCGGCCCCTGCCACGCAGGGCTTGCCCATGCCGCGGGCAACCACGGCCGCGTGGCTGGTCATGCCGCCGCGGCTCGTCAGAATGCCCTCGGACGCATGCATGCCGTGAATGTCTTCCGGGCTGGTTTCCACACGAACGAGAATCACCTTGCGCCCGGCCGCCTTCGCCTCTTCCGCCTCGTCGGAGGTGAAGACGATTTCACCGGAAGCAGCCCCGGGCGACGCCGGCAGTCCGCTGGCGATGATGTCCCGCTCGGCCTTCGGATCGATGGTCGGGTGCAGAAGCTGGTCGAGCGCACCCGGCTCGACGCGGGTCACCGCTTCTTCCTCGGTCAAAAGACCTTCGGCCGCCATGTCGACCGCGATCTTCAGCGCCGCCTTGGCGGTCCTTTTGCCCGAGCGGGTCTGGAGCATCCAGAGCTTGCCCTTTTCGATGGTGAACTCCAGGTCCTGCATGTCCCGGTAGTGGGCTTCGAGCCGGTCGCAGATCGACTGGAACTCGGCAAAGGCCTCGGGCATCAGGTTTTCCAGGGACGGCCGGGTCGAGCCGGCCTCGATGCGTGCCTTTTCGGTGATGTCCTGCGGGGTCCGGATACCGGCGACCACGTCCTCGCCCTGGGCATTGACCAGGAACTCGCCGTAGAGCGCCTTTTCGCCGGTCGACGGGTTACGCGTAAAGGCAACGCCGGTGGCCGACGTTTCGCCCATGTTGCCGAATACCATGGCCTGAACGTTGACGGCCGTTCCCCAACTGCCCGGAATGTCGTGCAGGCGACGGTAGGTCTGCGCCCGGTGGGTCATCCACGAGCCGAACACCGCCCCGATCGCGCCCCACAGCTGTTCGTACGGATCCTGCGGGAACGGCTTGCCGAGATCGTTTTCGACCAGTCCCTTGAACTTGTCGATGATGCCGACCCAGTCTTCGGCCGTGATTTCCGTATCCAGGCTGAGATCGTTCCGGGACTTGTGTTCTTCCAGGATTTCTTCGAACTCGTGGTGGTCGACGCCCAGCACAACGTCGGAATACATCTGGATGAACCGGCGATAGCTGTCATAGGCAAAGCGCATGTCGCCGGCGTCCTCGCCGATCGCCTTCACCGTTTCGTCGTTCAGCCCCAGGTTCAGAACGGTGTCCATCATGCCGGGCATCGAAACGCGGGCGCCGGAGCGGACGGAGACCAGAAGCGGGTTGTCCGGATCGCCGAACTTGCGTGCCGTTGCCGCGCCGACCTTCGTCAGGGCTTCTTCGACCTGGGCCTTCAAATCGTCCGGATAGGACTGATCGTGATCGTAATACCAGGTGCAGACTTCCGTGGTGATCGTGAAGCCTGGCGGTACCGGCAAGCCCAGATTGCTCATCTCGGCGAGGTTGGCCCCCTTGCCGCCAAGCAGATTTCTCATATCTGCGGCGCCGTCTGCCGTTCCATTGCCGAAATTGTAGACCCATCTGGTCATCAGTCGTTCTCCGTCTCGAGTCGTGCCTCGGAGGCTTGTGCACCGGGCTTTTTGCGCCGCACATTCCTGCTATGGCGCGGTTGCTGACTCAAGTTTTTTTTTAAATAAGACGGCAAACATCCAAAGACTGCGGCAACTAGACCCAATCCGAATAGCCTCTTTTAAGCAATGCTGCAGACTTTCCGGGGACTTTCCGGCCTATCCCTTGCCCGGGGGCCTTAAAGGGGCCATTGTCGGGCCTATACTATGTGCGGAAGTGACCACAACTCCGCGAGCATGCGAGGTTCCATGACTGAAATCACCGGCGCGAAACTGACAATTCGGAAAGAGCCGTTCCGCATTCTTTTCCTTGCGCTGATGGGTACTGCCGCTTTGGGCGCCTTGACACCCGTGACCCACGCCGAAACCGGCGGGGAACCTCAGATTGAATATGGAACACCCCAGGACTTGCCGGTCACCTTGTCCGGGAGCTATCTCGCGGGCCGCCTCGCCGGTGTCAAAAAGGACTTTTCCCAGGCCGCCGCGTTTTACGAGGAAGCCCTTGAAGCCGATCCCGCGAACCCGGTCCTGCTTGAGCGCACCTTCCTCCTGAAACTCGCAAACGGGGATATCGAGGACGCCGCACGGTATGCCGGAAATCTGGAAAAGATCGGCTCGCGGAATTTCCTCGGACAACTCACGCTTGCCGCCGAGGCCATGCGGAATGGCTCCTATGACGACGCGGTGGCGCTTCTGGACTCCAACGCGGGCGGACCGCTCGCCGATCTCTCGATCGGCATCGCGAAAGGCTGGGCCCAGTACGGTGCCGGTAATGTGGACCAGGCGCTGGCGACCATTGCGGAGCTGAAGGGCCCGGACTGGTTCGAGGTCTTCAAGGCCGATCACAGCGCCCTGATCCTGTTTGCCGCCGGCCGGAAGGACGAAGCGCTCGAACAGATCGAAATTGCCTACAAGGCCGACCAGGGTGCCATCCGCGTGGTGGATGCCTATGCGCGGTTACTGGCGGCCAACGGCCAGAAGGATGAAGCGCTGAAGGCGCTGCAAGACTACGACCGGCTGCTCAAGGGACATCCCCTCCTGACACAGACGCGCGACCTGATTGAATCCGGAACGCCGATCCAGCCGATCGTGTCCAACCCTGCCGAAGGCATGTCGGAAATTCTCTACGGGCTCGGAGCCGCCATCGGTCGCGACAGCGCAGAGGAACTTGCAACCGCCTTGCTGCAACTGTCCCTCTATCTCGATCCGAACGCCCAGTTCGCAGCCGTAAGCCTGGGCGGACTCATGGAACGCATGGGGCAGCCGGAACGGGCCATTGAGGTGCTGAAAATGGTTCCGGAAGGGGCCGCTCTCAAGCGCGATGCGGAAATCCAGATTGGCCTGAACTACAATTCGATGGATCGCCTGGACGAAGCCCGCAAGCATTTGTCCGCGCTGATCGAACAGGACCCGACCGAACTGGAAGCGATTGTTTCCCTCGGCAACGTCCTGCGCGGTAGCAAGAACTTCGACGAGGCCGAAGCCGTCTACACGAAGGGGATCGATTCCCTCGACGGTAACCTGCAAAAGGAACACTGGCTGCTGCTTTATTTCCGAGGCATCTGCCGCGAACGCCAGGACAAGTGGGATCTGGCCGAAGCCGACTTCCGAAAGGCACTCGAACTCTTCGAGGACCAGCCGCTGGTTCTGAACTACCTCGGCTATTCCCTGGTCGATCAGGGGCTGAAGCTGGACGAGGCTCTTGGGATGATCAAGAAGGCGGTCGAGCTTCGTCCGACCGACGGCTATATCGTCGACAGCCTGGGCTGGGTCTACTACCGGCTCGGCCACTACGAAGACGCGGTCAAGGAACTGGAACGCGCAATCGAATTGCGCCCCTCCGACCCGGTCATCAACGATCACCTGGGCGACGCCTACTGGAAAGTCGGTCGGAAGACCGAAGCCCGGTTCCAGTGGAACCATGCGCGCGACCTGGGACCGGAACCCGAAGAACTGCCGAAAATCCTGAATAAGATTGCTAACGGTCTCGATGACACACAGGCCGACGAAGCCAAGGCCGACGGCAGCAAGAACGGCGGCTGACCGGCTTCATGGGGCCCGGCTTCATGGGGCATGGCGATACCGGCGGTGCATTTGTCGAAACCGCCCGGGCAAAGATCAATCTTGCGCTTCACGTGACCGGCCGGCGCGAGGACGGTTACCACCTGCTCGATTCGCTGGTGGTCTTTCCCGACATTGCCGACCGACTTACGCTTGAGCCGGCGAATGGGCTGGAGTTGCGGCTGGAAGGCCCCTTCGGCTCCGAACTGGAAGGTCCGGCAGAAGACAACCTGGTCCTGAAATCGGTCCGCCGGTTCGCCGAATTGTCCGGTTCGGCACCCCGCATCCGCCTGACGCTTGAAAAAAACCTGCCGGTCGCTTCGGGCATCGGCGGCGGATCCGCCGACGCGGCCGCCGCAATCCGTCTTCTGGAACGCTTCACCGGAGTTGCATTGCCCACTGAGCAGCGCCTTGAACTCGCCCTTTCGCTCGGAGCCGACGTCCCCGTGTGCCTGGACCGGAGACCGGCGCGCATGAGCGGCATCGGAGAGCGGCTGGCGCCGGCGCCGGCCATGCCGCCGGCCGGGATCGTTCTGGTCAACCCGCTGAAAGGTGTCTCCACGCCTGCCGTATTCAAAGCGATGATGAAGCGGGACAATCCGCTCCTGCCGGACTTGCCGGAGCAGTTCGCGGATCTGGCTGCCCTTTGCGCCTACTTGAAGGACACCCGCAACGACATGCAGGCCGCGGCCGGGGCCCTGTGCCCCGCAATCACCACCGTGATCGACGCCCTTGCCGCCCTTCCCGAGGTTGCGTTCGCCCGCATGTCCGGGTCAGGAGCCACCTGTTTTGCCCTTTGCGCCCCGGGCAGGGAAACCCGGATAGCCGATGCCGTCGCTGCGAGACACCCGGGCTGGTGGATTGCGTCCGGAAGGCTATAAAGGGTGTCCACCCGATAGCGGATCATTCGATCGCTGACAGAAATCACAAAGAGGGAAAGGAGACCCGCCGATGGAGACGATCCTGCTGACGGGGTTTGAAGCCTATGGCAACACGGCGGTCAATCCGGCGGAACATGTGGCCCGGCTGCTTGACGGCGAGACAATCGGCAATGCGTCCATCATCTCCCGGATTATTCCCAACACGTTTTTCGTCTGTATCGACACGGTACGCGACGCCATCGCCGAAACCGGAGCGTCTACGGTTGTGATGATGGGGGAATTCGGCGGCCGTGCAATGGTTACCGTGGAACGAATTGCCCAGAACCTGAATGACTCCAGCCGCTATGGCCTGAAGGACAATGCCGGCGTGACCCTGCAGGATGCCCCGACCGCGCCCGACGGGCCGGTCGCCTACCACAGCAATCTGCCGATCCGGGCCATGGTCCATGCCATGCGTGAAGGGGGAATTCCGGCTGATATCTCCGATGCGCCCGGCACGTTCTGCTGCAATCACCTCTTCTACGGCATCATGCATCACATCGCCTCGGCCGGACTTCCGGTGCGCGCCGGCTGGATTCACCTGCCACACCTGCCCCAGATTGCCGCCCTGCCTGAAAATCTCGGCGCGCCAAGCATGTCCGCGGAAACCGCTGCCCAGGGCGTCCGTCTGGCGCTTGAGGCAATCGTCACCAACCCGCAGGACATCGACATCCCGCTGGCCTCGCGGCTACAGGTTTAGGGTCAGACGCGGCAGGAACCGCGCAAGCGGCTTAACTTACCCGCGAAATGCAGAAGGCGACGGCTTCGGCCAGGGCGGTCTGGTGAGCGCCTGCGGGTAGACGGTCCAGTGCCTTCAAGGCGCTGTCGCCGTAGCTGCGTGCGCGTTCGACCGTATCGGCGATGGCGTCGTACCGGGTCATCAGCTCGATGGCGTGTTCCAGATCGCCGTCCTCGATGCCGTCGGTTTCCAGGCACCGCTTCCAGAACGCCGTGTCCTCGTCGCTGCCACGCTGAATGGCAAAAACGACGGGCAAGGTGATCTTGCCTTCGCGGAAGTCGTCGCCGATATCCTTGCCCAGGTCCGCGCTGGAGCCGCCGTAGTCGAGGGCATCGTCGACCAGCTGAAAGGCCAGGCCCAGTTCCATGCCATAGCTTCGGGCCGCCTGTTTCATCTCGGCGCTTTCGCCGGCCACCACCGGACCGACTTCGGCGGCGGCCGCAAACAGGGCCGCCGTCTTGGCTTCGATCACCTTCAGGTACTGGGCTTCCGTCGTGCCGATGTCCTTGGCCGCGCCAAGCTGCATCACCTCGCCTTCCGCGATGATCGCGGAGGCTTCTGACAGGATGCGCAGGGCTTCGAGCGAGCCCACGTCGACCATCATCTTGAAGGCCTGGCCGAGCAGGTAATCGCCCACCAGCACGCTTGCCTGATTGCCCCACAACTTGCGTGCTGCCAGCTTGCCGCGGCGCATGTCGCTTTCGTCGACCACATCATCGTGAAGCAGCGTCGCGGTATGCATGAACTCCACGCTGGCCGCGAGCGTCACGTGGCCGTCGCCCTGATAGCCGAACATGTCGGCGCAGGCGAGCGTCAGCATGGGGCGCAGCCGCTTTCCGCCGGAAGAAATCAGGTGCTTGGCGATCTCCGGGATCAGCTCCACATTGGACCCGGCCTTCGACAGGATGATCTGATTTACCTGGTCCATGCCCCCCGAAACCAGGTCGACGAGCGACTGAATTCCGGGCTGAACGGATTTAGGGTCGGTCATAGATGCGACAACGGCCACCAAAGGGACTCCTGTTTTCTTGTTGTGCGGACAATATGGCGGCGATAAGCCTTGGGCAAGGGAGCAATCGGTCGCCGGGGCTTGAAAAGCGGCTGCCAGCGGGTTTTGCTGGCTTTTAACAGCGTTACTACGGCCTGCGGCAAATTCACAAACTGACAAGGTCTGCATGGAAGAACTGTTGCGAACCAACGATCCTGTGCTCATTTCCTTTCTGGAATCGCTGCTCGGCGAGGCCGGCATCCGGTATTTCGTTGCCGACGACAACATGAGCATTCTGGAAGGGTCGATCAGCATGATCCCGCGCCGGCTGCTGGTGGATGGCACCCAGATCGCGCAGGCCCGCCGCCTCGTCACCGATGCGGGGCTCGCCCATGAACTCGGGCCGGAAAGCCCATCCTCGTTCTGATGTCAGATAATCCCGACGATACCGATATAATCGGCACCGCACAGGAAACCACCCGCGACGCCTTCCTCGGCGGCCTCGTTCACGTGCATCAGCCGAAAAAGGGGCGGCACCGGGCCGGACTGGATGCCGTCTATCTGGCCGCCGCCCTGCCGGACGGCACCAAAGGCCATGTCGTGGACCTGGGCGCGGGTGTGGGCACAGCAGGCCTTTGTGCCGCTGCCCGGCTGGCCGAAATCAATGTGACCCTGGTCGAAATCGATCCGCTGGTGCTGAACCTGGCCAATGAGGCCCTGGCCGATCCGGCCAATTCCGCCTTTGCCGGCCGGGTGAAGGTGCTGGAGGCGGACATCACCGCCAAGGGCAGCGAACGCCATGCGGCCGGTCTGACTCCGGGCTTGGCCGACCATGTCATCATGAACCCGCCCTATTATCCGCCGGGCTCCTTCCGGGCCTCTCCAGCCATCGCCCGGGCCAGCGCCCATATGCTGGACGACCGTGGCCTTGAGCCCTGGGCGAAGACGGCGACCGACATCCTGCGCGAAGGCGGCAGCCTGACGGTGATCTTCCGGGCAGACGGCCTGCGGGAACTGCTCGACGTCCTCACCGGCCGGTTCGGCGCCATCGACGTGATCCCGTTGCGCCCGCGTCCCGACGCCCCGGCCACCCGCATCCTGATCCGCGCCATCCGCGCCAGCAAGGCACCGCTGCAGCTTCAGCCCGGGTTTGTCCTGCACAAGGGCGACGGCTCGGATTTCACCGACGAGTCCCGCGCTATCATGCGCGACGGGCAAGGTCTTGGTCTCACCGATCGCAGCTAGCTGTCAAACGCTGGCGGTCGCACCACATTCCTCTCCGCCGTCATTGCCGGACTTGATCCGGCAATCCATGCCGTTTCCGTGCAACTCGGAAAACCCTTCCTTAGCCGACAGGTCACGGCATGGATGCCATGGTCAAGCCATGGCATAATGAAGGGAATTTGGTGTTAGCTCAGACCATCAATGCACCATGATTTCCCCGTTGGCGTAGCGGTAGTCGACCGGTTCGAGCAGATCCTGATGCGCGATCCGGACGGAATAGATCCGGCCCTCGATTTCCTTTTCCCAGAAGCCCAGAAACTTCTTCAACTCGGGGAAATGGGGGGCAAGGTCCTCAGTTTGCCAGAGGAAGCTTTGCAGGAACTTCGGATGATCGGGGATCCGATATAGGATCTCGGCCGTGAGCAGTCCGTAGCCAAGGATACGCTTTTGAAAATCCGAACCAACCTTCATGATTGCCTCACTTTCATTCACGATGAAAAAGTGTCCACGCAATCAGGTTAACGCGTTCTTAATCCGTGTCAATTTGGTGAATTATATCATGAGCTTAGCAGCATAAACCAGAGAGTGCTGCCAGACCGCTATTTGGTCTGAATCGATGTCAGATAGCCCAGAAATGCGTCGATATCCTCGGAACTGAAGGAAAATTCGGGCATGCCTTCGTGGCCGGTGACGATGCCTTCGGCGAGGCTCTCTTCCAGATCCCCCAGTGGATAACGTTTCGACAGGTCCCGGAACGCCGGCGCGCCCTTGATCTTGCTTTCGTCATCCTTTTCGACGGCATGGCAGGCCGCACAATAAATTTCCGCCAGTTCCAGGCCCGTTGCGACCGAGACCGGATCGGTCGGATAGGTCTCCGCCGATGCTGTCTGTGTCGCCAGAAACATCGTTACGCCGGTGGCTGCGGTCAAAAGCCTGCGCTGCATGGTTCCCTCCCCGGATCGCATCGGAGTCCTTTATAGAAAGAGAGGTATAACAGAACCATAAGGGCGATTGCGAGGCCTCCGGTCACCCGGTGATCGAGCCAGGTTCCTTCCCCGTTGCAAAGGGCAGCCCCTCGTCCTCCCAGCCGGTCAGGCCGCCGATCATGAGTTTCACCGGCCGACCGAGCTCGGCAAGCTTCAGCGCAGCCTTGTCGGCACCGTTGCAGTGGGGACCGGCACAATAGACGACGAACAGCGTTTCTTCCGGCCACGAAGCCATCCGCTCCTTGCCGATCTCCTTATGGGGCAGATGCAGCGCACCTGGAAGGTGACGCCTCTCATAGGCTTCCGGAGACCCGACCACATGAAGGAGCACGAAGTCCTGCTCGCCCGCCTTCATTGCCGACGCCACGTCGTCGCAGTCGGTTTCGACGGAAAGCCGCCGGCTGAAATGATCGATGGCTTGTTGCGGTTCTGCGGCCGCTATGCTGCTGACGACACTCATGAAACGTCTCCCTGAAACAGATGGCGCGATGGCTGTCGTCAGTCCTATCCGATGAGCCGGCCATTGACCGCTGGCGAGAATGCCATCTAACGTAAAATTCATGCCAAACACAAAGAGCCCCGCTCCACCTTCCAATCCGCTCGTCGTCGCCCTCGCCTACGATGGCCTGTGCCTGTTTGAATTCGGCGTGGCCTATGAGGTCTTCGGCCTGCCCCGGCCCGAAATGGGCGACGACTGGTACGACTACGCGGTCGCATCCGCAGATGCAGATGACATCCGCGCGCCCGGGGGCCTTAGGATCGCTGTCGACGGCGGTCTTGAAGTGCTCCAACAAGCCGGCACCATCATCGTACCCGGCTGGCGCTCAGCGGATGCGCCCGTGCCGAAAGACCTTGTCGAGGCCCTGAAATCCGCCCATGCGAACGGCGCCCGTCTGTTGTCGATCTGCTCCGGCGTCTTCGTGCTCGCCGCCACAGGCCTGCTGCATGGGAAACGGGTCACGACCCATTGGCGCTACACCGAGGCACTGCGGGAGAGCCATCCGGAACTGGAGGTGGTGCCCGACGTGCTTTATGTCGACGAAGGCCAGATCCTGACCTCCGCCGGCAGTGCCGCCGGCATCGACCTCTGCCTGCATCTGGTGCGCCGCGATCATGGCACGGCGGCCGCCAATTCCGTTGCCCGGCGCCTCGTCGTGCCGCCTCACCGCGACGGCGGGCAGGCGCAATATTCCGAATTGAGCGTCCCTCAGCCCCACGAAGGATCGCGCCTCAGCCCGCTTTTCGATGAACTGCGGGCGAACCTTCAGCTGTCCTGGACCATTTTCGACCTCTCCCGCCGCGCCGGCATGAGCGAGCGCACCTTTCTGCGCCGGTTTCAGGCGGCAACCGGCACCACACCAGCCCGCTGGCTTCTGGCCGAAAGGCTCCGCCGCGCCCGCCAGCTTCTGGAGGAGACGACAGAGACCGTCGATCGCATCGCCGACCGGTGCGGTTTCGGCAGCGCCACCAACCTGCGCCATCATTTCGGACGGGAACTCGGCATCACGCCGACCAGCTACCGAAAGCAGTTCCGCGGTCTGGCTCACGCCTGAGACAGATCGGCCACCGCAAAGATGGCGTCTTGCCTTTCGGGCCTGCCGCAGAACGTGTACATAGCCTATTCAGAAAAGAATCCGGAAAGCCAGACGAGCGATACCCGATGACCCAACATCCCCTGCCCGCTTCCATCGACGAAACCCTGACGCTTCTGGAAAGTGCCGGCTATGTGGCCGACCGGTCGCTGGCAACCGTGCTGCACCTGTCCTTGCGCATGAAGCGCCCGCTGTTCCTGGAAGGCGAGGCCGGTGTCGGCAAGACGGAAATCGCCAAGGTCCTGTCCGAGACCCTGGGTCGCGACCTGATCCGGCTGCAATGTTACGAGGGTCTCGATGTGGCCTCCGCCGTCTATGAGTGGAACTACCCGGCCCAGATGGTGGAAATCCGCGTCTCTGAGGCCTCCGGCGACACCGACCACACGGAACTGTCCAAATCGATCTTCGACGAACGCTTCCTGATCAAGCGCCCCGTGCTGCAGGCCCTTGAACCCCATATCAATGGCGCGCCGGTGTTCCTGATCGACGAACTCGACCGGGCGGACGAGGCTTTCGAGGCCTTTCTGCTGGAAGTGCTCGCCGACAACCAGGTGACCATTCCCGAGCTCGGCACCATCAAGGCCGCCGAACCGCCGATCGTCATCATCACCACCAACCGGACCCGCGAGATCCACGACGCCCTCAAGCGCCGCTGCCTCTACCACTGGGTCGACTATCCGGATGCGGAACGCGAGCTGGAGATCGTCCGCCGCAAGGTTCCCGGTGCTGCCGACCGCCTTAGCCAGGAAGTGGTCGCCTTCGTCCAGAAGCTGCGCGCCGACGAGGACCTGTTCAAGCAACCGGGTGTTGCCGAAACCCTCGACTGGGCCACGGCGCTGAGCGAACTCGACGCCATGGCACTCGATCCGGATGTCGCCTCCGACACCCTCGGCGTTCTGCTGAAATACCAGGACGACATCGAACGCGTGCGCGGCTCCAAGACCCGCCAGATGATCGAGGCCATCCGCAAGGAAGAGCCGAAATCCCCGGCCATGCCGGCGGTCTGAGCGGGTAAGATAATGCACGAATGCCCAAGCCACCTGCCCCCCTCTCCCCCCTTGAGGGCCGATGAATTGCGGCTGGCAAAACCCAGCTCCCTCTCCCATAGGGAGAGGGTTGGGGTGAGGGGAACATACCGCTCAAGGATACGGACACACTCAATCCCCTCACCCGGAGCTTCGCTCCGACCTCTCCCCATGGGAGAGGTAACTTGGAACATGTGGCCAACAATTTCAGTCAAAGATGTTTCCCCTGCCCTTGAAGGGGAGACGGGTGTGAAGGGTAAGGCTCAGCCCCAATTTCAGGCCACCATCCTGGATGGGAGGCTTCCATGACCACCCTGCACCAAGGCGCGGACGGCCGTATCGTCGACAATATCGTCCATTTCGCCCGCACGCTGCGGAAGGCCGGCATGCCGGCGGGGCCGGCAACCGTGGTCGATGCGGTGCGCGCCGTCGAGATCGCAGGCATTTCCAACCGCGAGGACCTCTACTGGACGCTGCATGCGGTGTTCGTGCGCAAGCGTGAGCACAGGGTGCTGTTCGACGAGGCGTTCCGCATCTACTGGCAGAGCCGCGGGCTTATCGAAAAGATGCTGGCGATCCTGTCTCCCGTCGCCCCGCCGCGCGGCGCGCCGGAAAAGCCCAAGGCCGGCCAGACCCGCGTCTCCCAGGCTTTTCAGGCGGCCCAGGATCGCATGAAAGAGGAAACCCGGCCTCAGGTGGAGGTCGATGCCAAATTCACCGTCTCCGGCAAGGAGCTGCTGCAGACCAAGGACTTCGCCCAGATGACGGCGGACGAGATCGCGGACGCCAAGCAGGCGCTGCGCGACCTCGCGATCCCGCTGGACAAGATCCGCCAGAGGCGGCTCAAGCCGGCACCGCGCGGACGGATCGATCCGCGCCGGACGCTGCGCGCCTCCATGCGCGCCGGCGGCGACATCATCGACCTGAAGTTTCGCCGCGCTCACGAAAAGCGCCCGCCGCTGGTCGCGCTCTGCGACATATCCGGCTCCATGAGCCAGTACACCCGCCTGCTCCTGCATTTCCTGCATGCGATGACCGAGGAACGGCGCGACGTGCACACGTTCCTGTTCGGCACGCGGCTGACAAACGTCACCCGCCAGTTGCGCATGAAGGACCCGGACGAGGCGCTGGAAGCCTGCAGCGACGGCGTTGAGGACTGGTCCGGCGGCACCCGCATTGCCACCGCGTTGCGCGAGTTCAACCGGGTCTGGTCGCGACGTGTGCTCTCAGGCAGCCCGACCGTGCTGCTGATCACCGACGGGCTGGAACGGGACACGGACGAGGATCTGGAGCGCGAAATGGACCGGCTGCACCGCTCCTGCCGCCGTCTGATCTGGCTTAACCCCCTGCTCCGTTTCGACGGCTTCCAGGCGAAGGCCAAAGGCATCCGCGCCATGCTGCCCCATGTGGACGAGTTCCGCGCCGCCCATTCGCTCGACGCCGTCGCCGATCTGGTCAAGGCGCTCAGCGGCGATGGTGGGTCCTCTTTTGAGACAGATCCGCGACGCTGGCTGAAAGCCGGTTAGGTCCGGAACCTATAAACGGAATGGTGCTGTAGTCAGCGCTTGGCTCTCATCCGACAGCATCGGAGTACAACCCAGGCGGTGAGAGGACCAACTATTCCCGCCGCTGCCGAGAGGTATCCCTGAGTGAAGTACGCATCGCCCAATTCAGCGCGGATCGCGCGGCCGACAAAAGGATCGTGGAGTTCATCGACTTGGCCCCAAGCGCAAAATAGCGCGATGGGGAGAAGGAAAAAGGCGAAAGATGGGCGCTTCAGTCCGGCAATGAAGGCAAAGGCTGTGATAATCCCCGGGACCATCCATAACTGAGGGATGCTGGGTTCCTTGTCCGCCACCTCTGCCAAGACCGGTGACGATAGAAATATAAGCAATCCAATAAGCGCAACGCGCGCTATTACGATGGATTTTGGCACGATCTTGGACATGCTTTGATTTCCCACGGGATCTCAAAGTTGGCAAGTAGACGCTTGCTGACGAGGACTCCCAAATCGCACGAGAACGTGATTCAGCGTCGGCATTAGCCGATAAGGCCTCCCGATGCGGCTGTGGCTTCGTGTTTGTGAGTCTGCGGCCTAGAACAGCCAGTTCCACAACAGCGGCAGCAGGATTGCGGTTGCCAGCGCATTCAGCCCCATGGCGAGGCCGGAAAAGGCGCCGGCCACCTCGCTGACCTGCAGCGCCCGAGCGGTGCCGATGCCGTGCGACGCGGTGCCGATGGCGAGCCCGCGCGCGGCCATGTCCTTCACTTTCAGGAGATTGAGCAGCAACGGTCCGAGGGCCGCGCCCAGAATACCGGTCAGGATCACCAGAACGGCGGTGAGCGACGGCAGGCCGCCGAGCTGTTCGCTGATGCCCATGGCGACCGGAGCCGTCACCGATTTCGGCGCCAGCGACACCAGGATTTCATCGCTCGCGCCGAAGGCCCAGGCAATGCCGACCGCACTGATAATGGCCGTGAGCGAGCCGGCAAGCAAGCTGACCGTGATTGCCAGCGCCGATTTCCGCACCCGCTCGATTTGCCGATAGAGCGGCAGGGCAAGTGCCACCGTTGCCGGGCCGAGCAGGAAATGGACGAATTGCGCGCCCTCGAAATAGGTCGCATAGGACGTGTCCGTTACCGTCAGGATGGCGACCAGGACGATGACGGCAATCAGCACCGGATTGAGCAGCGGGTTGAGCCGGCCCTTCCGGTAGATCCAGAACCCCATCTGGTAGGCCGCCAGCGTCAGCGTCAGTGCCAGCAGCGGGCTGGCGGCAAGATAGACCCAGATATCGCGCAGGCCTTCACCCATCGGTCTTCTCCGCGTTTTCCTGACGCCCCCTCCCGAAAATACTCATGACAAGGGCGGTCACCGCGATGGTCGCCAGCGTGCTGCCGACCAGGGCAAGCGTGATCGCGAGCGCCTGTTCGCCGATCAGGGCGATATGCAGCATGACGCCGACACCGGCGGGCACGAACAGCAGCGAGAGATTGCCAAGGAAGGCATCGCCGACCTTTGCCAGCCCGTCCGGTATCCCGCCCTTGATCACAAGTCCCACGAACAGGATCACCATGCCGATAACCGGCCCCGGCACCGGCAGCTCCAGTGCTGCCTTCAGGAGTTCACCCGCAAGCTGGCAGGCAAAGATCAGGGTGAGATAGAAAACCATGGCCGCTCCCCGGGAATCCGTTTTCACGAAGAGTGAAGCGGCCTGCGGCCCAAGGCAAGCGCGGGAATACGCTCGGCCTGAAAAGACGAAAGCCCGCCCTCGCCGAGCTTGGGGGCACCCGGCAAAAGCGGACCTTCCAGACCGGGCAGAACCCGGCTGTCCTTCTTGGTCTGTCGGTCACCGGTCCCAAAGGGCGCAGCGAACCAACGCGACCACTGCATTCAAGATAGAGAAAGAAGAATTCGGAACAACACGCAGCACCCGCGTCAAATTGTTCCGTCTGCGGGAAAAACAGCGGGAAAGCCGATATACCTCGCAATATCGCGAAAGCGAGTAGAATGCCCGGACTTCGCCGGGCAATGACACCGGGGGGAAGCGGCAGGAACTAGCCACACATACAGTGTCATCACACGGCGAAGTCCGGGTGATCCAATCCACCTCACCGCTAGGTATTCAACGTGTCGTAAAGGTCTTCCCAGTCCGGGTTCATCGTTCCGATCATCCGGATCTTCATGGCCCTGGACCACTTCTTGATCCGCTTTTCCCGATGGATAGCCGCCGAGACGTCTTCATGGGTTTCGTAATAGACGAGCCGGGAAACGCCATACCGACTTGTGAAGTCGCTATTGTGTTTCTCCCGATGTTCCCGGGCCCGGCGTGCCAGATCGTTGGTCACCCCTGTATATAGGGTTCCATGCTGACGGCTCGCGAGAATGTAGACGAAATAAGCCATAGGTGAAGGCTGCATCCCGTAGCAGCCTCAAGGCACCGCGATCACCGGCGTTCTGAGGCCGACGCGCTGGAACAGGTCGGTGATGTCGGAGTTGGCCATGCGGATGCAGCCGTAGGAGACGGCGCGACCGATGGAGCCGGGCCGGTTGGTGCCGTGGATGGCATATTTGCCGCCGTTAAGCGTCAGGGCCGCCACTCCCATCGGGTTATTCGGCGCGCCGCCCGCGATCACATCCGGCAGGCTAGGATGATCGCGGTGCACTTCCGCCGAGGGCGACCAGGCCGGTTTCACATATTTGCCGTCGATGAAGGTCTGGCCGGTCCAGACCTTGCCCCGCTTGCCGACCGCAACCTTGTAGCGGATTGCGCGGCCGCCGCCGAGAACGAGGTAAAGCCGCTTTTCGGAATTCTTGATCACGATGGTACCGGGCCGGACGCTGCGATTGTGAAAACCGACCAGTTCGGCGGCGTCTGAAACAGTCGGAACAAGGCTGACGAGCAGCGCCAGAACGGCGGAAAACACCAGAGCAATACGCATGACAAATCCATCCCCGGAGCAATGGGGACAATGCTATTGCGCGCGGGAGGAAAGAAAAGAGCCCTTCCAAAAATTCTTTCCGAAAGGTTAAGACCGCAGCTCCTGGCGGATGAGGCCGACTGCTTGCCGCTCAACGCCTGAGGAAACGACTACTTGTAATCGTATTTGCCGTTCTTCCACTCGTACCAGACATAGCCCGGCAGAGAGGAGTCGCCGTTGGCGTCGAAGGAGACCGGACCGAGGATCGTGGAAAAGTCGCCGTCATCAATCACACGGACCAGCGACTTGAAGTCGGTGGACCCGGCGGCCTCGGCCGCGCGGGCGAAGATCTGGATCGCGGCATAGGTGAGGAGTGCGTAGCGCTCCGACGGCTGTCCCGCTTTCTCCAGTTCCGCAATGACCGGACCGGCCGCCTCGATCTTGCGCGGATCGGGGTAATAGGTCACCAGCGTGCCCTCGCCCGCCGGCCCCGCTATCGCCCAGTATTCATCGGAAAGCAGCGCCTCGCCGGAGACCAGCACCGTCTTCATGCCCCGATCCACCATCTGGCGCTTGATCAGACCGGCTTCCGCCGGAAAGCCACCGATGAACAGCGCATCGACCGCCTCACCCTTCAGCTTGTATACCAGCTGGGAATAGTCCTTTTCGCCGGGCGTATAGGCTTCATAGAGTGTTTCGAACACGCCCGCATCGTTCATGACCGCCTTGGCCGCATCCGCCAGCCCTTTGCCGTAGACCGAACTGTCATGCAGGATGGCGATGTTCCTGCCCTTGTAATTTTCGGCAAGAAAAGCCCCCACCGTTTTGCCCTGCTGATCCTCCCGGGCACCCAGCCGGTAAATGCCGGGACCGGGGCGCTCGTCGGTGTATTTCGGATTGCCCGCTCCGGGCGACATCTCGACGATGCCTTCCCTGGCATAGACGGCGCTGGCCGCGATTGAGGGTTCCGAGCAGAAATGCCCCGCCATGAAGACCGCTCCCTTGCCGACCATCTGGTTGGCGATGGCAACGGCCTTTTCCGCATCGCACTCGTCATCGGCAATTTCCAGCACCAGCTTCTCGCCGTTGACACCACCTGCCTTGTTGATGTCGGCAACCGCCTGTTCAGCCCCGGCCTTCATCAGCTCTCCGAAAAGGGCGTACTGGCCGGACATAGGACCTGCGGTCGCGATCACGATATCGGCGCGGGCCGCTCCGGTGAGAGCCAGGCCGGCTACTGCGGCCGTACCTGCCAAAATCCATGTCTTCATCATCTGGCGCTTCAGCTTTCCCTGTCAGTCCCGACCAATTGGTACACGATGCAAACGGCGGTTTGGATATATTTTCTGTCATCTTCCGGATTAGAGCGCCTTCGCCTGACCTGAACCATCCCTGGCTGATACCTTCGAAGGCACGCTCCCTGCCGTAATCCGAATATTTTGCCTCCGCAAAAACGTGTCCTTCACCAATTCCCACCTATATTCTTGGAAAAGGTTCCTTCACGCGACACCGGACGTCAGGGAGCCAGCAGAAAGGAACATTCTTTTTGGCCTTGAAGACTGCCGCCACGACCAAAGCCGCCGGCACCGGAAACGCTCCCCAGAAGCCGGGCGCTCCGGGGGACAGCTATGCGACGCTCGATAGCGCTCATTTCCGCGAGGCCATGAGCCGGATCGTCACCGCGGTTCATATCCTGACGACCGATGGCGCAGCCGGACGGCTCGGTGCAACGGTTTCCGCGGTCTGCTCGGTCTCCGACGATCCATGCAGCATTCTGGTCTGCGTCAACCGGTCGAGCCGGGTGCACGCTGCGGTCCTGAAGAACCGGGTCTTTTGCGTCAACACGTTGCAGCCGAACCACCAGCCCCTTTCCGACGCCTTCGCCGGACGCGGTAATCTCGACATGGACGCCCGGTTCGCCATGGCCGAATGGACCTCGCTTGCCACTGGATGTCCCGGCCTGAAGGATGCAAGCCTCAGCATCGATTGCGAGGTCTTCAGCGTCACCGAGATGGGCACCCATTCGGTCATCATCGGCACCGTCGCCGACGTCCGCATGAGCGATGAGGACCACTCGCTGGTCTATATCCGCCGCGGCTATCACAGCGTCTCGAAATAAATCCCAACATTCGCCGCTGACTGGTCTAGACTGGTTTCCCAACAACCAGTTTCGAAAAGAAACCCGCCATGCCCGGCCCCCGAAACCTGATCACCGACGTCCCTGGCCTGAAGGTCGGCAATGCCGAAGACCCGGCGCTGAAATCGGGCGCGACAGTGCTGTTGCCGGACGAGTCGGCCGTCGTTTCCGTCGCCATTCATGGCGGCGCGCCCGGCACGCGGGAAATCGCCTTGCTGGAGCCGGAACAGACCGTCGACAAGGTCGATGCCATCGTCCTTGCCGGAGGCTCCGCCTTCGGTCTTGATGCCGGAGCCGGCGTCCAGGGCCGGCTGGCCGAACTCGGACGCGGCTTCGCCGTAGGCCCGGTGCGCGTGCCCATCGTTCCGACCGCCATCCTGTTCGACCTGCTCAACGGCGGCGACAAGGGCTGGGGCGAGGCCGCGCCCTACCGGGATCTCGGCCGCGCCGCCCTCGACAATGTCGGCGAAGACTTCGCCCTAGGTTCCGTCGGCGCCGGGGCCGGCGCCACAACGGCCAACCTGAAGGGCGGGCTCGGTTCGGCCTCCAAGGTTCTCGAAAACGGCGTCACGGTCGGAGCGCTCGTCGCCGTCAACGCACTCGGCCGGGCCACCGTGGGCGACACGGCCCATTTCTGGGCGTCTCCCTTCGAGATCGGCGACGAATTCGGCGGCCTCGGCCTGCCGTACCCGCTGCCGCCCGAAGCCGTTTCCGTCCGGACCAAGCTCGACGGGCTGAAGGCAGGCGCCAATACCACCATCGCGGCGGTGGCGACCGACGCGGTGCTGACCAAATCCGAAGCCAAGCGGTTGGCCGTCATGGCCCATGACGGGCTGGCCCGCGCGCTGTGGCCCGCACATACCCCGCTCGACGGGGATCTCGTATTTGCCATGTCGACCGGTCAGAGAAAACTGGAACGCGGCCTGGAGGACATGGTTCAGATCGGCGCAGCGGCGGCTTCCTGTCTCGCCCGCGCCATTGCCCGCGGCATCTATCATGCGCAGGCCGCTTCGGACGATCCGGTCCCGACCTGGCAATCGCGGTTCAAAACATAGTTCCCGGCTGTCGTTCGAGCACCCGCCCGGACATCAATTGCGCGAAACCGCAAGTCCCACGCCGCTTGCCACGAACAGGCCGCCGGTCGTCTTGTAGACGGCCTTCATCATCTTGCGTGATAGATCGAGCCCCCGAAGCCATCCGCCGATAAACCCGTAAAGGGCGGCAACGACGAAGGCGACCACACCGATGACCGCAATCATAGCTGTCATCTGTGCAATGGTATTGTGGCCGGCCGTCAGGAACTGCGGAAACAAGGCCGTAAAGAACACGACGGCCTTGGGATTGCCTGCAGCAACCAGAAAGCCGCTGCTGAAAAGCCGCTTCCAGGCAAAACGGGTGTTTTCCATTTCAGGTGCCACCGAAACCCGGTGTGCCGCCGAACGCCACATCTGAATGCCCAGGAAGATCAAATAAAGCGCGCCGGCATATTTGATCAGCAGAAACAAAAACGCGGAGGTGGTGATCACCAGTCCAAGCCCTGCGGATGCGGCCGTCGCCTGCAGCATGGAAGCCGCAGCGTTACCGGCGGCGGTTATCAAAGTCCGGCTTCCACCGAAACGGGCCCCATGGGCAAAAGCGATCAGCGTACTCGGTCCCGGAATGATCGACACGCCGAACACGACGAAGAAAAAGACAATCAGGAAACCGTAATCCATGTCCTACCACCGAAATGCCCCGAACAACGGAAGCCGCAACCGGGAGCATCGGGAGACTGCGGTCAGACCCAGTCATAAACCGAACATCGCTCCAGGCAAATGGCCAGCCCGGGCATAAGGCTTCCCGCCGGCCGCAGCGCGGCAAGCGGAAAGGTAGCCCACCCCTCGGTATTTTACTCGGCGGCTTCCAGATAGTCCTTGGTCGCGCTGTCGCCGTCATTGCCGCCACCGGAGCCGCGCTCGAGCCGATCAAGCAGAGCCGACCGCTTTTCGGCAGCCTTGGCCATATTGGCGTCCTTGACCGGGCCGAAACCCCGGATCATGTCCGGTACGCGGGCAAGTTCGACCAGAAGGCCGTAGTTTGCCGTTTCCAACCGGTTCGCGATCGTGGCCAGATCCTCGGTATACTGCCGCACGAGCTGGCGCTCGGCTTTGCGCTCCGCGGTCCGTCCGAAGGGATCGAACCACTTGCCGCGAATGCCCTTGAACGCGGACATCAGCTTGAAGGCGGTAAAGATCCAAGGCCCGAAGGCGATCTTTTCCGGCCGCCCGGTGCGCACATCCTTGTGGTGGGCGATCAGCGGTGGCGCCAGATGGATCTTGAGCTTGCGCGGGTTCTCGAACCGCTCCGCGATTTTCCGCTTGAAGGCCGGATCTGAGTAGAGCCGCGCGACCTCGTATTCGTCCTTGTAGGCCATCACCTTGTAGAGCATATCGGCGGCCGTTGCCGTCAGCCGCAACGTGCCCGGACCCTTGGCCTCGTCGGCTTCCCGGACCTTCGAGATCGTGGTTTTGAAACGCTGTGCGTAACCGGCGTCCTGATAGGCGGTCAGCTCGCGCGCATAGGCCTCGATCTGTTCGTCGAGGCTCAGATTCGGTGCCTCCACGTCCCTCGGCAAGTGGTCGAGAATGAGCTCCGGTTGAGCGGCCAGGATACGTCCCGCCCGGAAGGCCTGGATATTGGAGTCCACGGCGGCCTTGTTCAGGCGCAGCGCGCCCTCGATGGCCTGAGCCGAAATCGGCAGCGCGCCGGACTGGTAGGCCATACCGACCAGGATCATGTTGGCATAGATGGCATCGCCCAGAAGCTTTTCGGCAATCCCGGCCGCATCCATGCCGAGATAGGCTTTCGAGGCCTCCTTCAGCGCCTTGTCCATGCGAATCTCGTCGAAGGAGAGCGTCTGGCGCATGACGAATTCCGCCGTCGGCGCAATCCGCGTGTTGGCAAAGGCCCTGGTCGCCTCGCGGTTGGCCATACCCAGCTGTTCCGCGTTGGTCGCCACGACCATGTCGCTTGCCAGCAGCACATCGAGGCTGGCCGTCGGCACTCGCGGTCCCTCGATGGTCTTGTCACCGGCCGCAAACCGGACGTGGGAGGTCACGGGGCCGCCCTTCTGCGCCAGGCCGGTCATGTCCAGCGTGGAGGCATGTTTGCCGTCCAGATGGGCCGCCATGGCGAGAATGGCGCTGACCGTGGTCACGCCCATGCCGCCGATACCGGCGACCAGCAGGTTGACGGTGCGTTCCAGGCCGGCCAGTTCCGGCTCCGGCAACGTTTCCAGGATCCTGTCGATATCGACATCGGCCTTTTCCGCCTTGCGCAGGGCCGCGCCCTCGATCTCGACGAAGGACGGGCAGAAGCCCTTCACGCAGGAAAAGTCCTTGTTGCAGCTCGACTGGTTGATCTGGCGCTTTTCGCCGTAAGGCGTCGCCAGCGGTTCCACCGACAGGCAGTTCGACTGAACGGAACAATCGCCACAGCCTTCGCAGACCCGGTCGTTGATGAACAGCCGCTTGTCCGGATCTTCCATCAGGCCGCGCTTGCGCCGGCGGCGTTTTTCCGCGGCACAGGTCTGGTCGTAGATGATGACGGACACGCCCGGATAGGTCTGCAGGTCCTTCTGGATATCCATCAGATGATCGCGGTGATGGACGCTGGCGCCCGGCGCCAGGTCGCTCCACGAGCCGTAACGGTCCGGGTCTTCGCTAAGCACTTCAATGCGCTGAACCCCTTCCGCGGCCATCTGCTGCGTGATCTGCGGCACGGTCAGCTGTCCGTCCACCGCCTGTCCGCCGGTCATCGCCACGGCGTCGTTGAACAGGATCTTGTAGGTGATCGGCGCCTTGGCGGCGACCGCCTGGCGGATCGCCATTATGCCGGAATGGAAATAGGTGCCGTCGCCCATATTGGCAAAGACGTGCTTGTCGTCGGAGAAATCCTTCTGTCCGATCCAGAGAATGCCTTCCGCCCCCATGGCGATCTGGCCTTCCAAAGTCCGGCCGGCGATTTCCACCATGGCGTGACAGCCGATCCCGGGCATGACGCGGGCGCCTTCCGGCGCAACGGTGGAGGTCGAATGCGGGCAGCCGGAACAGAAATAGGGCGAACGGACCGCCCGTTCGGCATGGCCCTGCGCCCACATGACCTGCTTGTTCATGCGCTCGGCCACCTGGTGCATCTCATCCGTAACCACGTCTTTCGGCAGCCAGGAAATCAGCGCCTGGATGATCTCGGCAATGGAGAGTTCCAGCACATCGGAGAGGAAGGGCGCGCCGTTCGGGCGGCGTTTGCCCCAGATCTCGGGACGCTCGGACGCCGGCCAGTGATAGAGTGCTTCCTTGATCTGGGGCTCCAGGAAGGCCCGCTTGTGTTCCACGACCAGCAGGTGTTCCGCACCGCGTGCGAATTCGCCCAGCCCCTCCGGTTCCAACGGCCAGGGCATGGCGACCTTGTAGACGGCAAGACCGATCTCCCGCGCCTTCGCTTCGCTCACGCCCAGCAGGTCCAGTGCCTGGCGCAGGTCCCTGTAGGCCTTGCCGGTGGCGACCAGACCGAGCCGCACGCGGGAGGTCGCTCCGAAGGTTGCCCGGTCGAGACGGTTGGCGCGCACATAGGCCTGTGCGGCCGGCAGACGCAATTCGCGCTGGAGGCGCTCGGTTTCCAGACGGTTGGCCAGCAGAAGATCGCGGTTCTGATGATAATCCTTGCGCGGATCGCTCTCTTGCGGGAACACAAAGCTCAGCCGGTCGTCGGAAACGTTGATCGTCGCCGAAGCGTCCATCGTATCGGCGACACAGATCAGGGCGGACCAGAGTGCGGAGAACCGCGACATTGCCAGGCCGTGGAGACCGAAGTCGAGAACATCCTGAAGGTCGGACGGATTGAGCACTGGCATTTCCATGTGCTCGAACATGAATTCGCTCTGCCCCGGAAGAACGGAGGATTTGGCGAGATGGTCGTCGCCGGCCAGCGCCAGGACCCCGCCGTGGCGATGGGTGCCGGCGGCATTGGCCTGCTTCAGCGCATCGCCCGCGCGGTCGACGCCGGGCGCCTTGCCGTACCAGATCCCGAAAACGCCGTCATAGCCGGAATGCCGGCCCGGCCCGTGGAGCTTCTGGCTGCCGAACACGGCCGTCGCGCCGAGTTCCTCGTTCACGCCGGGCTGAAAGACGATGTGATAGGGATCCAGAAAACGTTTGGCGCGAACCAGTTCGGTGTCATAGCCGCCGAGCGGTGACCCGCGATAACCGGAGATAAAGCCGCCGGTTTTCAACCCCGCCATTTTGTCGAACCGCGCCTGATCCATGGGGAGACGGACCAGTGCTTGTATGCCTGTCAGATAAACCTGGCCACTCGTGGCGACGTATTTGTCGTCCAGCGTGACAGTCGGCACATAAACATTCATCCGTTTCCCTCCTAACCGGTAACCGCGTCCGTGGCCTGTCCGGGCCTCGTCTTCGCTGAGGATAATATCATCCTTTTCGATGACAATTTCTGTGCTATCGTGACCTTCAATCCACGAAGAAACGCGTAATTATTCCCCAAAGCGCCGATGCCCGAACATTATCTTCTCGATCCATCAGATATCAGGGTTCTCAAGGCCCTTCAACGCGACGCCTCTCTGTCCATCGCCGAGATCGCGAAGGAAGCGGGCATGAGTCAGACACCATGCTGGCGTCGAATCAAGAAGTTAAAGGAACAAGGCATCATTCGGCAAATCACGGCAATCATCGACCGGGAATCGGTCGGTTTGGGATTTGTCGCCTATTCCTTCGTGAAACTGGCGGTCCCCAGCCGGGAGAACATGGAGACCTTTGACCGCCTGGTTCACAACTGGCCGGAAGTGGTCACCTGCGAACGCATCACGGGTGCCGTTGACTATCTTATCAAGGTCATTACCGACGATATCAAGACCTACGACAATTTCCTGCGTCTCAAGCTGCTCGACAACACGCTCGTCTCCGACGTCCAGTCGAGGATCGTGGTCAGCACCGTCAAGGAAACCGTCGCCCTGCCCCTGCGCGAGAGCTGAGCGCACGATAAAGCCTCACCGGACAAAACCAGGGCCGCGATCCTCCGGACGCTTCACAGCAAGAAGGCAAGCGTGAACACGGACGCCACCGTCGACAACAGGATGGCCTTCATGATCACCGTTGGATCGATGCCATAGCGCAATGCGAGGACGAAGGGCATGGCGCCGCAGGGACCGGCGGCAACCAGAAGCACGGAATGCTGCCAGACCGGATCGCTTCCGCCGGCAAGACCCACAAGCGCGAAATAGACAAGCGGATGAACCAGGACCTTCATGAGGGCGGTCATTGCCACGGCGCCTTCGATCCGTTTCAGCGGGACCGCGGACAACATCACGCCCAGCGCGAACAAGGCTGACGGTGCCGTGGCGGCTCCGACGAAATCGACGTACCGGATCAGCCCCGCATGGAGCTCCAATCCGGAGAAATTCACGAGGACGCCGGCGGCCAGGGAAAGAATCAGTGGATTGCTGCCGATCTGTTTCGCGATCCTGACCAGAGACCCGCTGCCGGCACTGACCACATCCAGAAGCAGGATCGTCGTCCCGTAAAGCACGACGGCATCGACGGCCATGACCGCGGCAACGGGCAGAGCCGCTTCCGGGCCGATGGCTTCCTGGGCAATGGGAAAGACGAAGAAGACGTGGTTGGCGAAGCAGCACGCCATACCGATCAGCAGAGCTTCCAGAACGGGACGTTTGAAGTAGCGCCAGGCGACAGCAAAGCCGAGGCCGTACATCAGGACTTCACTCAGGAGATAGATCAGGACGATCTTGAGATCGAATTCGGCGAGCGGCGCCCGGGCCACCAGACCGAACAGAAGAGCCGGAAGCGCGGCCAGAATGACGAACTTGTTGATCGAGGTGGCGTCGGCCCGCGTGAGAACGCCGCGCCAGCCAAGTCCCAGTCCGAGCGCAAGGGCTGCAAAGACCGGCAGGATCGCGGTCTGCAGCGCAGCCAGAATGAGGCTCATGCAATGAACCTCAGAGGTGAAACTGGGCTTGCGTTCGCGCAAGGCTTCTCGCCGGTCATCAGTTCCGCCAGCATCCGCGCCGTCACCGGCCCCAGGGTGAACCCTTCATGCCCGTGACCGAAATTGTACCAGAGCCCCGGATTTTCCGGCGAGGCGCCGACAACGGGCAGCGAATCCGGCAGGCAAAGCCGGCTGCCGAGCCAGGGTTCGTTGTCGATCTGGCGGCCAAGAGGAAAAATTTCCTCCGCCCGCTTTCGCGCCATCTTGATCAGCCCCTGCGACGGCGGTGCATCGCGGTCGGCGAACTCGACCCCCGTCGTCAGCCGGATGCCCCGTTCCATCGGGGTCAGGACGAAGCCGTGCTCCACATCGACGACCGGCCGGGACAGGGACGCGCCGGAGGCCGGACGGAAATGGGAGTGATAGCCGCGCTTGACCGCAAGCGGATAGCTTTCGCCCATTTTCTTCAGGAAATCGCCGGACCAGGGCCCCAGGGCGACAACCACCTGCGCCGCCCTGATATCGCTGCGTTCCGCCCGCAGGTACCAGCCGTTCCGCTTGCGCTCCAGTCCGAGGGCGTTTCCGGTGAAGAACCGCCCGCCGTCCTGAATGAAGCTGCGCCAGATGGCGTCGGTTACCGCCGCCGGGTTGGATACCGATTCGCTTTCCGGCCAATAGACCCCGAACAGCCCGTCGCTGATCAGACCCGGCTCCACGGAATTGATGTCGCCGCCGCTGAACTCCCGGTACTCCACGCCGTAGATCCGGGCGAAATGGCGCTCCACCTCGCCGGCCGCAGCGCCTTTTTGCGATCGGTAGACGTGCAGCCAGCCGCTCTTGCGGTAGAAGCGTTCCGCATTCGCCCATTTTGCCAGAGCCTTGTGCTCGTCCAGGGCCAGCGCCTTGAGCGGCGCCATGGCCTTGGCATACTCCTGCACGGCCTGGGCCGTATTGGAAAACCGGCGATAGCGAAAGAGCCAGGGAACCAGGCGGATAAGCGTCGCGAAATCATACGTAACAGCCGTGGACTGTTTCAGCGCGATGTCGAACAGAACCGCCGGATCGGTCGGGAACGGAAACGGGCAGAACCCGCTGCGCTGGACAATGCCGGCATTGCCGAAAGACGTTTCCTCACCCGGATGCCGCCGGTCTATCAGGGCCACATCAAGGCCGCGCTGGCGCAGGTGAGCCGCGCTGGACACACCCGCGATCCCGGCACCGAGCACAATGACATCGACCTGATGCAAAACCGCCTCTTGGATTTTCCTTCCTTTCCGCTCATACCTTAAAAACAAGAAAATCCATATACTTTGAGTACGGGGACCGAGAATTGCGATCCGGTCCCGCAAAGGACGGACCCTTAATGCTGAACCTGCCTCTGGCCGCCCTCGGATGGCTTGGACGACGCGGAACCGTGGCGGTCGCGGCCAGCCTGTTCGTCGGGATGGCGCTGCCGTCCTGGTCCGCCTATGCCAGGCCCTGGCTCTCCCACACCGTCTTCGTGCTGCTGGTGCTTGCCTTCCTGCGTGTCGACCCGGAGGCCGTCCGCAGCCGGCTGAAACGTCCCGTCCTTCTCGTCGGCGCCGGCGCCTGGATGATGCTCGGGCTGCCCGCGATCGCCGTCCTGCTTCTGCACGTCTTCGGTCTGACCGGCATCGGCCCGGAATTCACACTTGCCATTTTCATCGTAACCGCCGCGCCCTCGGTTATGTCCGCACCGGCCTTCATCTACCTGATGGGGCTCGACGGCGCCCTCAGCCTCACGGTGCTGATCGCGTGCGTCCTGCTGACACCGGTCTCCGCCCCCCTGATGGGCGGTCTGATCCTGAACGGTGTGCTGCCGATCAGCGCGCCGGATCTTGCCCTGCGGCTGTTCCTCCTGCTCGGCGGAGCGTTCCTGGTCGCCTCACTCATCCGCCTCGTCATCGGCAGGGCGCGGATCGTCGGCTACAAGTCCCAGATCGACGGTCTGAACGTCCTGCTCCTGTTCTTTTTCGCGGTCGCAGCCATGGACAATGTGGCAGCCACCTTCGCGGACCGGCCCCTCTTCACCGTCGCGATCGCGGGCCTCACCTTCGTCGTTGCCTTTGCGCAGATCGGCTTGACCCTGCTGGTGTTCCGGCCCGCCTCGCGTGCGGATGCCTTCGTGATCGCCCATTCCGCCGGCAACCGGAACCTGGGACTGATGGTTGCGGCCCTGGGCGGCACGGTTCCCGAGTTCACCTGGCTCTGGTTCGCGCTCGGCCAATTGCCGATCTACATGCTCCCTCTGATGCTCAAACCCTTCGGGCAATGGTATTCATTGACCGAAGCCCAAAAAGCCACCTGACTTTCGCCGAAATAACGCGTAACGTGCGCCCGTCCTGGGCACACAGGAGTTTGATTTATGGGAATTTTCAGTCGAGCCTGCGCCGCCGTTTTCGGCGCCTTGCTGGCCGCCACCATTGTATCTACGGTTCATGCCGGCGATTTCGCCGATATCGACATTATCGGCTTTTCCAAGGACGGACGACGTTTCGCATTCGAACAATACGGCATCCAGGACGGATCCGGTTTTCCCTATTCGGAAGTCTTCGTGATCGACGTCCAGAAAGACAGTTGGGTGAAGCCCTCCCCCTTCAAGTTCGTCGAACAGAATGTGCCGGACGGTATCGATCAGGACACGATCCTGGGAGACACGAGACACGTGGCGATCCAGGCCGCACACGATTCCGGCCTGCTGGACGGCATTGACTATCCCGGGCAAACGGTCGGTGCCAATCCGGTGACCGAAGTGAGTGCGGATCCGCATCTCATGGTCGTCAATCCGCGTATTGCCGTCCCCGCGTTTGACGATCCGATGGAGTTTTCCATCGAGGAATACCCGCTGGAAGCGGGCAAATGCGCCAGCTACGGCGCGCAGACCAGGGGATTCCGGTTGACCATGCTCTACCAGGGAATGGCCAGGGTCCTGAACGAGGACAAGGACCTTCCCGAGAGCCGGGGCTGTCCGCTGTCCTACCGGATCGAACGGGTGATCACCCGTTACCCGGATGCGGGACCGCCGGTCTTTGCGGCCCTGATTCTCATGCAGACCCATGGTTTTGAAGGTCCTGACGGCCGTTATCTGGCGATAACCGGCCGGTTTTGACCGGTTCTCCGGCGTCAGGCCGCGTCAGCGACTTGCCCCTGCCCGAATAGCGTGATAGCGCCCGCGGGAACATGAATTGCTGTCGGCACCCGAGCGGTGCCGGCCTTTTTCCGGAGCCTGCCATGTCCCGCGACATCATCATTGCCCCCTCGATCCTCGCTTCCGACTTTTCCAAGCTCGGACAGGAGGTCCGCGACGTCGTGGAGGCGGGCGCGGACTGGATCCATCTGGATGTGATGGACGGCCATTTCGTGCCCAACATCACCTTCGGTCCGGACGTGATCAAGGCGCTGCGCCCACACACGGACAAGGTGTTCGATACCCACCTGATGATCGAGCCGTGCGACCCCTATCTGGAAGCTTTCGCCAAGGCCGGGTCCGACATCATCACCGTCCATGCGGAAGCAAGCACCCATCTGGACCGCTCGTTGCAGGCCATCCGCGCACTCGGAAAAAAGGCCGGCGTGTCGCTCAACCCGGCAACGTCTGAAAATGTCCTGGAATATGTGCTCGACCGGCTCGATCTGATCCTGATCATGACCGTCAACCCGGGTTTCGGCGGTCAGAAGTTCATTCAGGCCATGGTGGAAAAGACGGCCCGGATCAAGGCAATGATCGGCGACCGGCCGATCGACATCGAGATCGACGGCGGCATCACGCCGGAAACCGCGCCGCTGGTCTCCGCTGCCGGTGCCAATGTGCTCGTCGCAGGTTCCGCCGTGTTCAAAGGCGGCTCGGTGGACAGCTACGCCGCCAACATTTCCGCCATCCGCAAGGCCACTGAAGAGGCCTGAGCGCGACCGCCTGTGCGAGCCATGCGCCTCATGCACGGGCAGTTCCCGGCATGAGGCGAGAGGTGCGTTTCACGGCAGATAGGTCAGGCTTTCCAGATAAGGCTGGCCTTCGAGAAACATGAATTTCGCAATGACGCTCTTGTCGTAGAGCTCTTCGCCTTCTTCCCAGTCGGGATCGAACTGGCAGGCCGCAAACAGGTGATCGGTGTTCTCCCGGTCGAGCGCCTCGTCATAGGCATAGCCCCAGGACAGCGGCGTGTCGCACTTACCCAGCCCGGCGACGGCCGCAGCAACGCCCGAGGCGCCCGCCGGGGTCGCCAGAAAACGGGCGAAGTCGACATCGGCTGCCTGCGCCTGCCCTGCAAGCATGGTCAAGAACAGGCTTCCGGCCGCGGCGGTCATTTTGAACGTCATAAAGTCGATTTCCTTTTGAAGATCGGGGGACCTGAGCGGTGGAAGTGCACAGGCCTCAGAAAACGGGTTTGCCCCTCCTTCAAGCACGGCGGACCCGAACATCCCGTAAACAGGCTCGAAGAAATCTTGCGTTACGTAACGCCAAGGCTTTCTCAATCTTTTGCTGGCACGGTCCTCAGTCACACATCAGGAGATAGCAGGACCGTGGTCAGTTCGACCTCACTGAAAATCGGCAATCGGATCCGAGCGGGGAACCAGTGGCTCCCTATCAGGGCCTTCGGTTTTTCTCTGATCTGGTCGCTGCTTATCACCGGTCTCGTCACGATCCAGCTTGCCTTGTCCTATCAGGGCGTGACCAGCCGAACGATCGACGTCGCCTTCCTGTTCGCCCTCGGGTCCTTCGCCGGCGCCCTGTTCGCCCGGGCCCTGGCCGCCTTTGCCGGTCGATTCCGGCCCCAGCCGAGCGCGCGCTTCGCCGCCATGTTTCTCGGTCTGATTACCGGCACTGTCGGCATGGCAGCCCTGTTCCACTTCCTGCAGTTCCGCACATATTATGCGGAATCGCACGGCGATATCCTGGCGATCCACGGAGTCGTCGAGATGCTGATGACCGGCGCGGGCTCCGCCTACATTTTCATGGTCGAAAGCGCGATGCTTCTGCTCCCCTGGGGCCTGCCGCTCGCACTGGCCGCCGCCTGGGACTACGCGACGGCACCGATCGAGCGCAAAAGGCAATAATTCGCGGCTCTCCATTGAGGGATCACGAGGCGTCTGGTAAACGGCAGCCAGATTTTCTCAAAACGAGGACGCTCGATGATCCCGCGCTACTCGCGGCCGGACATGGTCGCTATCTGGTCGCCTGAATCCAAATTCCGCATCTGGTTCGAAATCGAGGCCCATGCCTGCGACGCACTTGCCGAACTGGGCGTGATCCCGAAAGAGGCCGCCAAGACCATCTGGGACAAGGGCGGCCCGGCCACTTTCGACATCGACCGGATCGACGAGATCGAGCGCGAAACCAAGCACGACGTCATCGCCTTCCTGACCCATCTGGCGGAAATCGTCGGCCCGGACGCCCGCTTCGTCCACCAGGGCATGACCTCCTCCGACGTGCTCGACACCTGTTTCAATGTCCAGCTCGTGAGGGCGACCGATATTCTGCTGGCAGACATGGACGCTCTGCTTGCCGCCCTCAAGCGCCGGGCCTTCGAGCATAAGGACACGGTCACCATCGGCCGCTCCCACGGCATTCACGCCGAGCCGGTCACCTTCGGCCTGAAGATGGCGGAAGCCTATGCCGAATTCGACCGCTGCCGCACCCGCCTGCGGAATGCCCGCGAAGAAATCGCCACCTGCGCCATTTCCGGCGCCGTCGGCACCTTCGCCAACATCGATCCGCGTGTGGAAGAACATGTCGCCAAGGCGATGGGCCTGACGGCGGAACCGGTCTCCACCCAGGTCATTCCGCGTGACCGCCACGCCATGTATTTCGCAACCCTTGGCGTGATCGCTTCGTCGATCGAGCGCGTCGCAGTCGAAATCCGCCATCTGCAGCGCACCGAGGTCCTGGAAGCCGAAGAGTACTTCTCTCCCGGCCAGAAGGGCTCGTCCGCGATGCCGCACAAGCGCAACCCGGTCCTGACCGAAAACCTGACCGGCCTGTCCCGTCTGGTGCGCATGGCGGTGACCCCGGCGATGGAAAACGTGGCGCTGTGGCACGAGCGCGATATCTCGCACTCCTCCGTGGAACGCATGATCGGCCCGGACACGACCGTCACCCTCGACTTCGCGCTCGCCCGCCTCACCGGCGTCATCGACAAGCTGCTGGTCTATCCGGAACGCATGATCGGCAACATGGACCGTCTCGGCGGCCTCGTGCATTCCCAGCGCATCCTGCTGGCGCTGACCCAGGCCGGCTGCTCGCGCGAGGACGCGTACCGTCTCGTCCAGCGCAACGCCATGAAGGTCTGGGAAAGCTACCAGGTCTCCGGATCCTCCAACGTCGATTTCCAGAGCGAGCTTCTGAACGACGCGGACGTGCGCAAGTACCTGTCGGAAGACGACATCCGCGACCGTTTTGACCTCGGTTACCACACCAAGAACGTCGACGTGATCTTCAAGCGCGTCTTCGGCGAAAGCTGAAATCATGAAGATCGCCGTGATTGCCGACATCCACGGGAATGCCCTCGCGCTTGAGGCGGTTATCGCCGACCTCAGGCACGAGGCGCCCGACGTTGTCGTGAACCTCGGCGATTGCGTCTCCGGTCCCCTGTGGCCGGAAGAAACGGCGGTGATCCTGCGCGAAACCGGCTGGGTAACGGTGCGCGGCAACCACGACCGGGTGGTGGCGGCGGGAAATATCCCGCCGGAAAACCGCACGGACAGTTTCACCTATGCACACATGTCCCCGGAAAGCCTGGCATGGCTTGAAGGTCTGCCCCTGGTCATCCGTCTCACCGACGAGATCCTGCTCTTCCACGGCACGCCGAACGACGACAACACTTACCTGACCGAGCGGATCGAAGGCGGCGGCCTCCGCATGGCGGACGAAAGTGACATAACGGCTCATCTTTCCGGCGAAGCCGCTCCCGTCATCTGTTGCGGCCACACCCACATCCCGCGGCTCATCCATCTTGCGGGCACCGGCCAGACCATTCTCAACCCGGGCAGCGTCGGTCTGGCGGCCTATTGCGACGTGGAGCCGGTCAGGCACAAATCCGAGGCCGGCAGCCCCCACGCCCGCTACGCCACGATGACCAAAACAGCAGCCGGCTGGCAATTCGGAGCGAAGATCGTTCCCTATGACTGGGAAAAGGCCGCCCTTGAGGCGGAACGGAACGGAAGTCCCAACTGGGCGCCTCCGCTGCGCAGCGGTTTCTACGGCCCGCTGTCCTGATCGGAACTTTTGTTCCAGGTCAATGACAGACCCGCCTCATTTCCCGCAACAATGTCCTCTAAATGTTTGGTCTGTGGGGCCCATGCCAGGAGGACAGATATGCTTCGTAAAATCCTGAAAACCGGCTTTGCAGCCTGTCTAGCCGCCGCGACCGGTTTCGCCGGCCCGGCGCAGGCCCTGCCGTTCCTGCAAGCGAAACCCAATATTGCCAGGGCTTCCGGTGGAAACGTCACGACCGTTCAGTACCTGGGAAACCGTCGGACCGAAGGTCCGCAAGTCTACGGAAACCGTCCGTCTCAAAGGCAGTTTTCCGAACAATACCGTCCCCCGAGGACCAATCGCGACCAAAGGGTTGACCGTTCCAAACGGCATTACCGCTCGAACAGGGGATTTTACAGGCACAACGGTCGGACCTACTACAACGGCCATCGCGGCTACCGCCATCCAAGGCGCGGTTATCGCCAGTATAACGGCTGGTGGTTTCCGCTTGGCGCCTTCACGTTCGGCACGATCATCGGCCCGGGTTACAATTACCCGTCTTACCCTTCCTACCCCAACTACCGGCCCCGCGGCCTGAGCCAGGCACATTACAACTGGTGCCATCGCAAGTACCGGTCCTATCGGGCTTACGACAACACGTTCCAGCCCTATCACGGCCCACGCAAGGCCTGCCGGTCGCCGTACTGGCCGTAAGCGTCAACGCTGCGGCTCCTTCCGGTCGGCTGCGTCCGTAAAGTCGCGCCCCGGCGCCGTCTCGAAGGATGACGAACGTCCCGACCGCCCTGCGTTGGCGCATCGGGCGATGGCACCGCTTCACGGGCGGTATGTCTACAGGGCTGCCCGACCGGCGAGCCGCAACCGCCGATACCAGGTTTCATATCCGGTGGCGCACCGTTCGACACGGCACCCTCTCGGTCTCCGAGGGGGACCGCCTGAGCAGAACGCGATCGCGAAATGCCTGCGTGCAAACGCAGCGCCTGGGCCGCGACAACAACGAATTCATCAACGAGTCCGGAATTTAACAAGACTACATTTTGGCATCGCAACATCACCCCGAGTTGCAACACGATTCAATACTTAGGTCTCTATTCCAAAATTCTGAAAATTTGAAAAATTAAAAGAACTCTTCCGGAGTTCGAATAATATGAGGCAAGCATATACTTATCATCCGTCACGAACATGTGTGCCGGAATCTGGGACGATTTCACATCCGTTGAAACGTCGACTTCCATGATCATGAGAGTATCATCTCTATTTTTCAACAAGATACGTCGTTTTCGCCATGAGGTAGCCGCCGTCCCCTCCGCGACACGCAGACGATTGTTCGTCCGCTCGAACGCGGTATCGCCGGAGACGTATTTTCTGAAATCCATGCGGATGCTTTAGACATGATCAAACACCTGAATGCCCATGCTCGAACAGAAGAGCCGCGCGCCTTGGATGCGATATTCGATCTGCTGGATCAGATCGGCCGGATAAGTTCCGAAACCGACGATTTCAAAACGTGGCTGATGGGCTTCATGAAAGCCATATGCGACTATGGCGACTGGAAAATCGGCCACGCCTGGGCCCCTTGCCCGGACAATCCCCAGGAGTTGGAATCGCTGAAGATCTGGCATCTCCAGCCTGGCGCCAATGCGGATGCTTTCAAAGCCAAGACCGAGACCTTACGCTTCAAGACCGGCATCGGCCTGCCCGGCCGTGTCCATCAGAAAAAGAAGTTTGACTGGATTCCGGACGTCATCAAGGACGACAATTATCCGCGCAAGCCATTTGCGGAAGAGGCCGGCCTCATTGGCGGCTACGGCTGCCCGGTCATGGTCCAGGGCAATGTCGAAGCGGTGATTGAATTTTACGACAGCCGTCCCGCAAATCCGTCCCCCCACCTGGTGCGGATGCTGGAATACCTCGGTGCGCAGGTTGCCCCGGTTCTGGAAAGGTCAAGGCAAGCGCAAAAGCGGATCGCCATGGCAACCGAACTGGAGTCCAAGGTCGCGGGATCCGTTGAGGAGATTTCAACAGCCGCTCAACGCATGAGGCAGGCAGCCGCAAGTGCCAGCCAGCTTTCCGGCACGGCCAGGGAGCGGTCCCAAACCAGCGCCGTCGCCTCGACCCGATCCACCGACCAGGTCAAAATGGTCTCCGAAGCGACTGCCGAGTTGCTCACATCCATCCGCAATATCGAAAGCGAACTGGCGGGCACGCGCAATACCGTGACGACCGCGGCGGAGCGCGTCACTGCGGCCAACAGCACTTTTGAAAGCCTGAGCGCCGGCGCACAGGAGATCGAGGAAATTATCAGCATCATCAACAAGATCGCCGATAAGACCAAGCTTCTCTCCCTCAACGCCACAATCGAAGCTTCAAGGGCAGGAGAACTGGGCGCCGGGTTTGCCGTCGTTGCCTCGGAAGTGAAGGAACTGGCAGCTCAGACGGAACAATCAACCAACCACATCGCGCAGCGTGTCCAGGAAATCCAGGGCTTTACCGCTGAGGCCATCGACGAGTTCAAGACAATTTCGGACACGATTGCCCGGATCGGTGAGCTGACCAACATGGTCACATCGTCTATGGAACAACAGCAGCAGACCGGTGTGGCAATCTCGGAAAACTCCAACGCCGCGGCAGACCAGTCCCAATCCGCTTGCCTCGCCGTGCAGGATGTGGCGGAGCAACTGACCACGATCGATGACAGCGCCCGCTTTGTTTTGGAAACCGCCAGTCATTTCGTTGAACGCCTGCAGGATTTGCAGGTCGAAATCGGCAGCTTCGTCAACGAAATTCGCCAGAACTGACCCTAAACAGGGACGCAACCCGTCGCTTCGCGGTTGACACGGCTTTTCCGCCTGGGCCAAGACTGCCCTGAATGCAAACGGAGCGGCCCGTCCCTTGAAAATATCCGACACCGATATCCTGCTCGTTCCAGGCTATGGCGACACGCCGTCCGGGCACTGGATGATGCGCTGGCAGGCCAAGATGGCCAATGCCTGGGTCGTGGAACAGAAGAACTGGTTCCAGCCGGTCCGCAAGGCCTGGCAGGACGCGCTGGAAAAGCGCCTTGAGAAGACCACGCGGCCCGTCGTCCTGGTGGGCCACTCCCTAGGCTGCATCCTGATCGCCCACGCGGCCCACACCCTGCCGAAGGACAAGGTCCGCGGCGCCTTTCTGGTTGCACCGACCGATCTGGAGCGAGAGGCCCCGAAACCGGCCTTCGACACCGGCAACTTTGTGCCCCTGCCGCTCGCCCCGCTGCCGTTTTCCGCCCATGTGGTCGCAAGCCGCACCGACCCGCACTGCGCTTATGATCGGGCGGAAAGCTTCGCGAAGTCATGGGGCGCCACCTTCCAGGACGCGGGCGAAGCCGGCCACATCAACCTGGAAAGCGGCCGCGGCCCCTGGCCGGAGGGCATGATGTCCTTCGCCTATTTCATGAAGCGGCTGGGGTGATCGGCAAACAACGGCTGAAGTCGGGCGATATGAAACCAGACCTAAATTAAAACGGCCGCTTCGCCTTATCGCCGGACGGACAAAGTACCGGCATTGCACAATGCGATATACCGACTGCCATGCTGGCTGAAGATGTACTTCGAGAAAGCACTGTCTCGCTCCGGTCCCTCGGCAATGAGTGAAAGTCCGCCGGACCAGCGCCCCATCATTGTCAGCCTGAACACGATGGCCTCTTTGTCGGGATCGGACGGGTAGACGAAAAACGCTTTGAGTATCCCGCCATCATCAGCCATCCAGATTTTCTTCAGTACGAATCCTTGATCATTGTGAGGTCCGTCAGCCCAGCATTTGAAGGCTTTCTTGTAAGCCTCATAAATTTCCGGCTCCTTGTCGTAAGGAATGGTGGCGTTATAGGGCAGCATGAATGAGCGCCTGCCGGTCATTTCCGACATCTGGTCCGACACCTTGGATTGGCATCCGGCAAGTAGGGCCGCGACCATTGCGGCCAGAAAAATAGAAGATTTCATGAAAAGCCTGAATTTTGCGCCGATCGAAGTGACTGAATAGATTAATTATTTCAAGGCCCCTCCACAATCAATGGGAGTGGGATTTTTTTCACGCAATTCATTGGAGCAGAGACACCCTTCTATCTTGTCGAGTGATAGCAGCTTGTTCCAGGCGTAAAGACCGATAGCGGATTGTGCGGTTATCGGGCGTTTTCTCCACTTCGGCTTCGCCTCTTCTAAGCCGAGAACGAGCGGTCTCACGCGTTACTCATGAAAAGGGCATGAGAGACACATTAACAACCAAAGCAGACAGCCTCGCTAAAACGAATGAAACTATTTAAAGAAATATCAGTCTGGCGACGTATCAACGATAAGACGGCGATCCGCTACAGATGCCTCCAAGATCTGAAAAGCGGCAAATACGCTGTGAGCAATGCCGACGGTTTTCGGGTCGGAGACGGCGAAAAGCACCATACCTATCTCGAAAACCTCTTTGTGGAATTGTTGACCGAGACCTCCCCTTCGGAACGATGCGACTGGTTCGAAGAACTTTGCGATGCCATCGCAAGTCACGATCGGGAGTTCGATGTATTTAGTCTGGCTTTGCCACCCGAATAATACGAAGTGCTTCGGACTTTCCGCCGAACAACGGCAAGGCGGCTTCCCCTCCAGATTGCGCCTCAAGGGCTAACTGGATCGGGAGACCGCATATCTGCACGCGAAGATAAGCGAACGGCCGCAAGGGTTCTCACCCCGCGCGGCCGTCGTTCGCATTTTAACGCCGGAACACCGTCTCAGGCGGTCACGCCGCCCTTTGATGACATCAGGTTATTGATCTTCTTTCCGAGGAACAGGCTGACGGGAATGGCGATCAGCGCGCCGACGATCGCGGCTCCGGCCAGAAACATCGGGTTGATTTGATTCACGCCATTCATTGCCAGAGGGATCAGAGCCCCGATGCCGGCGAGCGTCGGCCCGACGATGATGAAAAGGATAATACCAAGTTTCCACATGAAGCCGTCTCCATTGCCTTCTCGAATGGAAATCAGCGGCTCCGCAACCCGCCCAGGCGCCCCAGCCCGTTCATTGCCGCAATACCGGCAGATACTTTCAAATAACGCAGCGTCCTGCTTTGACTGAAATCAACGGCAGGCATCGATTGCCGCAGTCGCCGCCCCCATGAACAGGGAAACGTCGAAACCGTATGCCATCAGCCGGTAGCCCTGCTTGCGCGATTCGTGCACCCGCTCCGGGCTCATGCAGAAGACGCCGGCGATCTTGCCCTTGGCGCGCGTGCGTTCGGCCAGTTCCGCGCAGACCTCGACGGTCTTTTCCCCGTTCGGATCCAGCTTCGCGCCGTTCGACAGGGTCAGGGACATGTCGCTCGGCCCCACGAAGATGCCATCGATACCCGGCACGTCCAGGATATCGTCGAGGGCCGCGATCGCCTCCGGGGTTTCGATCATCGCAAGCGCGACCGTCTCGTCATTAGCGGTCGCAAGGTAATCGGGCAGGCTCTGGCCTTTCAGCATGGCCGCGCGATGCGGCCCCCAGCTGCGCTTGCCGACCGGCGGATATTTCATCGCCTCCGCAAAGGCCTGCGCATCCTCAACACTGTTGATCATCGGCGCGATCACGCATTCCGCCCCGATATCCAGAGCCCGGCTTGCGGTCGCCATTTCGCCGACAGGGATGCGGACGATCTTGTGGGCATCGGTCAGGGAGAGGAAAGACATCCCTTCGCGGACCTCGCCAAAATCCTGCTGGCCATGCTGCATGTCGAAGGTCACGGCCGGAAAGCCGCTACGGCCGAGCAACTCACCCAGGATCGGCGCGGCGAGCGACGCCCAGGCGGTCACGATGCTCTCATCGGCGCGAAGTTTGGCGGCAAGGCTCTTGGGAGAGGTCATAGGACGATCCTTTTGCGTTCTGAAATCCGGCCACATGAAATCCCCGGTCCCGCTTCCGCGCAAGACCGGATTTCGGGAAAATCGTCGCCTCCCGGACCGAAAATGCCGAATGCCGACATATCAGAAAAGAAAACCCCCGCCGAAACGGCGGGGGTTCTCTAAAAACCGTTGATAAGGACGAAATCAGCCTTCGGTTCTGATCTGCTCGACAGCCTTGTGCATCAGTTCGTCCATGGTGCGGCGAATCTGATGGTCGGACTGATCGACGTTGGCCGCATCGAAATCCGCACGGATCTTGCGGAACACATCCTCGTCTCCCGGCTCCTCGAAGTCGGCCCGGACCACTTCCTTGGCGTATTCCTGCGCCTTGTCGCCTTCCAAACCGAGGGCTTCGGCAGCCCAAAGGCCAAGCAGCTTGTTGCGCCGAGCGCTGGCCTTGAACCTCAGCTCCTCGTCATGCGCGAACTTGCTTTCAAAACCTTCTTCGCGCTTGTCGAATGTGCTCATCCTGGTGTCTCCTGAACTGCGGATCGCCTCTACGACCTGAATATAGGATCGAACTGGCCCTTTCCATATCCTCGCAAGCGACCCAAATCAACGCAAGATCCACCCTCTGCCCCAAATGGATGAGCGAACACTCGAAAAGCTTCGCTGTCTTCGATTGTACTTTCGGCTCCGTTCGGTTAAGTTCCGCGCCGCTAATGCGGGGCTAAGGACGCTTCCTCTCGACATCGATCAACCGCTGAGGCTCGGGAGGAACAATACAAACATGAGTAACACCCCGTTCAATGGATTTTCGAAACACACGGTACCTGCCAATGAACCGCCGCCGCCGAATCTATGAAGGCAAGGCCAAGATCCTGTACGAAGGCCCCGAGCCCGGAACGCTGATCCAGCATTTCAAGGACGACGCCACCGCCTTCAACGCCAAGAAGCACGAAATTGTCGATGGCAAGGGCGTGTTGAACAACCGGATTTCCGAGTTCATCTTCAACAACCTGAACGCAATCGGCATTCCGACGCACTTCATCCGCCGCCTCAACATGCGCGAGCAGCTTATCCGCGAAGTGGAAATCATTCCGCTGGAAGTCGTGGTGCGCAATGTTGCCGCAGGCTCCATCTCCAAGCGCCTCGGCCTTGAGGAAGGAACCCAGCTGCCCCGGTCGATCATCGAGTTCTATTACAAGAACGACGAGCTCGACGATCCGATGGTGTCTGAAGAACACATCACCGCCTTCGGCTGGGCCACCCCACAGGAGCTCGACGACATCATGGCGCTCGCCATCCGCGTCAACGACTTCCTCTGTGGCCTGTTCCTGGGTGTCGGCATCCGTCTGGTCGACTTCAAGATCGAGTGCGGACGCCTGTTCGAGGGCGACATGATGCGCATCGTCGTCGCCGACGAGATCTCGCCCGACAGCTGCCGGCTATGGGACGTTGCGACCAACGACAAGATGGACAAGGACCGGTTCCGCCGCGACATGGGCGGTATGCTGGAAGCCTACCAGGAAGTCGCCAAGCGCCTCGGCATCCTCAATGGAAACGAGGAACGCCCTGCCCCTTCCGGCCCGACGCTGGTGAAGTAATCCTATGCCTCCGGCGCGAAAAGCGCCGGAGCAATCCCCTCCTGCCGCTGCCGGCCCTTTCCTGCCGGTCGGAGCTGGTGTATTGAGCGGCCGGAACGAACTACGGGGTCAGACCCCGGCTTGCGCAAGAGAGTAGACCCAGATGAAAGCACGCGTGACCGTCACCTTGAAGAACGGCGTTCTCGATCCTCAGGGAAAGGCCATTGAGGGCGCCCTCGGCGGCCTCGGCTTCGGCGGCATCGGCTCGGTGCGCCAGGGCAAGGTGTTCGACATCGAACTGACCGGCTCCGACAAGAACGCCGCACGGGACGATCTTGCGCAGATGTGCGAGAAGCTGCTCGCCAACACGGTCATCGAAAACTACGCGATCGAGATCCTCGAATGACCGTAAGGCAGCGCCCCGCGAACGATGACACGGTCAGGATCGTGCGCTTCGTCGCCATCAAGGCGGGTATCTTCATCGTTCTGCCGATGGCGCTGTCCGCACTTGCCGTCTACCTGATGCTCTGAAACCCAGCCGGGACTGAAAGCCTGATGAAAACCGCCGTTATCGTCTTTCCGGGATCCAACCGCGACCGCGACATGTTCCATGCCCTGGAACTGATCACCGGGACCCGGCCCCAGTCCGTCTGGCATACGGAAACGACCCTTCCCGATGCCGATCTCGTCATCGTTCCGGGCGGCTTTTCCTACGGCGATTACCTGCGTTCCGGCGCGATTGCCGCCCGCTCGCCAATCCTCAAGGACATGGTCGCCAGGGCCAACGCCGGTGTCTCTATCCTGGGTGTCTGCAACGGGTTCCAGATCCTGACGGAAGCCGGGCTGCTGCCGGGCGCGCTGATGCGCAATGCCGGTCTTAATTTCGTCTGCAAGGAAGTCCTGCTGGAGACGGTCAACAACACGACCCGCTTCTCCAATGCCTTCGACAAAGGTCAGGTATGGCGTTGCCCGGTCGCTCATCACGACGGCAACTACTTCGCCGATGCCGATACGCTGAAAGCGATCGAGGACAACGGCCGGGTCGTTTTCCGCTACGCCAACGGCACCAATCCGAACGGCTCCATCAACGACATTGCCGGCATCGTCAATGATAAGGGCAATGTGCTCGGCATGATGCCGCACCCGGAAAATCTGGTCGAGCCGCTTCAGGGCGGGACCGACGGACGCGCGCTGTTCGAAAGTCTGATTTCGGCGCTCGAGACCGCGTAAGCCGGTACGATGATCGGCGTTCTCGCCATCGCTGTTACCCTGATCACCGCCGCCGTTCTGCTTCACCCGCGCCTGGTCGGCTCCCCGCACTGGCGCGCCATATCGACACCGCTCGCATCGATCATCGGCAGCGGCTTTCTCGTATCCGTTCCGATCCTGCGCGACCTGTCCGGCTCCTGGGCCACCGCCCTGATGGCCGGGCTTCTCCTGATGGCCTATTTCGTCGGCGCCGCGGTCCGGCACAACATCCTTCATGTGGAGCCCCTTCTCAATGACGGCCATGCCGGAAGGCCGATCCTGTCGCTTGAGCGGATGTCCCATGCAGCCCTTGCCTTCGCTTACTTCGTTTCCGTTGCCTACTATCTGGTGCTGTTTTCGACCTTCCTTTTGAAACCGCTCGGCATCGCCAACGGAACCGACATCAAACTGATCGTCTCCGTCTGCCTGGCACTGATCGCCATTGTCGGTCTGTTGCGCGGCTTCGGCGCGGAGGAAAAGCTGGAAATCTATGCCGTGTCGGTGAAGCTTGCGGTCATCGGAGGCCTGCTGGCCGCGCTGGTGGTCTATGCCCTCTACCATGTTTTCAAAGGCGGGGTTTCGACCGTTCCCGGTCATTTCGAGGCGAAAAATCTGCCCGTTCTCCTCGGCCTGCTGATCGTGGTCCAGGGATTCGAGACCTCCCGCTTTCTCGGCGACGCCTATCCGGCGGAGCTTCGGGTCAGGACCATGAAGCAGGCGCAGCTTCTTTCCGCGGCCATCTACCTGGCCTTCTTTCTGGCCATGACGCCCCTGTTCGCAATCGATACCAGCCTCGACGGCGTGGCGGCCATCGTCGACATGCTGGCGCCGGTTGCCGCCGTCTTGCCGATCATGATCATCGTCGGCGCGCTTGCCAGCCAATCGAGTGCGGCCATCGCCGACACGCTCGGTGCCGGCGGCCTCGTGCGCGACGTGAGCGCCAAGCGGATCGATATCCGCCATGCCTATGTTCTGACGGCTGTCATCGCAGCACTGGTGACATGGGAAACCGACATCTACGCCCTGATCACCCTCGCCTCCCGCTGCTTTGCCTTCTACTATGCCCTCCAGTGCCTCGTTGCCGCGATCAGTGCCTACCAGCTGAAACAGACGAAGCAGGCCGCCGGTTTTCTCCTGCTTTCGGCAGTCTGCTCGATAGTCGTCGTGTTCGGAGCCCCTGTGGAAGGCGAGTAGGCGCGTTCCTTCGCTCCCTCACCTGATAAACCGAAATCCGGAGTACCCATGTCCGACATCAAACTGTCCAAGGAAGATCATGCCTGGCTCGCAGAGCGTATCCAGAGCTATTTCAACTCGGAACTGGATCAGGACATCGGCAACATGGACGCCGGCTTTCTGATCGACTTTTTCGCCGAAACGGCCGGTCCCGTCTTCTACAACCAGGGCCTTCGCGATGCCCAGGTCCTGTTGAGCCGCAAGCTGGAAGACGTCACCGACGAACTGTCGGCCATGGAAAAGCTATTGCCGTCAAAACGTTAGACGCCCGCTCGACGCGATCAGATTCGCCCTGCCTGGGACATAAAATTCGGGATCAACAATTTCCGCACCGCAACAGGCGGCATATGTACATCTACTATGTAATTTTCGAATTATCGAAATAATAAAACGAAATTCAGCACTTACAGGAAAATAACTTCCTATTAAATGTATGTTCAGCATTGTGAAAAATACTTGAAAACAATAGATTTTTATTCTTGAGCGCCGGAGACGCCAGCGGATGCTTGCCTTGAATCTTTTTGACCGTTTCACCCTTCGCAAAAGGGTAACGGCACTCGCGGCCTGCGCGATATTCGGCTTTGTCACAATCGGTGTCGTCCAGTTCTGGTCCGATCAGAAAATCGAAAAGACATCCTCCGACTATGCGGCCACCGATGCGGCCTATGAGAAGCTGAACCAGCTGGAGCGGCTCATTCTCACGCTCAGGGTTGCAGAGCAGAACCTGCGCGCCGAGCGATATGCGGAAGCCCTTCCGGCGGTTGCCGCCGCCAAGGAGAACGTGAACCGGCAGATCATTGAAGTTCAGGACGACCCGACCTTAAGCGCCGTCGAACCGGAACTCGCATCGAGCCTGAAGACCTATCTCGATGCCCTTGAACACTACTCCGGCATCCTGGCGCAGCTCGGCTACCGCGACCGGCAAAGCGTGCAGGTCACGGAAGAGGGACAAGCCGGTATCGACAGCCCGACCGGCTTTTCAGTCGATCTCAGCAACGCGGTGGCCAAACTCGCCACCCGCATTGCCGAAGAGCTGGAATTCGACGACCAGGTAGCGGTCTTTCATGTCAACGCGGCCTTTGATGGCATCCGCCGCGATATCCTGATGCTCGTCAATCAGGCGGAAAGTTCCTATGTCACCTTGATCGAGCAGAAGTTCGCCGACATGCGGGACATGCTCAAGAATGAGGATCTCGATCCCGATTTCGCCGAGACCTCCAACAGCCTGATCGACGACCTTCAAACCCGCCTCGACAATCTGGGCCAGGCAGAACTCGCACTTGCAGAGGCAGGTGACACGATCAACGCCAGCTACGACCGGCTCAACCAGGGTCTGTCGGAAGTGCTGGCCGGGACCAGCGAACAGGCGAACCGCATCCGTACTGCCATGAACGGCGAACGCGCCTTTCTGTCCGGCCTGATCTTCGCCGTCGTCATCCTGACCCTTGTGGCCGTGATCGCCGCAAGCGTGCTGATCGTCCGCAGTGTCAGCCGGAACCTCTCCGATATCACCGGTGCGACCGCCGAATTGGCGGACGGCAACGTCGACTGCGCCATTCCCTATACCAAGCACGCGACCGAAATCGGTGCGCTGGCCAGGGCATTGACCGTGTTCCAGGAAAACGCACGGCAACGGTTGCGCCTGGAAAGCGAAGCGGAAGCGGAAGACACCGCGAAAGCCGCCCGCCAACAGGAAATCGAGACATCGATCGCGGACTTCAAGAGCGACATCCTGCAGCTTCTGTCCACCGCGAGCGAAACCGTCTCCGGCGCGCGCCATACGGCGAACGATCTCCTGGAAGCCAACGATCGCAACGACGCGCAAGCAGGCGCCGCCAACGAAGCCTCCCAGCAGGCCTCGACCAACGTGGAAACCGTGGCCTCCGCGAGCCAGCAGCTGACCTCGTCCATCCAGGAAATCTCCGCCCAGATCGCTGCTACTTCCGCCCAGGTGGAAAAGGTCAGCGCGAGCGCCCAGGACACGAACCGCGATGTCGATGAACTGGCCCGGGCGGCGACCAAGATCGACGAAATCATCCTGCTTATCCAGGCGATTGCGGAACAGACCAATCTTCTCGCCCTCAACGCGACGATCGAAGCCGCCCGGGCGGGCGAACACGGCAAGGGCTTTTCCATCGTGGCCAGCGAGGTGAAGTCGCTTGCCAACCAGACCGCCAGCGCAACTGAGGAAATTTCCAACCAGATCAAGGCGATCCAGCAGTCGAGCCGCTCCACCGTCTCGGCCATGACGGACATTGCCGGCATTATCGGCGAAGTTCAGAACAACACCGTCGCCATCGCCGGTGCGATCGAGGAACAGACGACGGCAACCAGCGAGATCAGCCGGAACGTCCGCGAAGCGGCGGAACGCACCCGTCTGGTGGTGGAGGCCATGTCCACCCTGCAGGCAACTGCCTCGGTAGCCAAGGCATCCGCGGGCCAGATCCGCGACGCCTCGGAAGGCATCGACGACATCAACGGCCAGGTAAGGTCCCGTATCGACGCCTTCCTGCGCAAAGTCGCCGCAGCCTGATTTTTTGACGGAGGCGACGAGCCTGCTGCCAGCGCAGTTCACGATTTTTCGGAGATTTAGCCCGGCGCCCTCCCCCGCCAGTCACCTCTCCCAAGGGGCGAGGGAGCAATCCATCCAAGAGTAGGAGCTTTACGCCACCTTGCGGCGTTCCAGTTTGGGCGCATGGCCGAAACGGCGCGAAAAGGCCCTGGAAAAGGCCGCCGCGCTTGAAAAGCCGCACATGCGGGCGACGATCTTGACCGGGCTGCCGGCCTCCAGCTCCGCCCTGGCGATTTCCAGACGCCAGTTGGACAGATAGACCCCGGGCGTCGTTCCCACCACCTCCTTGAATGTCAACGCGAATTGCGTCCGTGACATCCCTCCGATCTCCGCCATTTTCTCCAGGGTCCATTGTCCGTCCGGTTCCTCATGAAGAGCGACCAGAACGGAGGCCAGGCGGGGATGGGCAAGGCCTGCCAGCAGCCCCACATTGGCGGCCCCGGATTCAAGAGCGTGGCGCAACAGGCGGATCACCACCACCTCGCACAGGCGGTGAAACACCGCCTGCCCGCCGCAACGCGGATCGGTGACTTCCTCGACAAGCGGTACGACCACCGCTTCCAGATAGGGGGCGTCCGCAAGCGGAACGGAAATACAATCCGGCAGCGCCTCGACCAGATGATCGCCCGCTCCGCTGATCCCGATGTAGGCGGACACATCCGCCACTTCGCCCTCGCCACGCATTTCCGCACGACAGCAGGGATCGGTTGCGCTGCGCTTCGGGACAAAGACCAGGCGCCGTGTCTCGGCGCCATTCCGGAACACGAAAAAATTCGCTGTCGGGACTTGGGAGATGCCGCCGGGCGCAATGACCGCTGTCACGCGAAACCGTTCAATCAAAGACGACAACCGATCGAGGCCACCGTCAAATCGCGCACGTGCAACGCTTCCCATTCCGTACTCCAAATCACAAAATACGAACAAACGAACTCCGTCCGTTCAGTATTCTTTCTCGAACTCATTGAAGCTTATTTTGACCGATTGGTCCACAACAGGAGTTGAGACATGCTCATTCCCCGTCAAACTGTCCCTGAACTGGTTGTTGAAACCGTTGCCGGCGGCACGTTCGATCTGGCCACAGACAGCCCGGAATTCGCCACGCTCGTCGTCTTCTACCGCGGTCTTCACTGCCCGATCTGCGCCACCTACCTGAAGGAACTGGAGCGCCTGACACCTGAATTCGAACAACGCGGCGTAAAGACCGTCGCCATATCCTCCGACACCGAAGACAGGGCTCGACAGATGGCCGACAAGGTCGGCGCCAGGACCTTGCGCTTCGGCTATGGCCTGTCGCTCTCCAAGGCGAAGGACTGGGGGCTCTTTATCTCCACAAGCCGGGGCGCCACATCCATCGGCATCGATGAACCGGTGCTCTTTTCCGAGCCCGGCATCTTTCTCGTCCGCCCGGATAACACGCTCTATTTCTCGGCAATCCAGACCATGCCGTTCAGCCGGCCGCATTTTCAGGAGATGGTGGGCGCGCTGGATTTCGTTCAGAAGAACGACTACCCGGCCCGAGGCGAATACACCGGCGCCGTATAATTGTCGCCGCAATAGCTTCCCGCCACCCGCAGTCCGGCTGCCGGACCGCGGGTGGCGGGCTTTCAGTCCTGAGGTTCCGGTTGCTGGCACACGACGCTAAAGGCCGGAACCGGTTGCAGGTCAAGCTCATGGATCTCCACATCGCAGAAACCGGCCTGGCAGCAGATTTCCGCCATCTGACCCATCCAGGCCCTACCCGCCTCGGCGCTGACATCGCCGCTCCTGGGCTGAAAGGTGGTCGCGAACAGGGCGCCCGGCAAAAGGTGGCGCCTAACCGTCTTCACCGCCTCCAACTTGTCCTCAACAAACTGCATCACATTGCAGCTGAAGGCGGCGGTGTAGGTTTCTCCGATGGTGTCGAGCACCTCGAATGATCCCTCGAAGAGCTGCAGGCGGTCCTGTTTGAGGGCCTGTTGATTTCGCGCAGCCGCCTGTCGCAACATCAGCACCGAATGATCGATCGCGGTGACTACCGCATCCGGATAAGCCGAAAGCAGCTTCTCAATCGCCACGCCCGGCCCACAGCCGATTTCCAGAACGCGCGCGACCTCACCCAGATGAAGTTGCTCGATTGTCCAGGCATTGCGTTCCAGGTTCGAGGGACGGTTGGACATGATATGCCCGGCCAGCCGACCGAGCAGCCCGTGCGGCTTCCCGAACTGACCGACGATGGTTTCTTGAATGCTCATCGCGCCCTCCGCACACGAGCCGCCGTCAGTGATCGAACCGAGACATGCCGACGCGAAAGGCAGATCCCAGGACGAGCGCAACCAGAGCCAGCGCCAGCACGATGGAAAATGCATCGGAATACCGAAGATCCGGCGCACCGAAGAGGTCCGCGGCCACGGTCGCCCAGCTCCATTTCATCGCGAGGCTGGCGATCAGCACGGCAAGCGCCAATTTCAGGAAACCATGCCATTTGCGGCCACCGTGGGGGTCCTGCGGGGCAACCGCTGTGTCGAGCATATCAGTCATCGTCTTTCTCCTTGATGTTGAGAAGCGCTCGCCGGAACAAGGCGATGTTTTCGGCAATTGCCTCCATTCCGCTTCGGTCCAGTTTCTCGCCGAGGCCGGACAAGATCTCCTGCTCCCGGCGCAGGACCTCTTTGAACACGGCCTCCCCTGCCGGGGTCAGAGCGATCAGCTGCGATCGCTGATGGGCCGGATTGGGTCGGGTCTCCACCCGCCCGTCGCCGAGAAGCTGATCGACGAGCGCCTGGATCGACTGCCGCTTGACCGATTTGTCGGACGCGATTTTAGGCACCGTCTGCGGTCCGTTATCCTGCAGATACTGCAGGATTGCCCGCGTCGAGGCGGTCAATCCGAGATCGGCGATCATCTCATCGGAAACAGTCTTCAGGATCCAGAAACATCTCCGGACCTCGTCGATGATCGTTGTCAGCGTGGCGGGTCTTGCTCCCATACCGGTCCTCTTTCCGTTATGCGCAGGGCACGCAGTCAATTTGACAGCCTAACTGTCAAAATACACATGACAGGAGAGCTGTCAATTTGATTCGTAAGGATTGACCGGAAGGTCGCTCTACCCACCGACTGCACCGGAATTTATGGAAGGGCTGAGATCGGCGATTTGCGGCGCTACTGCACGCCCGCCTTGCAGGCATCGGCACCGGCGGCGCGGGAAATAGCGATCAACTCGGGACGATACTCGAAATGCATGGTGTCGTAATGATACCAGCGCCCGCCCCAGATAAAGCCATGGCGCTCGAAGATCTCGACGATCTCCAGAGGCATCCGGTTTTTGTACACCGGGACCTTACCGGGCTTGCCGCCCGCCCAGCGCCAGTAGTCCGCATAGGACGTATCCAGATCGATGGCCGCGCCGAAACTGTGAACCGACAAGCGGTCCGTTCCGGCGATGTTGCGCCAGTTGAAGGTGCCCGCGCTTTTCAGCGCCGGGCGGCGCAGGCTTTCGGGCAAGGCCTTCAACTCGTCCCGAACCGCGATCAGAGCCTTGTCCACGCCAAAGGCCGTCGTGACCTGCAGTCGGTTGCCGAACCAGTCGATCGTCGTCAGCCGGTCCGCCACCTGCCGGCGGGTGCCGCCGTACAGCCGCATCATCAGGTCCTGCGAGCGCACGCGTCCGGGATCGAAATCGACGGCGGGGCGGGTCTCGCACGGCCCGTGCGGATAGGTTTGGCGAAGCATGTCTTCCACATCCGCATCAACCAAAGCGTCCGCATGGCTCTTGATCCGACCGTCGTCGATCACGATCGCAGCGCCGCCGTCCTTCAGGATGAGCCGGTTGCCGTCTACACGCGACACCACATCCGGATAGCTGGCGATCAGCATATCCAGCCGCTCGCTCAAGCCGATCTCCGCAGCCCAAACAGGGCCGGTCCAGAAGGTGGTCTGGCCGAGCGCCAGCAGCAACATCAAAAAAGAACGGATCAATTGACCGTCACATTCACGGAATTCTCATAGACCTCGACCCGGATCCACACATTGTCATTGACGATGCGCCAAGCGGCATTCGGATCGATGTAGCCGTTGAGAATCATCCGTTCCATGCGCCCGCGGTTGGCGATCGAGGAAAAGAACCGGTCGCTTTCGTCGCCCCGGTCCCGAATTCCGAACTTGTGAAAGTTGGCCCGGTCCTGCCGGATGACCTGCCACGGCTCGCTCAGCCGTGCGCCGCGGGAATTGTAGTGATCGGCCGGACCGAGGAAGGCGACATAGGTTTCAAGAAGCGGCCCCTGGGCCAGCGCGCCCGACAGGGATGCCCCGGCCAGCCCTGCAGCTACAACCGCGGCTGCCCCCAGATGCCTCAATAAACGTTTCATGGATCGGTCCCTTTCAGAAAACTCTGAAATCAAAGCTACACCACAGTGTGCGATGCCCCGTTGATCCGGATCAACGGGCTTGCCCGGTATGCAGGAATTTCGAACCGCAATCAGCCGATCAGCGCCTCGACAGGATCAGCGGCCGAACAATCGGCGCCCGCAAACCGTTCGAGGTCCGCATGAACGGGTTGAACACTCAGTTTTCTGCGAAACATGTGATCTCCACGGCAGGACCCGGAGGCACACCAGGAAGCGCTTGGCAAACCAATATCCAAGCAGAAAAACGATTGTTCGATTTTACGAGTTAAAGGCTGCAATTCCTGGGGGAGAGAACAACCACAGAGAAAACAATCTATTCAAATTATACAGTTATCGGGTTCTGGAAAATAGAAGCGAACCTCAAACGGGCACCGGTCCGTTCATGTGAACACAGGGCCGGTGCCTGAGGTAGGCATTCTTGAAAACCGAGACCAGCGGGACCGGTCGAGGTCATGAACCACGCTCCGTGTCATACCGGTCAACGGACATGTTTCCACGGCATGGTCCGGCTGTCCCAGAACGGCCGTTCCGCTTCCCGCAAAGCCATGTCGCGGGTCAACCCGATATCGGCCAGCGCGTTATCCGGCAGTTCGGCAAGCTGCTTCCGGGTCCGCGCCGCATGACGCCACATGATCGCCTTCCGGAAGGCATATGTGGCAAGAGCGGTCAGAACCGCGTGTCTGGAGGAATTGCTCCTCCAAATGATATCAACCGAACTCATATTGCACCTATTTTTGTTACAATTTTTAAGATTGAGCTTATTGTCTCGGTTCAATCGTATGAATTGACTCTGAAATTGATGCAAGATAGAAAATTGTCACCATGACAACTTGGATTCCAGATATCCCGGCCGGCAAGGGGCCTATGTATGCCCGCCTGGCTAACCGAATCGCCGACGATATCGTCTCGGGCACTCTGCCGGTCGGGGCAAAATTGCCGCCCCAGCGTGACCTTGCCTATGATCTCGGAATTACGGTCGGCACGGTCGGGCGCGCCTATGCTTTGGTGCGCGAACAGGGGCTCGTCAGCGGCGAAGTCGGCAGGGGCACCTATGTTCTCGGCAGCGCTCCGGACACCGGTCTTGTCGAGGACCCGAAGCCGGACCTCAAATCGGCACCAAACGCGGCTCCGGCCGCCGCGGCGGCCTCCGGCAATGTCGCCTGGACCCGGATGGCAACCTCCGTCACCGATCCCGGGTTTGCCGGGACCCGAATCCCCGTGCCAGCGATTGGCGCGATCCGCCTGGATTCCACCTCCGCGCCTGAAATCGGCCAGGCCGACATTATCCGGGAGCTGACGCTCCGGATCACCGCGGATTCGCCCTATGAAATCGCAAGTTACACCCGCGACGTGCCGGACAGCTGGCGTCAGGCCGGTCAGCAATGGCTGACGCGCGCCGGATGGCAGCCACCGGAGGCGACCATCGTGCCGACCACCGGCGCCCAGGCCGCCATCATGGCGATTATCGCCGCCACCACCAATCCGGGCGACCGGGTCGTCTTCGAGGAACTGACCTACAGTTCCATCGCCCGCGGCGCGGCGCTGTCCGGCCGCCAGGTCGTCCAGGTTCCCCGCGACGACGAGGGGCCGTTGCCCGACGAACTCGACAAGGTCTGCGCCCAGAAGCATCCGAAAATCCTGTTCGTGATGCCGACCATGCACAATCCAACGCTTGGGACCATGTCCGATGAGCGACGCAAGGCGATTGTCGCCGTGGCGCGACAGCACAATCTGTGGCTCATCGAGGACGAGGTCTACGGCTCCTTGCGGGAGACCGCACTCACGCCTTTGGCCGCTCTTGCGCCGGAACGCACATTCCACGTCGGCTCGCTCTCCAAATCGGTGACCGCCGGCGTTCGCGGCGGATGGGTGTCGAGCCCTCTGTCCCACGCCCAGCGCGTCTACACAGCCCACAAGATGCTGACCGGCGGCATTTCCTTCCTGCTGGCGGAACTCTCTACCCGACTGGTGCTCTCCGGGGCCGCCTCCGACTTCCGGCAAAAGGTTCTGGCGGAGATCGCGGCCAGGCATGACCTGGTTCGGGCCTGTCTGTCCGGCTACGACATGAATTCCGCCCCTGACGCTCCGTTTTTCTGGCTGAAACTGCCCGCGCCCTGGCTTGCCGGCAACTTCAAGACCGCCGCCGCGGCCGCCCATGTCCTCATTGACGACGAGGACGAATTCAAACCCGGCCGGACCGGCAACGTCTATCACCGGGTCCGCATCGGCTTCAGCAACCCTCGCACCCGCGAGGAAACCGCCCGGGCGCTGGAAATCATCCGTCAGCTTCTGGAGGATTCCGGCGCCTGCTATGACAGCTTCGAGTAACGAGGCGCGCAAGCCGCCGTCCCCGGCGTTCTGACGGTGAAAAAGCGGCCAATTGTCCGCGTATTGGCCTGATTTGCCTCTCCCCTTCCCCGGCTTGATCTGCTAAACCCTCGGCAAAACCGCCCCCCGGCGCACGCGCCGCAGAGATCCGGACCGACATGATCCCCAACGACATCAAGATCACGCCCGAACTCGTCGCCTCCCATGGCCTGAAGCCCGATGAATACGAGCGCATCCTTCAACTGATCGGACGCGAGCCGACCTTCACCGAGCTCGGCATCTTTTCCGCCATGTGGAACGAGCACTGTTCCTACAAGTCCTCCAAGAAATGGCTGAAGACCCTGCCGACCACCGGTCCGCGCGTGCTCGTCGGCCCCGGTGAAAACGCCGGCGTGGTGGATATCGGCGACGGCCAGGCGGTGGTCTTCAAGATGGAGAGCCACAACCACCCGTCCTACATCGAGCCCTACCAGGGCGCGGCGACCGGCGTCGGCGGCATCCTGCGCGACGTCTTCACCATGGGCGCGCGGCCCGTGGCGGCCATGAACGCCCTGCGTTTCGGCGCACCCGACCATCCGCGCACCCGCCATCTGGTGTCCGGCGTCGTTTCCGGCGTCGGCGGTTATGGCAATTCCTTCGGCGTGCCGACCGTCGGCGGTGAAGTGGAGTTCCACGCCCGCTACAACGGCAACTGCCTGGTCAACGCCTTTGCCGCCGGTCTTGCCAAATCCGACGCGATTTTCCTGGCCAAGGCGGAAGGCGTCGGCCTGCCGGTCGTCTACCTCGGCGCCAAGACCGGCCGTGACGGCGTCGGCGGCGCCACGATGGCTTCAGCTGAATTCGACGACACCATCGAGGAAAAACGCCCCACCGTACAGGTCGGCGATCCCTTCACCGAAAAATGCCTTCTGGAAGCCTGCCTGGAGCTGATGGGCACCGGTGCGGTCATCGCCATCCAGGACATGGGCGCGGCCGGCCTGACCTGTTCGGCGGTCGAAATGGGCGCCAGCGGCGACCTCGGCATCGAACTGGACCTGGACAAGGTACCGGTGCGCGAGGAACAGATGTCCCCTTACGAAATGATGCTGTCGGAAAGCCAGGAGCGTATGCTCATGGTACTGCGCCCTGAAAAGGAGCAGGAAGCCGAAGCCATTTTCAGGAAATGGGGCCTCGACTTCGCCATCGTGGGCCAGACCACCGACACCCTGCGCTTCATCGTCAAGCACCAGGGCGACGTGGTTGCCGACCTGCCGATCAAGGAACTCGGCGACGAGGCGCCCGAATACGACCGCCCCTGGGTGGAATGGCAGAAGCGTCCGGTTCTGGCCGCAAATGACATTCCGGAACCGGAGAGCTACGAAGACGCCCTTTTGAAGCTGGTCGGCGGTGCAAACGGCGCCTCGCGCCGCTGGGTCTATGAGCAGTATGACACGCTGATCCAGGGCAACAGCATGGCGACACCGGGCGGTGACGCCGGCGTCATCCGTGTGGACGGCACACGCAAGGGCCTGGCCTTCTCCGTCGACGTCACCCCGCGCTACTGCGAAGCCGATCCGTTCGAGGGCGGCAAGCAGGCGGTCGCCGAAGTCTGGCGCAACCTGACCGCGGTCGGTTCCGAGCCTCTGGCTGCGACCGACAACCTGAACTTCGGCAATCCGGAAAAGCCGGAGATCATGGGCCAGTTCGTCGGCTGCATCAAAGGCATCGGCGAGGCCTGCCGCGAACTCAACTTCCCGATCGTCTCCGGCAACGTGTCGCTCTACAACGAAACCCACGGCGAGGCGATCCTGCCCACGCCCGCTATCGGCGGCGTCGGCCTGCTGCCGGACGTTTCGGTGCGCGCGGGCGCGGCCTTTGCGAATGAGGGTGACGCCATCGTCGTTATCGGCGGCAAGGGAACCCACCTCGGCGCCTCGCAGTATCTGGCCGACGTTCTCGGCCGCGAAGACGGCGCCCCGCCCCCGGTCGACCTGGCAGCTGAAAAGCGCAACGGCGACCTGGTCCGCCAGCTGATCGGCGGCGCCCGTGTCACCGGCGTGCACGACATCTCGTCGGGTGGTCTCGGCGTCGCTCTGGCCGAAATGGCCATGACCGGCGGTATCGGCGCAACCGTCAAGCTGGAAGGCCCGGCTCACGCTGCACTCTTCGGCGAGGACCAGGGGCGCTATGTCGTCACCGTTGCGGCCGACAAGCTGGATGCCCTGCTCAAGGATGCCGCCGAACAGGGGATCCCGGCGGATCCCATCGGCGCGACCGGCGGTAAGGATTTGACTGTTGAGGGTACCCTCACCATATCCATTGCAAAGCTGAAGGAAGCGCACGAGAATTGGTTCCCGAATTACATGGCCGCTTCGTAACGGCCGTGTGGGGAAAGAGAGTGCGGGAAGGACAATAAAAAATGCCCATGGATGCGAATGAGATCAAAGCCCTGATTCAGGAGGCTTTGCCCGACGCAAAGATCGAGATCCGCGATCTGGCCGGCGACGGCGACCACTATGCGGCCAATGTCGTCTCTGAAACTTTCCGGGGCATCAGCCGGGTGCAGCAGCACCAGCTTGTCTACAAGGCCCTGAAGGGCAACATGGGCGGAGAGCTTCACGCGCTTGCCCTGCAGACATCGGCGCCGGACTAAGTCCGGCGTAACGTTTGTTCAGCATCAGCTACGAACGGCAGCAGAATTAAAAAAGGACGGAACATCATGAGCATCCAGGACTGGATCAAGAACGAAGTCGAAACCAACGATGTCGTGCTCTTCATGAAGGGCACTCCGAATTTCCCGCAGTGCGGGTTCTCCGGACAGGTCGTACAGATCCTCGACTACGTCGGCGTGCCTTATAAGGGTATCAACGTTCTCGAAGACGACGATCTGCGCCAGGGCATCAAGGAATTCGCCAGCTGGCCGACCATCCCGCAGCTCTATATCAAGGGCGAATTCGTCGGCGGCTGCGACATCATCCGCGAAATGTTCCAGAACAAGGAGCTCCAGGCAGCCTTCACCGAAAAAGGCATCGAAGTTCAGCAGAGCGCCTGAGGAAACGGGGCACCAAAATTCGTTCAGTACAAAGGGCGGATACCTTGTCCGCCCTTTTGTTTTTCGGTCCGTCCACATTTCTCCACACGCGGAACGAATGTCAAAACCAGGCAATTTTTGCCGATTTACTCGAATCGTCTATGATGAACCCTAGGTGAATGCCGGATTCAGGGTCAGTTCAGTCGTGTACCGCCATTCTCCGTTCATGACGCAGAGGTCGATTGCCGGGTTAGAGGCAGATCGCCAACGACAGGGGAACGGGGACTATGAGGATTGTCACAGTTGCAGTTGCGGCAGCAGCACTGGCCGGAGTGGTCTACGGCTCGGCCTCAGGCCAGCAGAATGACACCGATCTGAGACGCATCGACTGTTCGCGAATGACGGTGTTCGCTCCTCAGGGCGGAACATCCCCCGATGACGTTTGCCGCAGTTACGGCGGTGTGGCGAAGATCGGTGCGACACCGTCCGAGACCGGACTGGTCATCCTCGTCCGCAACCAGCCGATGGGCGGCTTTGACGGCCAGACCACCGTGCGATAACAGAGCGTACGGCGGGCGACCTGCACGCCAAACGCCGCACACACCCCGTTTATTCCGCTGCGAACAGCTTTGCCGTCATCGCAAGGCTCGCACCGCAAGGCTCTTCCGCCTCGCCGGTTCCATCCTCAACCGAACCGCCTCCCGGACGCAGATTGATAAAATCAAAGAGCGAGCGGTCCAGCAGATGGGACGGCCGTGTGTGGGCAAGCGCACGCGCCATGACCCCGAGACGGCCCGGTGACTGCTTTTCCCAGCCCTGCAGCATCTGCTTGATTTCTTCGCGCTGCAGCCCGTCCTGCGAGCCGCACAGATTGCAGGGGATGATCGGAAACGCCATACCCCTGGCGAATCTCTCGATATCGCTTTCCGCCGAATAGGCCAATGGGCGCAGGACCAGCAAGTCGCCTTCGTCATTCACCAGTTTCGGCGGCATGGAGGCAAGCCGCCCGCCGTGGAACAGGTTCATGAAGAAGGTTTCCAGGATGTCCTCCCGGTGATGGCCGAGCACGATGGCCTCGCAGCCTTGTTCGCGGGCAATCCGGTAGAGAATGCCGCGCCGGAGCCTGGAGCACAGCGAGCAATAGGTGCGGTGCGCCGGGATCTTGTCGGTGACGATCGAATAGGTATCCTCGCGCACGATGATGTGCTCGATGCCGTTGTCCTTAAAGAACTGCGGCAGCACATGGGCCGGAAAGCCGGGCTGCGCCTGGTCCAGATTGCAGGCGATCAGTTCGACCGGCAGGAGCCCCCGCCACTTCAGCTCCATCAGCACCGCCAGCAGCGTGTAGCTGTCCTTGCCGCCTGACAGGCAGACCAGCCATTTGGCAGGTTTTTCTCCTGTTTCCTTCGGAAGCATGGCGAAATCGTCGATCGCCTGGCGCGCCTGACGCAACAGCCGTTTGCGCAGTTTCTTGAACTCGACACCCGTCGGCGCATTGCGGAACAGGGCCGGAACGTCTGCATCCGCTGCAGCTTGCTCCGCGCGCGGACTGTCGTCGATCTCGGCTTCGGGCAAGGACGTCTGCTTTTCCATATCTCGTCTCGGGCGTCGGAATCCGTCTTTGCGGCTCAATATCGGAATGGCGGAACCGGAGCAAATTTTCTTTTGCTTTAATGGGTGGGGGCGCTTGGGTTCCAGCAGCGGCAGCGGTGGTTCCCGCAGACTATCCCTCGTCCGTCTTGCCATGGCTCGACCATGGCATCCATGCCGTTTCCTCACGATACGGCCTTGAAGTACCTTGAGACAAGGCAACGGCATGGATCCTCAGGTCAAGCCCACTGATGTCCGGTTTAACGCCGAATGTGTTGGAACCCTGGCTTTTCCGCTTGTTTTCCTCTCCCCCCTCGAGGGGGAGATGTCTCCGTCAGGAGACAGAGGGGGTATAAGTCTCTCGGAAAATTCGGCTTTTCCGAAAATGCGGCACCGTTTCACCCCCCCTCTGTCGGCTCACGCCGACATCTCCCCCTCAAGGGGGGAGACGGGAGTGAGCCGGACTGCTTTTCCTGTCCACTTTGTCCCGGATGCGGAATTCCACTGATATGTCAAATGCTTGAAGAAAGACATCATAGCTAAACCCGACAGGAGTGGGTCAAAGCCCGAGGATGACGGTTAGAGTGTGGGGCCGCTTCCTGATGTCTATTTCAGCGTCTCGTCGAAGACCTCCAGCATGGAAGACCAGGACCGTTTGTCCGCGGTCTCGTTGTACTGGAGATTGTCCATGCCGTAGTCGCCCGCATTCGGATTGGTGAAGCCGTGGCGTGCCCCGGAAAAGATCATCATTTCCCAGCCGGCGCCCGCCCGGTCGAGCCCTTTCTGGAATGCATCGATGCGGTCTGCGGGGATGAAGGCATCGTCCCGCCCGTGGGCGACCAGAACCTGCGGCTTGATCTCCGTCACCGTTTCGGGCGCCGGCGGCAGCGATCCGTGAAAGCTGACCACCGCCTTCACATCCGCACCCGCATAGGCCATCTGCATGACGGTCGCCCCGCCAAAGCAATATCCGATCGCGGCCACCTTGGCGCCGTCCACATTGTCCTGAGCCTTCAGTACATCGAGACCGAGTTGAGCGCGGGCCTGCCAGGCGTCGATGTTGGAGGTGATCTGCTTCATCCATTCGCCGGCTTCCTTGCCGTGCTCGGTGACCTTGTCGTCGCCATACATATCGAGGGCGAAAGCCACATAACCTTCCTTCGCCAGCGCCTCGGCGCGCGACTTGGCATAGTCGTTCAATCCCCACCATTCATGCACGACCAGCACACCCGGCTGCTTGCCGGACATCGCATCGTTCCAGGCAAGCACGCCTTTCAGCACCGTATCGCCGTCCTTGTATTCGATGGTCTTCGTCTGCACTTCGGCCTGTGCGCCAAAGGCGGAAAGCCCTGCACCGCCCGCGAGAACCAAAGCCACGGCAAACCGGAAAATCTTCTGCATCTGTCGTCCCTCCATTTTTGGATGTACCCGACCCTTGCGGTCACGCGGCACCGTCAAACAGAAAAAACATAGGCTTGGCACCGGCGGTCATAAAGTGCCTATGCCCCCGATGGCAGTCACGGTTCCGTTACGGCAAGACCCAGACAAACAAAAACCCCGCCGGAGATCGGCGGGGTTTTCGATTCGATAAAGGCTTTTTCGAAACGGTGGCCCGTTTCCGCTGCCCGATCAGCGCGAGTAGAACTCGACCACCAGGTTCGGTTCCATCTGCACCGGATACGGCACGTCGGAAAAAGCCGGAACGCGGGTGTAGGTCGCGGTCATCTTGTTATGATCGACATCGATGTAATCCGGCACGTCACGCTCCGCGGACTGCACGGCTTCCAGAACCAGAGCCATCTGCTTGGACCGATCGCGGACTTCGATCACGTCACCCGGACGGACGCGGTAAGACGGGATGTTAACCCGCTTGCCGTTCACCTTCACGTGGCCGTGGTTGACGAACTGGCGCGATGCAAACACGGTCGGCACGAACTTGGCGCGGTAGATGATGGCGTCCAGACGGCGCTCCAGGAGGCCGATCAGGTTTTCCGACGTATCGCCGCGCATACGGGACGCCTCGTCATAAACCTTGCGGAACTGCTTTTCGGAGATGTTTCCGTAATAGCCCTTCAGCTTCTGCTTGGCGCGGAGCTGAACACCGAAGTCGGACAGCTTGCCTTTGCGGCGCTGACCGTGCTGGCCGGGACCGTATTCACGCTTGTTGGCCGGGCTCTTCGGACGACCCCAGATGTTTTCACCCATCCGGCGGTCGATTTTGTACTTTACGCTATGGCGCTTCGACATCGCGGTTTCCTTTGATTTCGCGTTGTTCTTACAAGGAAACGCGCCCTCCTTTGTCTCTCTTCCGGACGTATCCTGAAAAGGAGAGACCGACAGGGACCTGGCTAGACTGCGCCGGCCGGATACCCACGGGTGCGTGTTGTCCGCGAGCATGACGCTCACGGATCGCGGCGTGTTACCCAAAGCAGGCCTGAATGTCAATCTTTGTCGACGCTTCACTCGGGACTTCAACCGACTCACAACCGAGGATACGCGCACTCAGTACACGTTTTGCATCGCAATATGGAGTTAAAGTGCAGAAATCTGCGGTCCGGCGTTTCAGAAATCAACTACCAGCGGTAGAATTAATGCATTCATTTAGAAATTTTTAAGTGCATATCCGCAGTATCGCCACAATTATCACACTGTCAAAATTCGGGAGGTCGACGGTCACATAGTTTGTGACCGAATTCTTCGCGGATTTCGTCCGGAGGCACCACATTGAGCCCC